>Ga0315282_10006623_pt1 | contig 19296 bp, 18 predicted proteins | sample YL17G07_20_MG_FD_203693 | JGI IMG/M metagenome (GOLD analysis project Ga0315282, IMG submission 203693) | Sediment microbial communities from Yellowstone Lake, YNP, Wyoming, USA - YL17G07_20 | ecosystem: Environmental > Aquatic > Freshwater > Lake > Sediment | place: USA: Wyoming | collected... | reverse complement strand
TCGATAACAAGGAGACCTCCAGGTTTTTTCTTTGAGGAATGATTAGCGGAGCTTGTTTTTGGCCATATCCCTCATAGTCGTTTGTGCAGGGGGCTGTGCTGACGGTGGAAATTTCCGGGTAAGTTTGCCGGAGGTTGTTTAGGCGTTCTTGCTTTGCAGACAGTTAAATTTTGCCAAATAAAATTTGACATCAGAGTCCGGCTTTACTACAATGCGGTATTAAAGGGTGTGAGGTTTACAACAACCTCGCAGGTATGTCAGGGTGGTCGGGCCGCCACCTAATTAATCGTATTTCGCGATTATCTTAGGAGACGGAAATATGTCAACTCACAACGACCAAACCACTGATAAACAAGGCAGCGGACTCGGCATCATAATGAGACTCTTCTGGATGTTTTTCGGCAACGCAGTCCTTTTTATTTCAATCATATTTATTTTTCAGCATAAAGGCGGGATGTTTCATACCGCTGATGTAGTTTTCTGGGTTACGGTAGCAGTTCTCGTCTTCGTGAGGTATCTCGACATAAAGCTTTGTAGCGGGCTTACTGCTATGGGCCTGCCTGCCTCAATGGCCCATTGGATTAAGTATGTTACCTTACTTCTGATAAGTTCCACAGCAGTATGGGTCATTTCACATGCTATGAATTACTTGGTTGTAAACAGATAGAACTACAGTGCGATTACCGGAGCATAGCGTTGGGTACGATAGGGCATAGGGTCTTTTAAGAGAATGTATTCAATATAGGGATATGGCTATGAAAACAATTCAAAGTCAAGACCAAAGGGAAGCTCTTAGAAGTGTACTTGAGAAAATAGTTCAAGCTCTTAAAAATTCTCGTTTATATGAAGGAAAGCTTTCTGTTGAAAGAGCACTTCCTCCCCCTGGAACTACAACAGATACTCCTACTGGTTATCCTCATTTAATAGTTCAAGAAGAAAAACAAAAAAAGTTTTTAGGACTAATCCCCTGCGATAAAAAAGAGGTAATATTTATTGTAAAAGAGGGATTCTATGATATCGAAGATAGGGGAAGAAAAGATATGTTTGTTCTTTTAAGATCTAAAAGTGCTGAAACAATTGTAAAAAAACATCTTGAAGAGTATGGTAAAAAAAATCAGGTTACAGAAATTGTCTATAAAACCTAATTTATTATTGATAATTGTCTGCTGCTCCTTTGGGATTTCTTCTTGACTTCTGATTGGCTGTTGCAGAATTATCAGGGTACCGCAAAAAAAGACCGAGCGACGTAAAAAAATAACCAGCCTAAACGCAAAACTGATTTTTCCCCTAAGCGCATTGAAATACAGGGATTACAGATTTTTAGCCGTAGTCCTATAATAAAATTTTACAAAAATTTTGAAAAAAAAGAATTTGCGTGTTGACTTGGTGGGAAAGAGTGGTAGGATTTCCCATTGTTAATTCTCTTAGTGGGACAAATGCCATGCTTTTGTTAACAGGCGAATATGAGCACATAATCGACAGCAAGAGCAGAGTGCTCATCTCGAATAAGCTCAGGAGCCAGATTGATGCCGATGAGCACGGCAGCAATTTCTATCTTGTCCTCGGTGCAAACGGCATACTTTGTTTATATCCTGAAAAATATTTCGAGCAGATTGCCCTTGCTATCGCACCTGGCACTACTGCACCGGATGAAACTGTGGCGTTCGAGCGAATGAGCTTTGCTTTGGCCGGCAAGGTAGAGCTGGATAGGCAGGGACGCTTGCTTTTGAATGAAAGGCTGAGAAAAAGGGCAGGCCTGAAAGACCAGGTTACGCTCGTTGGTGTCAGAGACCACATCGAGCTGTGGAACAGTGAAAACTGGGAACAGTATCTTGCGGACAATATGGCTCAATACCAGAAACAGGTCTCGCAGGTACGGCAGGTTGTCTTGCAGAAAGAAAGCAGGGAACTTTAACTTCTTAGGTGGAGGCAAAAATGATTGGAATGGATTTGAATCATTGTCGGATTGTGGAAAAGGGGCTTACTGGTGAAAGAGCGGTTGACGAACAAACCCTTGCCTCGCTGGAAATTCTTACCGAACGGTTGGAACGGCTGAAAAAACTCGATAAGACTTTTTCCAGCATTGAATTTTCGTCCGCCGTTAAAAAGCTTAAGACCCGCAGAAACACCGTGGCCGTAGGCTAAAATCAACGTATAGTGTTTAGAAAGAGAAAACTAAACATTATGCACTATATATGGATACTAGACCCTATATGGGGTTTGCTGATTTAGAAGTGAATAGTTCGGCGGTAGAACATATTCCGGTGCTTGCAGAAACGTTAGCCGAACGGATAAACTTACCTACGGATGGGGTGATGGTCGATGCGACCATAGGACAAGGAGGTCACAGTTTCCTGTTCGGCAGGACTTTGGGCCCTGAGGGTGTTCTCATTGGCCTGGATGTCGATAAAGATTCTATCCGAAGGGCCCATTTTAGATTAAAAAACCTTCCTTGCAGGGTTATTTTGATTCGTGCCAATTTTTCCCAAATCAGCGAGCAGCTTTCTAAGCAGGGTATAGAAAAGGTCGATTTTATATTGGCGGATTTGGGTCTCTGCTCGGCGCAGTTGGCTGACGTCAGGATGGGGCTGAGTTTTCTTCACGATATGCCCCTTGATATGAGAATTGACGAAAGATTAAAGACCACCGCTGCCGATATAGTTAATAAAACAGATGAAAAAGCCTTGGCTGATTTGATTTACAGGTTTGGCCAGGACAGGGCCTCAAGGCGGATCGCACGGTTTATCGTCAGGCATCGTCAGAGCCGGCCGATAACCACAACCGGCCAGCTGGCAGCGATAATTTGTAAAGCGCTTCACAGGCCGGCGGGAAAAAAAAGGACCAGAATACATCCGGCAACCAGAACCTTTCAGGCCCTCAGAATCGCCGTCAACAATGAGCTGGAAAACCTGGAAAAGCTGCTTGGTTCGGCGCCGGAGCTGCTAAAGAAAAAAGGGCAGATAGCGGTCATTAGCTTTCACAGTCTGGAAGATAGATTAGTTAAAAATAATTTTAAGCAAAATAAAAAGGAGAATATTTACTCTGATTTCGCAAAAAAGCCGATTGTGCCGTCGCGGCAGGAAATCGCAGGAAACGCAAGAGCAAGAAGTGCAAAGTTAAGAATTGCTCAAAAATCGTAAGATACTAAAAGAAAGAAAAAGGAGTTTCGTTATGGCTTCCGACGCCAAGATTGGGTTGCTGTTAGGTTTGGTCTTTATATTCATAATTGCACTTATAATTAATGGGCTGCCGAGCTTTCGTGAAGACGGAAGCAATAATCAGTTGACTACCAATATGGTTAGTTTGCAGAACAATCCGCCGGCTATCGCAGCCAAGGAGCGCGGGGTTATCAATCTGAGAGAAGCGGTTGGAAAAAAGCCCACGCAGGTTGAGCTGCCTTCCGCAGGCAATCAGGATATTCTCCCTACAACGGCAGTGCCGGAAAGTGCCTCGGTTGTAAAAGAGACTACGGCAGTGGAAGCGATTGCTGCTGCTGCACAGGCAGTGGCGGCAAAAGATGAAAGTTACAAGACCGATGCAAATGGAGCGATTCCCCCAAAAATCTATGTCGTTAATGAAGGCGATAGCTTGGCTGGTATAGCCAGAAAATTTTATGGCTCCCAGCAGGGCAGCAAAAAAGTAAATGTCACCAGGATTTTTGATGCCAATCGCAAGTTATTGAAATCCCCTGATGAAATCCATATTGGCCAAAAACTTGTCATACCACCGTTGCTGGTGGCTTCGGTGCCGGATAAAGGCAAAATTGCGAACGTCCTTTCCGAGACGGAGTTTACGAAGGTTGAATCTATTGGCAAGAGACATCTTTTGGCTAATGGTCGCCAGGCGGAACAAAACAGCGGGTACGTCGTACGGGAAGGTGATAGTTTATGGCAGATTGCTGCCGAGCAGCTTGGGAACGGAAGTCGCTGCAGCGAAATAGCAGAACTAAACACTGGTGTTTTAGACGGCGAGGATAATCTTTCCGTTGGGATGCGTTTGAAAATGCCGGCTCGATAAAGCACATCGATTGATTGTTGTTTATTGATTGTTGCCTGCACCTGTGGTTGCCTGCACAGGTTACGCAGGCACAGGTGAATTATCAGTTATTAATTATCAATAACGCTGTATGAGGTCCTGGTTTTGTTTTGTTTTTGTTGTTTTTTGTTTTACGGCTGCCTTAATTCTTACCATTTATCTCCGTAACGCCGACAATCGCATTTTCTATAAGCTTTGTATGCGCACAGCCGAGCAAAATCGGCTAAAACAACAGCTTTGGCAGAAGCAGCTGCGGCTGGAAAATTTAATAAGCCCTGCCGCTGTCTCGCACCGTCTTGACGGTAATAAAGCAGGACATTGAAAAACTTGTCCGCCGCAGGCGGATTGTTTTAAGAGTAAGAGAATCAGCTTCACTATTGAATGAAAAGTTGAAAAGTGTCCGAATTATCATTTTCTTCTTTGTTTTTCTGATTGTGGCATTTTTGTCACTGGCGGGGCGGTGCTTTTATCTGCAGTTTCTTAAAAGCGACTATTATATTGCCGCCTGTGCCAGGCAGCAGCAGGGGCGCATAATCCAAATGCCTCAACGCGGCGTGATTCTCGATTGTCGGGGAAGGGTGCTTGCCGCAAGTAACAGAAGCCAGACCATTTTTGCCGAGCCGAGAGTTATAAAAGACCCCAAGACTACCTCCACCAGACTTGCCCCGATACTGGATATGGGCGCACACGAAGTCTGTAAGCTTATCACCGACAGTAAAAATCCGGGCTTTGCGAAAATCAGGGTAGGCGCCGACGCAGACCAGTGTAGTGCAGCCGCTAAAATTTATGGTATCGGCGTTCAGTCGGATTGGCGAAGGCATTATCCGGTCGGTTCTCTGGCCGCACATATCGTTGGTTTTACAAGTGTTGATAATCGAGGCTTAGGGGGCATTGAGTTACAATACGACAAAGAGCTTGGCGGTTCATCGGGACAGGACATTTTTTTTGCCGATGCGTCCCGTCGGCCGATTCGGCTGAAACAGCAAAATGGCATTGTCAGTGATGGCGTCGGCATTATTTTGACCCTTGATGCCACCATCCAGCAGTTTGCACGGGCCGAACTTATGAAGCAATACCGCAGCTACCAGGCCGAATCGGCTGTATCGATTGTGGCTGATGCCAAAACAGGGGCGATTTTAGCGCTTGTTTCGCTGCCTGATTTTGACCCTAATAACATTCGGTCAGCCGACCTCGATCATTTCCGTAATCGGGCGATAACTGACCAGTTTGAGCCCGGTAGTATCATAAAGCCGATTATTGTGGCCTGTGCCATCGATGCCAATGCTGTTCGGCAGGATGAAAAAATATTCTGCGAGGAGGGAAGCTATCACGGCAAAGGCTTCGGAAGTATCGGCGAATATGGCGGGCACAGGTATGGCAGCCTGACGGTGGGGGAGGTTCTGACTTTTTCCAGCAACATAGGAATGGCCAAAATCGGACAAAAACTTGGCAAAAATAAGCTCTACAATGGAATGAAACGTTTCGGCTTCGGCAAAGAAACAGGCCTCGAGCTGCCGGGTGAGGCGGAGGGGTTCTTGCCGCCGCTGCAGAGCTGGACCGGATATAGTGTAACTCGAATACCTTTTGGACAGGAGATTTCTGTAACTGCAATTCAGCTGGTTCGGGCCTTCTGCATACTTTCAAGCGGTGGACGTTCGGTTCGGCCGTTCCTTGTCAGGGCAATAGTGGATAACAATGGTAAAATTATTGAATTAAGACAACCACCGCCATCCGCCGGGTTTGTTATTAAGCCGGAGGTTGCCAAATGGATTGTTACCGATGCTCTGGTCGGCGTGGTTAATGAAGGGACAGGCAAAAGTGCTAAACTGGAAAAATGGCAGGTGTTCGGCAAGACCGGAACCGCTAACATCGCCCGCAGCGACCGGCGGGGATATTCGGAAACTGATTTTATTGCTTCCTTTATAGCAGGTGCACCGGCCGAGGACCCAAAAGTGCTCGTTTTGGTTTCAATTCGCAAGCCCAATGTTGCTCTCGGCAAGGGTTATACCGGCGGAACCGTTGCCGCTCCGGTAGCCGCCGGAATACTTGAAAAAACCCTCAATTACCTCGAAAAACATCAGCAGTAGTTTTAAGTTTTAGCTTTTTTAGAATTCTTGTTCGTTTGGTGAGGGTTCTATGTTAGGTGCAGCAATTGGTGTGGCTATACCAAACTCAACCAGTTCAGGAGTCTGTGCCAGCAACTGCTGATACACAAGCACGTTTGCTACTAAGACCGTTGGATACGTTGCAAACACACCGACAAAAAGGCAGAGCAAGCCCAGAAAATTTATCAAGCCGCATAAAATACCGAAGCCGAATAACTGCCATTTGACCCCCATTGTTGTTCGACTGCTTGCCTTAAGTGCCTCAATGGGGCCGAGGCCCTTATCGATGACAAAGTAGAAACACAGGCTGAACTTGATTGCCCAGATAATGCCCGGAACGATAAGCAGGATAAATCCGGCCAGCATAATAAGGCCGTAAAGAATTCCTGCGGCTACATATCGCCAGAAACAGCCCCGCGCATCAAATAAAGTTGATATTGGAGGCTTTTGTTCATCGCAGAAGCTAAGGGCTATTTTGATAAGGCCTATCGCTAATGTAACATTAATTACCCAGCCTATGATTATTAATGAAAATTCTGCTGTGATGCGAGATGCTTTGGGCCAATCCATCTCTTCCAGTATGAATCTGGCGATAGTAGGCAAATAGGTGATTATCATAAAGAGCACGCCCAGCCCCACAAAGAACCAGAGATTTGCCTTCATCACACGCCACCCGTAGCCTAACACGTCACTGAAGTTAAAATATTTACGTGCCATAATTTTCCTTTCACAGAACTTTGAAATTAGGGAGTTTCTATTCCGCAGTCCACTTAAGATTGTTGATGTCTTTAATTTTAACGAATTCCACGTGTCCATCGTTAAACAGGATATTGCAACCCTCGCCTCTGTGATTGTCGGTGCTCAAAATTTCAGGCCCGCCGCACTGGTTCCAACCGCCCTTTGTCTCAAACAATAGCACTACATCTGGGGGTGAATTTGGTTCGGCCTGCGGATTAATTGCATAGTGACACTGCCCTTGTCCCGCCGATGGACAAATTAGCGCCTTTTCGTTCCTGTAATATGGCTTAAGCAATTCGCACCATTTATCTGCTGTGGGATATTGTCTATCGTTATCATCAGCATACACCTGCAACACAACACCAAGCTGCTTTAGGTTATTAGCACAAATCTGTTGTTGTGCCACACAACGAACTTTCACTATGGCCGGCATCAGAACACCCATCAATATCGCCACAAAGGGCAGCGCCACTACTGGAACCGCTATCCCCGCAATGGCCATACCTGTGCCCTTAAGTTGTCCGTGGCTTCTGGAAATCATAATCAGCGAGATTATCCCGAGGATAACTGCCAGCGGCGCAGTCAGAAAGAATGTGCAAAAGCTTAGTAGTCCTAAGACCAGCGACGTAATCGCCAGCCCGCTTGTTTTGGCATTTGGATTTTGGGCGGTTACGGAAATACTTGTCAAAACCCAACTGCAGGAGTGACACAATTGAGCACCTTCTGGATTTTCCGTTCCGCATTTTGGACAATACATTTCGATTCTCCTTTCGATTTAGTATTCTGTGAATGACAGGTTTCAACTATACATTTTCAATCAATAATACCAATTGCATTTACAAGGTGCGCCTCGGAGGTCATTGCGAGCGAAGCGAAGCAATCTCCTTGCCACTCATTTTTGAGATTGCCACGGCCTGCTTTGCAGACCTCGCAATGACGCTGTGGCACTATTATTAAGTGCAATAGGTATAATAGATTATTGGGCTGGATTTACCAAGATATTTTATCATTTTCCCGATAAATTGGGACTTGTTCGGTAATAAGTCAAATGGTTACCAAATTACCAATCAATTACCAATCACCAATTACCAATTACTATTTACCGATTACCAATATATCCGGCTTCGATGCAGAACTGGATGATGTCACGAGCCAACGGCGCAGCATCGCTTGAGCCGTGTTGGCCGCCTTCAACAACGACCGCAATTGCTAATTTCCTGCCTGTGCTGTCTTCGGCGAAACCTGAAAACCACGCATTGGCTGGTTCTTCTGTCGAGCCGGTCTTGCCATAAACCTTCACGCCCTGCTCGGCAAGGCCGGCAGTGGCAAATTCTTTATAAGCTGTTCCATCGGGTTCATTAACCACGGCATACATCCCATCATAAACGACCCTTAAAGTTTCGGTGGAGATTCCTAAATTTCGTCCCTCGTCCCTCGTCCCTCGTGACTCGTCGGGCGATGGATGATAGACGACAGACGATGGACGATAGGCAAGGAAGAGTTTGGCTGGTTTATAAACTCCTCCGCGGGCGATAGCTGCCATTGCATTTGCTGCCTGCAGCGGCGTAGCTCGCAGATTTCCCTGCCCTATGCCAAAATATCTTCTTTCACTCCTGTTAAGCGGCGGTAATTGCTCAAAAGTTGGGTTCGTGCTTTGTGCTGGAATTGTCGATACTTGTCCGACGACAGTCGAGATTTGTCCGGGTGCCTGTCTTAGTTCTCGTGTCCCCTGTCCCGTGTCCTGTAACTCGAGTGACGAAACGTGGCCGTAGCCGAACGCCGACAGCCATTGCTGCAGGACCAAAGGCTCGATTCTGTCTGCAAGCTGGGAGAAATAGATGTTACAGCTGCCTTTAATGGCGTTGCGAGCATTGTTTTGCCACATATCGTCGTGGCCGGTCCAATGGTATTTATTGTATAACCAGCAGTTCGGCCAACCTTTCGGTGCTTTCTGGGTGGGGCAGTGTATAATCTCATCTGCGGTGATTTTGCCGGATTCGAGACCGGCTATGAGAATCAGCGGTTTTATAGCCGAGCCGGGCGGGTACTGCTTATTTATTGCTCGGTTTCGCAACGGCTCATTAGGGTCGCCGGCGACGCTGGCGTAGTCTCTCCTGATGCGGTTCAGGTCGAAAATAGGTTCCGAAACAAGTGCAAGAATATCTCCGCTTGCAACCTCGATTACAACTGCTGCCATCGGTGCCAGGCAATTCGGATTGCCCTTGCAGTCAGTTAGATATCCCTCTATTCTCTGCTGAAGTTCGATGTCTAATGTTAATGAAACATCCTTGCCGAGCTGCGCTTTGGTTTCATCTATCAGCTCGCGGTCTATGTCATAGACGATTTTACCACGTTTGCCGCGGAGAATGGTTTCGCAGGCATACTCAACGCCGTCCTCTCGTCCGCAAACTTCATCATCCAGATATCTTGATAGTTTATCGTCTGCGAAGAGCTGCCTGTCTGCTTGTTGTGTCGCCGGGCCGACCCAGCCTATTGTTTGGGCGGCAGCCGAGCCGAATGGGTAGAACCGCTGCCCTTTTGCCAGAATTTGAACGCCGTCAATATCTGAAAACTCCAGCTGGGCGGTAAAGATATCGTCGTCGGTTTTTAACTCCACCAGTGGCCAGTTCTTGTGCATCTCGGCAATATCAACTTTGTTGATAAGTCGAAGCCGTTCGACTGGATTTGCTTCCTTTTTCTCAAAATCGGCTGTCGCAACATAATCTGGAATGCTGATTATGTTTTTATAGTTCTCGAAAACTTCCGAGTTTGAAAAATTGTCTCGCCAGGCCTGAAACGTGCGCCGCTTCCAGATAAAATCATTTATTTTTTGTATTTCAGTTTTTACTTCTGTTGGTTTGACTCCTCCAAGCTGAGCACATTTGCTGATTATCTGGTTCAAATCTGCCAGACCGTCGTCCATCTCTTTCTGTGCTTTGGCTTCCGAGGCGCCTGTATCATCTTTTTTGTCGGCGGCCTTTAATAGGTTGCCTTCCCTGACACGGTCATCCATAAAACAGGTAAGACCGTAATTTATATACAGTTGAAATTGTGGCTCGTCGACAGCTAATACTTTGCCGTTTCTATCGAGTATTTTGCCTCTGACTGTCTTGAATTGCCGGTTGTGGCTTTTTTGAAGCTTTAGTTTTGTGATTTTGTCCCGATAAAACGAATTGGATAGCAGTTGCATTTGTGCCAGCCGCAGCAGGTAGGCAAACAAAAAAAATGTGAGTAAGATTGCAAAGATTTTAATTTGCTTGTGATACATCGTAGCTTACAGACCCTCCTCTTTTTAACCAATCACCAATCACCAATTACCAATTACCAATTACCAATATTCACGATTCACCGGATACGAATTTAATGCTGCCCGGAGCGATGTGTCTTTATACGCATCCACCACGCTGTTGGCAAGAACAAAAATGGCCCCACAATGCTTGAATACACGGATGTCCAAAAAAGAACTGTATATGCATTAGCCGTTGTTGGCTGGCCCTTAAGAAGCGTTAAAAAATGAACCAGCACCCCGGTCAAAAGACTGCTGATAAATATCACAAGCGACTGATAGGGCATTTTTTTAATAATGATAACGCCGTGCAGGTACGACAGCAGCGTCCCGAAAAGACCAAAGCTGATTATTCGCGACCCCATTGCAGAACCAATAATATCAGCGGCGAAACCTATTGTGAAGGATGTTATGATTGCCTCCGGCTGATTACAGTAGATGGAGAAGAAAACCATAAGGATTAACAGCAAATCGGGTTTGATATTCAAACGGCTGACGGCAATTATATCGACCAGACCGGCTTGCAGCACGGTAACGATAAGAATAAAAACTGCAAACCGAAGCCATCGCATCTTATTCCCTCGCTGTTTTGGTTAAATGGTAACCGGTTAAATGACTACCAATTACCAATTACCAATTACCAATCACCAATCACCAATCACCAATTACCAATCACCAATTATTGTGGATTCATTATAATCACTGCTACCTCGGTTAGTTTTTGTATATCACAGGCGGGTTTGACCGTTATATCCCACAGCAGCGGATTTTCATCGGCCGTCTTACATTGGGCCACTGTTCCTATAATCATCGGGGCGTCCAGCAGCCCCGGCTTTTTACAGGCATAAACGTTGTCTCCGATTTTGATTTTGTGCTTTGTCGAGACTAATTGTACCTTGGCTGAATTCTTGCCGTCGCCCCGGATTACTGTTTTTAATCCGCCTATCTCTACTGCCATACTGGATGTGGTTTTTGTAATCAGCTCAACCTTGGCGGTGCGCGGCGAAACATCGGATATGGTTCCAATGATACTGTTGTCGCCCAGCACAAATTGGCCTTTTTGCAGACCGTCATTTTGGCCGCGGTTGATAATAAGCCCCTCGGTAGAGGCGGTAATTACCTCGGCAAGCATCAACCCGGCGCCTTCCAATGGACGTCTGTTGCGCAGCCTCGACAGCTCTTCGACCTTTTGCCGTTCTTGGTTCAGCTCCTCTGTAAGGTTTGCAAGGTAATTTTGGAGCTGGTCGTATTTTCTGCGGCTGACAACGTCTGTGAGCTGTGGTTGCGTACGTGTCGAAAGGGTAATGGTTCTGCCGATGCTTAAAGGCCAGCGGAAAATGTGAGCAAAAGCGAACTGAAATTTATTTGTCAGATTCTGCGGTCCGAGGAGAAAGATAAACCCGGCTAACATAAACCAGGTGAATAACATTCCTCTGGAGGGGGACTCCAAACGCCTTTTATTACGTTTGGGAACCCAGATTCTGATTTGCTTCCTTGCCATATTTGCTGTTCGTGTCCTGTCTTTGACCGGACACTGCAAGATTGCTGGCTATGTATGTTTAGCCGGAGGTCACTTCTTCAATATCCGCGCCAAAATCTTGCCTACCCACCTCAGCCCCTTACCCTTAGGGAGGTTGACAATTGTGACCTTACGAGCCTTGTCAATGCCAATGCTAATCCATTTTGACATTACTGTTCCCTTTTAACTTGGTATGGCTAATTCCGCTACCTCTATGTTTCCAAGACACATTTTTCACAGGGGGACCTCTGTTTGCGACTCGCGACAATTTGCAAGATGTTTGGCTTTATTTTCACCTGTACTCGTTATGGTCCATCGTATCCTTCCACAATTCCAGATTTTCCAGGTATACGCTGGTACCACGGGCTACGCAGGTTAGGGGGTCCTCGACTCTTTCAATCTTCAGGCCGGTTGCATTTGCCAGTACAGTATCCATTCCCCGCAGCAGTGACCCGCCGCCGCAGATATGCACGCCGTTGTCTATCAAATCGGCAGCCAGTTCCGGCTCGGCCTTCTCTAATGTCGCCGTAACTGCATCTATGATTGCAGCGATGGGTTCCCGAAGGGCTTCTCGGATTTCCTCGCTTGTTACGACAATTTTTCTCGGCAGCCCTGAAATCGTGTCTCTGCCGGCTACCTCCATTGTCAATTCCTCTTCCAGCGGAGCAGCAGAGCCGATTTGTATCTTCACTTTTTCGGCTCTTGGCTCGCCGATGAGCAAGTTGTAGGTTTTTTTGAGATGATTAATCACCGCTTCGTCCATATCGTCGCCGCCGACGCGGATTGATTCGCAGGTCGCGATGTCCGCCAGACTTATTATGGCTACTTCTGTCGTTCCGCCGCCGATATCGACAATCATTGAAGCGGTTGGGTTGGTGATGGGCAGTCCTGCTCCGATGCCTGCTGCCATCGGCTCCTTAACCAGATAGACCTTCCGGGCGCCTGCACGTTCGGCGCTGTCTATGACTGCCCGGCGTTCGACGGCTGTTATTCCGCTTGGTACGGCAATCACCACTCGGGGCCTGATTAGACCGCCTCTGCCGTGAACTTTCCTGATAAAATATCCCAGCATCGCCTCGGTGATTTCGAAATCGCTGATTACACCGTCTTTCAGAGGTCTTATTGCGCTGATTGAGCCCGGCGTTTTGCCCAGCATTTCACGCGCAACCAAACCCACTGCTTCACCGTTGTTTAGAACGATATTGGTGCCTTTGCGAACGGCAACTACGGAAGGTTCATTGAGGACAATGCCTTTGTCGCGGACACAGACCAGCGTCGTGCACGTACCGAGGTCAATGCCCATATCCATGCTAAACCAGCCTAAGATTGTGTCCAGTAGCACTTTCGAGTCCCTTCTTAATTTCGATTGACTATTTGTATATACTAAAGGCTGGATTGTCAATAGTCAATCTTGGCTACGGAATTTTTAATATTGTGCCGTATTGAAAGTAGCACTTATAGGCAACCAGTGCTGCAGTGGCCAGAACTGCACAAAATGCTAAGGCGAGGATAATCGTATAGAGATTATTGGACGTTGCTGCTTTTCCACCACGGCTTTGTCCATCAGGACTCATATCTCAACCTCATATAGATAGTATGAAGGGTTCCTCTTACAGATTACAGAAGAAGCCTATAAATTAGTAGATACGGTATCACCAACGTTTGGTTGCTGCTGTACAAGCTCCAGGGCGCCGACGGCTTCTTTTATGTCTGCATCTATGATGAGGATATCGCAGAGAAACTCATTGCCGCGAGTCACGTGGAATCTCATACCTTCCTTGACCCCGTCTGCTGTGCCTATGGATATGGTCGCCATAGAATTTTTCAAATCCACCGCCGTTACCAATCCCTGTAGGGCGATATCCCTTGCTTCAGTTGTAGCAGGTCGAGCTGCCTCTTCTCTCGGCGTCACCGGCACAGCGGCTGCAGCGGTTTTGCCGATAGGCTGTAAGAACTTGTCTAACCTGTTTTGTAATTCCGTCTTTTCTTCCAGTATGCGTTTATTTTCTGCTTGCAGCGTTTCTATTATCGCCATCTTCTCTTCCAGGGCCTTCGTGGTTTCATCCAGCTCTTTGCGCTGACTGACTTGTTCTGTTTGAACTTTATTTAGCTCCTCGAGGGTGTTTTTCAGTAACTGCCCTTGTTTATCGTTGGTTTCGTAGAAATCCTTTGTTATACTTGTCCAGCTATTTACTTTTTGAAGCAGGGCTGCTTTTTCTCTTTCAGCATTGTCGAAGTTAGTTTGTAATTCGCCCTTTTCTGCTTTCAGTGAAGTAATTTCACTGCTCAGTTTGTTTTCCACCTGCTTTTTCTGCTCAATGTTTTCATTTACCTGTTTGGTTAGGTCCTCGACCTTTTTGCTTAAGCTGTCTTTATCGGTCTTTAGGTCGTTGTATTTTTGCCTGTAGTTATCGGCGTTGGCAACGTATGTTACCACAATACCGCAGAGGAAAATTGAGGATAACGTCAATAAAACTATTAAAATCTTGGTAAGCGTACTCAAGATTAGACCCTTTCACTATTCTTCTTCAAATTACGCGTTGCCGCTACAGATTATACATCGTGCTGTTATGCCCTATAGTTGAATAATTTTACGTTTCAGGTCCGGAAAAGTCAAGTTATTATTGCATTCACTTTTAGCAAATAACACAAATTTAAGGGGTGAGATATTCGAAAAATTAGCTCACCCCTTTGAAGTAGGCAGTCAGGATTAAATCGAGGATTTTTCAGCAGCCCGGCTCTTCATTGTGCACTGTAAAACGGCTTTGGCGGCCGCAATACGGACAAATTTTGACTCGTTTTTCAAAAGTTGCGGCAAAAATTTTGTCACAGATGCCGTCCCAATTTGTCCTATCGCCAGGGCTGTCAGCGTATTAACACGTTCGAGTTCCTCTTTATCCAGCCCGGCTGTAAGATTTTTCATAAAAACTTTGAGGACCTCGGCCTCCCCCGTGGTTTCCCCAAGCATACCAAGCTGCTCGGCTGCAGCAAGCCGGACCTCCAGTACATCGTCGTCGAGTTTGGTTATCAGAAAATTTTTGGCTTTTTCCGTTCCCAGCGCCCCCATCGCCTTTACACCCATAACTCTGTCGTCGGCATAAGCGCTTATAAGCATCGCCAATAGCTTCTCATCTATCCGTTCGTCGCCGAGTCTTGCTATGGCTTCTGCCGCATTAAATCTCGCTTTGTAATCGGAATCTTTGTTTTGCAGCGTCCACCACAGCCACTTTAGTGAGCTCTTGTCACCGCTTTTGCCCAATAAAAAAGCAGCGTTGGCTCTGATGGTTTGGTCGCTGCTCGCTATCGTTTTGCGAACAAGTTTAAAACCGCTGCCGGACCCAAGTTTGCTCATCGCATAGTCGGCCGCAATTCTGACGTTTTCATCTTTATCTTTCAGCAATTGTTTTACCGAACTTTCCGCAAAGGAGTATTCCAAATCGCCTACGGCTAAGGCCGCTGCAAATCTGACCGGCACAAATTCGTCTTCTAACAGTCGCTCCACCTTAGGCATCAATTTGATTCGTTTGGTATCTGTGACAACTTCGATGGCGTTAACCCTGATTCGTGGGTCACCGTCGCTTAAACCTTCCTGGATAATTCGGGTCGCTTCAGGCACAAGCTCATCTATGGAGCCGCCGCCGGGATGGTCATAAGTCCTCTGCGAAGACTTATTGCAGCCGAAGACAAACAGTGCGCAAGTCATAAGTGCGCAAGTCATAAGTGCTCTTGTGCTCTTCATGCTTCTGCCTTTCTACTCTTGCCCTTTGCCTGCCTTTGTGTATTTTTTGGTCCTTTTCTAAAAAGGAATCGTCCCAAAGGCGGTATTATTATTAGCCAAACAAGGCAGACTGCACAACAAAAATCCAGCCATTGCCCGTTTCTGCTGAAAAAGGTGGTCCTTTTATCTATCGGCACTCTATCGACCAGCCACCCGGCCATACCCGTCCTCGCCATTGCCCGATGTGGCAAAGCCCCGGCGATATACCCATTTCGTATATGCCCGAGCGTATCGATTAAGCAGCTTACCCCTGTATTAACGCTCCGCACCACCGCAAGCCTGTTCTCGACCGCCCTGAACACGCAGATGGCCGCATGCTGGCTCAATTCGGTGCTTGGGGAAACTTTGTCGTTTTCGAATCGCACGAACCACCCGTCGTTGCTTATATTGACAAGCCAGTCGATTTTCTTTTTGCCTTTTTCTGTCGCAAATCTCCTCGCAATCGCAGGCACCGCATCCTCATAACAAATCATCACGCTGAATTTATAAGCCCGTCCTTCCTTCTCCGTCATTTCGAAAACGGTGTATTCGCTCCCTGCATCCAGCGTATAATCGTAGTCGTATGGCGTAAATTTCATCAGCAGTTTATAAAGCGGCATAAAACTTTGTTTGAACGGCACATACTCCCCGAAGGCGACTAAGTGAATCTTGCTGTATTGTTCCTTGGCCGCCGTGCCGTCGGGTTTATACAGAAATGCTGAGTTATACCTTTTATCTAAATCAAGAGTGAAATCCTTCCCCATCTTTAATGTGCCCCCGTATGCCCCTGCAAGCACAAAGGCGGTATTTTTCGAATGTTCACGAAGAATTTCATCGAAAATCCTGTCGCTTTCCGAAGGAGCTAAAAGTCCCAATATTCTCGGGTCCAGCATCGCCTGCACCATCGTCTCAGGCCAGACCACCAGTTCCGCACCGGCTTTGGCGCTTGCATTACTGTTTTTCAGCAGCTCATCAAGTATTGCCTCCGATGACTGGTGCGATTTCTTAACTGATTGCGGAACATTTGTCTGCACCGACGCAACCAATGGCCCGGCTTCGATGTATTTGTCTGCTTCATTTATTCTGTATCGCCCATAGATAACAGCGCCGGCCACCGCACCGCACACTACGCCGACTTTCAAAAGCTCGCTGATTTTGAAAATGTTTTTCTCTTCAGCAGCGATTATCAGTTCTGCCGCCAGCCCGTTGACCATTGCTACCAGAAACGAAACCCCCGCTGCGCCGAATATGTCAGCTATTTGAATGAGTGTGATATTGGCATATTGGCTGTGTGCCAGAAATCGCCAGAAAAATCCGCCCAAAAAAAGTCCCTGCAGCCGCTCTGCCCCGACGAACAATACCCCCGCAGCTAAAAATAACGGTATCTTTTTTCCCCGGCAATATCGCAGGCAAACCGCCGCCATCGGCCAGAGCAGCGCTGTGTACATACAAAACGCAAGCCACCCCAGCCACGTTACCTGGTATATCCAGTAAAGATTCCCAAGCCAGTAACAAAGTGAAACTAAGTAGGCCGTAAGAAATAAGGGTTTGACTTTTACATCCGGCGAGCACGCTAAAATAAATGGTACTAACGACACCCACGCCAGCCCCGACAAGCTAATCGGCGCCTGTATCACCGTCAGCATTACCGCACTGCCGACAAACGCCGAGCAAAACAGCAAAATTTTCTTCATCCCTGCATTTTTCAATCGGCCGAATCCCTTAAAACCGTCGCTATCTCTTCTGTCTTATAGCGCCTGCCGTTGTTCATCCTTACCGAAAATTGATTGGTAAATAGAACCAGAAGGTTTTTGTCGTCGGCTATTTCCCTCACGGGTACTTCCATCTCGCTGACAAGCCGTTTTAGTTCGGCCATCTCCAAAGGTTTCAGATACAAATTGCCGTCGCGTCGTTTTTCTAATTGGGCTAAACGCTTTTTGGCGTTTTCGACATACTTCCTGGATATTTCCACCCCCACGTAGTTTCTGCCCAATTGTTTCGCCGCTGCTAACGTGGTCCCCGAACCGCTGAATGGGTCGAGCACACAATCTCCCGGCGCCGAGCTTACCGCTATGATTCTTTTCAGTAAATTTTCCGGCATCTGGCAGGGGTGCCAGCCGGCTCGTTCCTTGAATGTCCCGCATACACGTGAGAACTCCCCCCAGACATCGTCCGGCATCTTGCCTTTCGGATTGGCTCGCCTGTCGTTGTAAATTAACTGCCGGTCCGAAGGGACCCGAACAGTGTGTTCGTTAAAGGTAAAATTCTTCTTATCATTTACGAAGTAAAAAATATGGGTGTGCGCACGGGCAAATTTCTTTTTCGTCTGCTGACCGAATGTATAATGCCATATTATCCAGTTCCGCATAAAAAGCCCTGATTCGTCTGCTATGACTTTTACATTCGCCGCATACTCATCGCCGATGGCTATATAAAACGAGCCGGCGGGCTTCAGGACCTTTTTGCATACTGCCATCCACTCTTTCGTCCAGGCGATGTAGTTTTTGCTTTTGACCTTGTCGTAGTATTTGTCGTATTTGTATCCGATATTAAAAGGCGGGTCCGCAAATATCAAATCCGCAAATGGCTCGCTGACCTCACCGAGTATCTCTATACAATCCCCACATATTATTTTGTTGAGCAGTTCGTCCATACCCCCATTTTAGCGCACCTTCTAAGGATTGCAAGAAGGACTTGTCCGCCGCAGGCGGATTTGTTGCACCCAACAGAGCCGGGAGCGTGAGCGACCGGTCAATACCGCCGACCTTGTCGGCGGCGTATTTAGCCCCCAGTTTTACTGGGGGTTTTTATTTTTTTGTTTAACCCTCGCCGGCACTTGTCCGCCTCAGGTGGATTTATCCACCGTCTTGTCCGGCGTAGCTTTAGCGAAGACGGAAGCCATGGCGAAGGTGGACGGCGATGCGATATCACTGTTTTGAGTTTTAATTTTACTCAAGCCAGTGTTGTGTGAATATCGCAAGGTCTAAGACATCAATGACACTGTCCGGCGGTTCAGCAATGTCACAACGCCCGTTCCAGTTGACCTGAGTAGGGTTACTTAGCCAGGCGTTGGCCAGAATCGCAAAGTCTGTGAAGTCAACGCCATCCGGACAGGTAAAATCTGCCGTATTAAACTGCCACCTCAACCGCGGATAATTCGTCCCTTCACAAATCGCCCATATAGTCATAAAATCCCACCTCGTAAAAGATGCCTGCTGTTTCATCTGCTCATCAGTCAGCGGTTCACCGTAACCGTTATCCGGCCCGCTGTTGATAAGAAAATAGCAGCTGCTGATACTGCCGCCTTCGTTGTATCCCACCAGACCGCTGACACTGGAAGAACCGTTGGCATAAGGTTGCGCCCGCTCATACCAATCTGACATAGTGATTACTTCAATTTCACCTGCAGCAACCTTCGTATCAAGATAGGCAATCATATCACTAAAAAATCCCGTACTAATATCATTAACTCCTGGTGAGGCGAGAATCCTGTGTGTATAAGTATTAAGAACTCCTCGCATAGCAATGGTCAAATCAACAAAACCTTGCATCGAAACCGTAAAATCAGTACTACTGCCATAATTATTTGCGTGGTATGCTAAATTATGCCAGTTTGGTGGTATCCATAGACTCCATTGTTGGCTATACCAATAGGTGTGGACACCATTCATATTTGCAGGACTTGTAAATTCACTAAGTCCTCTACTACCTAAGAAGCGTTTCTTCATTAAATCTCCTGCACTATTACCATTAGCATCAGGAAGCGAATAGCCGGTATTACCCATCCAGGAATGAAATTGAACTCCTCTATACCAACCATGACTTTTCAGTGCGTTAATAGCATTGTCTAAATCTG
>Ga0315282_10006622_pt1 | contig 19301 bp, 18 predicted proteins | sample YL17G07_20_MG_FD_203693 | JGI IMG/M metagenome (GOLD analysis project Ga0315282, IMG submission 203693) | Sediment microbial communities from Yellowstone Lake, YNP, Wyoming, USA - YL17G07_20 | ecosystem: Environmental > Aquatic > Freshwater > Lake > Sediment | place: USA: Wyoming | collected... | reverse complement strand
TTACGAGAAGCTGCTGGTGCCGTACGTCCGCCGTCGGGGTCGTCTCATCCGGCATGAACACGCACTGCACGTTCTTTACTCCTAGCGCCGCTTTGCACAAGAGCGCGGTCACCGCGGAGTCCACACCACCGGACAGACCGAGAACAACACTGGTGCTCCCTGCGTTCTGCACATAGGTCTTTATGAACTCGGTAAGGATTGTGGCGGTTTCCTGCGGATCGATTGAGAGATCGATGGTCTCACCTCACACCCATGTTTCAATTGATTCTTTTATTAATGTTTCCGCTTTTTTAAGGATCTTGTCGTCAACCGCTTGAAAGGAGGAACGAGCGATCGCGAGCGGTATCCGCCGAAGATAATCTGACATCCGGAGATCCCTTCGCAACTGCGTATTGTAATATGTTTCCACTATTTCATTCATCGCATGAAGGTACCGCTCTACTTGTTTTTCCGAGGCGCTGATTCTGGGCTCGTACCGCCGCGCAAGCTTCACCCATTGATCGTAATACTCGTGTTTTTCCTTAAGCTCCCCTTTCCCGTAGAATTTTTTACGGAACAAATTCAACCGGTCCTCTTTCCCGATGTTTTGGACCTTTACGACGAGCGCGCACCTGCTTATGAGAAGCGGGGACAGCCCGATGTCCGCCAGTGCCTTTTTCCCGAATACCTTTGATTTGGGGTTCGCAAACGCGATCATGATAAACTCGCTTTCGATGTTTTGATGCAGCTTCGCTGAATGAACGCTGCATTTACCGTTCGACAACAGTTCATAGCAATATTCGATGTCCTCCTCAGGGATCTTATCGAACTCATCGACTAATACCAGTTTTTTATTGGCATGAGGGAGCGCCCCGAGATCACCGGTCCCCAGATGACACACGAGCCCTGAGCGCGTGGTGTTCGCACCAATCGTCGTGATATCAGTAAACTGTTCGGTGATGATTTCCTTTGCCATGGTCTTGCTGCTTCCTGGCTCCCCAATGACCAATGAATGCACAGGATCTTGATACGTGGAGAACATGCTTCCAGCGATCACCTGTTTCATGATGTCGTTGCCATGGATCTCCTGAAACACGTTTTGCCAAAAGCCTTCAAACCCGCGTTCCTTCGCAAAGGCTCTCAGTTCATCCTCGGATAGGTAAATCCCGCTTTTTTCCCGCTCCTCGATCTTTTTACTCTCAAGGATCTCCCGTAATCCCTCTGCCTTGTTGATGACCTTGGTGAACGCCTCTGATTTACGTGAGAGCTTCAGGATGTTTCCCTCGATGGTAAGCGCGGCATTCCCCCAGCCGACCGCGTACACATCCAGGGCGTTCAATATGGATTTCACGGCCGCTCGATCGGTTCTCTTCGCAGTAACCTCGATAAGATCACCATTGTTGACCGCGATATCAAGGATGTTTTCATTGGCAAGGATGTTACGTGCCCGTTGTATCAACATCAGTCCCTTGCCGCTCCCCATTCCAAGCGAGGAGACGGACATGAGCGCGATCTGTTCAAGGGTGGTAATCCCCATGTTCTCTAATTTCTTCCGATCCGAAGGGACAACGCCAAGTTTGGTTAGATCATCTTCCATAGGACACCCGTGCGAACAGGCCTGAACGATATCCAAGCATTAAAAGCTTCTGGTACCACCCTGGAATTTCCACTCTTAAAAAATGAAACGGATTAGCGTCCTATCCTGAGGCGTTTCATTCCGCGCTCAAGGAACCGGTACACGGTCGGTTGCTCGCTTCCACTAAGAAGCATATCCACCGCTTTTCGCGTAATATCCATGGAGTCGAAATCAGCGATCACCGCGACCGTATGCCCGTAGATCGCGAGCGTGGTACCTGTTAGCCGTTCGATGACGTGTTTCGTTTTTCCATCGCGGCCGATGATCCTACTTTTCAGTCTTGTCACATGTGATTCTTTCTTCCCCACGTACTCGTAAATATCAAAAATGAACAGTTCGTTTTCCTCGCCGAACAACCGGAACGCGTTCTCGGGGGAGAACCCTCGTCCGATCGCGCGAACCACATCCTCCACTTTTAATGCCATGAGAGGATCCTTTGCTTCTTGCTCGTTGAAGACAACGTCCCCTTCCTCGGAATCAATTTCCAGGGTCACATGAGAGATGTCTTCGATGGTTTTCTTAGTTTCACCGTTCTTCCCGATCAAGACACCGACACGCTCTTTTGGGATTCGTACGATTCTCATCGATCATTCCTTCTTCTTTGTGAGGTTCTCAAAAATCTCCTGCTCGTCTTTCGTAATATCGTACTTCTTGAAATATTGGACAATATTATGAATATCGCGTTTTAAAAAATCAAATGCGGACGGATGCTCGAGAAGGACCGCTTGACCAACATCGATAATGTATGGTTTTTCATGATACATCAGGACATTGTACGGACTAAGATCTGCATGGACAATCTCAACTTTATACATACGACGAATAAATGTCAACAGCTCATTAAATATTTTTTCGGGGTGTTTCAGTTCCACGTCTTTGAGCAGGGGCGCTGCCCGGTTCGCATCCCCGATGTAATCCATGATAAGGATATTATGGATTCTTTTGATCGGTCGAGGAACCCGGACCTTGGCATGATGCAGTCGCTCAAGGTTCTTGTATTCTTTTTTCGCCCATTCATCGATGATTTCCCGCCGGTTCTTCAAGCCATATTTGAACCGAGGGTCACCCTCCAGATAGGTGTAGATGTGTTTAAACGTCAGCGTTGATGTCCGATAGATTTTCACGACCACAATTTCATGTTCCGGGGTCGTCGCCCGAAACACATTCGCTTCTTTCCCTGTCGCGAGAGGAAAATCCATCTGCTCAATAACCTTGTTCGATATAAGCCTCCCAAGAAGCAACAGCGTTGATTTATCGAATACCTCGCCGAAGGTTTTCCGATCAAGACCTATCCGGTCTGCGAGGCGCTCTGATTGCCGGTCGAGTTTTTTCAGCCATTTGTCATCAAGAAGTTCATCAGAAGACATTAATTTCCTCTGGTAATAACTTTCTTCGACTCAGGCTGCTCGCCTGCGTCCGGCTGTATCGAAAAACAACATCTGCTTTCTCATTCTGGATATCCCATGGTTTAATGATGAGCAGGTCACCGGCGCGCACCCGTGCTTTCCGCTTCATTTTCCCTGGGATGCGGGCCATGCGTGATTTTTTATCCTCACATATCACATTGATACGAGAACCGCCCATGAGGCGTTCCGCGATCGCGAACATCTCCTGGTTCTTTCGATTCGGTAACGGTATTCGATAGTATCCTTCTTCGCCTTCCTGGCTTTCTACTGATCCATGTGGTTTTTCAAACGTGTTTTCCGTTGGCATATCCTAAAGCCCCAGTTCATCTGAGATATTCTTGAGTGCCTGTAAACTCAGCTCAAGGAACATCTGAAGTCCGAGTTCCATATCCTCACAGAGTTCAATTCGTTTTCGGTTGCAGCCTGCCGCGAAGGATTTATCCTTAAATTTGTCAAGTAACGTCTTGGGGGTGACATCCGCGAGTTTTTTTGATGGCATCACCAGTGCAGCGGCGATGATAAGACCGGAGACTGCGTCAGCAGCAATCAGCGATTTATCGAGATACGTGAGCGGAATTTGTGCGGTGTACGGATAGTTATGTGCCTTGATCGCGTTGACCGCTTCTTTAGGAAGTAACTCATCGACCATTTTCACGGTGATGAACGCGTGCTTCTCTGGTTCTTCTTTTGTGTACTCGTAATCCAGGTCATGCAACAGTCCTGTGACACCCCAAAGCTCGGGATCCTCACCTAGTTTCTGTGCTATGGATTGAAGGATTGCCTCGACCGCGAGCGAGTGTTTAAACAGGTTTTTTGTTCGTAGGTTTTTCTCGAGCATCGCGTACGCTTCTTCCCGGGTTATCATACGAAGGAAGGGTAAATGGCGAGTTGATTTAAACTTTCCTCACCGCGCATCAAAAGAATTTTAAGGATTGAACCTGTTTTCGTTGCTGCTGGTGTGACCATAAAAACGATCATGGTTGTTGATGAGGAGCCTCTTGTTTTGAACCAAGTGAAGACGTTCCTGGAACAGGAAGACGTTGAGGTGACAACTGCAACCGACAGCCGACAGGCACTCGGCCGGCTGAAAGAGGAAAATGAAGAAACCTTTGATTTGATTCTGGTAAACACACAAATGCCGGGGAGTAAAAAAACAACCGCGCTTTTTTCTCTGAAACCAGCGCTGAAAAAGCAACCACCTGGTATCGAGGATTTCCTCCAGAAACCGTTCACGAAAGAACAACTCGTTGAATTCGTGAAAAAAAAGATATAAAAAATAGTTATTTGAGTGTTTTCACCCAGTCGTACACAGGTTCGACGAGTTGTTTGATACGCTCCTTTTCCCGGGTCATCGGCCCCGGCCTCCAACCGTCCGCGGGCTCGAAATGAAAATCAGTAACCGCCCCGATCCGTTGTTCCTTGGGTTTGAACACGATCTTTAACGGCATGCCAAATTCAACATCCCAGGGGTTGAGGCCATGCAGTTCGTTTGCGATCGCTACCTTGCTTTCCCCAACGACCGCATAGACAAGGATAATCGGCAGCCGTTTCAGTGAAGACCGCCCGCTCCACCCAGCGACGGTCCACGTATGGACTTGTGCGGTCAGCGGCATTTCCACCCAGTCGGTTGTTTGAAGGTTGCAGTCCAGATTCCAGCAGTGTGTCCGGACCGGCACCCAGGTGTCACCGCATGTCGGGCACCGGGTCCCCATGATTTTCCCCTCAAGAAGCCCGATGAAGAATTTACTGTTCCATCCATGCCGAATCGTATAGAGCTGATCATAGTGAAGGAACTGGTTCATCACGGCTCTGTCCTCTGAGATTTCATGGCCGACAAACGCAAGTCCCGTCTCCTTCACACCCTCTGGTCGGTACTCTTTTTTTTCGGAAAACACCGGTGCTGCCGCGAATTTATTCTTTTTCTTTACAGTAACTGACTCCATCATTGGTTAATGCCTCCGTAGGATAAAATTCGAGATACTCGTCCCTGTCCCCGCATGGCTGTTGACAATCCCGCATTCCGGGTCAGGAACCTCGGTTTTTTGACTCAAATGTTTTCTGGGGATGAGTCCGGCGAGCTGGTAGTAACATTCAATCGTACTCATAAGCCCGGTGGCACCCACGGGATGCCCGTAGCCGAGCAGTCCTCCGCCAGGGTTCATCGGGATGTCACCGTGCATGCTGGTGCGCTCATCACGGATGAACTTCGCTATCGTCTGTTCGTCTGCAAGCCCGAGCGCCTTGTAGATCTGTGCCTCGGATGTTGAGAACGCGTCATGGATTTCCCCGAAATCAATCTCATTCAACGGTTCATGTATGCCCGCCATTTTGTACGCTTGCTCCGCGGAGTTTCTGCATGCGGCAAACTCGGTCATCTCCGGGTACCCCGGGCCGTACCGTTTTTCCCAGCCAGGGTTATGCAACCGGTCACCCGCCCGGATCGTGCAGCTGGACAGCCCCATGCCATCGATCGTTACGTACTGATCTGGGTTGACTTTCTTGGCGTACTCCTCAGAACATACGACGAGGAACGCGACACCCCTGCTCATCAGACAGCAGTCTAATTTCTTTATTGGATAGGAGATGAGCCGGGAGTTCATGACGTCGTCGACCGTGATATATTTGTGATCGTTGCGGTACCATTGCGCCTTGGGGTTGTCCATGGCGTTATTCTTGTTTTTTACTGCGATGGTCGCGACGTCCTCTTCGGTGACCTTGTTTTCCTTCATCCATTTGTTCGCCATGGCCGCGTAGTAGATCGGGTAGATGCCGCCGACCATGAGTTCATATCTGATATCTGAGGCCATCGCGATGAACTCACTGCCTTGCGACTGTGAGACGCTATCCATGGTTTCCCAGCCGGCGATCCCGACGACATCGTGATGACCGGACATGATTGCAAGTGCGGCAGCGTACAGCGCGGACCCACCGGTGTTCCCCCCGTTTTCCACCCGGAAATGCGGGAGGCCGACAAGCCCGAGATGATCATGGACGATCCATTCCGGCGCAAGTTGATGTCCGAAATGGACCGAGAAATGGGAGTAGATCATGAGATCAAGGTCACGGAGTGAAAACTCTGGAACATCCTGTTGTGTTTCTTTGACGCATTCCGCAGCGCCGCCTTCGATGCTTTCAAAACCGGTTGGGCCGTAGTCAAATGGTGTGGTCGCTCCTCCGATAATACAGACTTTTCGAGACATTGTTATCGTTTCCCTTCAGGACTACCAACCTTGTAAGGTCCCAGTCCCCTACGTGGGTAATCGGTTGAGAATTAAAATAGGTTGTTATTTTCTTAAAAAAATAATAGGGAAACTTGAAAAGAAATTTTTTATCAAATAGAAAAGTTCACAGTATCCATATAAAATATCATCGTTTTTTTTTCAGTTCTCTTTGATTACCGAATAAAAAAGAAAAACAATAATAAGTGACCAGTGATTTTTGTTGATACTACTGGAGCATTATCGGCCCATGATGAGATTTGTACTTCGATATGTCCTAACCCAATTAAGAAAAATCTCGGTGTTAGAGTGATTTCTTCACCCGGTAATAGTGGTTTTACTATCCCAGAATATTCCCTTTTACAGAAAAGAAATCCACCGTTCAATGTTAACAACCAATGAACATTCAAAGCTGTGGTCGATCCCACGTTCTTGATAGAAATTAATGATTTAAATGGTTTTGGAACAAATTTAATAGTGAGATTAGTCATGCCATAGGGAAGCATTAATGGATAGTGGTCTTGATTAGTTCCATCTGAGAAATTATAAAGTGTATCACCTATACCATCAGGGCCAGATTCATTCTGATCAACACCATAATAATTATCCATACCAGTATAATCATCCCAGTAATTTCCCCCCGAAGGATAATCATCATCCCAAGTATTATTTCCATAATCCATTGCATTCTGAGTATTATTTATAAAATTGTTGTGATAAATGACGTTTTTTTGAGAATTTCCATCCTGTTGAAATATATCTATTCCTTCATGATTAGTCATAGTGTTTCTAAATAATAAGTTCGATAAACCGACAAAATATCTTCCTCTATTGTTAATAATGAAATTATTATTTATTCGACCAATAGATGATGAAGTAAGATAGAGCCCATAATGATGGTTTTTAGAAATAAAATTATTTACTAGGGTAATACCAGAAGAATGCGAAGCAAAAATTCCAGAATGGTTGTTATAACTTATATTGTTATTTCTTATCAAGATACCATTTATACAATCTTGAATGGTAATTCCAGCATTAGACCAGTATCCTTGTCCATTTGATAAAAGGAAATTATCTTCAATAAAAATATCTTTAACAAGATTGCCTGAAGAAGAACTTACGAAAATACCAGCAAAGGTATTTTGATTTATTGTATTATTATTAATTATTATTTTGGAAGAACCGCTATCGACTGCAACTCCAAATAAAATATTATCTTTAATATTACAATTATAAATCTTAATATCTTCACTATTTCCTAAATCTGGATTATTGGTTATAACGATTCCACCGGGATGCCCAGATTCATTTCCTAAATCCTCACCATTACCGCTAATATTGCATTGATATATTTTAACATGACGAGAATAGATATTATAAATACTATGTGCCACATTGGATTCAATTGTACAATTAAGTACATTCACATTCATAGTATTATCCAATCGAATTCCAACATCATTATTTTTTATAATACAATCAGAAATATTGATATTTGTCAATGTGATGTAAGGATCACCAGGATAATGCCATTTTTTATCAACCAGACATATTCCCTGACTCGAACCGGTTATCGAGCTATTCACGACAGTGAAACTGCGAATATTTACGAATGATGTATTTACCCAAATAGGATCATCGATGCCCATACCATTAATAACCGTATTTTTTAAGTCTTCTCCAATAAGATTTATTGACTTAGAGATGAAAATATTTTCATAATATGGTGAAGAATCATCATAGACGTAGATTGTATCACCGGGCTGTGAATCATCAATAGCATCTTGTATTTTGGTATAATTACCAGGCCCATTCCCACCAACATATAAAATATTAGCTTTTGAATATGGTTGAGAGAGTTTTTCTATTATCTCATGTGCACTGAAGGGAATTATACCAGAGGTAACGAACAAAAATATGATTGCAACAATCAAACCTTTCCGAATCAATATTTTTCCCATTTTATAATTTTATAACAACTTTCTCCTATTATAAAGTTATTGGTTTTCTATAAATAAAGAACATGTATTACGCAAATTTTTATTTTCCAATGACCATCCCAGCAGGATCAATCTTCTTAAGGATCGCTAACTCCTTTTGTGACGGTGGCATCGTCACCGTCACTTTTTCAGGAATGATGATGTCAAACCCACTGTTCTCCTTGATCTGATCAATGGTGACACCAGGATGAGTCGAAAGCAGTGCCATATTCTTTGACGGTTCATCAAATCCATATACCCCAAGCTGAGAAATCACCCGATACGGACCACTCCCGATAGGCAGCCCTGTCCTCTCCCGAGAATCACACCCCTTCAGATACCCCGGTGTCGTCAGAAAATCAATCTTCTCAAGGAACCGATGTGTATCCTGCCGCATGATAATGATTGTTTTACTACACAGCGTCCCCACATCGTTCGCACCGCCGCTCCCAGGAAGACGAACCTTCGGATGCTCATACGGGCCGATCACGGTCGTGTTCAGATTCCCGTACCGATCGATCTGCGCGCCGCCAAGGAACCCGTAATCAATGTACCCAGCCTGCGCCATCGCCATGGAATCATGCATGCTTGAGGCAGCGACCGCAGAATAAAACGTTCGTGAATCACCCACGCTGATCGGAAGCACCGGCATCTCCGGGCCAATCCCACCCGCCTCAAAAAACAACAGCAGGTTCGGCGCATGGGTCCGCTGCGCAAGCATCGCAGCGATCATCGGAAGACCGGTCCCCACGAACACGGATTTGTTATCCTCAAGCATCCGCGAGGCGACACATGCGAGCATCTCTGTCGACGAATACGATCCTTTTCCAGCGGCTGTTTCATTTTTGCCTTTCAACCATGGCGCGGTCATCGGCTCTTCAAAACGCTCAATCCTTCTCAGTTGTTCGAGTTTTTTTGCCCCGCCCACACACCGCAAATACTCCTCGAAATCCTTCACCCCATACACGTATTTCTCAAGATACACCTTCACCCCTTCATCAGATGCAGACGCGGATAACCATTCACCGATATGATCCTCATCAAAGAAATACTGATAGGGCATCTGACAGGGATGCGACCCGAACGGTGTCTCCACGACCGCGCTCGCCAAGTAAAACGGGATCACAGTCTTCCAGGGCTCCTGGCGTATCTTTTTGGTATCCACGATTTTTTCCGTGGTGAGAATCAAACGTCGGGCTGCCCGAGAAAGCTCAAAATCCTCGACCATGATGCCGTCGATCTGGGCGTTCCCGAACTTATCGCATCGCGGCACATGAATCACCGCGACATCAGGGTAACACGCGGGAAGCAAACACACCTGTTTTCCGCTAAACGGATCATTCATGGTTCGCGCGGAGCTATGCGTGAACGTATCAGTCCCCAGCATCACCCGCGTGGGGATGAACGGAAGCCCCATCATCGCCGCAAGAAACCGCCATTGATACCCCGCGTTACTAATCTCGCCAGTCACCGTGCATTTCCCGGTCTCCACCGCGCGCCTCGACGCAGGTGAAAGCCCCCGGAGTTCGTGCCCAAACGAGTACGCAACCTCCACCTTGTCCACACACCCTGAACCGACCAGCAGGTCAAGGTCATGCACCGCGGTCTTCCCGGCCATCGAAAGCTGCCGCTTATGCTGCCGAATGATCTCGTAAACAATCGCCATGGAGACACGCACATGCCCAAACCCACCCATAGCCAAAAGCGACCCATCGGTGACAAACCGAGAGACCGCCTCCTGCACGGTCATCCGCTTATCCTCAAGGCCCCTGGATTTATTGCGCATGACCCACTCGCGGTTTTCATCGGGATCATGCCAGCCGACAAGTAACCCCGTACCCTTCTCTACCCCTACTTTATTTTCAACAAGAACCATTCACCCTCACATCCGTACCCATCGGAGTGTATCACGCATAAAAACTCCTCACTTCCACATCGGTTGACCCTACTAAAAATCTTCGATAGAACAGAGGCGTAAATTTAAAGACCCGTGACTTATCCAGGTATGAGGATTCCTATGGATTTCCAACTTACCGAACAACAAAAATTGTTCAAAAAAACAGTAAAAGAATTCGCTGATAAAGAGATCAAACCGCTCGCCTCAAAAATCGACAAAGAAGAGTTCTTCCCATGGGAACTCTATAAAAAAATGGGGAAGCTCGGGCTTATGGGTATGACCATCCCAAAGAAATACGGGGGTGCAGGTATTGATCGCATCAGTTATATGATCGCACTCGAGGAGATTTCTCGAGTCTGTGGATCCACTGGTATCACTGTTGAGGCCCATAACTCGCTTGGCGTCGGCCATATCTACGAGAAAGGAACAGAGGAACAACGAAAGAAATATCTCCCACGGCTCCTCGACGGGGAAGGGATCGCGGCCTGGGCGCTCACCGAGCCGAACGCAGGTTCAGACGCTGCCTCCCTGCAGACCACGGCAGTGTTTCAGGGGGATGAATGGGTCATCAACGGCACGAAACAGTTCATCACCAGCGGCGATATCGCGAAAATCGTCACCGTCATGGCGAAAACCGACAAAACACTCGGGGCGAAAGGAATCAGCGCGTTCATCGTTGAGAAAGACACCCCAGGGTTTTCCGTTGGCGTGCTCGAAGACAAATTAGGGCTTCGCGGCAGCAAGACCGTGGAATTGATTTTTGAGAATTGTCGGGTCCCGCAGGAGAACCTGCTTGGTGAGAAAAACCTTGGGTTCGTCGGCGCGATGACGATTCTTGACCGCGGCAGGACCGCGATAGGAGCCATGGCGGTCGGCATCGCACAAGGAGCGCTTGATGAAAGCCTTGCGTACGCAAAACAACGGGTGCAGTTCGGGAAACCAATCGGAAAAAACCAGGCGATCCAATGGATGATCGCGGACATGGCGACATCGATCGATGCCGCACGCTTGCTCGTCATGCGTGCTGCGTTTCTCGAGGATAAGGGAATACCATTCAGCATCGAGGCATCCATGGCGAAACTGTTCGCATCAGAGATCGCGATGAAGGCTACACGTGACGCGATCCAGATCCATGGTGGACACGGGTACATGCGCGACCTGCCACTCGAACGATTCTATCGGGATGTGAAACTCACGCAAATCGGAGAAGGAACCTCTGAGGTCCAGCGGATGGTTATCGCAAAACGACTCGGACTGTAACCAAAGAGGAGGATTTTCTATGGGAGAGAAAGAACCACAGTGCGACACGGTGTTTAAGAAAGACCGCTATGAGGAACTCTACAAAAGCTTCACCTGGAAAGTCCCCACGTTCTATAACTTCGGGTTTGATGTGGTGGACCAATGGGCGGAGGATCGGACGAAACTTGCGTTGATTTCCATTGATAAAACCAGCGAAAAACCCCGGTATCATACCTTCTATGACCTGAAAATGCAATCCAATCAGTTTGCGAATGTACTCCGAAGACTTCAGGTGAAAAAAGGGGACCGAGTCCTCGTGATTCTCCAAAGCATCCCGGAATGGTACGTCGCATTGATCGGGATGTTCAAACTTGGGGTGGTCGCCATGCCAGGAACCGTGCTGCTCACCCCAAAGGACATCGAGTACCGGGTGAACCGGTCCGAGGCATGCATGATCCTCACCGATCTCGACCATGCAGACCGCGTGGAGGCAGTGAAGAAGAAGTGCAAAACCCTGAAATACACCATGCTTGTCGACGGCAAACGGGAAGGGTGGTTAAACTTCACCGACGAAATGAACAAAGCCTCCCGGGAACTGACACAAAAAGAGATCGGAAAGACACGTTCAGATGAGCCGTTACTGATTTATTTCACCTCAGGAACCACTGGTCATCCGAAGATGGTGCTTCACACCCATAGCTACCCGCTTGGCCATGAGGTCACCGCGCGGTTCGCCCAGGCGCTCACGAAATGTGATTTACATTGGACGGTCTCTGAAACCGGCTGGGCGAAGGCAGCTTGGGGGAAGCTGTTTGGTCAGATGATCGTGGGTGCTGCGATTATCCAATGGGAGACGCCAGGTCGATTTGATGCAGACGGCCTTCTGCGTGCGATGGAGAAGTACGGCGTCACCACGTTTTGCGCGCCACCGACCGTCTATCGGATGTTGATCCAGATGGATCTATCCAAGTACAAACTCAAGCTTCGGCATTGCATGAGCGCCGGAGAACCATTGAACCCTGAGGTGATCAGGGTCTGGAAAGACGCCTTCGGGCTTGAAATCTATGATTTCTTCGGGCAAACAGAAACGGTCTGCGTCCTGTCCAATTTCCCGTTCATGCCAATTGAATACGGGTCGGTTGGCAAACCCACGCCAGGTCATGACGTCCGCATCGTTGACGAGAACGGTAATGAACTCAAAACAAATGAAGTCGGGGACATCGCCCTGTATATTGGCGACGTTCGCCCCCCTGGGCTTTTCAAAGAATACTGGAAAGACCCTGAGTATATGAAGAAATCATTCCGCGGTAAGTATTATTATACGGGGGACCAGGGGTACAAGGATGCTGACGGGTACTTCTGGTTTGTCGGCCGTGATGACGACATCATCAAGTCCTCCGGGTACCGAATCGGCCCGTTTGAGGTTGAATCAGCGCTCATCGAGCATGACGCGGTCGCGGAATGTGCGGTCGTTCGGTGCGCCTGACCCCGAGGGCGTGCGAGGCATTGTTGTTAAAGCATACGTGGTGCTCGCTAAAGAGTACAAGCCTTCGGAGGCACTCACCAAGGAATTCCAGGAGCATGCGAAGAAGGTTACCGCACCGTACAAGTACCCCCGGATCATCGAATACATGGATGAACTCCCTAAGACCATGTCTGGGAAAATATTACGCAGAGAGTTACGAGACAAAAAATAAAATTAAACGGTCTTCTGTCTCTTTCTTTTCATCCAGATATCCTTGAATGATGTGTACAGATACCTGATGAACAAGGTCCCTTTGTATTTCGAAAAACTGATCTGCCCGCCCGTGACGCCGACGATGAGTTTCGCGAATTTTTTATCCTCGGTCATCATGCGGACGATCCGTTCTGAATCCTTCCCCCATTGATAGTTGAACCGCCCGAGGATTTTCAGGTCTTTGCCGAAATCCTTGTTCCATGCTTTCTGATATCGCGATAAGAAATGTTTGCTTAGATCTTGTGCTTTTAAACCTTCGGCGATTACGCCCGCTGCGATTTGACCTGATGACATCGCGTAATAGATGCCTTCACCTGTGATCGGGTTGATGAACCCCGCGGCATCACCGCACAATAGGACACGGTCACCGTACGTGTTTTCCAGGAGAAAAATCGGAAGAGTCGCCCCCTTGATGCCTTCCACGGGAAAATCATCTGGGAGGAGGTGCTGTTTTTTCAACATGCCAATGAATGTTTCATAGGTTTCTTTGAGGGACGCCTTTTGTTTTGACCGATGGAGCGCTGACTGGAATTCACCGATCCCGATGTTCACGCAGTGTTTCTTCGGGAACACCCACCCGTACCCGGCGATCCCTTGCGCCTTGATAAAAAGATGAACGAGCCGTTTCTTGGTAAAGAATGTATCCAGTTGTTTTTGTGTCATAGGTTGTTCCTGAACAAGGGAGATGCAGAGCGACTCTAGTTTTTTACACAGGTTTGTTTTCTCCGCGACCACGCTTCGCATCCCGTCGCAGCCGATGACCGCCTGTGCTTCTATGGTGTCGCCATCTTGCAGCATGACGAGAACATCGTCCGTTCGAACAGACACATCGATCACGGTTCTATTATCCTGGAACGTCGCCCCTGATTTGCAGGCAAGCGCGACCAGTTCATGATCGAATTTTTTCCGTAACACTGTCAGAAGCAAGGGTCGTTCTCTGATAAGAGTGAGCCGGTAACGAAGTGATGAAGAATACGTGATGCTTCCATAGGAGATCGAATCAATGAACGGCTCGATATACGGAAATCGTTTCTGCACGCGCGTCGGAAGCCCGCCGCCGCAGGGCTTCTCCCGTGGAAATGCCTCTGCATCAAGCAAAAGGACCTTAACTCCGCGTTCAGCGAGACATTTCGCAGCGGTCGCACCAGCAGGTCCTGCGCCGACTACTACAACATCGTACTTCATCATGTGACCAGCTATTTTTTACATCCGGAAGACGCCTGGTTTCCATTCAGGAATCGATGCGTTGAGCGATGCGGAGATCCCCAACCCAAGCACAAGCCGTGTGTCCACGGGATCAATCACGCCGTCATCCCAGATGCGGGCCGTGCTGTAGTATGGGTTTCCTTCTATTTCATATTTTTTCAAAATAGGATCGGTCAGCTCCTTTTCTTCTTTCTTTGTCATTTCAATACCTTTTCGCCAGAGCTGATCGCGTTTCACAGTAAGCAGCACGGTTGCTGCCTGCTGGCCGCCCATGACGGAGATCCGGGCATTCGGCCACATCCAGAGCTGCCGTGGCCCGTACGCACGACCGCACATCCCGTAGTTCCCCGCGCCAAACGACCCGCCGATGATCACTGTGAACTTAGGTACCTGCGCGCAGGTGACCGCGGTCACCATCTTTGCGCCGTCCTTTGCGATACCGCCCGCCTCGTACTTGCGCCCCACCATGAACCCGGTGATATTCTGCAGGAACACCAAGGGGATTTTCCGCTGACAGCACACCTCAATGAAATGGGTGCCCTTCAGCGCGGACTCAGAAAATAACACCCCGTTGTTCGCAAGAATCCCCACGGGATACCCCATGATGCGGGCAAACCCGCACACCAACGTCGTCCCATAGAGCGCCTTGAACTCATGGAACCTTGAGCCGTCAATCAGCCGAGCGATAATTTCACGAACCTCGAAGGGCTTGCGCGAGTCTTTCGGTAAAACCCCGTAGATTTCTTTGATATCGTATGTAGGCTCCTCAGGTTTCTTGATATCTAGATGTGTTTTTTCAGGTCGATTGAGGTTTTCGACGATGTTTCGGGTAATCCGAATCGCATCATGATCATCCAATGCATAGTGATCAGTGACACCACTTTCCCGGCAGTGCACATCAGCACCACCAAGCTCCTCTGCGGTCACCTCTTCACCGGTCGCGGCTTTCACCAGCGGCGGGCCGCCTAAAAAAATCGTCCCTGTCCCCTTCACGATAACAGTTTCATCGGACATCGCAGGCACATACGCACCACCCGCGGTGCACGAGCCCATGACCACCGCGATCTGAGGGATCTTCATCGACGACATCATCGCCTGATTGTAGAATATCCGCCCGAAATGCTCTCTATCGGGGAACACTTCATCCTGCATAGGTAAAAACGCGCCCCCAGAGTCAACCAGGTAAAAACACGGAAGGTTGTTTTCCATGGCGATCTTCTGGGCACGCAGATGTTTCTTCACGGTGATAGGATAGTACGTCCCACCGGTCACGGTCGCATCGTTTGCGACAATCATCACTTCCCTACCGTGAATAATACCGATACCGGTGACGATACCCGCAGCAGGTGCTTTATTGTCGTACATCCCGTACGCTGCGAGGGTATTGAACTCCATGAATGGGGTATCGGGATCAAGAAGCGCGTCGATACGTTCACGGGCAAGCAGCTTATTGCGGGACTTATGGAGTTTCACCGCTTCAGCGCCACCGCCTTGCGAGGCGACCCCGATTTTCTCCTTGAGATCCTTCGCTAATTTTTCATAATGAGAAAAATTTTCTTTGTAGTCTTTACTCGTGGGATCAATCGAACTTTCAATGACTTCCATTCCTTACTCCTCCTTTTCAATTTCGGCGGTGAGTTGACCGATTTCAATCTGATCTTTTTCTTTAAAATATATCTTTTTCACTTCCCCGTCATACGGTGCCCGAATCAAATATTCCATTTTCATAGACTCGATGATCAGAATCACATCATCCTTCTTCACAGTCTTCCCTTCTTTTGCCTTGATGCTTACAACAGTCCCTGAGATCGGCGAGTTCAGATCTCCCTCTTTTTTCTCAGTTTTCTTCCGACCGGTCAACTCGATGCGTTTGACTCTGAAGACATTCCCTTCGATGAACACGAATTTATTATCATCAGCCCCGGAGATCACCGCCTTGATCACCCGATCACCAAGCTGAATCGTAAGTTGCCCAGGTTTCAGCTCCGTGGCATCTACGGTGTACTCATTGTTGTCATACATGATGAAGAATCGATTGTCTCGTCGTTCGACAGTCACTGGATAGACATGGGTTTCATGCTCGTAGTTGATGAACACGGTTACACCCCCATCCTCCATCGGCCCACATGCTGCCAGGGGGAATGCGGATCAGCCTCCTTGAACCGCACAACCTCTTGTCGCTGGGTATGCAACGCGTCATAGACCGCAAGTGAAATAATCGCATCAAGAGGAAGCCTCTCTTTCGCGACGGTCCAATCCCGGAAGTAATCATCGATGAAATGCGTAGTGATATTGCCTTTTCTGAACTGCTCATGGTCAAGGACTTTTTTCAGAAACGAAATATTCGTTGTGACGCCAAGGATGACATAATGGGACAGTGCCCAGATCATCTTATTGATGCTCTCCTCCCGGTTCTCACTGCTCACAATGAGCTTTGCGAGCATCGGATCATAGTACGGGCTCACCTGATAATTTGTTTCGACCCCGGTGTCGTTCCTGATGTTCGGCCCCTGGGGAAGCTCTACTTTTTCTAACGTGCCGATGCTCGGCAAAAACCCGTTCGCTGGATCCTCCGCATAGATACGGCACTCTAATGCATGGCCACGCTGGGCGAGCTCCTCTTGTTTCAAGGTTAGCTCCATGCCGCTTGCGATACGCAGTTGCCATTTCGCAAGATCAACACCGGTCGTCGCCTCGGTGATTGGGTGTTCGACCTGCAGACGGGTGTTCATCTCCATGAAATAGAAATTCAATTTCCCGTTAACCATGAACTCGATTGTGCCTGCATTCGTGTACCCGACCGCTTCTGCGGCAGCGACCGCGGCCTTCCCCATTTCCTCCCGTAATTTCTTCGTCATCACCGGCGAGGGTGTCTCCTCGACGATCTTTTGATGCCTGCGTTGAATCGAACATTCACGCTCAAACAGGTGAATCACGTTGCCGTGTTCATCCGCGAGGATTTGAAACTCGATATGCCGTGGTTTATCGATATATTGCTCGAGGAACACCGAGTCATTTCCGAACGCGGATTTTGATTCTCGTTTCGCGCTTTCAATGGCCTGTTCTAACTCACGCTCAGAAAGAACAATCCTCATTCCTTTTCCGCCGCCACCCGCGGTTGCCTTCACAAGGAGTGGGAACCCGATTTTCTTCCCTTCCTTCATAAGGGTCGCAAGATCCTGCTTCACCCCATGATAGCCGGGGATGACCGGAACATTGGCATGGGCGATGGTTTTTTTCGCTTCGATCTTATCTCCCATCAGCCGAATCACTTCAGGGGTCGGCCCAATGAATTTTATCCCTGAGTCACCGCACGCTTTGGCAAAATCAGGGTTCTCCGCAAGAAATCCGTACCCCGGATGGATCGCCTCCGCGTCAACTGTTTGCGCGCTTTCGATGATCTTCGGGATGTTCAGGTAACTTTCCGAGGGGGTTGGATCCCCAAGGTTAACTGATTCGTCGGCAAGCTGAACATGGAGGGAGTGACGGTCCACCTCTGAGTACACCGCGACCGTTTTGATCCCCATCTCCTGGCATGCCTTAATGATTCGAACAGCGATTTCGCCGCGGTTCGCGATGAGTACCTTTTTGAACATGGCTTGTTACCTCTTCCAATGTGGCTTCCGTTTCTCAAGAAACGCGCTAATGCCTTCCTGCCCCTCCGCTGACACCCGAAGCTCAGCGATCTTTTCTACGGTATGTTCCTTATACTTTTTTATGTTCATTTCCATGAGATTTTTTATGAGTTGTTTCACCTCTTGAATCGCGTAGGGTCCTGAGGAACGAACCTGTTCGACGCACGCCTCGACCGTCGCTTCAAATCTTTCAGTAGGGACGACGAGGTCAATTAATCCAACCTCATGGGCAGTTGTTGCGTCAAATCGTTCACCGGTGATGAACAGCCGCCGCATATCCGCGGGTGTCATCCGGGGTGCAACAAACGTCGATATCACCGCGGGGATAATCCCAAGTTTCACCTCGCTGAACGCGAATCTGGCGTCCTGGTTGCAGATCGTGATATCACAGACCGCAAGCAACCCGATGCCTCCGCCAAACGCGGGACCATTAATGCGCCCGATGACCGGCTTTGGGCAGGAATGAATCGTCTCGTACATGTCCAGGAGGAGTCTGCTGTCTTTTTTGTTTTCTTCTTTCGAGAAGCTCACCATACATCTCATCCAGGAGAGATCAGCGCCTGCACAGAACGATTTCCCGTTCCCCGTAAGAATAATAGCGTTCACGGTTTTATCGGCACTGACTTCTTTGAAGCAGCTTGTGACCTCAGTCATGAGGACATCGTTCATCGCGTTATGGACATCTGGTCTGTTCAGCATGATCGTGACCGTATCGTCTTTTTTTGTGCAGACAAGGGTCTCGTACTTCATCCTTTTTTTGCCCCCTTGATATCGTAGCGCATTCATAGGGAGTTGATACATAAAGGTTTCTGTCTGTGTAACGGCATTTGTCGAATGAGTACTATCTTCCTTTGAACACGGGTTTTCGCTTTTCCACGAAAGCAGCGACACCTTCATGAAAATCCTCGGTTCCCGCGGACCATGCCGCGGTTTTACTTTCAAGTTCGAGATGGGAGATCATATCGTTCTCAAGGCTTTTGTTGATGAGCATTTTTGCTTTCCCGACGGCGAATGGTGGAAGCGTCCGAAACGATGACACCATGTCTTCGACGGCTGCAGCTAACTTTTCTGGTTCCACAATTTTATTCACCATCCCGAGGCGATGTCCTTCCTCGGCGGTAAATGTTTTGGAGGTCAGGATGTATTCGCAGGCCCGCTGGTACCCGATGAGACTTGTGAAGAACTGTGTCCCGCAGCCGGGAGCAAGCCCGATGCCGATAAACGCGGTGCTCATTTTTGCGTCCTTCACCGCGATAATCATGTCGCAGGCGAGTGCCAGGGAAAGGCCTGCACCAAACGCTGCGCCATTCACTGCCGCTATCACCGGTTTTTCCATAGTCCGTATTTCGATCACACATCGATGAATCG
>Ga0315282_10006621_pt1 | contig 19303 bp, 15 predicted proteins | sample YL17G07_20_MG_FD_203693 | JGI IMG/M metagenome (GOLD analysis project Ga0315282, IMG submission 203693) | Sediment microbial communities from Yellowstone Lake, YNP, Wyoming, USA - YL17G07_20 | ecosystem: Environmental > Aquatic > Freshwater > Lake > Sediment | place: USA: Wyoming | collected... | reverse complement strand
GGGTTGCCGCCGAACAGACAATAAAAGGCGGCGGCAATGCCGGCGGTCACGATCACAATTCTCACAATTGCCAAAATTTTTGAAGCCATGCTTACCTCCATAAATCCAACAGGTTTATTTTACACTTTTTAGTCCATAACAGGAAACAAGTTGATTCCCTTTTTCCCTCTCCCTTTGCGCCTCTGGTGCACCCGAAGGGGTGGGAGAGGGAAGGGTGAGGGTTGACGTTAGAATGCCCAATCTATTGTCCAGAAACCACCAATAGTCCTTGACAAATACCATAAACACTGTATAATATAACTAACACTGTATATATACAGTGTATTTTTAACGAAAAAGAGGTAAAATCATGCCCAGATTCCGTCGTGAGGAAGTCCACCAGCAGATGGCAAATGAAATCAAGGCGGCAGCGCGCCAGGAAATGAAAGCCTCAGGCACAGTCGGTTTATCCCTGCGGGCCATCGCCCGCCGCATGGAGATCACCGCCCCGGCAGTCTATAATTACTTTCCCCGCCTGGAAGATCTGATCACCGCTCTGATAATGGATGCCTTCAATGACCTGGCGGATGCCATGCAGGCTGCCGGGCAGTCGGTAACTTCTGCTACCTGGGGGCCGAAGATCAAAGCCACCATCCTGTCCTACCGGCGTTGGGCGGTGGCGCACCCGGTCGAATTCCAGTTGATCTACAGTAACCCGATCCCGGGTTATACCGCCCCGGTTGAAGTTACCGCCCCGCTTGCTAACCGCCCTTTCACCATCTTGTATGGTTACTTTGCTGAAGCGTTAAAAACCTGGGAACTTTCCATCCCGCCGGAATATCGCAACATTCCGCCTTCCATTAAGGATTATATCGTTGAATCGAATCGGGCCCGCGGCTTGCAAATCCAACCTGACTTGTTTTACTTGCTGGTGGTTAGCTGGTCACGCATCCACGGTATCGTCACGCTGGAATTATTCAACCACCTGCAGCCGGTCGTCGGTGATGCTGAGGCGTTTTATCTTAACGAAATTAATGCCTTGATGACCTCCTGTAGATTGAAGGCCTGACGGCTTCCCGCAGGTACTTTCTGGTCTATTCTTTCCAGTTGCTGGCTTCGTCGATGGCTTTCACATCTTCCGGGGTGAGCTTGACCTCCACGCAGCCCAGGATGTCATTGAGCTGCGCCACGCTGTTGGCCCCGATGATCGGGGCAGTGATCACCGGACGCTGCAGCAGCCAGGCCAGGGCCATCTGGGTCACTGTGGCGTTGTGAGTCTTGCCCAGCGCTTCCAGCAGGTCGATCAGTTGGAAATTCATTTCATTGAAATATCGTTGCACGTCCTTCGAGCGGGGACCCTCCGGATTTGTATCCCGGCGGTACTTGCCGGTCAGGAAACCGCCCTGCAGCGGGCTGTAAGGGATCACTCCAATTCCCTGGTCCAGGCACAGCGCCTCGTTTTCCATTTCGAAATCGGCGCGCCGCACCAGGCTGTAAGGCGGCTGCAGGCTGATAAAGCGGTGAAGGTTGGCGCGCTCGCTGATCCACAGCGCCTTGCACAGCCGCCAGGCAGGTTCGTTGGAGCAGCCGATGTAACGCACCTTGCCGCTTTTCACCAGGTCGTCAAATGCGCGCAGGGTTTCCTCCTGGGGCGTGTCCAAGTGCGGCCAATGGGTCTGATAAAGATCAATGTAATCGGTGCTCAGCCGGTGCAGGCTGTCTTCCACCGCTTTCATGATATGCCCGCGTGACAGGCCAACCCCGTTGGGACCTTCCCATAGCGGACCGTTGACCTTGGTGGCGATCACCATGCGGTAGCGGTTGCGGCGTTCCTTCATCCAGTTACCGATGATGGTTTCGCTGACTCCGCCAGCGTTGCCCGGCACCCAGGCTGAATAGATATCGGCGGTGTCGATGAAATTGCCGTCCCAGGCGGCGTAAGCATCCATCACCTGGAAGGCAGTCGGTTCATCTGCCGTCCAGCCGAACTGCATCGTCCCCAGGCAGATCGGCGCCACTTTTAAACCGGAGTTTCCCAATTTACGGTATTCCATGATTATCTCCTTTATTGATGGTCATTTTTTATTTTCCCTCAGCCCAGGTCTCTTCACGCGGGTCCGAGCCTCCCAGCAGCTTGCCATCCGCCTGGATTACTGCCCCGACCGCGCCGAACAGGTTATCCCAATCCGGATATTTTTGCGTGGTGTAGCCCCTGGCCTGCAGCGCGGTCGAAACCTGGTCGTACAGGCTGGCTTCCAGGTAGAGCGTAGCGGGCAGGGCTTTGTGCGGCGCAAATGAGGCCGGCATGCTCATGCTGCGCCAGCGCGGGGCGTTGATGGCTGGCTGGATATCCATGCCGAACACTTCCATGTTGAGGAACACCTGCACCAGCGCCTGGGTCTGCATATCATCACCGGGGGTGCCGATGCTCATGAAAAATTTACCATTCTTGAAAACGATCACGGCCTGCGGCGTAACCCGCGGACGCTTGCCGGGCTGGAGCGAATCCACATTTTTGGGATCCAGGCGGAACTGGGTCATGCGGTTGCCCAGCGTCAGTCCGGTACCCGGCACCATCGGCGACTTGGGGAAATCGCTAGGGGTCATTGAAATCGAGTTGCCCCAGTGGTCGATGATTGCCAGGTGGGTGGTGTCTTTGCCGGCCGGGATGTCAGGTATAAGATATGTGTTCGGCTTCAGCGTCGGCGTGGCGCTCTTTTTCGGCGATACGTTGGGTTGTTTGCCAGGTAAGAAGTTGTTATCCGGGGTGGCCTGGGGTGCGCTGCAGCCGCAGTCGGCTGCGCCGGGCGGCATGAAACCGGCCGGCGGCAGGCTGCCGAAGGCGCGGTCGCTCATGATCGCCCGCCGGCTGATGGCGTATTCTTTGCTCAGCAGGATGTCGAGCGGCACTTTAGCAAACCTGGGATCGCCTACGTAAGCCTCGCGGTCGGCCATAGCCAGCTCAATGGCCTGGTTGACGGTGTGCACGTACTGCGGCGAGTTATGTCCCATCGATTTCAGGTCGATGCCTTCCAGGATTTGCAGCGCCATCGGCACGACAATGCCCTGGTTCCACGGCCCGTTGGTGTAAAAGGTGTAATCGCCGTAGCTGCCGTGGATCGGGTCTTCCCAAGCGCCGCTGTAATTGGCCAGGTCTTCGGCGGTGATCAACCCGCCTTGCTGCTGCTCCATTGCAACGATGGCCTGGGCCAGTGGACCTTTGTAGAAGTAATCGCGCACCGCCTGCAGGCCGTCATTCCGGCTGCCGCCGGCTTGTGTGGCAGCCTGCTCGGCATCGGCCATGGCCTGCAGCGAGTTGGCCAGGTCGGGCAGTTTCATGCGGTCTTTGTAATACAAGGGGCGCCACCACTGCCCGTTGAGGTAGACCTGGGTGTTATAGGGGAACAGGAAAGCAAACCCCATCCGTTCGATGAAACTCAGGTCCATGTTTTTAGCGAGGATCTTCGAGACCGGGAAACCTTGGCGCGCCGTCTGGATGGCGGGTGCAGCCAGTTCACTGAAGCTCATCGTGCCGTAATCTTTGAGCAGCGCCACGATCACATCTGGCGAGGCGGGGATGAGCTGCGCCCAGATGTTCAGGTCGGGCACGGTCTTATAACCCTTAGCTTTGAAACGCTCGATGGTGGCAGCTGCCGGGGCAGTACCGGCGCCGATGTAGCTGTGCACGCTCTCGGTTTTGGCATCGTAGAGCACCAGCGGGGCAATCCCGGGAAAACTGGCAGCCTCGCCGTGGGTGACATTCAGCTCGAGCAGCGCTGCCACGGCCGCGTCAAAAGCGTTACCACCGCTCGCCAGCACATCTTCTGCAACCCGGGTGGCGAAGGTGGTGCCGGTTACCACCATGTACTGCCGGCCTTCAGCGACCTGGCGCGGCTGGTGCCATGGATCATCAAAGGCCATCGGGTCACGCGGCCCCTTGGGCAGCGCCAGGTAAACCATACCGGCCAGCAGGGCCAGGGCAAGAATCACGATCCCGGTAATTTTCAGCGCTTTCTTCAAGATTTTCCTTTTATCAGTCTTTTGCCCTAGGCGGCCCCTGCCGGATGCGCGCCAGTACGTGGTCGGCCTGGTTGTCGTCCCACATGCCTTCCAGCCACCAGGTGGCGCCCGCCTCGATCCAGGGCAGGACAGCAATGGCATCTTTATGGGGATCGTTGCCGGGAGTTTTCCCTTCCACTATGATATCGAAGGGTGTGGTGGTGGTGCGGTTGGCATCGATATAGGCTTTCATCTGGCGGATATCGCGCGTGGTCACGTTAAGGAATTTTCGTTTTTTTGCAGGCATTTTAGCGGGCAGCAGCCCATCGTAGCGCAGCACGCGCTGCATGGATTTCGGGCGCGGCCATGCACCTACCACCCAGATTGGGATGCGCGGCTGTTGGGTGGGCGGCGGCGGCAGTTGTGGGAATTTTAAGGGCTGGATATGGTAGTGCTTGCCGGCATAGCTAAATGGCTGGCCTTTCCACAGCCCGGTGATGACCTCCAGCCCTTCATCCATCAGTTCAGCCCGCGTACTGCGGTCGGTTACCTCGCCGAACTCAGCAAAGCCGGTGTCGAGCGCACCTAACCCCACGCCCAGGATGACCCTTCCACCGGACAGGTTATCCAGGGTGGCGGTCTGCCCGGCCAACTGCCAGGGGCGGCAGCGTGAGACCGGCGTCAGCATGGTGCCCAGCTTGATGCGATGGGTGAGCATGGCGGCTGCGGCCAGCGCTACCCACGGGTCGATTCCCCAGACCGGGTCCCATACGAAAAAGCCGTCCCATCCCACTTCTTCGGCTGCCTGGGCGAATTCGGCCGCGGTGCGGGCATCGCCTTTTGGCAGAATGAAACCGTAGTTCATGGCTTATCTCCTTGTAATCGTGACGGCTCAACCATTACCCCCACACTTTGGGGGTTATGGGAAAGTTCCCGAATATGAGGTGTTTACGGGTGCCTCACACCCGTAAACACCTCATATTCGGGGTTTCGCCCCTATCGCGTGAATAGTTACCTTAAATCATAGCCCTTTGTGGTATTGTACACTTTCAAATTATACCTTGCTGCAATAAATCCAGTGATTTTTTGAATCTAATTATAGAAACATTTATAATGAATACATCCAATTCTCTGGAGGCTCCCAATGTCCCTTGCTCCGCTTCACTTCGACCATAATTGCTACCGTGTCAATGGTCAGCCGGTTTATCTCAACTCAGGTGAATTCCATTACTTCCGCGTCCCAAAACCCGATTGGCGCCAGCGCATGGAATTGTTCAAACAGGCTGGCGGCAACTGCCTGGCTACCTACGTGCCGTGGGTGATCCATGAACCGCAGGAAGGCAATTTTGTCTTCGGTACAGAACCATTCAACGACCTGGAAAGTTTTCTCGTGACCGCCAACCAGGCAGGGCTGTACGTCATTGCCCGCCCCGGGCCCTACCAGTATTCCGAACTGCTCTACGCCGGGCTGCCCCACTGGCTGTGCGAGGAATATTCTGAGATCCTGGCGCGAGATGCTGGCGGGCAGGTGATCAACCCGTACAGCGTTTCTTATTTGCATCCGCTGTTCCTGAATAAGGCGCGCCGTTGGTTTGACCGGGTGTGCCCAATCCTGGCTCGCTATACTGTAAACCAGGGGGGGCCTATTGCCTTTGTTCAGGTCGATAACGAGCTGGCTGGCATGCATTTGTGGTTCTCCGGGCCTGATTACCATCCCGAAACGATGGGTTTTGGCCAGCCGGATGGGCGTTTTACCCGCTTCCTGCGCCACCGTTACGGAAGCCTTTCAGCTCTCAACCAGGCTTATGGGATGGAAAAAACCAGCTTTGAGGAAGTGCTTCCCATTGCCATGCAGGGCAGCAGCAGCCTGCCTGAGTTGCGCCGCCGCAAGGATTATATCGATTTCTATTTGGGGACAGTGGCCGAATATGCCCGCACCCTGGCAGACTGGCTGGCAGAGGACGGCCTGGACCTGCCCATCATTCACAACTCGGGCAACCCCGAGATGAACGCCCTTTTTAAAGAAACCAACGCGGTGATGGGTAAGAATTTTATCCTTGGTTCTGACCATTATTACAACCTCGACCAGAATTGGCCGCAGAACAATCCCACCCCGCAGTATGCCAGGCGGGTCTTCACCTCGCTCGAAATGCTGCGCCTGATGGGCTTTCCGCCTACCGTCTTTGAGATGCCAGGCGGCAGCGCCTCGCATTGGCCTCCGGTCACTCCTGAAGATGCCAGGGCCTGCTATCTGACAAACCTGGCGTTGGGTATGAAAGGACACAATTATTACATATTCACCGGCGGCCCTAACCCGCCAGGGACCGGGGCGAACACTGATCTTTACGATTACGGCGCTGGCATCGGCGCCAACGGCGAAATCCGCCCGCTGTACCAGGTGCAGAAAGAATTTGGCGTTTTTATTCAAGACCATCCCTGGTTGGCCGAGGCCAGACGCGAGGCTGACTGCCGCTTTACGCTCGATTGGCAGCAGGCACGCTCCTATCTCTATTGGCAAGAGCGTGGTGAATTCCTGCTTTCCTCACCGCAGGCATGGAAATTCATGCAAGAAGGACCGCTCACCACAGCCTTTTGTGCCGGCCTGTCGCCAATTTTTTGCGACCTGGAAAGCGATGATTGGACGCGTGACCTGGGGACGCCAGTGGTCATAACGGCTTCAACGGCAATGCCGGCAGTTCAGCAGGAGCGGATTATTAGCTTTTTGCAGAACGGCGGCAAAGCCTTGGTTGCACCGCTGTTGCCTGAGTACGATGAAAACTGGCAGCCCTGCAGCCGGCTGAGAGACTTCCTGGGCGTCGGGCGCCAATACTCCAGCGGTAAGACGCCTACCCGCTTGAATATTGCCGGTGTTTCGAATGTGAATAATTCTGGTCAGGCCTTTTTCTGGACGGCTGCGCCGGATGGCGCCGAAGTCATTGGGACAGATGAGCGTTCTGGCGCCCTGGTCGCCTGGGCTGTGTGTTTCGCAGGGGGTGGGGAGGCGGTTCTGCTGGGCTTGCAGTGGCTGCAAGGCATGAGTGAGCACGCCTGGATGTTTTCCAGTTTACTCGGCCGGTTAGGTTTGAAGCCCAAGGTAAAATGTTCTAACCCTAACGTGTGGACTTCGCTGCTCACCAGCGGGGACCATTCGATGCTGTTCCTGCTCAACCTGCTTTCGGCGCCCATGACAGCTGAGGTTGCCTGCCAGCCAGCCTGGTCAGCAGAAATGATCGACGCCGGCCTGCATCAGCTTGCCCCGATGACGGTGAGTATGATAGAGATCGGAAATGGAACAGGCTATGCCATATAACGAGATTTTAGCCCAACGCATCCAGGTAGAATCAGGCCAGTTATGAAAAAGCCCTCGCTCAAGCGCACACGCCGCCTTTTGACATGACTGGCAGGCCGATGGTTGGCTGGGTTGAGGTAGATTCAGCCGGGTACGCGGCAGATGGTGATTTGAAGGATTGGATCCGCCAGGGAGTGGCCTTTGCTTTGACTTTGCCGCCGAAATAAGATTTACTCACATTTTCCTGGCGGTGAACAGCGCCGCCAGGTAGGGTTTTTCGACCCTGCCGTTCGATGGCCTCAGCTACCCCCGCCAACAGCCTGTGCCGGGCATCTGCTGGCAGGGTCAGGTGGCCCGAGTATGTATTCAGCAGGCCCAGGTACTGCGCGGTAGTTTACTGCGCTGACCACGGGAAGCGCCTGACCTCGGGTGGGTGGAAATAGCCGATATCGCGGATTGCCTGCGCCCGCCGCTGAATCACCTCTGATCCATGAATTTTCTGTATTATAATCTTGAGAGTTTTTTGACCGAATTGAAGTTATAAAATCTCTTGAGGAGAGGTTGCCACGATCGAGCAAGGTGAACTTTATGCCGGGTATGCGCTGGATGAAGATATTCGCCCATCGGTCTCTTCAGGTGGCATTGTTTCTGCGATCTTGATTGACCTGTTGGAGCGAGGCGAGATTAACGGAGCTCTAGTTTCCCGCTTGACCTCACAGGATGGGCGTATCCGGGCAGTTACCACGCTAGCGCGCACCCGCCAGGAGTTCTTTCAGCATGGCGGCAGCAGCTATGTCGACACGCCTGTGCTCCAGAAAATGAAACAGGTCATGAATGAACCTGGCAGGATCGCGGTCGTGGCGTTACCCTGCCAGGCGCGTGCTTTTCAATCCCTGCTGGTGCGTGATGCGCAACTGCGTCAGAAGTTTTTCCCGGTGATTGGCCTGTTCTGCCGGGGAAATATCACCGAGAAATTTTACGAGGATTATTTCAACCGTCTGAGCATCAATCAGGCCGAAGTAGAATCGGTGAGGGTAAAGCGGGGTCACTTGGAAGGCGATGTGCTCATCCACATGCGCGATGGCAGCCAACGGGTGGTCCCTTTCATGGCGATCAACAGCTATCGCCTGGCTGGCATTCATCCGAAAGCGTTGTGTGCCTGGTGTGATGAGCACACCGCAGAGGCCGCCGATATTGCCGTAGGTGATATCTTTATGAAGCAGTTTAAACAGCGGGAAATCAAATATTCAGCTTTCACTGCCCATACCCCAGAGGCGAAAGCACTCTTGCAGGACCTGGAACAGCGCCGGGTAATCAGCGCCGAATATGTGGGTTGGGAACCTTATAAAAAAGTCTTTAGACGGGTAGAAAAATTCAGCGATACACTGGCCTCGCGCTGCCTGGCTGCCAGGATTACCGGGGTGAGCTCTCCGAAACCGGATGCAAAGGAGAAGACCAACTATTTCCATACACTTGCCTGGTTAATCCTGTTCCAGAACAAGAAATTATCCGATAGCGAATCTGGGCGGCGCTTCCTTTTCACGCTGCCCGCGCCGGTCATTTCCGCAATTGCTTACTTGGTCAAGGGTCTTTCCCGCTTGTAAAATCCAGAGGATGCTGCCATGACTGACCAACCGCGTTTCATTTTTTCGACCTTTGCAGACTCTCGCACCGGCAATCGTGGGGCGGTCTCAATGTTGGAAAGTGCGATCGACCACCTTACAACCGACGAGTATCCGGGCGAAGTAAACGTATTCACGGTATATCCCAAAGCGGATCGGAAACTGCCGCCTACACCTCATGTGCAACTTTACGACGGCACACCTGCCAACCTGGTTTTCAAGCTTATCCCCCTCAGCCTGTTGTACAGGCTGTTTAAAATTTTGCACATTAAGGTTTCACCGGGAATCTTCGGCAGAGAAATGCAGGCTCTTTTGGATACCGACCTGTGCTTGATGATTGGCGGGACTACTTTTAGTGATGCCCAGCCCATCAAAATACCTTACAATATTGCCTGCCTGCTGCCTGCCATTCTATTGGGTAAGAAATCGATGATGTACTCGGAAACTCTGGGGCCGTTCAATATGGCTTGGAGCCGCTTTTGCGCCAAATGGTGTTTTTCCAGGATGAACTTTATCGTGCCGCGCGGCTCCCAAAGCCTGGAGAACACGCGCGCTCTGAATCTTAAAGTCCCGGTCGAATATTTTGCCGATTCAGCTTTTACGCTGGTCGTGCCTGAAACGCTCGAAGAACAAATGCGGTCAAAATATGCGCCCCTTCTGGCAGGCAAAACTGTAGTGGGCATTTCGGTAAACTCGATTGTCGAGGAAGATTACGAGGTCTCTTTTTGCGGTATTCTCTGCCTTAAAACGGGATAGAATTAGGTGATTTCCATTTTATCCTGGAGGCTCAATAATGGCACAGCGTGTCTATCGTGGCAAGAAGACCAGCCAGATCTCTTTCCCGCTGGGTGGAATTGGCTCGGGCAGCATCGGTTTGGCCGGCAACGGCCGCCTGGTTGATTGGGAAATTTTCAACCGGCCAAACAAGGGCGGGGCTAATGGTTTCTCGCACTTTGCGATAAAGGCCGAGCGCAACGGCGAGCTGCTGGATGCGCGCATCTTACACGGCGATCTGCAACCGCCTTATTCTGGTGAGTTGGGCTCGCCGCAGTGGAACAGCTTCGGCTGGGGCCCGCGCCGCGAGTACCTGACCGGCCTGCCGCATTTCCCGGAGACGGCCTTCCGCGGGGAGTTTCCGCTGGCTGAGATCGCGTTCCTGGATAAATCTTTCCCCGGCCAGGTCAGGCTGCATGCCTTCAATCCTTTCATCCCGCTCAACGATAAAGATTCGAGCCTCCCGGCGGCTTTCTTCGAGGTAGAAGTACATAATACTAACTCGCATGGGTTGGATTACACCGTCGGCGGCACGCTGGGCAATCCCCTGCCAGCCAACAACCTGCATACTTTCAACACCGCCGGGGCTGTTCGCTGGCTGCATTTAACCTCGGATGGGCTCGACCCAGGTGATCCGGCTTACGGCGACCTGGTCCTGGCCACTGATGCGGCCGATGTCAGCTTCCAGCGTTACTGGTTCCGCGGCGCCTGGTTCGACGGCTTAGAGGTCTTCTGGAGGGATTTCACCGCCCCCGGCAGGCTGAACGACCGGTTTTACGAGCTGGCCAGGGCCGGCAAGGAGAACCAGTCGATGCTGGCAGCCCACTTCCACCTGGCGCCGGGCCAGCAAAAACGGGTGCGTTTTGTCATTGCCTGGAACTTTCCCAACTGCCAGAATTACTGGCAGACATCCGCCTGTGATTGCGCTAAAAAAGCTGGGGTTTCACCCACCTGGAGGAACTATTACGCCACGCTGTGGCCAGATGCGAGCGCCAGCGCCCGCTATGCCCTGGATCATTGGGATGTCCTCTATAGGGACACGCAGCTTTTCAAGCAGGCGCTTTTCACCTCTGATTTGCCTGACGCTGCCCTGGATGCCGTTTCGGCTAACCTTTCCATCCTGAAAAGCCCGACAGTCCTGCGCCTGGAGGATGGTACTTTCTACGGTTGGGAGGGCTGCCACCCGGCTGCGGGTTGCTGTGAAGGCAGCTGTACCCACGTCTGGAACTACGCCCAGGCGCTTCCCTTCCTCTTTCCGAAACTGGAGCGCTCGATGCGCCAGGCCGATTACCAGTATAACCAGCGCCCGGATGGCGGCATGCCCTTCCGACTGCAGCTTCCGCTGGGGGTAGGCCTGTGGAACTTTCGCCCTTGCGTCGATGGCCAGTTTGGCGGGGTGATGAAGGCTTACCGTGATTGGAAGATTTGCGGCGATAGCGCCTGGCTGCGCCAGCTCTGGCCGGCCATCAAGCAGTCGATCGAATTCGCCTGGTCCGCTGCCAACGAGGACCGGTGGGACCTTGAAAAAAGTGGTGTACTCACCGGGCGCCAGCACAATACGTTGGATATGGAGCTGTTCGGTCCGAATGCCTGGCTGACAGGCTTCTACCTGGGGGCGTTGAAAGCCGGCGCCGAGATGGCTGAAGCGCTGGGTGAGCCTGAAACCGCCGCACAATACCGCGCCTTGTTTGAGAAAGGTAAACCCTGGGCTGACCGGCACCTGTTCAACGGTGAATATTACCACCAGCTCATCGACCTGCAGGACCGCACCATTCTCGAAGCTTACGCCGCCGGCAGCGCCGCTATGATCGGTAATGTATTGGATGCTTATTGGGACGCAGAGCACCAGCAAATTAAATACCAGTTAGGCGAGGGCTGTGAGATCGACCAGGTGCTGGCGCAGTGGCATGCCAACCTGTATGGTTTAGGGGAAATATTCGACCCTGTCCAGGTGAAAAAAGCGCTCCAGTCGCTCTTTACGAACAACTTCAGGCAGCCGATGCGCAATTTTTACAACCCCTGCCGGATTTACTGTCTGAACGACGAAGGCGGGCTGTTGGTTGCCACCTGGCCTGAGGGAAAATTAAAACCAGTCATTCCGCTACCTTATGCGCAGGAGGTGTGGAGCGGCTGCGAATACAGCGCGGCTGCTCAGATGATCCAGAATGGCATGTTTGAGGAAGGAATGGCGGTCGTGACCGCCTCTCGCCAGCGTTACGATGGTGAGCGGCGCAACCCCTGGAACGAGTTCGAGTGCGGCAGCAACTATGCCCGCTCGCTGGCCAGCTATGCCTTGCTCAATGCCTGCAGCGGTTTCAAATTTGACCTGGTGAATGGCCTGGTCGGGTTCAACCCCGTTCGAACCAGGGATGGCAGCTTCCGCTGTTTCTGGTCATTAGACAGCGGCTGGGGCATCTTCGAGCAGCGCCCTGGCGCGGCCAGCCTGCGTCTGCTGTATGGCGAGTTAAACCTGAAATTACTCGAGCTGCCCCTCGAACTAGCTGAAGTTGTGCAAAGTGTCTCGCTGGCAGGCCAATCTTTGGCTTTTGAACAGGAAGGTAAGCGGATTCGTTTCAAGCAGGCGGTATGCATCCGGCGCGGGCAAAGCCTGAAGGTGAAAAAAGGTTGAAGCAGCTCCTGGTTTAACAGTATCTACCGCTTTGATGGACTATCTTCCATATTTTTTCATAACCTGCTGCAGTTCGTCCAGCGGCAGGGCATAGGCTGTCCGCCCCTGCTGCCCGGTCATCGTCTCGGCAGCAGTCAGGGCATTCAGGATCGATTCCTCAACTACGTCAGCCGCCGCGTCGAAAAAGGGATTGAGCTGGTCATGCGGCAGCATCCCTTCCAATTGGATCAGACCCTCGTTGCGCGCCGGGATGTGGTTTCCGGTGGCGAAAGCCAGGAACAGGTCACCGCTGGTGTTGTGCCCGACCCAGCCCACGCGTGCCAGCCCGGAAGTCGCCCGCTGCGCCAGGCGCTGGCACTGCATGGGCAGCAGGGGGGCATCGGTTGCCAGGATGATAATGATCGAGCTGGATTCGGGCGGTTGTTGCCAGGCGCTGGGGACTTTATCCAGGCCGATCTCACGCCCCACCGGCATGCCGTCCACCCGCAGCTGCTGCCGGTCGCCGTAATTGGTCTGCACCAGCGCCGCGATGGCGTACTGCGTCCCACCCGCCGCGACCAGGCGGGAGGAGGTGCCAATGCCACCCTTGAAATCGTGGCAGATCATGCCCGTTCCGCCGCCCACGTTGCCTTCCGCAACCGGTCCTGACTTGGCGCTTTGCATGGCCTCAAAGACATGCTCACGGGTCAAGGCCGGTCCGCTAAAGTTGCTCAGCCAGCCATCATAGGTCTCGGCTACAACCGGCAGCCAGTAAGGACCGTGTCGAGAATGAGCCCAGGAATATTCACCCAACGCATCCCGCACCATCCCGATTTGCATGGTGTTGGTCAGGGCGATGGCTGAGCTGAGCAGCCCGGTCTCTTCCAACCAGTGAATGCCGGTCATCTCGCCGCAGCCATTGAAGCAGTGGAAGCCGGCGAAGGCATAGTCGCTGCCAATGGCGCCCTCACGCGGCACGATCACGGTGATGCCGGTGCGGACGACTTGCGGTTCATCCCGCATGAGGGTCACCTGCCCGACCAGCACCCCCGGCACGTCGGTAATGGCGTTGTTCGGGCCGGTGGGGAAGTTCCCTATAGTAATATCAAGCTGGCGAAGTCGTGGACGAGACATAGATTACTCCTTATTCACTTTAATTAGTATAAAAAGCCACAATTTGCTGGGCAAAATCGATCACGCTCAGGCGCAGGGCTTCGGGCGCCAGCACTTCCACCGCTCGCCCAAGCCCCAGGATGCGGTCACGGGCGGCTTCGAAGCTTTCGAAAGGAAGGCGCAGCGTGAGCCATCCCTGCTCATCGGGCGGGCTGGCCTCGTCCAGCGCCGGGTGGATGCCCTCGCCAAAATAGCGCGGTAGTTCGGGCGCCAGGTGGGGGGCGATGCGTGCTGTTACGGTAAATTCGGGCCGGTCTTTGTAGTGTGCAGCCCAAACCTTCCAAAATTCGACCAGGTCGAAATCTGGCGGGCGCTCAAAAACCTCTTCCAGTGGTCGGGCATCCAGCACATGGCTGACCCGGTAGACGCGCAGCAGGTCATCCCGCTGCGCTGCCAGGTACCAGACATTGGTCTTGGCGATCAGGCCCAGCGGGGCAATCACCCGTTCGACCTCGGCGCCAAACGCCAGGCGGTATTTCATCGCCAGCAGGTGGTTGCTCCACAGCGCTTGCTGGATGACCGGCAGGAAGGGCACGGCTTCCTCTTCCTGGAACCACCAGGTCGAATCGAGGTAGATGCGCTGGCGTGACCATTCCTCTTTCTGGCGCTGCGCCGCCGGCAGCGCCGCTGAAAGCTTGAGCAGGGCTGCTTTCAGCTCCTGGCTGACGCCTAACTGCGCCAGCGGTGCCGGGATGCTGAGCATGAACAGCGCCTGGACTTCGGGGGTGGTCAGGCCGGTCAGGTTGGTGCGGTAGCTTTCCAGCAGCGAGCAGCCGCCGCCCGGGCCGCGCTCGGCAAACACCGGCACGCCCGCCGTGCTGAGCGCTTCGATGTCCCGGTAGATGGTGCGCTCCGAGACTTCCAGCTCTCCAGCCAGCCTGTGAGCAGTCAGCCTGCCGCGGGTTTGCAGCAGCATTAAAATAGACAATAAACGGTCAGCGCGCATTTTTAAATTCGATGAAGAGTTCCCGATTTTTTGGGTGATGTGGGGGCCATGGCCCCCACATCACCCAAAAAATCGGATTCCTTCTTTCATTTTACTATTAAATCCTGACATAAGGTGTCAGGTAGGGTGTCGTAGAATGAGCTTAATTCACAAAACCTGAAAGGAGAACAAAATGACTGACCTGGATGTTCGTATCGTTCGACTGAAGCCCATGCGGGTGGCCTCTGCCCTGGGTTTCGGTGAGAGCCCAGAAGGCCTGGCCCGGGATAAGCTTCTGGCATGGTTCAAGGCCAGCGGCCTGGCGCAAGATGGCAAACCGCACCGCTTCTTCGGCTTCAATAATCCCAACCCGGCGGCTGGCAGCCCGAAATATGGTTATGAGGTGTGGGTCACCGTGGATGACAGCGTGCAGCCTGAAGGCGAGATCACGGTGAAGGACTTCGCCGGCGGCCTGTATGCCGTCACACGCTGCGAGGTGAAAGGCGACCCGGGAGAACTTATCCCGGCTGCCTGGCAGCGGCTGGCGCGCTGGCATGAGAGCAGCCGCTACGGCATGGGTCACCACCAATGGCTGGAGGAACACCTCTACCCGCAGGACGTGCCCTCCGGAGAATTCGTGCTGGACCTCTACCTGCCGGTGAAGGAATAAGGGAGGGTGCGCTTTTTTGAGTACCTTCGGCAGCAAAGCTGCCGAAGGTACTCAAAAAAGCAGCTCAAACCAAGAACCTTCGCAAAGGTAATTGTTCCGGGATATAATTTAACCCATCCAACAATTCTTTAGCGGAGGTGTTTTATGAAACTATCCTGTGTCACTGCCAGCTACGTGGCCGATTTACTCCACTACCCGGGCGAGGTCGATTGGGGCCTGGCGGCCCACACCATCGAAACCAGTCCAATTCTAGAAACCATGGATGGCATGCTCAAACGCCTGGCGCCTGCTAAATTAATTGGGATCGAGCCCTGGTTCCCGCACCTGGGCCTCAAGACGAAGAATGCGGCGCTCCTCCCTTTGATCAAGAAAAAATTCGACGCAGCTGGCCTGGCTGTTGCCGCCTGCGCCGGCGATGCGGGCGATCCCATCCACGATCCTGAAAACTGCGAGCGCCCTTTCCAGATTGCCAAAGCGTTGGGCGCCCCGCTCATTGCAGCCCATGCCGACCCCAAGGCGGTAGCGGCTATCAGCAAGATCTGTGAAAAGTACCAGGTTGCCCTGGGTTTCGAAAACGGCGGTGAAGGTGACGTTGCCGAGATTTTGGCTGCCATCAACCAGGGTAACCGGTGGGTCGGCTCCAATTTCGACACCGGCAACTTTGCCAATTCCGGCGGCGACCCGGTAAAAGCGGTGCGTGTTCTGGGGAAACGGATCAACCACGTGCACTTCAAAGACGTGACTGGCGTGGGAGGCGGGCATTGCATTTCATTGGGTCACGGCATCGTGGATGTGCGCGGCGTGATGCGCGAGCTGAAAGCCATCGGATATAACGGCTGGCTGAGCATCGAAATTGAGACCGTAGACCGCGACCCAACCGCCGAGATCATCGAGAGCGCCAATTTCTTGAGGAGTTTATTTTAACAAATTCATATTCTTCAACGCTTGCCTGAGCTGCCCAGGTTTGGCGAACTGGATGGCGTGCATTCCCAGGCTGCGGGCAGCTTCGACATTAACTTCCACATCGTCGATGAACAGGCATTCCTCCGGGCGGCGCTGCGTGATCTGCAGCGCCTTTTGGTAGATGGCAAGCTGGGGTTTTTTCACTCCCAGGTAGCACGAACTGAAGAAGGCGGAAAAATAATCCCGCAGACCGAAGTGTTGGATGCGGTATTCGTTGATCTCACGCGGCTCGTTGTTGAGCGTTGCCAGCAGGTAGTGATGGGTGTCACGCAGCTCACCCACTATCTGCAGCGTCTCAGGCAGTGCAGCCATGGTTTGCCCGATCTCATTGAAAAAATCCCGCGGGGTAAAGGGGCGAGGCTTGTAAAAAACCGTCCAGTCCAGGTAATCTTTCAGGCTGATCTGCCCGTAATCAAAGGCGTCAATCACCTGCAAGTGGCGCCTTTCAAAGGCTGCGAAATCCAGCCCTAAAGCGCAGACCACCTGTTGGCGCTCTGGATCGCTCCAACCGTTGGATAAACACACCCCGCCAATGTCGAAAAAGATGGCAGTGATTTCGCTCAAGCCGATGTCTCTGAGGTGGACGGGGTTTCAGGAGCATCTACCGGTTGGCTGGCGGTATTTTCATCTACCGCAGGTGCGGGGGTTTCTGCGACCTGTGCGGCATCTTCTAACGGGGCAGTTTCGCCTGGTGTTGGTGGGCTGGCAGGCTCAGATTCCATGCTCTGGCGGAAGGTCACCCCAAACAAAGCCGCATACACCAAAGCGAGGTAAAAGCCAGCGAACACGCTCAGAAAGGGAATGAGCCAGCAGCATACGAGAGTCATGTAAATCAGGGTAGTGGCAAAGTACAGGATGGATGCCAGCCCCAGGAAGATCGTAAAGGCAATGAAATAGCCCAACTTGTTTTCCCATAATGCCGGCCACCATTGGCGGATGCGGAATCCGGCGGCCAGTTTGCCCTCTGAAGCCATATTGGCAGTGGCTACCGGCAGCGGAATAGCGCCCAGAGCGAGCAGGATGGGTCCGACGAACAAGGCAATAAAAAAGATCGAAAAGGCGAACAGGAACAACGGTACCATAATGGCATCCACGTTGCGTCCGTTGGTTGAGCTTGCAGCAATAATGGGCACAGAAAAAGCGAAGCTCATGTAGAATACCCATCCCCCAATCAATACGATGGAGCCAGGCAGTAAAAAGATCAGGCTGATCAGGGTCGATTTAAGGCCATCCAGACCTAACTTGCCCCAATCGCTCCATTCCGGCAGGACCAGACCTTCGCCTTTGGCTGCCCGGCGCATCACTTCCAGGATATAACCACCGACGAAGATCAGTGGGATGATCGGGATGATGAAGCTGATAAAAACAAGCACAATCCCAATCAGGAAACGGGTTTGCCAGCCCTGGCCTTGAAACGGGAATCGAAAGATCGTTTTCAACGAAGGGATATTCATGGGTTCAGACATGAGAGCCTTCTTTCCTGGGGAAAATTCAAAACCAATATAAGAATTATGGGTCAGGATAGAAGTTTCGTCAAGCGCATTTCCAAAGGGGCTGCATGCGCGCCGTTTTGTGCGTGGATTTTGAGTGGTTACGTTTTTTTCTGTAGCACCACCTGCCTGCCGATCACAAACACCAGGAAGGCGGTTAGCGAAAAGAGGGATTGGGTCAGGTACATGCCGGTCTTACCGTGCGAGTCATAAAGCCAACCTGCCAGCGGCGCCCCGATTACCGCCGCCAGGTTCATGGCTACCAGGAACAGGCTCTGGCTGGTGGCTTTCAGGCTGTCGGGGGCCAGGTCATTGGCATAGGTCACACTCCCCAGCCAGAACAGGCCGTAAGAGGCTGAGTGCATCAGGTTGATTGCCAGGACCCAGTTTGGACTGGGCATCAGGCCATAGAATATGATGCGGACGAAATAGACCAGGAAACTGAGCGCCAGCAGGCGCGGAGCGCCGAACCTGCGGATCATACGCGCGCCATAATAGTTGATGGGCAGTTCTGAGAGGGAGGTCACTGTCCAGCAAAACCCGATCAACCAGTCCGAGGCACCCATTTCCTTGAGGGCTATGCCTAAAAAATTTCCAATGCCATTGCTGCCGATCGAGTGGATAAAAATGCTGGCGAAGAAGATCACCCATAATGGCTGCCGCACCATCTGCCCCAGCCCTTTGAAGATGGTGCTGCCCATATTAGTCGGGCGAGGTTGGAGACGGATAATGATGACCAACAGCAGGCCCATGGCGACGGTATAATAAGCGAACATGGAATGCAGGCCAGTCCGTTCGAGCACGATACCGATGGTTGAGCTAGTAATGATGAAACCGCTCGTCCCCCAAATGCGCTGCTCGCTGTAGCGTTCGCGATATTCATCCAGAATGGCGAAGTTGGTGCTGTCGATCAGGGGAATGAGGGTGCTATTGAACAGGCTGTAGCAGGCAGCCAGCGGCAAGATCCAGGCGAAGGTGCGCACCGAGGCGATCCCCATGGCAAAGATTGCCGAACCCAGCGCCGCCACCATCAGTAGCAGACGGGTTTTGCCGAACCGGTCGCTCAGGAAACCCCACAGCGTGCTGCCAAAGATACCAATCACTGGCGCCAGGGTGTTGATCACCCCAATTTGCACGCCGCTCAACCCAATGCTGCGGTAATAAACATTGATGAAGGAAAAGAAAATCCCCGCCGAAGCGTTTAGAAAGAAATACAGCGCCTTCACCACCCGTAGCCGCGCCGGGTCGGGCAGCGGCTGGACGGGCGGGATGAGCGATTCCACAGTTATTGGCGCTACTCCCATTTATCTGCGATTCGCTCTGGCGGAACGGTATAGTAATCCTCATTCAGAGCATCCAGCAAACCCAGGTCGGCGGCAGTCAGCTCAAAATCAAAGACCGCCGCATTTTCCAAGATACGCTCCTGGTGAATCGATTTTGGGATCACAACCAGGTCGTGCTGCAGCGCCCAGCGGATCATGACCTGGGCGGGCGTTTTATGATGGCGAGCGGCGACGGCCGTGAGGGTAGGGTTGTCCAGCTTGCGCGCTTTGCTGAGCGGGCTGTAGGCCTCGACCACGATCCCTTTCGAGCGGCAAAACTCTTGCAGTTCTTTGCGGTAGAGGAAAGGGCTGAATTCGATCTGGTTGACGGCCGGGACGATGGGGGTGTTAGCGAGTAGTTCCTTCAGGTGGCGGATGGTGTAGTTGCTGACGCCGATTGCCCGGCACTTGCCGCTTTCGTATAGCTTAATCAAGGCGCGCCAGGTCTCCCCTCTCAGCCCGGGGATGGGCCAGTGCACCAGATACAGG
>Ga0315282_10006620_pt1 | contig 19303 bp, 14 predicted proteins | sample YL17G07_20_MG_FD_203693 | JGI IMG/M metagenome (GOLD analysis project Ga0315282, IMG submission 203693) | Sediment microbial communities from Yellowstone Lake, YNP, Wyoming, USA - YL17G07_20 | ecosystem: Environmental > Aquatic > Freshwater > Lake > Sediment | place: USA: Wyoming | collected... | reverse complement strand
TGCGTCCTGCATTCTGTATTCTGTGTCCTGTGTCCTGTGTTCTGTGTTCTGATCTCGTCCTCCCCTCGAATGTCCCTGTCCACCATCCGCCGCCAGATCATCGGCTGCGAACGCTGCCCGCGCCTGCGCGCCTATTGCACGCGTGTAGCAAGAGAGAAGAAGGCAGCGCACCGCGACGAGGTGTACTGGGGCCGCCCGGTTCCCGGTTTCGGCGACCCGCACGCGCGCCTCTTGATCGTCGGGCTCGCGCCGGCGGCGCACGGCGCCAACCGCACCGGACGCGTCTTTACCGGCGACGGGTCGGCGGACTTCCTCATGGGCGCGCTCTGTCGCGCAGGCTTTGCGAACATCCCAACGTCACGGCACGCCCACGACGGGCTGCGCCTCGCCGACGCCTTCATCGCGGCCGCCGTGCGATGCGCGCCGCCCGGCAACAAGCCGACGCCCCGGGAGATCGCGGCCTGCCGGCCGTGGCTCGCGGCAGAGATGGACGGGTTGAAGAACGTGAGGGTGATGGTCGCGCTCGGCCGGATCGCGTTCGCCGCCTGCCTGGGTCTGCTGAGCCGGCGGGGGGCGACCATCCGGCCGCGCCCGGCGTTCGGCCACGGCCGCAGGTACCAGGCCGGATCCGGCCTCCCGACCCTGCTGGCGTCCTACCATCCCAGCCGGCAGAACACGAACACCGGCAAGTTGACAGCCGGGATGTTGGACGCGGTGTTCGACGAGGCGCGGGGGATTCTCAGCGAACAGTAGTCCGTGGTCCTTGGTCCTTCGTCCTTGGTGCGGTCCTTCGTCCTCGGTTCCTGGTGTACGTTCCTGGTCCTGCTGCCTGGCCCATGCGGGCGCGGCTGAAGCTCACCCCTACGAAGTCGTGAGGATCCTCCTCAGCGTCGCCGAGTCGAGGTTGCCGCCGGTCATCACGCAGACAACCTTCTTGCCGGCCAGCTCGCTACGCTTCTTCATCGCCGCCATCAGTGGGGCGGCGCCGGCGCCTTCGGCCAGGTTGTGCGTGGCTCGCAACGCGAGACGCACGCCTTCGGCCAGCTCCTCCTCACTGAGCGTCACGATGTCGTTCAGCTCCCGCTTGAGGATGCCGAAGGTCAGGTCGAAGGTCACGCGTGTCGCCACCCCTTCGGCGAACGTGTCGGCCCGCTCGCCCACGACCCGCTCCGGCCCCCGCCACGACCGCGCGAAGGCGTCTGCACGCTCGGCCTGCACCCCGATCACCTTGGCGCGACTGCCGGATGCGGTGCGGACGGTCACGAGACCCGACGCCCCGCTGCCGCCGCCGATCGGGACGAAGATGACGTCCACGTCCGGCAGCTCCTCGAACACCTCGAGCGCGTAGGTGCCGACGCCGGCGATGAGGAGGGGCTCGTTGGCCGGGTGCACATACCGGTAGCTCCGTTCGGCGCTGAGCTTCTCGACCAGCGCCCGCGACTCGTCGAAGTCGCGTCCGTGCTCGATCACGTCGGCGCCGTACGCGCGCATGGCGGCGTTCTTCTCCGGGTTGTTGCCCACGGGCACGACGATCGTGCAGGGGATCCCCTCGCGCCCGCTCGCAAACGCGATCGACTGGCCATGGTTGCCCGTGCTCGCGCTGATCACCCCGCGGCGGCGCTCCTCGCCGGTCAACGACCCGATCAAGTTCAACCCGCCTCGCACCTTGAACGCGCCGGTCGGGTTGTGGTTCTCGTGCTTCACGTAGACCTCGCACCCCAGCTCGTCGACGAGCAGCGGGTGGCGCAAGAGCGGCGTCGGTCGAAGCACGCGATACACGTTACCGCGCGCCCGGTAGATGTCCCGCAGAGTCGGTTCAGTCATCTCGCGCTCCTCCGCCGGAAACTCGCCGGCCGGTAGATGTGTACGTCTTTCGTCCTGCGTTCCGCGTTCGCCGTTCGGCGTTCACCGTCCCACGTTCGCCGTTCCGTTGACCCGCCCGGACAGCCAAGATAGAATGCACTGCCCTTCGTATCCGCCCCGATCCCTCGAGAATCCCGCCATGTCCAAGCTGATTTATCTCGACAACGCCGCGACCTCGTACCCCAAGCCTGAAGAAGTGTACCGCTACATGGACTTCTTCTACCGCAACTTCGGCGTGAATCCCGGGCGGTCCGGCTACGACATGTGTATGGAAGCGGGGCACATGGTCGATGAGACGCGCGGCCAGCTCGCCAACCTGTTCGGGGGCAAGGACAGAAACCGGCTGGTCTTCTCGTACAACTCCACCGACGCCCTGAACTTGGCGATCTTCGGGATGCTCAAGACGGGTGATCACGCCATCACCACCACCATCGAGCACAACTCGACGCTGCGCCCGCTCTATCACCAGTCACTCGCGGGTGTCGAGGTCGACTACGTGCCGTTCGACAGCAAGGGCTTCGTGGACCCCGATGACCTCAAGCGGCGCTTCAAGCCGAACACGCAGCTCGTCGTCGTCAACCACGCGTCGAACGTGATCGGTACCGTGCAGCCGATCGCCGAGATCGGGCGCTACTGCCGCCAAGCTGGCATCCCGCTGCTCGTCGACGGCTCGCAGACCGCGGGCAAGATCAAGATCGACGTCGAGGCGATGAACATCGACGTGTTCGCCTTCACCGGCCACAAGTCGCTGCTCGGCCCGACGGGCATCGGCGGGATGTACGTCCGCGAGGGTGTCGAGATCCGTCACACGCGGGCCGGCGGCACAGGCGTCCGCTCGGCCGTCCGCACCCACCTCGAGGAATACCCCTACCGCATGGAGTACGGCACGTCGAACGTGATGGGAATCGCCGGGTTACGCGCAGGCGTGAAGTGGCTGGAGGAGAAGGGCCTGCACGCCATTCACGAGCACGAGATGAGGCTCACGACGCTGTTGCGGGACGGCCTGCGGACGATCCGGGGGGTGACGATGTACTGCCAGGATGACCTGACCGATCACATCAGCGTGCTGCTGTTCAACATCAACGGCCTCGAGGCAGGCGACACGGGCACGATGCTCGACGTGGATCACGACATTGCCTGCCGCACCGGCCTCCACTGCGCGCCGCTCGTCCACGAGCAGCTCGGTACTGCCGCCATCCACGGCGCCGTCCGCTTCGGCCTGGGCCCGTTCAACACCGACGCCGAGGTGCAGGCGGCCATCGAGTCCGTGAGGGAGATCGCAGCGGCACGCGTCGGCTCCGCGCGCTAGTCACCCACCCCCCTACCACCCCTTGACACGCCGCGGGACGGACCGGAAACCCCTCACGCGACACCTGTCGACTGGTTGGTCTGATGGCCTGCTGATTCATTCACCCGCGCTCCTTCACCCAGTGTCTGACCGCCGGCACCACGATGTCGGGGCGATCGGTAATGAGCGCGTCGACGCCCATGTCGAGCAACCGGCGCGTGTCGTCCTCGGTGTCGACCGTCCACACCTGCACGAAGAGGCCGGCAGCGTGCGCAAGCCGGACGAAGCGCGGCGACACCACTCGCGTCGTCCCGGTCCACTCGGGCACCTGGAAGGCCTGATATCCGGCATGCCCCGGCGCCCACCCCACCCACGAGCGGTAGAGCGCCCAGCGCACTTCTTCGCGGCCCGCGCTCGTGGCCAGGCGCCGCTCGAGGCGGCGGGCCGCCCGCATCACGCGCGTGCCAAACGAGCCGAGGCAGACCCGGTCGATCGCGCCGGACGCCCTGACGACCTCGACGGCGGCCTCGGCCATCTCCCGGCGGTTCACTTTCAGTTCGATGATGATCCGCGCCGCGGAGTAGCGCGCCAGCACGTCCGCGAGCGTGGGCACCGAGATGCCGCGGCCCCGATACGGCCAGGCGCCGTCGCGCGCAAAGCGGTGCCCGGCGTCCACCGACCGCAGCTCGGCGGCGGTCCGCGACGCGATTGGCCCCGTCGCGTCGGTGGTCCGATCGAGCAGCGTGTCGTGATGCACCACGACCTGGCCGTCGCGCGACAGATGCACATCGAGCTCGAGACCATCGGCTCCGAGCGCGAGCCCGTTGTCGAACGCCGCGAGGGTGTTCTCCGGCGCGAGGTGGCTGCCTCCCCGATGGGCGAACACCAGCGGGCGATGCGATGCGAAGAAAGGGTGAACAGCTGCAGCCACGAAGGCGGCGTGACCGGGTTTGGCCATCGTAAAGCGGGTATTCTGCCACAACCGAATACCGTGGAAGATCCGGGCGCGGGAGCCTCTGTTCCCCGGCATCATCGGCTACGACGACACCGTCGTGCCGCAACTGGTGAACGCGATTCTGTCGCGGCACAACTTCATCCTGCTCGGCCTTCGCGGGCAGGCCAAGAGCCGCATCCTCCGGAGCCTGGTCGATCTGCTCGACGAGGCGATCGCGGTGGTCCCCGGCTGCGAGATCCACGACGACAAACTGGCGCCGACCTGCGCCTCACGCCGGCCAAACGGGTGGCGCTGGCGCTCGCCACCCTCATCCGCACGCAGTACCCCGGCGACGCCCTGCACGTGGTCCTCTTTCACGATTCCGCCGAGGAGATCCACCTGAAAGAGCTGGCGCGCGTTCGCGTGGGCCCGTACTACACGAACACGCGCGAGGGCCTGCGGCCGGCGTGTTGCATCCTCGACCGCCAGCGTAAGGACATGCGGCAGATCATCATGATCACCGACGGCAAGCCGTCGGCGCTGACGCGCCCCGACGGCCCGATCTACCGCAACGCGTTCGGCCTCGACCCGTTCATTGTCACCGAGACGCTCGCCGAGGTGGCGGCCTGCCGCAACAGCGGCATCCTGGTGAACACGTTCATGCTCGCGCGGGACTTCGACCTGGTGAGTTTCGTCCGCAAGGTCACCGAGATCTGCCGCGGGAAGGCGTACTTCACCACGCCCCATACGCTCGGCCAGTACGTGTTGATGGACTACCTCGACAGGAAGACGAGGACGGTTCACTGATCCATGTCAATGTCGAATGCAAAATGTAGAATGTAGAATGCTCCCCCCTGTCATCCCCATCTTCCCGCTCCCCAACGTCGTCCTGTTCCCGAACGTCTTCCTGCCGCTGCACATCTTCGAGCCGCGCTACCGCGACATGGTCCGCGACGGGCTCGCCGGCGATCGCCTGATCGGCATGACGCTCCTGAAACCCGGCTGGGAAGGCGAGTACGAGGGCCGCCCGCCCGTCTACCCGATCGGCTGTGCGGGCCTCATCACGCACGCCGAGCGCCTGCCGGGCGGCGAATACAACATCGTCCTGCGCGGCCTCGAGAAGTTCCGGATCAGCAGCGAGGACCGCGGTGGCCCGTACCGGCGGGCCCTGGTCGAGGCGATTGACGATCCGCTGCCCGACGCCGCGCGGCAGACGGTCCGGGCCGAGCGCCGCCGCCTGGAGCGGTTGCTCTTGGAACGCTCGGAGCACGGCGGGGTCGAAGGGGCCAGGCTGCCAGAAGCGATGCCAGACGAAGACGTGGTCAACGCGCTCGCGCAGTATCTGGCGCTCGAGCCGGCCGAGAAGCAGGCGCTGCTGGAGCACGACGGCGTGCTCGCCCGCTGCCGCGCCCTGATCGAGCTGCTGGAAATGAAGGCGATGCTCTCCGGCCGCGCGTGGGGCTCCTCCGTGTAACGGGCGTGTAACGCAAAACGTCGAACGCCGAACGTTGAACGCAACGTCGCTCCCCGGTTCGTCGCTTTCCCTTCTCCGTTCTCCTCCGTTCCACATTGTGCGTTCTACGTTCTCCGTTTCACGTTCTCCGTTCTCCGTTGTGCGTGCCCCAGCCTTCCTGCGATCACCTGCACGACCTTCTCCCCGTGCAATCGCCCGTTCTCGATGAAGATCGGCGCCGTCTCGCGGCCCGAGATCGCACCGCCGATGACGAAGACGTTCGGGACGTTGGTCTCGAGGGTCTCCGGGTCGTGGACCGGCATGCACGTGGCGGAATCGATGGCGATCCCGACGCGACGAAACAGCTCGTGATCCGGGTGATACCCGGTCAGCAGGAAGACGACGTCGGCCGGGAGCTCCTCGCGGACGCCCTCGCGCTCGATGATGACCGCCTCGTGGCGGATTTCCAGGACCCGCGTCCCGAAGCGCCCGGCGATCGATCCGTCCTTGATCCGGTTCTGGATGTCCGGCAACACCCAGTACTTGATCGTGTCGCTGAGCGCCGCGCCGCGGTGAACCAGCGTCACCCGGGCGCCCGCCCGGTACAGCTCGAGCGCCGCCTCGGCCGCGGAGTTGCGGCCGCCCACCACGACCACGCGCTTCCGGTAGCAGGGATGGGCTTCCGAGTAGTAGTGTGACACGTGTGGGAGATCTTCGCCCGGAACGCCGAGGCGGTTCGGGTGGTCGTAGGAGCCAATCGCCAGGACCACCGCGCGCGCCCGGTATTCACGCTCGCCCCCGTCCTCCGCGCGCGTCTCGATCGTCAGGACGCGGCCCGCGCCCGTCCCAACGTCCCCGGCGCGAATCGCCCGCACCTGTTCGCCGAACGCGATCCGCACCCGGTAGGTATCGGCGACGCGACGGTAGTAGCGCAGCGCCTCGTACCGCGTCGGCTTCTCGTAGGGCGTCACGAAGGGCAGCCCCCCAATCTCGAGCAGCTCGGGGGTGGTGAAGAACACCATGTGCCGGGGGAAGCGGTAGATCGAGTTCGTCAGCACGCCCTTCTCGAGCACCTGATAGTCGAGCCCGCGCCGGCTGGCCGCGATGGCGGCGGCGAGCCCCGACGGGCCGGAGCCGGCGATGACGACGTCGCGGACCTGCATGGAAAGCCTTTCCTCGAGCCGACACACCTCGCCCGTCGTGCTGGGCGGCGATTCTCCGGCCCTCCCCTTCCCATTATCACAAGCGCGCAGGTGAGGTGGAAGTGGAGTTAGGATAGTGCCCACCAAGGAGTCTCCCGATGACACTCGCGTCGTTCCGGCGGCGGGTTGTCCTGGCCGCGATCCTGGCGCTCGCGGTCTCGTCCGTGGCAGGCTCGCACCTGTACAGCGCGCCCGGCCGCCCACTGACCGAAACCGATCTGTTCAGATTCGTCTGGATTGCCGACCCGCAGATCTCGCCGGACGGCTCCGAGGTCGCCTTCGTCCGCGTCACCGTCAACCTCAAGGAAGACAGCTACGACACGGCCATCTGGATCGTGCCGACCAGCGGCACCGAAGCTCCCCGTCCGCTCACCGCCGGTCCGCGCGACACCTCGCCGCGGTGGTCTCCCGACGGCCGGCCCCTCGCGCTCCTGCGCGCAGCCGAAAAGGACGGGAAACGCCAGCCGCCTCAGATCGACCTGCTCGAGATGGACGGCGGCGAGGCCCGGCCGATCACCGATCTGCCGAAAGGATGCGCCTCGCCTGCCTGGGCGCCGGACGGGCGGACCATCGCCTTCTCGAGCACGAGGTTACCGAAGGATCTGGAGAACGAGACCAGGGGCCAGAGGCCAGGGGCCAGGGCGCAGGAGGCGGAAGCCCCGAGCCCGGAATCAGGCGGCAAGCTGCCACCACACCAGAGCGACGTGCGCATCATCACCCGCGCGGTCTACCGCGCGAACGGCGGCGGCTATCTGGACCCCGAACGCCACTCGCACATCTGGACGGTGAGCGTGCCGGCCTCGCCGGGCGAGACGGCGGCGCCGAAACGCATCACGAGCGGCAACTTCGACGAGCAGGGCGTGGCATGGGCGCGGGACGGATCCCGCCTGTATTTCACCTCGAAACAGACGGACGTCTACGACGTCAGGTGACGTGAGAGAGCGTGCGAGAGGCCCTGATGACCGATGCGATAACCGCCGATCGCTGGCAGTTCGGGTTCACCATCATGTTCCACTACCTCTTCCCCGTCCTGACGATGGGGCTGGGAGTGCTCATCGCGACGCTCAAGACGATCGAGCTCGCGAAAGGCGACGCGCGCTACGGGATCGCGGCGCGCTTCTGGGCGAAGGTGTTCGCCATCACGTTCGGCGCAGGGGTCGTCACCGGCATCCCGATGGAGTTCCAGTTCGGGACCAACTGGTCGCGCTTCTCGCACTTCGCCGGCGGCGTCGTCGGGCAGACCCTCTTCATGGAAGGCGTGTTCGCATTCTTCGCCGAGTCGTCGTTCCTCGGCATCTTCCTCCTCGGTGAAGGCCGCGTGAGCCGCGGCGTGCACTGGTTCTCGTCGGTGATGGTCGCGCTGGGCGCCGTCCTGTCGGGCTTCTTCATCGTGGCGACCGACGCCTGGATGCAGCGCCCGGCCGGCTACCAGATCGTCGGCGGCCGGGCGGAGCTGACCAGCCTGTGGGCGCTCCTCTCCAACGAGTTCGCGCTCTGGCAGTACCAGCACGTGATCAGCGGGTCGATGGTCACGGCGGCGATGGTGATGGCGGGCATCGGCGCCTACTACCTGCTCGCGCGGCGCTTCGAGGAGATCGGCCGAATTTCCGTGCGGGTCGGTGTCGTGGCGGGGCTGATCTTCTCGCTCGTCTCGCTGTTTCCCACCGGGTCGATGAACGGCGAGAACGTCGCACGCTACCAGCCGGTCAAGATGGCGGCGATGGAAGGGCTGTTCCGGACCGAGGAGGGTGCGCCGATCGCCATCATCGGCATGCCCGACACGGTCAAGCGCGAGCTGATGGACCCCCTCTACATCCCCCGGGCGCTCAGCTATCTCGCCTACGGCGACTTCCGCGCGAAGGTCGTGGGCCTCAACGACTACCCCGAGGATCTGCAGCCGCCCGTCGAGCTCGTCTACTACGCCTACCACATCATGGTCGGCCTCGGCACGATCTTCATCGCGGTGATGGCGATCGCGGCGTTTCTCCTCTGGCGCGGCGCGCTGGACAGAAGCCGGTGGTTCCTCTGGATCCTGATGCTGGCCATCCCGTTCCCCTACATCGCGAACCAGGCGGGCTGGATCGTCGCCGAGGTGGGCCGCCAGCCGTGGGCCGTCTACGGCCTGCAGAAGACCGCTGACGCCATCTCGCCGAACGTCAGCGCCGGCATGACCACCTTCACGCTGCTCGGCTTCATGGGGCTCTACGCGCTGGTGGGACTCCTCTATCTCTACCTGTTCGGACGCATCATCAACCGCGGTCCCGCTGACACGTCCGAGGGCGCCCACGCGGCCCCCGTGCCCGCGGAGGTGCACCGATGATCAACGCGATCTGGTTCGTCGTCTTGTCGTTCATGCTCACCGGCTACGCGGTCCTCGACGGCTTCGATCTCGGGGTCGGCGCCCTGCACCTGATCCTCGGGCGCAACTCGGACGAGCGGCAGACGGCGATTGCCGCGATCGGACCGGTGTGGAACGGCAACGAGGTCTGGCTGCTGGCCGCCGGCGGCTCGATGGTCGTCGCGTTTCCGCACCTCTACGCGGCCGCGTTCAGCGGATTCTACCTCGCGCTGATGCTCGTCCTCTGGCTGCTGATCCTGCGCGGCCTGGGCATCGAGTTCCGGCACCAGGTCGAGGACCCGCTCTGGCATCACGTCTGGGACCTGGCGTTCTCGGTCTCGAGCCTCCTTCTGGCCGTCCTGTTCGGCGTCGCCTTCGGCAACGTGCTGCGCGGCGTCCCGCTCGACGCCGACGGCAACTTCCAGGGATCGTTCGCGCTCCTGCTGAACCCGTTCTCGATCCTGTGCGGCGTCCTCAGCATCGCCACGCTCTCGTTGCACGGCGCGGCGTACCTCGCCATGAAAACGACCGGCGACCTGCAGGCGCGCGCGCGGTCGGTGGTCCGCAGCTTCTGGCTGGCGGTCACCGTCCTGCTCGTCGCGGTCGCGGCCGCGAGCTTCGTTGTCCAGCCCGGGTTCACCGGGAACTTCAGCCGGATGCCGCTGCTGCTCGTCGTCCCGCTGGTCGGGATCGCCGCGCTCGTCGCGATCCCCCTCTACGCCGGACGGCAGCAGGACGGCCGCGTCTTCTTCGCCACCTCGGCCCTGATCGCCGGCACCCTCGGTTCCGCAGCCGCCGGCCTGTTCCCGAAGCTGCTGCCGGCCCTCGAGGGGAGCCGCTATCCCGCGCTCGACATCTACAACACCGCGTCACCGCCTGGCAGCCAGCAGATCGCACTCGTCATCTACCTGATCGGCATGGCGATCGTCATCGTCTACCTGTCGAAGATCTACCGGGTGTGGCGGGGCAAGATCCGGCCCGGCGAGGCGTATCACGTGTAGCAGTTGGCGGTCCTTCCCACCCGAGACCTTGCGGGCGAAGGCACCGTGGCGCGGGAGTTCGCCGGCTGCTGTCGTCGCCAGGCTGCCCGGACGGCAGCGGACAGAGCGACAGCGGCAAGCGAGAGCCCGCGCGGGGCGCCGGGCCGTTCACGCGCCCGCTGATAGCCGACCAATGCGGTCGTGCATCCCCACCGACGGCGGTAATGCCCGCTGGCCCCCTGAAAACGCCCGCCGGCTGAAAAGTAGGGATCGGCAGCGACGGCAAGCGGTATCATGCGCCCGGATTCAAGCTGCGGGAATCGCTCCGGATGTGGCGGGCAGCGCTTGGCTGGCTGCATCCGTTCGAAGAGACCTAGACGAGGAGAGACGGCATGCATGCTCCGATCAAGTACGTGGAGAAGGGGCTGTCGATCGCGGCAAGCGGCGCCTGGACCGTATTCAGCAGGCTGAACAGGATCCGGCCGAACCCGGGGTTCACGCCGAAGTGGGCCGACCAGCCGCTGCTGAAGTCGTACCAGAAGACGAAGCCGCCGCTTGGCTGGCCCCGCGAGACCGACTCGCTGTGCCCGACGTGCGTGCGCGAGGCGCGCAAGCAGATCCTCGACGGGCACAAGCCGGTCAGCGATCTGCTGGCCGAGAAGGTCGGCGAGATCAAGGCGCAGATCATCGAGCGCGACGGGAAGATCCTGATGGTGAAGGACTGCCCGAAGCACGGCCACTTCGAGGACGTGATGGCGATCGACACGGCGTTCTATCGTCACCTCGAGGAGACGTTCCCGGGCCGTGACATGCGCGCGCACAGCGACGCGACGCTGCACAACCACGGCAGCAGCACGGTGCAGCACGGACGCGGCTCGGTGCTCACCGTCGACCTGACCAACCGCTGCAACATGATGTGCGACCCCTGCTTCATGGACGCGAACCAGGTCGGATTCGTCCATGAGCTGAGCTGGGAGGAGATCAAGACGATCCTCGACAACGCGGCCAGCATCAAGCCGCGGCGGCAGATGTCGGTGCAGTTCTCGGGCGGCGAGCCGACGCTCTCGCCCTACTTCCTCGACGCGATCCGCTACTGCAGGAAGATCGGGTACAACAGCGTGCAGGCGGCCACCAACGGGATCGAGTTCGCCAAGAGCCCCGAGTTCTGCCGGCAGGCGGCCGAGGCCGGCCTCCGCTACGTCTACCTGCAGTTCGACGGCATCGGCAACGCGCCGAACTCGCACCGGCACGTCGGCAACCTGTTCGACGTCAAGCTGCGGGCGATCGAGAACCTGTACCACGCCGGCGTCGACATCGTGCTGGTGATCACGCTGGTCAACGGCGTGAACAACGAGCAGGTGGGGCGGATCGTCGAGTTCGCGCTCGACAACCCGAAGAAGATCGCGTTCCTCTCGTTCCAACCGGTCTCCTTCACGGGCCGCGACGAGGAGGTGTCCGACGAGCGGCGGGCCGCGCAGCGCTACACGCTGTCGCACCTGGCGCACGACGTGAAGACCCAGACCGGCATCGGCGAGCCAACGCGCGACTGGTTCCCGATCTCGTTCATGGGCACCTTCTCCGACTGGGCCGACCTGATCCACGGGCCGAGCGCCGACTGGGGCCACCTGAGCTGCGGGTGCCATCCGAACTGCGGCGCCGGGATGGCGGTGATGGTCGACAAGGAGACCCGCGAGGCGGTGCCGGTCACCGCGTTCCTCAACGGCGATCGGCTGGCCACCGACATCGCCGAGATCAACGACGCGGCCCGCGGCCGGTTCCTGTCGGTCGTGGGGATGGCGCTGTCGCTCATGCGCAACTACGACCCCTTCGAGTCGCCGACCTACTTCAAGCTGACCGACCTGCTCAAGAAGTTCGACAAGACGTTCGGCGCGACCGGCAGAGACTACGGCAAGGTGAGCGGCGATCGGACGCTCGAGGACATCCGGAAGCGGCGGGCGGATCGCTGGAACTTCCTGTTCATCGCCGGCATGTGGTTCCAGGACCTGTTCAACTACGACTTCCGGCGCACCGAGATGTGCATCATCCCGTACGGCACGCAGGAGGGCGAGATCTCCTTCTGCGCCTACAATACGGGCATCGGCTGGCGGCAGATCATCGAGAAGATGCACATGACGGCCACGCTGACCAAGTGGTACGAGGAGCACGGCCGGCACGAGATCTTCGCCGGCAACCGGACGGTGCCGCTCCAAAGCGTCGAGCACTCGCTGGCGCTCAACCCGGAGGCGGTCGCCGCCGCGGCCCAGACCGACCTCGACAAGGCGGGCATCGCGAAGACCGCGCGCGAGGAAAAGCTGAAGGCGCGCGAGCGGGCAAAGGCGCAGGACCCAGCCTACCACGCCGAGATGGAGCGGCTCTACCGCCAGCACATCCTGAAGGAGCCGGCCAACGTCATCCCCGTGCGCAGCCTGAAGGTGGGCGGCAAGGACGCCAAGCAGCCGGTCGGCACCTCGGCGTAGTAGTCGATAGTCGATAGTCGATAGTCGATAGTCGATAGAAGTGGTTTCAAGACCCGCAGGCGGGTGGCGGCGAGCGGGGCGCCCCGCCCGCGCCGCAGGCCCGACAGGCGTCACAAGTGCTGTTCGGGCCGAGCACCCGTGGGGCTGCTCGCCGACAGGACCCGAAGAGTGTCAGACAGGGTTCTGACACCAGGTGTCGTCAGTTGACACGTCGATCGACTGACGAGTGACGACCTACAAAGGGCACCGCGAGGCGTGCGCCTCCGGTGCCCTTTTCCTCTTCGCGGGCGGTTTCTTCACCGGCGCCGGCGTGTACTCGACCATCACGTTGCTAATCACGGCGACCGGACGCCCCTGCGCTACGTAGGTGTCGGTGCTCCCGTCCTGCATCGTCACGGTGAGCTTCTCCCCAAGGATGCTCACCTCATCCACCTTCTCGGTGCCCAGCTTCTCGGGGATCGCGACGCTGATCAGCTCGAGGCCCGTAGGCGCCACCGCTTTCACCCCGCCCGGCCCCGCCCCGCCCGACACCCGGTCGAAGAGATCGCGCGCCGTCCGGAACTCGCTCTGCACCACCGCCCGGCTGATCAGCGTATTGTCCATGGTGAGCACCCCGATGCTCGCCGTGAAGGACCGGTAGGCCCTGCCCTGACGGACCTGCTCTTCGGAGTACGCGTGCCGGTTGTAGAGATCGAACGACAGGGTCAGCGGGCCGCGGTGCGGTGGAAGCTTGATGAGGATGCCCCCCGCCGGATCGCGCCCGATGAACACATCGCAGAACTGCCGCTTCGTTGCGACGCCGGTGCCAAGGACGGACGGGCAGGCCATATCCGCCGGCACGTTCACCACCTTGGGCGCAGCCGGCTTGGGCGGCGGTCGCTTGGTCGTGCGACGCGCCTGCGCGTGTGCCGGAAGCGCCAGAAGGAAGAGAACGGCGAGAGCGAGCAGGGTGGGCCGGCGCCACATGAGAGCAGTATACCCGACTGCTGCAGAGCTTCGGCGCGGCGGCGTGCGCGTCGAGTCGATGTGCCACACCGCCAGGGCCTGTGGAACTCGGTCCTGACGAAGAACGCGTTCCTCGATGCCCGGCTCAGCTACGCGCACATCTTCTTCCCGTTCTTCCCGCTCTACCTGAAGGCGCCGGCCGTCTCGGTTCTCGACCTGGCGAACAGCCGTTCGACATCCAGTTGAGCGGCAACCTGCGCGCGCAGAGTGGGACCGCCTGGTCCTACAACACGGGGTGTCCGTTCCGCGTGCTGCGCCCCCGGCTCAATCAGGGCACGATCACGGTCTTCGCCAACGCGCCCGGTGACGAGCGGACGCCGACGATCAAGACCCTAGACCTGCGAGGGGGTCGGGAGGGATGTGGCACTTACCACCAACCCCTCCCGATCCCTCGACTCCCCCTTCCCCCTGGCCTTCGTGTTCCCCTCGGTCGCGCGCGTGGGTGTCCGCCTTGATGACGCACGCCCATCCCTGCGCAGCAATCGCGCCTGTCCAACGGTCGAGCTTGGCACAGCGCTTGTAGCACCTCACTCGACGCATTCCGTCCGAACACTTGAGCCAAGAAGGCGTATCGCTGTTCCTTGTGCAATAAGGAGTTAGCGGACGACGCCCCCCATCCGCCGATCTCCAGCATTCAGCAAGTCGGAGCAACGAGTCCAATATCTTGGAGGAGGGCGCTCTATGAATCGCACTCTGCGGCTGTTAGTGACGGTTGCGGCGGTTCTGACACTGGTGGCGGCCACTGCCGTCGCACAGGTGCAAACCGGGAGCATCCTCGTGCGCGCGAAGGACGCTCAGGGCAGCGTCCTTCCGGGGGCCACCGTCACCATCTCCAGCCCGGCGCTGGTGAGCAAGCAGATGGTCGGCCAGACCGACGCGGGAGGCGCCTACCGCTTCCCCTCGCTGCCGCCCGGCACCTATGACGTCAAGCTCGAGCTGAGCGGGTTCCAGACGGTGGAGCGCAAAGGCATCATCGTCAACGTCGGCGCGACGACCCCCATCGAGCAGCAACTCGACGTGGCCAAGCTCGAAGAGACGGTCACGGTGACCGGCCAGTCGCCGACTGTGGACACGACGAGCGCCAACGTGAGCACGCTCCTCAGCTCGCAGCTGTTGCAGGGCACGCCCGGCGGCCGGGACATCTGGTCGCTGATGGAGTACAAGGTGCCCGGCCTGTCCATCAACCGCCCCGACGTCGGCGGCAACCAGGGCGGGCTGCAGGGCGGGATGTCGGCCCGCGGGACCGACAACGGGCAGAACACGCACTTCCTGAACGGCGTGAACGTCGGCGACCCGGCCGCGATCGGCTACACGCAGTTCTACTACGACTACGACGCCTTCGAGGAAATCCAGGTGTCGGTCGGGGCGCACGATCTGTCAGTGCAGTCAGGCGGGCTGTTCCTCAACATGGTGACCAAGAGCGGCACCGACCAGTGGAAGGGCCGGACGTCGTTCTACTACCAGGGCAGCAAGACGCAGGGGTCGAACGTCGACACCGACCTGCTGAACATGGGGCTGTCGCCGACTGCCGGCAACGTGCAATTCCTGACCGACGCAAACTTCAACATCGGCGGTCCGATCGTCAAGGACAAGCTGCGGCTCTTCGGGTCGTTCCGCGATTGGCGGGTGCACGTGAACGTGCCGGGGTTCCCGGAGGTCGAGCAGACGAACATGACGTCGGGGCTCGGCAACGTCGCCTACCAGTTCACCCAGAACAACCGCTTCACGGGCTTCGTCGCCCGGCAGCTCTACGACAAGCCGAACCGCGGCGCGAGCGCGTTCAACACGCCGGCGTCCGACTGGAAGGAACGCGACATCATGTCGATCTACCAGGGCCTCTGGAACTCGGTCCTGAGCAAGGACGCCTTCCTGGACGCGCGCGTCAGCTACGCTGACATCTTCTTCCCGCTCTACCTGAAGGCGAAGGACGTCTCGGTGCTCGACTTGGCCACCAACATCCGGACCGGGTCGAACGCCCAGGAGTACCAGTTTACGCGGAGGCGCCTGCAGGTCAACGCGAACCTCTCCTACTACGTGGACGACTGGGCAGGGAGCCGCCACGAGTTCCGCTTCGGCATCGACTACTCGCACGCGCCGACCAACTCGTACCAGTTCCGCAACGGCGACATCAACCTGCAGGTGAGCGCCGGCGTGCCGGCCTACGTGTTCGAATACAACACCCCGGTCCTGTCGAAGTCGACGGTCGACGGGCTGGGGGCCTTCGTGCAGGATGCGATCACCTACAAGCGTGTGACGATCAACGCCGGAGCGCGATTCCAGCATACCGAGGGGTACCTGCCCGACCAGTCGAGCCCGGCCGGCACGTTCGTTCCAGCCCGGACCTTCAGCGCGCGCAGGAACATCATCGACTGGAACACCGTGTCGCCGCGCGTGGGGCTCATCTTCGACGTGAAGGGCGACGGCAAGACCACGGCGAAGGTCTCGGCGGCGCGCTACTACTACGTGATCAGCACCGGCGACCCGAACATCGTCAACTTGAACGGGCTGTCCTACAGTCAGTACGTCTGGAACGACCTGAACCACGACGGCCAGTTCCAGGTCGGCGAGGAAGGGCGTCTCGTAGGGGTGGGCGGTGCGAATATCTCGTCGATCGATCCAAGCCTGAAGCAGCCGTACACCAACGAGCTGATCGTCGGCGTCGATCACGAGCTCGTCCCGGACCTGCGCCTGAGCGTCGTCGGGACATTCCGGCAGGAGCGCAACCTGTACGGCGCGACGAACACCGGTGTGCCGTTCTCGGCCTACACCCCGGTGACGATCACCGATCCGGGACCGGACGGCGTGACGGGCACAGGCGACGACCGGCCGCTGACCGTTTACAACCAGAACCCGGCGACGATCGGCCAGGACCGGCTGTTCTACACGAACAGGTCGGAGTTCAACCGCCAGTACCAGGGCCTCGAGATCACCGCAACCAAGCGCTACTCGCACCGGTGGCAGATGCTGGTCGGCTACACGTACGGGAAGGCCACGCAGGACGACGTCTATGCGAGCCTCTCGAACCCGAACCAGACGGTGAACTCGAATGGCGTGACCGTCTATGACCGGCCGCACACCTTCAAGCTGACCGGCAGCTACCTGCTCCCGTACGACGTCCAGTTGAGCGGCAACCTGCGGCTCCAGAGCGGCACTGCATGGTCGTACAACGCCGGCGGCATATTCCGGCAACTGCGGGTGAGGCTGAACCAGGGCACCATCACCGCGTACGCGAATCCGCCGGGTGACCTGCGGACGCCGACGGTGAAGACGCTCGACCTGCGGGGCGCGAAGATCTTCCGGTTCGCCAACAACCGCGACCTCGAAGTGAGCGTGGACGCCTACAACCTGTTCAACGTGAACACGGCGTGGGACTGGAACCCGTTGACCGGCGTCGTGACAACGACGAACCAGGTCGACGGGAGCAAGCACACGTATCCGCAGTTCGGCATCCCGACCGGGATCCTCGGCCCGCGGATCTTCCGCTTCGGCGCGGCGCTCAGGTTCTAGAACCCGTCTCTCGACTTCGTAGCGCAGGGCTTCAGCCCTGCGATCGGCGACCGGCGACAGGCGGAGGGCAGAAAGGGCGGGGCTGGGAGGCCGCTGAAAGGCACCAGGCGGCCTGGAAGGCTCCGCCCTTCCTTTGTACGCCCTACTTGCCCAGCCACCAGACCCCGAAGGCCAGCGAGACGATCGTCACCGGCAAGCCAACCTTCAGATAGTCGAGGGCAATCTCCACGAGGACCGGTGTGAACACCAGGCAGATCGTGTCGTTCACGAAGAGCGCCGAGAGAGCCCCCGCTACGAACACGACGGTGACGAGCAGCCAGACCGGGTGCGCGATGCGCGACACGATCCACCCGGCCATGCTGCGGAAGAAGGTGGCCAGCCGGAGGTTGGCGACCAGCACCATCATGCCGAACAGCAGGATGAGGGTGCGATAGTCGATCGCGCGGTAGGCCTCGTCGAGCGGCAGGCCGCCGGCGACCACCATCAGGATGGCCCCGATGATGGCCGCGCCGGTTCGGTCGATGCGGAAAAGCGGAGGCTGCCCGAGAGCGAGGACGGCGTAGGTCGCGAGGAAGATGGCGAGGACGATCACTCGGGCAGACAATCAGACAACGGAGCGTATTGCCGGAGACGGGAGAATGTCGCGCGCGACCACGTCAAAGCGGAATGGAGCATGCATTCTGCATTCGGACCGCGGAGCGACCCGCTACTCGTCGCCGACGGCCGCAAGCTGCTCGGCGCTCAGCGTCGCTCCGGGTATCACCATCCGGTGCTTGATGAGCTCGAGGAACTCCATGCGCGTCCGCGCGCTGTTGCGGAACGCCCCCAGCATGGCGCTGGTCACCGCAAACGAGTTCTGTTTCTCGACGCCGCGCATCGCCATGCAGAGGTGGGTGGCCTCCATGACGACGGCCACGCCCAGCGGATCGATCTTCTCCTGGATCGTCGCGGCGATCTGGTTGGTCAGCCGCTCCTGGATCTGCAGCCGCCGGCTGAAGACATCCACCAGCCGGGGCATCTTGCTCAGGCCGATCACCTTCTCGCGCGGGATGTAGGCGACGTGGCACCTGCCGAAGAACGGCAGCAGGTGATGCTCGCAGAGGCTGAAGAAATCGATGTCCTTGACGATCACCATCTCGCTGTAGTCGACTGTGAACAGGGCGTCGTTCAGCACCTTGTCCACGTCGGCGAGATAGCCGCTGGTGAGGAACTTCAGGGAACGCTCCACGCGCTTCGGCGTGTCGCGGAGGCCCTCGCGGTCGGGGTTCTCACCCAGCTCATGGAGCAACTGTCTGATCAGATCCTTCATCGTTCTAGTCTACACGATGCTCGCGCTCGCCCGGATCGGCGCCCCGGCGCAATCGCCGCCCGCCGCCGGCGACGATCCGGACGTGCTCTGTGCCCATCGCGAGGATCCGGCGAGCGCCAGACGGGCGGCCGATCTCTGGGACGCGGAACTCAGGCGCAACCCAACCGCGTTCGAGGCCGCCTGGAAGCTGGCCCGAGTGCGCTACTGGCTCGGCGAGCATGCCCCCGAGGCCGAGCGCCGGCGGCAGTACGAGCTGGGAATCGACGCCGCCCGAACCGCCGTCGCGTTGCGGCCGGCCAGGCCCGAAGGGCACTTCTGGCTGGCCGCCAACATGGGATCGCGAGTGGAAACGCCAGGCGCAGGCGCTGCTGGACAGAATCAAGCGGCCCTGATCCCCGGTCCCGGATCGCCCCGTCCCCTGTGCCCTGCTAGTACGCGTAGAACCCGCGCCCGCTCTTTCGGCCAAGCCGGCCGGCCAGCACCATGCGCTTGAGCAGCGGCGGCGGCGCGTAGGCCGGCTCCCGGAACTCGTCGAACATGATGTTGGCGATGTAGTAGGTGGTGTCGAGGCCGACGAAGTCGAGGAGCGTGAACGGCCCCATCGGGTGGCCGCAGCCGAGCTTCATGCCCGTGTCGATGTCCTCGAGCGTGCCGAGTCCGTTCTCGTACGCGCGGACGGCGTCGAGCAGGTACGGCACGAGCAGCCGGTTGACGATGAAACCGGGACGGTCGGGCGCGGTGATCGGCTCCTTGCCGAGCGACTGCGCGAGGCTGAAGACCGTCTGGTACGTCTCCTCGTTCGTCGTCAGCGCGCGGGTCACCTCGACCAGCTTCATGATCGGCACCGGGTTGAAGAAGTGCAGCCCCACGAAGCGGTCCGGCCGCCCGGTAGCCGCCGCCAGCTCGGTGATGCAGAGCGACGAGGTGTTCGAGGCGAAGATGGCGTG
>Ga0315282_10006619_pt1 | contig 19305 bp, 18 predicted proteins | sample YL17G07_20_MG_FD_203693 | JGI IMG/M metagenome (GOLD analysis project Ga0315282, IMG submission 203693) | Sediment microbial communities from Yellowstone Lake, YNP, Wyoming, USA - YL17G07_20 | ecosystem: Environmental > Aquatic > Freshwater > Lake > Sediment | place: USA: Wyoming | collected... | reverse complement strand
ATCGCCCAGATCCACTTCGCCCGCCTGCACAGCGGGGAGGACGTGGCGGTCAAGGTGCAGCGGCCGGGGATCAAGGACACCATCGAGCGCGACCTCACCATCGCCCAGTTCATCGCCCGCCAGGCGTGCAGCCGGTCCACCTGGTGCGCGCGGCGGCGCATCGGTGAGGTCGTATCGGAGCTAGCCGGTAGCCTCCGCGCTGAGCTGGACTTCCGGCGCGAGGCGCGCAACACGGAGGTTCTCCGCGCCAACCTGGCCGACGTACCGGGCATCAAGGTGCCGCGCGTCTACCCCGAGCTCTCCACCCGCCGCGTGCTCACGCTGGAGCGCATCACCGGGCGCAAGGTCTTCGAGGAGGAGGCGCTCCAGGCCGCCGGCGTGGATCGCGCCGCGGTCGCCCGCAACCTCGCGCGCGCGATGCTGCACATGATGCTTGTGGACGGCGCCTTCCATGCCGACCCGCACCCGGGCAACATCCTGATCACGCCCGACGGCACGGCGGTGCTACTGGACTGCGGCAACGTCTGGTATGTGATGCCGAGCCTGCGGCGCGAGCTCATCGTCCTGCTGCTGGCTCTGCTGCAGGCCGACCCGGATGGGGTCACCGACCAGCTCCTGCAGATCGGGCTGGTGGGCAGCAACGCTGACGTGGCGGAGCTGCGAGCGGACGTCGAGCGCCAGCTCAGCCGGTTCCATGCGCTGCGCAGCAGCGAGATCCCGCTAGGCGAAGCGCTGGAGGAGCTGCTGGCGCTGATTGCGCGCCACGAGATGGCGATGCCCTCCGTTTTCGCGATGATCCTCAAGTCGCTGATCGTCACCGAGGGCGTCTGCTTCGACCTGGATCCCAGCTTCGACTTCCGACCGGTGGCTGCGGACCTACTGCGCCAGACCCCCGGGATGCTCTTCCGGCCGAGGGAGATCGTGCTGGACGCCCTGCGGCTGGTCCGGGAGCTGCACCGCTACGCGGGGTCCCTGCCCCGGCAGCTCTCCGCCGTTCTGCGGCGGGCGGACTCCGGCACGCTGCGGGTGCGTATCCAGCTCGACGAGTTCGACGGCCCCATGCACCGGCTGGATGTCATGTTCAACCGGCTCGCCTGGAGCGTCGTGGTGGCAGCGATGATCCTCGCCGCCGCCCTCTGGCTGCAGACCCAGGCGGTCTCGCTGCCCTTCCAGCAGACCGCGGTGTTCGTCCTGCTGCTGGGCCTGCTGGCCGGACTGTGGTTGCTGTACTCCATCGTGAAGTCGGGCCGGATGTGACAGTGGAGCAGGCAGCCAAGGGCCCGCCCGCCCCCTCGCCTTGCCGGCTGGTCCTCGCCTCGGCCTCCCCGCGCCGCCGGGAGCTGCTCCGCCAGGTGGGCCTCGACGTGCTGGTCATCCCGCCGGCCGAGGCGGAACGCCTCCCCGTCGAGGGCGAGACCCCGCAGGTGTACGTGGCGGGCGCAGCCCGTGCCAAGGCGGAGCAGGTGGCGCGCCTGCGCCCTGCGGACCTGGTCCTGGGGTCCGACACGGTCGTTGTGGTTGGTGGGGAGGTCCTGGGCAAGCCCACGGGTCCTACGCCTGGGGCCCGAGCGGCGGACGCTGCCCGGATGCTGCGCCTGCTGAGCGGACGGCGGCACGAGGTCCACACGGGCCTAGCGCTGGTGCGCGGGAACCGGATGGTCGCTGCCGACGTCGTCACCACCGTGGTCGGCTTCCGCTGCCTCGCCGCGTGGGAGATCGCGGCCTACGTGGCCAGCGGCGAGGCGTGGGACAAGGCCGGCGCGTACGGCATCCAGGGCCGCGCGGCCGTGTTTGTGGAGCGCGTGGAGGGCTGCTACTTCAACGTGGTGGGCCTGCCCCTCGCGCGCCTCTGGGAGCTGCTCGTCGGGGCGGGCTGCAGGCCCTGGGGCGGCGACGGCGAACTTGGCTTTCCTGAGTCGTAGGCGGGCCTACAGGCCCGCTGGGCGGCGGGAGGTTCGGAGTGCTGCGGCGGCTGCGGCGACGGCCGGGACGCTGGGTGGGCTCGATGTTCGGCCACCTGTTCACGCGTTTCGGCACCAACATGGGCATTGACCTGGGCACGGCCAACACGCTGGTGCACGTGCGCGGCCGCGGCATCCTGCTGCGCGAGCCCTCCGTGGTCGCCATTGATGAGACCACCCGCGAGGTGCTCTCCGTCGGCGAGGACGCGAAGCGCATGGTGGGCCGCACCCCCGGGACCATCTCCGCCATCCGGCCGCTGCGCGACGGGGTGATCGCCGACTTCGATGTGACCGAGGCGATGCTGCACTACTTCATCCAGAAGGTCCTGCGCCACCGCTTCTGGGAGCACGCCCGGGTCGTGGTGGGCGTGCCCTCGGGCATCACCGAGGTCGAGCGGCGCGCGGTCGAGGACGCCGCCCGCACGGCGGGCGCCGTGGAGACGGCGATCATTGACGAGCCGATGGCGGCCGCCATTGGGGCCGGTCTGCCGGTGGCCGAGGCCGTCGGCAACATGGTCGTGGACTTCGGCGGCGGCACCACCGAGGCCGCCGTGATCTCGCTGGGCGGCATCTGCGCCCAGCGCTCCATTCGCATAGCCGGGGATGAGCTGGACGAGGCCATCGCCCAGTTCGTGAAGCAGAGCTATGGTCTCTTCATCGGGGAGGCCACGGCCGAGCAGATCAAGATCCGGATCGGGTCGGCGTTCCCGCAGGAGCATGAAGAGACGATAGACATCCGCGGCAAGGACCTGCTCTCGGGTCTGCCCAAGTCCCTGCGCCTCTCCTCCGGGGTAGTGCGCGAGGCCATCCAGGAGCCGGTCCGGACCATGGTGGATGCGGTCAAGGAGACGCTGGACGCGACCCCGCCGGAGCTGGCCGCCGACATCATGAACCGCGGCATCGTCCTGGCCGGCGGCGGAGCGCTGCTCAAGGGCCTCGACCAGCTCATCAGCGCCGAGACGGACATCCCAGTCTATGTCGCCGAAGACCCGCTGACCTGCGTCGTCATGGGGGCCGCCCGGTACCTGGACGAGCTGGACGGGTACCGTTCCGACGGGGAGTGGAACTAGCGGAGCAGAGCTGATGCTTCACCGAACGGTTCGTGGTGGCTCGCAATGGTGGGGCGGCGTGGGCCTCACGCTCCTCGCGGTGCTCCTGACGGTGTGGCACCACAGCGCCCAGGCCCGCGGGGGGGCCGCTCTGCCCGAGCGCGCGGCGCTGGCCGTGCTGTGGCCGCTCCAGTCCGCCAGCGCGGCCGTGTGGTCGGGCGCGGAGGGGGGTGTGCGCGAGGCGGTACAGAGCCTCACTCAGCGCCGCCACCTCGTGGCCGAGAACGAGCGGCTGCGGGCCCAGGTGCAGGAGCTGCAGTCGCAGCTCACCAAGCTGCACGAGGCCATCATGCAGATGCGGAGCTTCAAGGTGGCCACGGGCCAGGATCTGCCTGTCGCGGAACCCGTCACAGCTCGGGTGATCGGCCGCTCCTCCGGCGGCTCCAGCGTCCTGTGGGACGTCGAGGCCACGATGGGCCGCGAGCTGCGCGAGGGCGACGCCGTCTGCACGCGTGCCGGACTGGTAGGACGAGTGGAGCAGGCCAGCGGCACGCACGGCAAGGTGCGGGTCATCACGGACCCCGAGCACGCCTTCCGCGGCGTGGACAGCCGCTCCCGTTGCGACGGAACCGTGATGGGCCGCAACCCGTTCGAGGACCGGAGCGACTGCCTGACCTTCTGCCGCCTCAAGCTGGATGCCGACGTCCGCGTGGATGACCGCATCTACACCGCGGAGGGGAACCTCACCTACCCGGCCGGCCTGCCGGTGGGGGTCGTGGACGAGGTGAGCCGGGAGCGTCCGGGGCAGGAGTTCAAGACGGCGCTGATTCGCCCGTTCGCCGATCTGAGCCGCCTGGACTGGGTGCTGGTGGAGCGTCGCCCGTAGGCGTCGCGCCGCGGGGCGGGGGCCGGCTCGTTCTGAGCGCAGTCGAAGGGCGTCCCGCCCGTCCCCGTCGAGTGTCTCCGCCTGCTGGGCGCCCGGCCCCGGCACGCGGTGGGAGCGAGTGCTGTTGCGCAGCGGCCTGTGGTACGCCGGCGCCATCGTGGTGCTGGCCGCCGTCCAGCGTGCGTGGCCCGACCTGCTGCGCCTCCACGGTCTGGCGCCCGACCTGCTGGTCGTCCTGGTCTGTGCCCTGGGCCTCTTCCGCGGCCCGCTGCCCGGGTACGGCGCCGGGCTGGGAGCCGGGCTGCTGGCCGCGGCCTCGGAGCGGGGTCCGTTCGGGGCACTGCTGGCCGGGCGGATGGCCGTCGGTCTGCTGGCCGGCCTGTTGCGCGGTCGGGTCTTCGCCGACCGCCTGCTGGTCGCCCCGGTCGTGGCGGCGGTGGGCGTGGTCCTCGCTCACGTCATCCAGTTCGTGCTGGCACCACCCAGCCAGGGCTTCGGCCAGTGGCTGCAGGAGCTGGGCATTCAGACGCTCTACAGCGCCGCCTGTGCGCCGCTGGTCTTCTGGTTCGCCCGCACGATCAACCGGCGCTATCCGCGCCGGGCCGACGAGTGACCGACGGCTCGCGTCCCCGGAGCCTCCGCATGGCCATGCACCCCCTACGCACCATCGGCATGATCCCGGCCCGCTACGGGTCGGCGCGGTTCCCCGGCAAGGTCCTGGCGGAGATCGCCGGCAAGCCGATGGTGCAGCACGTCTACGAGCGCGCCGCCCAGGCCTCGCTGCTCGACGACCTCCTCGTCGCGACCGATGACCCCCGCGTGCAGCAGGCGGTTGAGACCTTCGGGGGCAAGGTGGTGATGACCCGCGCTGCGCACAGCTCGGGCACCGACCGCCTGGCGGAGGTGGCGCGCGAGCTGCCGTGCGACGCGGTGGTCAACATCCAGGGTGATGAGCCCCTCATCAGTCCCGCCATCATTGACGATGCCGTGCGGCCGCTGTTCGAGAACCCGGACGTGCGCATGGCCACCCTCGCGACGCCCGTGCGCGACGCCGAGGAGCACGAGAACTGGACCGTCGTCAAGGTCGTGGCCGACGCGCGCAGCGATGCCCTCTACTTCTCCCGCGCACCCATCCCGTTCTTCCGCGTGGACGACCGGGGCGAGCGCACCCGCGCGCTAGCCGCCCGCCAGCACCCGCGCAGCGGCCTGCGACCCCTCAAGCACATCGGCCTGTACGTCTACCGCCGCGACACGCTGCTGTGGATCGCCACGCTGCGTCCCTCAGCGCTCGAGATCACTGAGGGCCTCGAGCAGCTCCGCGCGCTGGAGAACGGGTGCCGCATCCGCGTCGTCACCGTCGAGTACTCGCCCCTGGGCGTGGACACGCCGGCCGACCTGGAGCGCGTCCGGAGCATGATGGAACTGCTCTGAGCCGGAGTGGCCTGGTCGCATGCCCCCCGCGCTGCGCCTGCTATACACCGCCGATCTGCACAACCGGCTGACCCCCGCCCTGGCGGAGCGGCTGCGCCAGGTGAAGCGCGACCACGAGGCGCTGCTGGTGGACGGCGGGGACGCGGTGGCGGCTCCGAACGTACTGGTCTACCCGCGGCCGGAGCGTGCGGTGCGGCTGCTCGGCGCCGCCGGCTGTGACCTTATGGGACTGGGCAACCGGGAGTACTTCTTCCGCCGCTGGGGCCTGCGGCGCAAGACGGGCGGGGCATCGTTCCCGGTGCTGTGCAGCAACCTCGTGGCTGTGGGTCCCGGTCTCCCGGAGGAAGCCGAGCACGGGGCCGGCGTCGAGCACCTCCGCCGGTGGATGGTGCTCGAGGGCGCCGGGCGGCGCGTCGGCTTCTTCGGGCTGTGCCCCGAGATGATCGTCCCGGGCACGTGGGCCGAACGCTGCTCGGACATGCGCTTCGTGCCCTGGCAGGAGGCGGCGGCCACGGCCAGCGAGGCGCTGCGGCCCCAGTGCGATCTCATCGTGGCTCTGGCCCACGTCGGCGCCCCGACGCAGGAGGCCCTCGCGCAGGCCCATCCCGAGGTGGCGCTCATCCTGGGCGCCCACACGCACGGGCCGGCAGTGGAGCTGCTGACTGCGGCGGGCGTGCCCATCGTCCGCGTGCCGCCCCACGCCCGCGCCGCGGCGCTGGTAGCGCTGGAGCCCGAGGCGGGCGCCCTGCCTCAGGTCACGGAGGTCCCGCTGCAATGAGCCGACGCCCCGGGCCGCTGCTGGCGGTGGACATTGGCAACACCAACGTGCACTGGCGTCTGTTCGGCGCCGACAGAGCCGCGGGCACCGGTGGTCGCTGCCCCACTGCTGAGGCGCCCGTGGCCGCTCAGTTGCTGGCGCAGGCCGCAGGTGACGCCGGCAAGGTCCCGGTGGGCGTCTGCTCCGTCGTCCCGTCGGCGGAGGCGCAGGTCACGGCGGCCCTGAGCGAGGCAGGGCTGGAGGTCTCGGTGCTGGGACGTGAGGTTCCGGTGTCGGTTCGTACCGGCTACGCGGACCCGACGGAGATCGGCCTCGATCGTCTCGCCAACGCCGCGGGTGCCTTCGCCCTGACAGGCGGGCCGTGTGTCGTGGCCGCCGTGGGGACAGCCATCACCGTGGATGCCGTCGGCGCCGACGGCACGCACCTGGGCGGCGCCATCGCGCCCGGCCCGGAAGCCGCCCTCGCGGGGTTGCTGGCCCGCGTCTCGGGACCGAGCCTGCGTCGGCTGGATGAGCCTGAGACCCGGGCCGCCCTGCTAGCGGCGATGCCATCGGTGTCGGCGCCGGGCACGTCCACGCCCGACTGCCTCCGTCTCGGTCTCCGCCTGGGCTTCGCCGGACTGCTGGATCGGCTGGTGCAGGAGCACCGCTCCCTCGTGGGTGACGGCGCCGCGGTCATCGGCACCGGCGGCGCTCTCGCCGCGTTGCTCCGCTACTGCCGCGTCGCCCTACGCCCGGAGCCGGAACTGACGTTGCTGGGGATCCGTGAGGTCTGGTTGGCCGCAGGGGGGGCGCGGTGAGGATCGGCAATGTCGTCGTGGACCCGCCCCTCATTCTGGCGCCGATGGCCCGCATCACCAACTGGCCGTTCCGGCTGCTCTGCCGTCGCGCCGGCGCCGGTCTGGTGACCTCGGAGCTGATCAGCGCCAACGCCCTGCACTTCGGCAGCACCAAGACGCACGTCTTGTTGCGCTGCTACCCCGAGGAACAGCCCCTCGCGGTGCAGATCTTCGGCGCCGACCCGACGCTGATGGCCGACGCGGCGCAGGTCGCGGTCGAAGCGGGCGCCGCGATTGTGGACCTCAACATGGGCTGCCCGGTACCCAAGGTGCGCCGGGCCGGCGCCGGGTCAGCGCTCCTGGCGAACCACCCGCTGGCGGCGCAGATCTGCGCCCGCGTGGCCGCCGCCGTCTCGGTGCCGGTCACCGCCAAGATCCGGGCCGGCCTTCGGGTCGGGGACGACTCGTACCTGGAGTTGGGCCGCCGCCTGGCCGACAGCGGCGCGACCGCGATCACCCTCCATGCCCGCTCCGCCAACCAGGGCTACCGCAGTCTTGCCCGCTGGGACACCATTGCGCGCCTCGTGGCGGCGGTGGAGGTCCCGGTCATCGGCAACGGCGATGTGGCCGCGCCCGGCGATCCCGCCCGCCTCATGGCCGAGACGGGCTGCGTGGCCGCCATGGTGGGCCGGGCGGCACTCGGCCGGCCAGGGATTCTCGCGCAGATGGCCGCGAACCTACGAGGCGAGGAGCTGCCTCCGTGGCCACGGCGCTTCCTCCTGGCGGTGGCGATCCTGCACGCGCAGATGCTGGTGGAGTACCTCGGCGAGTTCCGTGCCGTGCGGGAGATGCGCGCCCAGGCGGTGTACTACACGCGCGGCCTGCCCGGATCGGCTCGGGTGCGGGAGCGTTTGGTGCATGCGACGACGTTGGCTGAGATGAGCGGCATCCTGCGGGAGCTGATCGCCGCCCTGCCCGGCGAGGGCGAGCCCCTTGCGTTTTCGCCCGCGTAGGCGCGCGAGGCACCTCGCGCGCCGTCTGGAGCTGCAGGAGGAAGCTGGGGGCCGCGCGAATAGGCTGGGCTGGCCGCTCGGCGCTTTGCGCGAGCGGGGGGTTGCGTCGTGCCGGTCTACATCTGCGAGAACCCGGAGTGCCGGTCGGTGCGGGAGTCGCCCGCTCCCCACTGCCCGGAGTGTGGGCACGCGTACGTCAGCACCTGCCGCAAGTGCGGCCGGGCCATCCCCAGCAACATCGCCGAGCGCTGCTGGGCCTGCGGCGCCGTGTACCGGCTGCCCGCCCCGCTGCCGGCCAGCTTGCGCCCCGGGCAGCCATCGAAGCCGGGGAAGGCCGACGGGCCAGAGGGGCAGGCTTCCGACCCGGACTGACGGCGGGGCTCTGCCCTCCGCTGAGCGGCGGCGCGAACCAAACGGACCGCTATGCACACCTTCGGCTTCGTCGTCCATCCGCTGAGCATCCGTGATGTGGCGCGCAAGTACACCTTCACGCGGCACCTCCCTGACACGTGGGTCGAGGCGGCTCTCAACCTGATGTCGCCGGTCTTTGTCAGCCGCGTCACCGGCGTCCGCTCCGCCACCGGCGCGGAGGCGCCGGGCGTACTGGTGGGCGTGCCGCTCACCCCCGGCCAGATGGCTCGCTACCCGGTCGAGCGCTGCTACCAGGCGATCCTCGCGGCGGTGGAACTAGCGGCCGAGAACGGCGCCGAGATCGTGGGCCTCGGCGCGCACACGGCTGTCGTCGGCGACAAGGGGATCACGATCGCGGAGCGGGCCGAGGTGGCCATCACCACCGGCAACAGCTACACGGTCTACACGGCCATTGAGGGCACGCTGCGCGCGGCGCAGGTGATGGGGATCGAGCCGCGCACCGCCAACACCACGATCCTCGGGGCCACCGGCTCCATCGGGCGCGTCTGCGCGCTGCTCCTGGCCCCGCAGGTCGGTCGGCTGGTGCTCTGCGCCCGCGACCGCACGCGTCTGGAGGCCCTCCGGGACGAGGTGCACGACCGGCACGGCCTGGAGGTCGAGGTGAGCACGGACGTGGGCGACAGCCTCCGCGCGGCCGACCTCGTCATCGCCGTGACCTCGGCCATCGAGGCCATCGTCAGCCCGGGCGACATCAAGCCCGGCGCCGTGGTCTGCGATGTGGCGCGGCCGCGCGCCGTTTCCGTGGACGTGGCCGAGGCGCGTGATGACGTGCTCGTGATCGAGGGCGGCGCCGTGCAGGTGCCGGGCGAGCCCGACTTCGGCTTTGACTTCGGCTTCCCGCCGGGCCTGGCCTATGCGTGCATGGCCGAGACGATGCTGCTGGCCCTGGAGGGGCGCATCGAGGACTACTCCCTCGGCGCCACCCTCCGGCTGGAGCAAGTTGAGGAGACGGGGCATTGGGCCGCCAAGCACGGCTTTGGGCTGGCGGGCCTGCGGTCGTTCGAGCGCACCGTCACTGAGGAGGAGATCGAGGGGATCAAGGCGCGCGCACAGGCCGCCGCGTTGTCAGGCTGCTAGCCGTCCGCCCCGGGAGCCCGCATCCTGCGCTCGTCGTACTCACGAAGCTGGTGGGGCAGGCAGCCCGCCTGCCCGGCACCCAGCCCCGGAGCCGCGAACCTTCGCGGCGGAGCTCCGGCCGGGCGCGGCCGGGATACCGGCTGTCGAGGTCAGGGCCTGTCCGGACCGTCCCCTACTCGTACCCGTGCCGCCGTAGGTAGATGATGCCCGCGACGGCCAACCCCGCGATCACGTACAGGAGCCACAGCATCCTACCCACCTCCTGCGCCACCCCTCCCCAGGCCGCATGTGTACAGTATTGCCCTCGGGCCGCGGCCCCAAACGAGATCGGGCGCTCCCAGTAAGCCGCGTTATGTCCCCCGGCGTCCAGAGGAGGGGCGCCCGCTGGCGGCGGCGCACCTGAGAGCCGCCAGCGCCTCGCCAAGGGGGAACTGCGGTCCCGATGGAGCCTCCGGCCGTCCGCCACCAGTTCGTGTCCAGCCCGCGCGCCCCGCAGGCCGTCGGCCCCTACGCGCCTGCCGTGAAGCTCGGGCACATCGTCTACTGCTCCGGCCAGGTGGGGGTGGACCCGGAGACAGGCCGTCTGGCCGGGGGCCTCGAAGCGCAGGTCCAGCGCATCTTCGCCAACCTCGGCGCCCTGCTGGAGGACGCGGGCAGCAGCCTGGGACAGGTCGTCAAGACGACTGTCTATCTGACCAACATGGACGACTTCCCGGCGTTCAATGCCCTCTATGCAGACTGCTTCGGGGGGCACACGCCGGCGCGCACGACCGTGCAGGTCGGTCGGCTGCCCCTCGGCGCCGTCGTCGAGATCGAGGCGATTGCCTACGTGGGGTAGTGCCCTTCGGCGCGGGTTCGTAGGGCGCCATTGATGGCGCCCATCCCGAGGGCGCCGTGAACCGCGCCCCTACGACGACACGGGACGGCTCCGCCCCGCTTGCGGGACCGAGACCGATCCACCTCACCTGGAGAGAGCGCATGTTCAGGGCCATGCTGGGGTTGTGCGTGCTCCCGATCGGCGCCGCCGCCGGCGCGCCGGCGAACCTGCTGCCCAACCCAGGCTTCGAGCAGGCCGACACGGCTGGGCTGCCCGTCTCCTGGCGCATCCAGGACTGGCCCCCCGCTGATGCGGCAGGCAGCCAGGCCAGGGTGACGACGAAGGCACCGCACCGCGGCCGCAGTGCGTTGCAGATCCACACGGAGGCCGAGCCATCCAGCTACGGCGCGCTCTGTCTCCCCGTGGAACTGGGGGAGGCCGCGCAGCAGCCGCTGCGGGTGTCGCTGTTCTACCGCACCGAGGGCCAGCCACGCGCCCTCGTGGCCCTCTATACGTTCGCCGAGCCCTTCGCGCCACGCGAGTGGCAGACCCCGCCGGTGCAGATCGAGCAGCGTCCTCTGCCGCCCAGCGCCACGTGGCGCGAGGTGGCCTGGACGTTCAACTGCGACCCGCCCGCCCAGGAGCTGGTGTTCACCGTGCGGCTGACGGGCACTGGCGACCTCTTCCTGGACGACACGGTGGTGCACCCGGCCGAGAGCGGCGCGTGGCTGGAGGTGACCGAGCCCGGCGTGGCCACCGACTGCCGCCAGCGCCGCCGCCTTGAGGTCCGCGTCCACAACAACGGACCGGCCGGCACCTTCCAGGTGTCCGCCACGCCGCTGCGTCCGGACGGCAAGGCCGGCAAGGAGCTGACCGCCCCCTGCGAGGTGGGAGAGGGCGAGCAGCAGACGGTCAGCTTCGAGACGAACCTCGATCTGGGGCAGCGGCACACTGTGCAGCTCGCCCTCTGCGACGCTGCCTCGCAGGAGCCCCTGGACGGGCTGCTGACCACCCTCGAGCCGCTGATCACCGGCCGCATCACCCAGCCGCAGTTCCACGCCACGCTACTGCCCGACCAGCCGGTGGACACGGTGGTGGCTGAGGGCCGCCTCAACGCCACCCGCGAGGTGGCAGGGGAGCTGCGCCTGAGCGCCGAGATGGTGGGCGTGGGACTGCAGGCACGAGAGGGCGCCGGTCTCACACGCACCGAGGACGGGCTCGGCTGGCGGGTGGAGTTCCCCACGCGCTCCCTCCTCCGCGGCGGCTACGTCATCCGGGTCGAGGCGACGGCCGAGGACCGCACCGCGGCCGTGCTGGGCCTGGACCTCGAGCGTGCCGCCGCTGAGGGCCCCACTGTGAGCTACGATCCCCAGGGCCGCCTCCTCGTGGATGCGAAGCCCTTCTTCGCGCACGGCATCTACAATGTGCGGGAGCTGACCGAACTCGAGCTGGTAGCGCAGCAGGGCTACAACACGGTCGCCACCCCGGCTGCCTGGGCTCACGACGCCTACATGCGCAAGGCGGCGGAGCTGGGGCTGCACGTCATCGTCTGCAACCCGTACCCGCCGGTGCGCGGAACGATCGAGAGCAACCGCGCCCCCGAGTGGTGGACCCACGCCGTGGAGCGCTGGGGCGCGAACCCCATGCTACTAGGCTGGCAACTGGTGGCCCGACCGGACCTGATGATGGTACCGCCCGACCTGTTCGCCGAGGACCGGGCGGTCCTGCAGAAGGGCGACCCGCTGCACCCCTCGCTGGCCCTCGTCAACACCCCCAGCCTCTACGCCGACTACGCCCCCGGCGCCGACATCCTGGTCGCCGCCCTGCAGCCCGTGCCCGCGACGACGGTGGCCCAGGCGGCGGCGTATGTAGATGAGGCCGTGCGCGTGGTGGGGCCGGGACACCCCGTCTGGGCGGCCATCCAGGCGACGGGTCGAGCGTGGACCAGCGGCGCGCCCTACGACGAGAAGACCAGCGGAAGGCCGCCCACGGCGGCGGAGCACCACGCCCTGACCGCGCTCGCGCTGGTCCACGGGGCACGCGGCTTGCTGGACTTCGCCTTCACGTACGGCGATGTGGCAGGTCCCGAGGGAGGGCCCGAGACGGCCTACCGGTTGGTCTCCCGCGCCCCCGAGCTGTGGGCCGGCATCAAGGAGACCAACGCCCTCGTCACGCGCCTCACCCCGGCGCTCACCGGCGGCCGGCCGCTGGGCGTCTTCGAGGGCGGCGGGGTGCACGTAGGGGCGTGGGAGCTGCCCGACCGCGTGGTGGTCGTGGCGGTTAACGCCACCGAGGCCCCCGCCGTCGGGCAGTTCGAGGTGCCTGGCGGGCAGGTCACGACCCTCCGGCCGGTGGACACCGGCCCCGCCCTCCAGGCCAGCGGCGGGCGGTTCATGGATGCGTTCCTGCCCTACGCCGTGCGCGTGTACGAAGCACCGCGCACGCCGCCCGCGGCGCCCGAGGGAGCGACTTCGGGCGCGGTTGACACCTCCCAGACCCGATAGTATAATCCGCCTGCCCGTCCACCAGGGATGACGGCGGATGCGGGCTCTGCGGGTGCCCCGGGCGAGGTTCAGAGAGTGTTCACTCTTGCGTCGGCGGTGTGTGCTTGAACCGTCTGTGGGCCCCCTGGCGCATCGGCTACGTCATCGGTGAACGCACGCCGGGGTGCATCTTCTGCGACAAGCCGGCGGCCGGCGACGATGCAGAGGAACTGGTCCTGCATCGGGGCCAGTGCTGCTTCGTCCTGATGAACGCCTACCCGTACAACAACGGGCACCTGCTGGTCGCGCCGTACGCGCACAAGGCCGACCTGTTGGCGCTCTCGCCGGCCGAGGCGACGGAGCTAGTGGCCTTGGGCCGGCTGGCCGAGCGTGTGCTGCGCGGCTGCATGAGTCCGGACGGCTTCAACATCGGCATGAACATCGGACGGGTCAGCGGGGCCGGGATAGACGACCACCTGCATCTGCACGTGGTGCCCCGCTGGAACGGCGACACCAACTTCATGCCCGTGCTGGACGACACGCGAGTTGTGCCTCAGAGCCTGCGGGAATGCTACGCCTTGCTGGCGCCCCAGTTCGCGGAGCTGGCCAAGGAGGACGCATCATGTATCGCTCCCCCTGCCTGACCCTGGTCGTCTGCTGCCTCGTGGGTGCGCTCGGCCTTCCGGCTCTGCGGGCGCAAGCGCCGGCAGCCGGCGAGGTCCGTATCATCAGCCCCACGGCCGACAGCGTCGTGCGCGGTGACGTGGAGCTTAAGGCCGAGCAGCCGAACATGGACTCCGGGAGCTTCACGTGGCGCCTCAGCCGCCTCAGCCCCGACCAGCGCGACTACCCGTCCCGCCAGATCTACGCCGCGGCCAAGCACGTGCTGGCGACGCGGGAGCGCGATGACACGGGTAAGCGCACCTACCCTGACGGGCGCTACCGCCTCACGGTGGACGCCATCAGCGACGGCAACACGGTCGGCACGGCGACGTGCGAGTTCGCCATCCAGAATGGCGTCCCGGACGGTGAGCACCCCGAGGAGGTCACCCTGGTCTACGGGGGGGCCAAGGGGGACGTATACACCTACATCTTCAAGGCCCGCTCCGTCGCGTGGTTGGACGAGGAGGAGCCCGACCAGAAGACCCAGGACGCCCTCAGCGACGCCCTCGACCAGATCTACATCGCCAAGTGGTACCTCAACGTCCTTGAGGGCCGGCCGGGCCAGGGCGGGATGGCGCTGGCGCAGGTCACGGACGGGGTGCGCGGTCCGGCCAATGACCCCGAGGCGCTCGAGTGGATCGAGGAGCGCGGCCGGGAGTTCCGCATGCGCATCGCCCCGGACGGCGTGATCAGCGACCCGGGCAAGGCTGAGACGCGCTTCTACCCCGCCGAGCCGTATCTGGCTTACTCGCCGCGCCCCCAGAAGCCCGGCGGTCCGGGGTGGGCCTCCGACCTCACGTACCTCGGGGACGTGAGCTACATGGACTACCTGCTGACCAAGGCGCAGCACCAGCTCCTGGGGTTTGAGTACTGGGGCGACCACAAGTGCGCGTACCTCGTCAGCACCCACGAGGACAAGCCACCCGTCGTGCACCTACGTCCGGGCGGTAACGAGGCCATCGTCAAGCCGACGGTGGAGGTGAAGCGGGAGACGTTCTACGACTACGAACAGCAGATGGTGGTGCACGTCGAGGACACCCTTACCCTCACCTTCGACCTGGACGCCGGCCAACTGCAGACGAAGCAGCAAGGGGGCGCTGGCGGCGGGATGATGGGTGGCGGCATGATGGGCGGAGGCATGATGGGTGGCCCCGGGATGGGCGGCGGGATGATGGGTGGCGGCATGATGGGCGGAGGCATGATGGGTGGCCCCGGGATGGGCGGCGCTGAGGGCGGAGCCGGCACCGGCGGCATGGGGACGCCGGGGATGGGCGGCGGCCAGAAGGCCCTCAAGGTGAAGATGATCGTCAAGTTCTGGACCGAGGTGCAGAAGGGCCAGATCGAGTAGCCTCCCGCAGCCGGCCCGCGGCGAGGCCGAAGATCCCAGGTGGAGTGCGGATCCGCGGCGATGCCCAGACGCGGACGGGTGGCACGGTTGGGTCGCACCGGGAGCCTTTGGCTGGTCGCGGCGTTTGCGGCGGCGGCCGCTGGGTGGGCGGACGGCCAGGCGCCGCGGCACCTCACGTTGGGCTTCTTCCGCAGCCACTACCCGGGCGAGGCCGAGCTCTGGACCGGCCTCTGCAAGTCCTTCCACGAAGCCCATCCTGACGTGCAGGTTGACGTCACCCTCTGGGAATGGGCCGACGCGGACGCCAAGATCGAGGGGTGGGCCGGCGAGCGCTACCAAGAGGCGCCCGACCTCGCGCTCATCCAGGACATTGACCTACCTCGCCTCGCGACGCGCATCCAGCCGCTCCAGACCCTCCTGGACCGCCGCTTCCTCGATCAGCTCATTCCGGCCGTCGTAGACCGCGGTCGCCTCAGTGGCGTGCTGTACGGTCTCCCCTGGCTGGCCACGTCCGAGGTGCTGTACTACCGGCCTGATCTCTTCGCCGCGAAGGGGCTACAGCCGCCCACCACCTGGGCGGAGCTGACGGAGGCGGCCGCCGCCCTCAGCAACCCCCCGGAGGTGTACGGCTTTGGCCTCCCCGCGCGTCTCGGGGGTGACGCCGGCGGGTTCTTCCTGACCGTCCTCTGGTCGTGCGGCGGCGACGTGTTCGATGCCCAGGGGCACCTGCGCCTGCGGGACCAGCAGGCCGTGCAGGCTGCCACCGTGCTGCGCGACCTCAGTGCCCGGCGCGTGACGCAGCCCGAGACCCTCACGTACACGTACCGCGAGCTGGAGGGCCTGTTCGCCTCCGGGCGCCTGGCCATGTTGGTTGGCAGCTCCGCCCTCGCCAGCCAGCTACACGAGGTGGCGGCGCCGGTGCAGTTCGCCGTGGCGCCGGTGCCCGGCCTCGGCCGCCAGGTGACGCAGGTGCGCTGCCAGCAGTTGGTGGCCTTCGATCACACGCCCTACCCTGACGACTGCGTGACGTTCCTCCAGTACGCGCTGGGCCGCGAGACGGCGGAGGCCCTCGTGGCCCGGGCCGGCGTGCCGGTGCGACGCGACCTGCAGCGCGAACTGGTGAAGCGCGACGCGGTGCGACCCTTTGTCGAAGCCCTGGAGGGGGCCCGCGGCCGGCCCCTGCAGTACTGGGACCGCCTCGGCCCGCCCCTGGAGCAGGTGGTCTTCGCGACCATGCGAGGCGTCGCCGAGCCGCAGGAGGTGCTGCAGCGGGTGCTCAACTTCGACCTCGTGGGCGATCCGGCGCCCGCCCCTCCCCCCCAGTAGCCAACCCAGCGCCGGCCGCCCGGCTGCACCGAGGCCCCGCCCCATGCGCCTGATCAGGCCCCGACCCGTCCCCCGGCCGCTGCCGAAGCCGAAGCTCCGTCGGCCCCCGCAACGCTTCGTGGACCTCCTCTCCGCACCCGAGGACGAGTTCCGCGACCACGTGCGCGCCGTCGAGGCGGGCCCGCTGTTCGCGGAGCTGCAGGCCCGCGGGGTCATCCGCCGGCGTCGCGGCCGCCGACCGCTGCCGCCGGAGGTGTACGAGGACCGGATGGTCGAGCACCTGGCGCGCATGGCGGCCGCGTACGACCTCGACCGCCGGCACCCGGGCTGGGTGCAGCGCCTCTCGGCGGCGGGCGCGGCCGAGCGCACGCCGGGCCTGGCCCGCGAGCTGGGCGTGCCGGCCGGCGAACTCGGCCCGCTGATCCGGTACCTGCGCAGTAGCAGCCGCGAAGCGCCGGCCGCCCGCGCGCCCGACGAGCCGGCCCGCGAGTGGGAGGACTTCACAGCCGGTGCCGCCGCCGTGGACACCTCGGCGGCGACGGCCATCGTGCAGGAGTTCGTGGCCCGTCATGGGTTGAGCCAGCACGATCTGGTGGCCGACTTCCTACACGGGGAGCAGGGCGCCGCGGCGCTGGCCGGCAAGTACCACACCACGGAGGTGGTGGTGCAGCGCGTCCTGGACGCCGTGGAGGAGGTGCTGACGGTAGACGCGGCGGCGGGTCCCGCCGCTCCCGAGCGCCGCCCCGCCGCGGCCCCGGCCGCGCCCGCGCGCCATGTGGTGGCCCGCGTCGAGGTGGCCGAGGGCATGCCGCAGCTTCGGTTCCTCGAGGAGGAGGGCCACCGGCTGCGCTACGTCATCGCACCCGCAGCCCTGCAGCGGTTGCCCAGCGGCGCGCTGCGCGCGGAGGCCGACCGGCTGCTGGAGGAGCTGCGCTACATCAACCAGCGCCACAGCCTCCTGTGCCGCCTCGTGGCTCACCTCTTCGACCAGCAGCTCCGGTACTTTGCCAGTGGCGAGGAGGCCGATCTCCGGCCGCTCTCCCAGGCAGACGTCGCGCGGACGCTGCACGAGCACCAGTCCACCATCAGTCGGGTGATCCGCGACCGCTACCTGGAGACGCCGTGGGGCGCGTACGAACTGCAGTACTTCTGCCAGCGCAAGCGGGACGTCATCGCCCGCCTGGCGGCCAGTATGCCGGAGGCCTCCGATACGGAGCTGCAGCGGGCGCTACGGGAGCGTTACGGTTGCCGCATCGCCCGTCGTACCGTCGCCTACCATCGCGCACCGGCGCGCAAGGCCGCCCAGCGCCGCCAGCCTCCGCACTAGATGGGGAACCGGCCGCTCCATGGCGGGGTCCACTCGGGCAGTGGGACCGGTCGCCAGGCCGGTCCTCCGTCCGCGCAGGGGCGACGCTCCGCGGCGCCCGGCCGGAGCGCGCCCGCGAGAACCGCGCCTACGCCGACGACCCCTAGTCGATGGTCCCGGCCCGGTCCAGGGGCAGCAGGATGCGCGTCGCGCGGCCGAGGATCGTGACGATGGCCACCGAGCCGTCATCGCGGCTGTCTTCGCTGTGGTTTCGGTTGTCACCCATCACAAACACCTGCCCGTCCGGCACCTGCACCGGCCCGACGGGGCGCTCCCAGATCATGGGCTCCTTCAGGTAGGGCTCCTCGAGCTGCTGGTCGTTGAGCCACACCTGCCCCCACCCGGTGCCGATCCGGTCGCCGGCCACGGCGATGACCCGCTTCACCTCGTACCCATCGGCCGTGCGGAAGACTACGACCTCTCCGCGCTGCGGCGGGCGCGAGCGGTAGGCGTCCTTGCGCACCAGCAGGCGGTCACCCGCCTTGAGCGTGGGCTCCATGGATTGGGACGGCACGTAGGCCACGCGCACGACCGCGACGTGTAGGTACAGCAGAAGGGCGATGAAGCTGGCGACCACGGCCCACTGAGCCAGGAGTCCCCAGCGCGCGCGCGGCCGGCATGGGGCCGTCGCCGCGCTCGCCGCTGTGGCCTCGGGCAGGCCACAGCCACCCTCCGCCGACGTCACCGGCACCGTCTCCTCGCCGCCGACCACATCGCCCACCCTTCTGCTCCTCCCTCTTGCGCCGACACCGCGCTAGCGCAGCCAGGCGGCTACCCCCAGGACGGCGACCGCCTCCAGTTGGTACAACGCAGCGTAGAACTCCGCCGTCAGGCCACCCAGGCGCCGCGCGGTGAGCCACGCGGCCCCATGTAGGACCACCCCAGGTACGAGGAACGCCGCCGCGCCGGTCCAGGTGCCCAGCGCCGCCATGCTGACGGCTAGCAGCGGCACGGCCAGCGCGAGGTCCTGGGGGCCAAGGTAGTGGGCGAAGGCCTCACCGAAGTCGCCCTGGTGTCGAGCGTAGGGGAAGCGCCATGCCGCCCAGACGACCATGGCCCCCGCCAGGCCCTCCGCCACGACCAGCGCCGGGAGGCGCCGTTCCGGAGCGAGGGCGAGCAGCGCTGCGTACCGGGCCAGCACCAGGATCAGCACCGCCAGGACCCCTACGGGGCGGCGCACTCCCCGGCGGACCTCCTCCAGCAGCTCCTCCGGCTCGCTGGACCCCAGTAACGCCCCGAACGCCGTTGTCGCTTCCAGCAGCAGGCGGCCCGTCAGCAGGATCCACAGCCCGACGGGGAGGGAGCAGGCAACCGCCTCGATCCCGGTGAGCGCCCGCGTGCCCCACTCCACCAGGCCCAGGACGGCGCCCAGCACGGCGCCCACCAGCGGGAGCAAGGGCACCGCGGCCGCCGTCTGCGCCGGCGTCGGCAGGGGGCCGCGGTACCAGCGGACCGAGGTCAGGTAGGTTGCCGCCAGGCGCAGGCGATCACCCAGCACAGGGTCTGCTCTGCCCGTCCCGCGCAGTTGCGCGCCAGGCCATCCGCCCCATCCGTACGGGCGCGCTTCACCGCGCCCATACGAGGTGCGCAACCTTCGCCGCCGTCCAGGTGATAGAGTACAGTGGGTACCACGGCCCCGCGCGCCGGCCACCGCGTGGGAAAGCTCCTCGCCCGGGAGGGACCCCGGGACCCCGGCGGCGAATTAAGGCTCCGGTAGGGGGATGCGTTGCTCCGCCCCTCGCGGCCCACCGGGGCTCGGCGGCGACGCGCCGGCCGCACCGCCCCGCATTGTAGGGTCGCCCCAGGGTCGCTGTCAACGCATGCTCGCGGTAGCGTCGGGCGGCGCCGGACCGCTAGGCCTTGCGCTGCCACATCGGCCCTCGCCCGGGCGCGGCC
>Ga0315282_10006618_pt1 | contig 19310 bp, 20 predicted proteins | sample YL17G07_20_MG_FD_203693 | JGI IMG/M metagenome (GOLD analysis project Ga0315282, IMG submission 203693) | Sediment microbial communities from Yellowstone Lake, YNP, Wyoming, USA - YL17G07_20 | ecosystem: Environmental > Aquatic > Freshwater > Lake > Sediment | place: USA: Wyoming | collected... | reverse complement strand
CGCTTGCCGCCAAACCACCAGAGGTGAGGGCACTGCCGGCATTAAAGCCAAACCAGCCGAACCAGAGCAATGCCGCACCAAGCATCACCATTGGGATATTATTTGGCTCCATTGGCTCTTTTTCTCGATAGCCCCGCCGCGGGCCTAGTAACCAGGCTAGAGCTAAGGCGGAGGCACCAGCATTTATGTGCACTACGGTACCGCCGGCAAAGTCAAGGGCACCCAATTTCGCCAGCCACCCGCCAGAACCCCATACCCAGTGGGCTACCGGGCAATAGACAAAGGTTAACCACAAAACAGAGAAGACCACCAGGGAGCTGAATTTCATCCGCTCAACGATGGCTCCAGTCCAAAGAGCCACGGTAATTACGGCGAACATTGCCTGGAATATCATAAAGGCAAGGTGCGGAACCGTTGTTGCATAGATAGCAGATGGCCCCTGCCCCACTCCACTGAGCCCCAACCACTCAAGCCCACCAGTAATGCCCCCTTTATCGGGGCCGAAGCTCAGGCTATAGCCATAAACCACCCAGAGAATACCCACTAGCGCCAGAATGGCAAAGCTCATCATTATTGTGGAAAGTAGGTTCTTTCTTCTTACCATGCCACCATAGAATAGGGCTAGCCCCGGCGTCATTAACATCACCAGTGCCGACGAGACCAATAACCAGGCAGTGTCACCGGCATTGACCATAATCTAACCTCCTTCAGTAGGCATAAAGCCGGCCATATGGGCGAAGCCAAAGGGGAAAAAGTTTTATAAAATCATGTTTTAATATCTCAGCAGGCTTATAGCCAAAGTGAGTAGCAAACTCGCCAAGGAGTTGATGAAGGACCTGATAGTCCTTCTCTTCCAGCTTGCCAACGCCCACCTCCTTGCCCAGTTGATAACTGTCAACGCTTCCCCTTAGGTAGATGACACCGCCGTGCATTCCCGTACCAATAAACCTTGCCCGGTGACACTCCTTTTCCCCCAGATTTAGACCCAACAGAATCAGAACGCCTCCCGCCATATACTCGCCGAGAAAGTCCTGGGCAGTGCCACCGATAACTATTACCGGCTTTTTATCCTGGTACTCCTTCATATGAACCCCAGCCCGGTAGCCGACATCATCTCGGACAAAGAGCTTACCCCCTCGGGCGGATAAACCAAGGATATCGCCGGCATGACCGTGGATAATAATCTCACCGTTGTCCATGGTATTACCACAGCCATCCTGAGCATTGCCATGGACTATAATTCTTGGTCCGGCCATAAATGCCCCAAGGTCATTGCCCGGCGTACCAAAGATCTCAATCTCCACCGGCTTATCTAAATCGGTGCCGATATACCTCTGCCCGTAGACATTCTGGAGCTTAATCTTCTGAGTGCCACCCGAGACAGCCTCCCTCAGCCTGTCGTTAAGCTCCCGATAGCGAAGACCTCGGGCATCTATCCTTACTATTTGCTTACTCATGGTCATCTTCAGCGTCCCGCCATCCTTACGCCCAGGATTTCAAGCTCAGTATCAGTAAGCCCAACCCCCCTCAGGTGCAGGCGATTGCCACGAAGGCTCTCCACGGCATTAACCCCCATACCACCCAGAATATCCTTAAGCTCCAGGCTCCAACCGCGAAGGAGGTTAGCCAGTCGTCTGGCACCGATGTCAGGATTTACCCTTTTGGTTAGGAAAAGGTCGGTGGTACAAATGCCCCAGGCGCACTTGCCGGTATGGCATTGCTGGCAGACAGTACAGCCCAAGGCAATAAGGGCCGCGGTGCCGATATAAACGGCATCAGCGCCCAGAGCAATCGCCTTGGCCACATCACCACTGTTTCTTATCCCGCCCGAGATGACGATAGACGCCTGATTGCGTATCCCCTCCTGCCTCAGGCGGCTATCCACTGAAGCTAGAGCCAGCTCAATAGGGATGCCCACATTATCGCGGATAATCTTTGGGGCGGCACCGGTGGCTCCTCTAAGCCCGTCAAGGACAATAATGTCAGCGCCGGCTCGCACCATACCACTGGCAATCGCCGCCGAGTTATGGACGGCGGCAATCTTCACCGATACCGGCTTGGTGTAATTCGTTGCCTCTTTAAGGGCATAAACGAGCTGAGCCAGGTCCTCAATAGAGTAGATGTCATGCTGTGGCGCCGGAGACAGGGCATCCGTCCCCTGAGGAATCATCCGCGTCAGAGAGACCTCGGCACTGACCTTCTCCCCCGGGAGATGACCCCCGATGCCAGGCTTCGCCCCCTGCCCAATCTTAATCTCAATTACCCGGGCGATATTAAGGTAGTCGGGATTTACACCAAAGCGCCCTGAGGCTACCTGAACAATGGTATTATTCCCGTATTTATATAGCTTGGGGTGTAGCCCGCCTTCACCCGTATTCCATAACGTCCCCACTTCAGCCGCCGCCCGAGCCAAGGACTCATGGACATTGATGCTTACGGCACCATAGGACATGGCGGCAAACATGACCGGGACTTCTAGCTTGACCTGTGGGGTGAGCTCGGTTTTCAGGTTAGTGCCATCAAGCTCAACCCGCTCCGGTTTTCGTCCCAGATAGGTGACAAGCTCCATTGGCTCGCGCAATGGGTCAATGGAGGGGTTAGTGACCTGGCTGGCATTCAAAACCAGATGATCCCAGTAGATGCGCTGGCTCTTATCATCACCCATGCCGGTGAGTAGCATACCACCGGTCTCTGCCTGCTTAATGATGTCCTCAATAACCTCAGGACGCCAGTTATAGTTCTCCCTATAGTCCAGCGGGCTTTGCCTGATGGTCAGCGCCTTGGTGGGGCAGAAAACAACACAGCGATGGCAGCCAACACAGTTCTCCTCGCGGCTCTTGACCTCATCATCCTGAGGGTCGTAGTAGTGAGCATCAAAGGTGCACTGGTTGACGCACACCTGACATTGAATACAGAGCTCCGGGTCTCGCTGGACGATAAATTTGTTCGGTAGATAGGTCTTCACTTTCTTTCCCCTATAATCTTATCGGTATTCCCCGCTCGGCCAGGTATTTCTTGGTCTCCTTAATCGAGTAGACTCGGTAGTGGAAGATGCTGGCTGCCAGAACTGCATCCGCCTTCCCCCGGGCTACTGCCTGATAGAGGTCTTCCAGGGTGCCGGCACCACCGCTGGCGATAACCGGCACAGTCACTGCCTCGGAAATGGCTCGGGTAAGTTCAATGTCATATCCCGCCCGGTGTCCATCGGCATCAATGCTGGTAAGCAGTATCTCACCAGCGCCAAGCTCAACTACCCTTCTTGCCCAATCAAAGGCATCGATACCGGTTGGCCTCTGTCCGCTATAAACATAGACCTCCCAGCCATTTTTGTTTTCTAGCCGTTTGGCGTCGATGGCAACCACAATGCACTGGCTGCCGAATTTTGCCGCTCCATCGCTAATCAGAGGGGGGTTGAGCACAGCGGCGGTGTTTATTGCCACCTTATCCGCCCCCGCCATCAGCATACGGCGCATGTCACCTATACGGTGCAGTCCACCGCCTACGGTCAGGGGTATAAAGACCTGCTCCGAGATGCGCTCAACAACATCAGCCATAGTCTCCCGCCCCTCCGGCGTAGCAGTTATGTCAAGAAAGACCAGCTCGTCAGCCCCCTCTCGATAGTAAAAGCTGGCTAGCTCTACCGGGTCACCGGCGTCTTGTAGATCAGCAAAGCTTTTCCCCTTCACCACCCGCCCCCCTTTCACATCAAGGCAGGGAATAATCCTTTTCGTCAGCATCTACCTCGTTGCCTCCCTAGCTGTAGCGACAAGCTGTGGTTGAAGCGGCATACCTAACCTCCCGACAATAGGCTCGCCGCCCATCGGCACCCAGGTCTTATCGACATCAGGACAAATGAGACGGATAGCCGATTCCTCGGATGAAAGGTACAGTATATCACCCTTCACCCCAACGGTTAGCGGCCGCAGTCTGATGCGGTCGGTAAGCCCGATCATCTCGTTATGATGGGCAATGATAACGGTGAAAGGGCCATTTATTAGCAGGCTGCCATATACCTGACGCAGGGTTCGCATTAGCCTCTGCTCTGCTGTCGGAAGCCGCTCAATCTCACTCCAGAAAGGAGCAGCCAAGACCTTGGCGGCAAGCTCTATCGGCAGATTGTGCTTGCGTATCAGCAGGTCAACGGCATACGCCACCACCTCGGTATCGGTCTGCATGGTGCAATGATAACCAAACTGCTCCAGATAGCGCCGGTTTATCCCGTAGGAGGAAATCTCGCCATTGTGAACCACCGTCCAGTCCAGAATACAGAACGGGTGAGCACCACCCCACCAGCCAGGGGTATTGGTTGGGAACCGACCGTGCGCCGTCCAGAGATAGCCCTCATACTGCTCGAGACAGAAGTAGTCAGCTATTTCCTCAGGATAGCCAACCCCCTTGAATACCCCCATGTTCTTACCGCTGGAGTAAACAAAAGCCTCTTCCAATTTGGTATTTATTTCCATCACCCGGTCAACAACATAGTCATCCTCTGATTGCCCATCAAGCTGGCGCCTATCCAGCTCAAGAAAGTAGCGCCATACCAGTGGTGGATTGATAACACCCTTGGTCAGTCTGGTTGGCACCTCCTCCTCGGCAACTACCCTGAATTTTTCTTTGAGTAAGGCTTCTGTCTGCCGCTGTCCTTTTTGGCTCAGGTACATTATGTGGAGGGCATAGGAGTCGGCATACTCCGGATATAACCCGTAAATAGCAAAGCCTCCGCCCAGGCCATTGCCACGCTCATGCATATTGGCAATCGCCGTGATAACACCCTCCCCGGAGAACCTCTTGCCCGAGGTATCCATTACCCCGAATATGGAGCAGGCATCAATCACCTTATCGTCTCGGTATGGATTTTGCACCTGGTTAATGTTTCTCATAAGCGTCGCTCCTTAGAAATCATTACTCTCCAACTATTATCTCCTCAGGCTGTCCGCTGGGGGCTACCGAGGGGGCTAGTGAAAGCGGTACCTCCAGATGCGGGCGCCATAACTCTTCAGGGAGGAAGGCAAGACCGAAATCTTCAGCCACCAGGGCTTGCTTGAAACCTTCAACCTTTACCCTCTCCTTCATCAGGTTGAAGATGATGCCCGATTTCTCAATTTCGCCGGCAAAGACCAGACCTACCACCAGCCCGTTTTTCAGCACAACCTTCTTGTAATTATGGTTATGCCGCTTGGTGAGCACCTCATAACTGCTATCCGGCGGGTTTACCATGCCGGCAGAGACAATAGCCAGCCCGAAGTATTTAAAAGAGTTCATCGCTGTACCTCCGGGATATTTCGTCGGGACACCAGCCATGTTAAACCCAGCCACCCTCCCCCCAATATGGGCATTAGGCCAGATGGGAGTAAGCCGATTCTCACCATAAACAAAATCGTAGGCTTCAGCCACATCGCCACAGGCATATACACCAGCGACGGAGGTAGCCATATGGCGGTCAACCACTACGCCGCGGTCTATTTTTATCGCGGTGCCAGCTACCAGCTCGGTGCGCGGCTGGACGCCAATGGCGACTACAACCAGCTCACAGGGTATCGGACTGCTATCATCCAGGGTGACCCCGGTTACACCCCCCGATAAATGGTAGCTTCTGACCGAAGCCAGGGTATGACCGGTTATGATTTCAACCCCAGCTTGTTTCAGCTTTTCTTCGGCTAGAGCCGAGGCCTCCTCGTCGAGGATGGTACTTAAAACCCGTTCCTTAGCCTCCACTATGGCAACCTTAAGTCCCCGTTTCACCAGCGCCTCAGTGACGCTTATGCCAATGAGACCACCGCCAACAACCACCGCCCTCGAGACACGCTGGCTAAGATACTGCTCAATAGCCTTAGCCTCATCAAGCGTGCTAAAGGTAAAGACCCCACCCTGGTCAATCCCCTCTATCCTGGGGATAATAGGCAAGCTACCCGTAGCCAGAAGCAACCTTTCCCAGCCTATTGTCTTCCCGTGCTCCAGCTTTGCAACATGCTTATCTATATCAAGCCCCGTTACCCTCTGACCAAGAATAAGCTGGAGGTGATTCCTCTCATAAAAATCTGGCGGGCGGAGGAGCATCTTCTCCAGAGGGCATTTACTTACCAGATATTCAGAAATAAGTGGGCGGGAATAGGCGGGGTAAGGCTCAGCCGAGACTATGGTAACTGCCCCCGCCTTATCCACCTCACGGATGGCTTCCGCCGCCCCGATACCTCCCACCGAGTTGCCTATAACAATGTATTTCACTCTCTCTAGCTTTGCCATTATGTCCTGCCTTTTACCGCCAGAGCCAGCCTTATAAAATTATCGTAGAGCTTAAGCCCAATCTCACCGCTTTTTTCCGGGTGAAACTGGGTCGCTATCAGGTTCCCACGGGCAATGACACTGCAGATACGAGCGCCATATTCGGTCTCACCCGCCACCAGCGACCTATCCTCCGGCTCGGCATAATAGCTATGAACGAAGTAAAAGCTGGCTTCGTCTGGTATCCCGGAAAATATCGGATGAGACATGGTCTGCCTTACCTGATTCCACCCCATATGCGGTATCTTTAACCCAGAAGGAAGACGGCGCACGCGCCCGGGAATAATACCCAGACACTCATGCCCTCCCTCCTCCGTGCTGGTAAACAAAACCTGTAGCCCAACACAAACACCCAGAAAGGGACGCCCTTCAGCAATAAGCTGACGAATTGGGGCGACTAACTTCAATCTCTTGAGGTTAGCCATGGTATCACCGGCAGCGCCAACCCCCGGCAGTACGACTGCCTGGGCATTAGCCACCTCAGTCGGGTCGCTAGTTACCCTAGGCTGGTAACCTAGCTTGGCAATAGCATTAGCCACACTGCGCAAATTCCCGGCACCGTAATCAACGACGACGACCGCTTTGCTCTTACTCATTCCCTCCCCTGCCTTGCAGAGCCCCATTCTCGATATATACCAGTGCTTCATTAGGGCAATTGCTGACGCACGCCGGTACATCCCTTCCCGCACAGAGGTCACACTTCATAATCCGGCCCCGGTTTGTGTCCCGTCGGATAGCGCCAAAGGGACAGGCTAATATACAAGTCCAGCAACCAATACACTTTTCTTCATCAAGGGTAACAATACCGCTCCCCATATCCCGCTTGAGGGCGCCGGTAAGGCAGGCATAAACGCACGCCGGCTCGTCACAATGCTGACAGCGGACTGAAAATGCCATCGGTTTTCTTTCCTCAAACGATACCCGTGACGGCGGGCGAGGTGATTCCCGCTTAAACGCCTTAATTAAGTCCTTAGATTGTGAATGCTCAAGCTGGCAATACACCTCACAGAGGTGACAGCCAATGCATACCGGTTCTTTAATATAGATTCTTTTCATTTAAACATAGCCTTACGGCATACGGCAACCGCTTTCCGTATATTATACTAGCATACTTTCCCCTGCTTGTCAAGTCCCATAGATATGAATCTTGAAATTATACCTTTGGGGTTAAGGGGGCATTTATCGGAAGGATTTGGGCTAAAATTTGCCGCATTATCTACTTGTGGGATTATAAGCCGGCTAGTGAAAATGATATGAAAATGTAATAATGTTGGCTCACATTTTATGATTTTTTGACTAGGAAATTGCTAGAGTAATAGTCGTTGCATCAAAAAATCTCGGTCGAGGGGGGGTTGTAGCTAACATGGATAAGGAAATAAACATTCTTGGCTTTGCCGGAAGCTTACGTAAAGGCTCCTACAATAGACTTCTATTACGAGCCGCTTCAGAATTAAAACTGGATAGTGCCAAGCTTGAGATATTTGACCTGGAAGGCATTCCCCCTTTTAATCAGGATTTGGAAGCTTCGCCGCCAGAAAAAGTAAAAGAATTTAAGAGAAAAATAAAGGCGGCCGATGCATTACTAATTGCCACACCTGAATACAACTACTCGGTGCCAGGAGTTCTCAAGAATGCTATTGACTGGGCCTCAAGACCTCCTGGGGACAATGTGTTCGAAGGCAAACCAGTTGCCATAATGAGCGCATCAACAGGAATGCTGGGAGGAGCCAGAGCCCAGTATCACTTACGGCAGACACTTGTTTCTCTGAATATGCACCCGATAAATAAGCCGGAGGTGTTTGTTACGTTTGCCAGCCAGAAATTTGACAATGAAGGTAGGTTACTGGACGAAAAAACAAGGGAATTGATAGGCGAGCTGGTTAAATCCTTGATTGCCGGAACTAGAAAGTGGCTTTAGAGAATGTCATACTGCAGAAAGGAGGATGCAATGAAGCAATTTGGAGAGCTGTTTCAGACCGCTGACTGGAAGATAGAAAAACATGTCCCTGTCATAGAATGCCCGGACAAGGTGAAGGCTGGAGAGCTATTACCAGTGAAGGTGACCCTCGGCAAAGAGGTAGCCCACCCCAATACCACCGAACATCACATCCGATGGATTTCGGTGTACTTCCAGCCGGAGGGAGAAAAGTTCACCTACCAGATAGGGCACTTTGAGTTCTCAGCTCATGGGGAATCGGTTGAAGGGCCAAATAAAGGTCCGATATATACCCACCATGAAGTCAGCCTGTCCATGAAGACCAGTAAGCCGGGTGTTATCTACGCCACGGCATTATGCAATATACACGGGTTGTGGCAATCACAGAAAGAAATCAAGCTATTATAGTAAGTATTCAAGTAAAGAAGGCAAAGTTAGCTGGCTAGGTTAGACCACAAATCGTGGAGGCGGCAAAAGCGGAAAAGACTACAAAATTATGACGTTTTGGTACAACGAAAGCCCGGTGCGCAGCAGCATCATTCGGCTCATTCTGGAAATGTCTGCTTGTGCTTAAGTGTGATTCAGACAATCAACCAACTGTGATCTTAGTGGCCTGCACGAATCGAATTGTTTGACCAATACAAAGCTTGACAAAACGAAGCATCAGCTTAAAATTATTATGATGATATGAGCAACTTGAAAGACAACACAACCTGGCAAACAGGACTGGGTAATCATCCCCAGAGACATAATTTGAAATTGGCAATCCATTACATTAAGGAAGGAGGTAACCCAAAATGAAAGGTGGTAACGGAGTAACCATGGTCGTATTTAGCGGCGATATGGACAAAGTGATGGCAGCCTTTAACATCGCTATTGGCTCAGCCGCCGCTGGTAAGGAAACCGCCATGTTTTTCACCTTCTGGGGACTGAAGGCTATCCAGAAGGGGAACCTGACGGGCAAGAGTCTTTTCGCTCGGATGATGGGGCTTCTGAATCGGGGCGGTATCAATCGCATCGGGCCATCACGCTTCAATTTCGGTGGCATTGGTCGGTGGATGTTCAATCAGATGATGAAGGCACACAAAATTACACCGCTTGAGGAACTGCGCCAGACAGCTATAGACCTGGGCGTTAAGCTTATGCCCTGCCAGATGAGTATGGAGGTTATGGAAATACGGCAGGAGGACCTCATTGATGAGGCGGGAGAACCCTGTGGCGTAGCCACGATGTTGGAAGAGGCCTTTCGCTCAGGAGCGACATTCTTTATTTAAGATAAGGAGAATAACAATGGCACCAGAAGGTTTCATGTCACAAAACCAGCATCGCATCGCCAAAGCTATAGAAGCGGTACCGCTGAGCTATGGCTTCCTCATAGGCACGGAGAATAAAATCCCGGCCGGCAAAGGCAGCAACCAGCATTAGCAGGGTTGAGCGGGGGAGGTGAAAGTTGGTTATTAGGCAATCAACCAGGCGAAACTGGTATCCAGGCAAGGCAAATAGGTTTACCCAGCCGTCAAACGGCTCCAGTGTCTTACTTGCCTGAGCCGCCGCTTCAAGGAGCCTAACGGTAGTGGTGCCGACGCAGATTACCCGCCGCCCCTCCCTCTTCGCCTGGGATAATTGGCGGGCAACCTCCGCGCTTAAACGACCATACTCCTTATGGATTGGATGCTGCAGTGGGTCGTCCTCCCTGACCGGGCGAAAGGTATCAAGCCCAACATGGAGGGTAACAAATAGGAGGTGGATGCCTTTTTGCCCTATTTTATTAAGTAGCTCCTGGGTAAAATGTAAGCCGGCGGTTGGTGCCGCCACACTACCGAGGGTTTGGGCGTAGACTGTCTGATAGCGCTCAGGGTCGGGCAAAGGACGGTGGATATAGGGTGGTAGGGGTATCATGCCTAATTGCGGCAGTGGGGCTTCATCAGAGAACCTTACAACCTTTATTCCATCCTCCCCTACCCTAATTATCTCAGCCAAAACAGCAGCCTTGCTTTCGCCCTCAATCTCAACCTTGGTGCCAACACCAACCCTTTTCCCCTTTACCAGTGCCTCCCAGACCCCCCACTCAAGCTGGTTTAGCAACAGAATCTCCAACCTGCCCCCTGTATTAACCCTCCTCCCCACTAGCCGAGCCGGGATAACACGGCTATTATTCAATACCAGAACATCTCCCGCCTGCAGATAATCAACAATCTCAAAAAAGCGGTGGTGCTTGATTGAACCATCGCTGCGGTTTAGAACCATAAGCCGGGAGCTGTCCCTCGGCTCAAGCGGGGTCTGAGCAATAAGCTCCGGGGGAAGATTATAGCTAAAATCGCTAGTTTTCACCGGTTAGAATAGTATAACAATGCCGAGATTGTCTAGCAACCCATTACTGTGATAAACTGTAGGTTTGATAGAAGGGAGTTTTAGGTGAGAATACTGGTAACCAATGATGATGGGGTATTTGCCGAGGGGCTCTGGGCACTGGTCAGGGAACTGAAGGGCATCGCCGAGGTAGTGGTGGTAGCCCCGGACCGGGAGATAAGCGCCATCGGTACTGCGGTTAGCCTGCACCAAGCAGTAAGGGCAAGACAGGTAACGCCAACGTTGGATGGAGTAGAGGCTTATGCTGTGGAGGGCACCCCGTCGGATAGTGTTATCCTGGCTTTAGACAAGCTGATTAAAGGCAAGGTGGATTTGGTCATCTCCGGCATAAACCGAGGGGCGAACCTCGGTGATGATACCCTCATCTCAGGGACGGTGGGTGGTGCCATACAAGCCTCTCTCCACGGTCTCCCCGCCTTTGCCATCTCCATGGTCAGCGGCGATAAAATCTACTTTGGTGATGCGGCTAAATTTGCCGTTTTACTAGCCAAGAAGTTCAGTGCCGGTGTCTTCCCCAACAATACCTGCCTCAACGTGAACCTGCCTAACCTGCCCCTGGAAAAAATCAAGGGGGTAAAGCTCACCTATCCTGCCAGCAAAAGCCATACTGATACCATCGAGGAAAGGTATGATAATGGGCGCAAATACTACTGGCTTGTCCGCCAGAGGGTAAATAAGCCGCTGGATGAAAGGACAGATATCTGGGCAATAGAGCAAGGCAATATCTCAATCTCGCCCCTGCTCACCAGCGAGGTAGGTAAGCCTTCGCCTCTTATCCCCGATAGCCTCTGCTCCGACCTCTTTAGCGAGCTCCAAAAAATATAGAATGGTTAAGTCCGCCCAAACTCCTTTTTTAATTGCCCTGAGCTGAGGTGAATCATTGTTGGTCGGCCGTGGGGGCAGGTATGGGGGTTTGCCGATTGCTCCAGTTGCCGTATTAATTCCCGCATCTCAGCGTCGGCTAATGCCTGCCCTGCTCTAACCGCACTGTGGCAGGCTATAGTCCTGGCTATAGCCTCCACCCAGCCTCCCTTGTCCACCTCGGAGAACGAATCCAGCAGCTCCTTTATTATCCCTACCCAGTCCTTATTATAAACCAGCGCTGGCACCGCCCGGACAAGGAAGGTTCTATCACCAAAAGGCTCAATGGAAAAGCCAAACTCAGCCAGGTCGGTGTAGTGTGCCCTCAAGACGGCATCCTGCCTCGGGCTGACCTCAAGCGTCATCGGTTCAAGGAGCCCTTGAACCTCAAGCTCTTTTTTTAACCGCTGGTTCTGGACCTTCTCAAAGAGGACCCGCTCGTGAGCCGCATGCTGGTCAATAAGATATAGCCCATCCGGACCCTCGGCGATAATATAGGTATTGTCAAGCTGACCCATTACCCTGAGCACAGGCAAGGCTAATGCCGGGGTCGGCGGCGGGGTAGGTGGGCTGTAACCTACTTCAGTAACTGGAGCTGGTACTGGCTGCCTTGGCGGCAAAGGAAATATAGCTTCTTTGGTCACCGCTCTAGCCTCAGGCACGGTGGCCTGCTCCGTCAAAACCTGGCGGACTGCCCGATGAACGGCGCCAAAGACTGCGTTCTCATTGCGGAATTTTACCTCGCTCTTGGTCGGGTGGATATTGACATCCACCTCCGCCGGCGGTAGCCAGGTATTAATAACAGCCATCGGGTGTTTCCCCACCAGCAAAAGTCCATGATAAGCCTCCTCCACCGCCCGCGCCAGCAGGCGACTGTTTACCCAGCGGCGGTTGACAAAGAAGCTGAGGTAACCCCGCCCCGTGCGACTTACCTTGGGCAAACCAACCATGCCCGATAATCGCGGCATGAGGGTAGTTTCTTTAAGCTCAATCATATTCTCGGCGACCTCCGCCCCATAGACCTCAACTATGCTATCTACCAGCCGCCCGCTCCCGGCTGTCCTCAGTATCACCCTGCCATCAATAGACAGGGAGAATCTAACCTCAGGGAAGGCAAGGGCATACTGGCTGACCACATTAGCAATATGAGAGTTTTCCGTAGCCACCGACTTGAGGAATTTCAGTCTTGCCGGTATCTTGCGGAACAGATTTCGCACCGTAACCGTCGTCCCCTGAGACCGCCCCTGACTGCGGCGAGCAGCAATCGCCCCCTCTTTCAGGCTGAGGTAGGTGCCGACACCCTCGCCAGCGGTGCAGGTGAGCACATCCACCTGGGCGACGGCGGCGATGCTGGGCAGTGCCTCCCCGCGAAAGCCGAGACTCTGAATAGATTCCAAATCATCAAGGCTGGCTATCTTGCTGGTGGCATAGCGGTCAAAGGCAAGCCCAACCTCCGCCGCGGGAATCCCAACCCCGTTATCCGTGACCCGAATCAGGCTCACCCCACCACCCATAATTTCAATTGAAATCTGGGACGAGCCAGCATCAAGAGAATTCTCAATCAATTCCTTTACCACCGAGGCTGGTCTTTCCACCACCTCCCCGGCGGCAATCTGGGCAACGACCTTTGGGTCCAAAACCTTGATTGGCATGTTACCCTTTCTTCTCCAGCCTGGCGAAGCTCAAAAGCAATTTCTTTACACCAACGCCGCTGGTGAAGGCAACCACCACCTCTCTATCGTCCTTCACCGACTTACAGCTCACCACCACCCCATCGCCAAATTGAGCATGACGGACATGGTCGCCAGCCTTAAGTTCAGGAAAATCCGAGCTAGGAGCCGGCTTCCTATCCCAGGAATATACCGATGGCATTATCTGAGCCTCCTCCCCCTGCCACAGGTAGTTAGGTGTGATGAGGTGTGGTGGTATATCCTTCAAGAAGCGCGACGGCTTATTCACGGTGCTACCCCCCATCAGGCTGCGGCGGAAGGCATAAACCAGATATACCCTTTGCTTTGCCCTGGTTATCCCCACATAGCACAGCCGCCTCTCCTCCTCCAGTTGTTCCGGCTCGTCGAGGGACTTAAAGTGCGGCAGGATGCCATCCTCCACGCCAACAATAAATACCACCGGGAACTCCAGCCCCTTAGCCTGGTGGAGCGTGACCAGCGTTACTGCGTCCAGCGTCTCGTCAAGCCCATCAACATCAGATACCAGCGTCACCCCTTCCAGAAAGGCAGTCAAGCCCTCTTTAGGTTTCAGTTCACGATAATCCCCGGCTACAGTCCGAAGCTCAAGGACATTATTCCAGCGCTCCTCCCCATTCTCACCGCTCAATATATATTCTTTGTAGCCGGTCTGTTTCACCACCAGATCAAATAGCTCAAGCAGGTTAAGCTCACGGCTGCGATGAGCAAACTCCTGCAACAAGTCCTGAAAACCAGCCACTGATTTACTGACGCGAGGGCTTAGTTGGGGTGCGAGCTTTAATGCATCATATAGGGAGGTATTTTGGGACTTTGCCCAGCTGGAAAGCTGGCTCTGGCTCTGTTGTCCAATACCCCGCCCTGGAATATTTATGATTCGCTGCAGGCTGACATTATCGTGAGGGTTCAGAATAACCCTGAGGTAGGCAATCATATCCTTTACCTCCCGCCGCTCGTAAAAACGAGTGGCCGCTACCAGCCTATAGGGGGTACCATAGCGAATAAACGCCTCCTCAAGGGCTCTGGACTGGGCATTGGTGCGGTACATTACGGCACAGTCCCTGAGTTTAGCCTTTCTCTCCTTCACCAGACGCTCAATCTCACTGACAACAAACTGGGCTTCATCCTGCTCGGAATAGGTCTCAACCACATTAATTAGCTCACCCGGCTCATTATTCGTCCAAAGCGCCTTGGGTTTGCGTTGCTGGTTGGCTGAGATGACACAAGACGCCGTCTCCAGAATAAGCTTGGTTGAACGGTAGTTCTGCTCCAGCAAAACCAATTTCGCCTCAGGGAAGTCCTTCTCAAAGCTGAGGATATTGCGCAGGTCGGCAAACCGCCATGAGTAGATTGACTGGTCAGGGTCACCGACCACACATATATTATGTCTCTTCCCACCCAATTGCCTTATCAGCTCGTACTGGACTAAATTTGTATCCTGGAACTCATCCACCAGGATATGCAGGTAGCGAGACTGGTATTTAGCCAGGGTCTGGGGGCTACTGCGGAACAACTGGACTGTTTTCATCAGCAGGTCGTCAAAGTCAAGGGCATTATTTTCCGCCAGCAGCTTCTCGTAGTGCTCATAGACCCGCCCCGCCACCTCCTCAAAATAGCTATGGGTGCGCCTGGCATACTCCTGTGGGGTTAGCATACGGCTTTTAGCCGCACTAATGGCGGAAGCAATCGCCCTCGGCACATATTGCTTGGGGTCAAGCCCTATATCCTGAATTGACTGCTTTATCAGGCTTGTCTGGTCTTCATCATCATAGATGACGAACCTGGGGTCAACACCGATAGCCTTGCCATCCCGACGCAGTATTCGGGCGCAGATAGCATGAAAGGTACCGATGGTCAAATCACCAACCAGACTGCCGATAAGTCGGTTGAGCCTCTCCTCCATCTCCCTGGCGGCTTTATTGGTGAAGGTAACCGCCATAATGCGGTGGGGACTGATGCGGCAGACCTTGATGAGATAAGCCACCCGATGGGCAATGACCCTGGTCTTGCCGCTACCCGGACCAGCCAGAATCAGCACCGGTCCCTCAACTAGCTCTACCGCTTCCCTCTGCGCCGGATTAAGCTCAGCCAAGATATCCATCATTAAATTATAACATTTTATCATGCTTCGTTCCTCTGCAGCCTTGACCCCATCCCCCTTCAGCACCCTAAAAAATCTTTGATTTTTCAGGGAACCCTTTTATCTTCATAGGGTAACCCTATCCCCTCGAAGAGTCTTCGACCTTTATCCCCCTTCCCTAAAGGGGAAGGGGGGTGAGGTGCAAAAATACTAACGAGCACACCTGTTGACAAATAACAGCTAAAGTTGTAGGATATATGCGGATATGTGCATATATTGTTATAACCTAGGGGAAGGCTATGCAAGACTTAATCAAAGCAACAAAGGCTCTCTCCGATGAGACCAGGCTCAGAATCTTAAACGTGCTTCTGGAGAGGGAATGCTGTGTCTGTGAGATGATGCAAGCCTTGGACATATCTCAGTCACGAGCTTCACGCAATCTTGGTCTTCTTCAGGACGCTGGTTTTTTAAAGGCAAGGCGAGACGGAGTGTGGATAGTCTATTCTGTGGACTGGCAGACAACAAATCGCTACGCTACTTCCCTAGCCAAACTGGTAAGAAACTCCTCGGTCAGCGAGGAGATTCTAGCCCAGGACAAAGAGAGGCTAAAGCACACAAAACGTGTCGGCCCAACAGCACTAAGGAAATAAGCCGAAAGAGGAAAGGACAATGCTTGAAATCAGAAGGACAGCTATTAGTCTTGACAAAAAAGAACTCCTTGAGCTTGAGAGAATTATTATTGACGGTGATGAGAAGGGAGCACTAAGCTTTCTGAAGAAGGCAGTCTATGACAAAATAGCCCGCTCTCAGCAAGGAAAACTGAAATCACATCTGGATACAAGCGATAGCCCAGTAGAAAGGTTTATAAAAGGGTAACTATGAGTGAACCAAGAAATTTAGCCGGCAGGCTTTCCATACTTGACCGCTTCTTGACCCTCTGGATATTTTTGGCGATGGGTCTGGGGGTGGGGCTGGGGTATTTTATCCCAAGAGTGGCTGATTTCATCGGCGTCTTTCAGGTGGGCACCACCTCTATTCCCATAGCCATCGGGCTTATCCTGATGATGTACCCGCCTCTGGCCAAGGTAAGATATGAGGGGATGGGGCCGGTTTTCCGCAACTGGCGGGTGCTTGGCTTATCTCTTGTACAGAACTACGTTGTCGGGCCTATACTCATGTTCTTACTTGCCATTTTATTCCTCGGTTTCATATGGCCCTACCCGGAATACATGGTCGGACTGATTTTAATCGGTCTGGCGCGGTGTATCGCCATGGTTATCGTCTGGAATGAGCTGGCCAAGGGAGATAGAGAATATGCCGCCGGTCTGGTGGCGCTCAACTCCATATTTCAGATAGTCTTCTACTCCGTCTATGCCTATATCTTCATCACCATACTGCCCGCTTGGTTCGGTCTGGAGGGGTCTATAGTGAGGGTCACCATCGGTCAGATAGCACAAAGCGTGTTTATCTACCTTGGTATTCCCTTCTTCGGCGGTATGATTACCCGCTTTGCCATGATAAAGGCAAAAGGGCGTGAGTGGTATGAGAACAAGTTCATCCCCAAGATAAGCCCAATCACTTTAGCAGCCCTTCTCTTTACTATCATTGTAATGTTCTCTTTAAAGGGTGAACTTATCGTGCAAATACCGCTGGATGTGGTTCGTATTGCCGTGCCGCTACTAATCTACTTCGTGGTGATGTTCTTGGTCTCGTTCTTTATGGCCAGAAAGGTGGGGGCTGACTACCCCAAGACAGCCGCCATCGCCTTCACCGCCGCCAGTAACAACTTTGAGCTAGCTATTGCCGTGGCGGTGGCCGTGTTCGGCATTGGTTCCGGTCAAGCCTTCGCCGCCGTTATTGGGCCACTGGTGGAAGTGCCGGTACTCATCAGCCTGGTAAACGTCGCCCTTTACTTCCGCCATAAGTACTCCCCTCAAGAATTACGGCGATAAGGCTAAGCCAGCCCCTTATATAAAGCCTGAAGGTTGAGCTGCCCCATAATTTCGCCAAGCCGCGGCAGCTTCTTTTCCTGGTTGAACCTGGTCTTGCCCAGAGCCAGCTCAATGCTACGCACCGTAGCATTAATATCGCCCTTGGTCAAAATAATAGGAATCCCTTTATTCTTTGCCTTAAGCAGCACATTATAGGTCGGCGTTACGCCACCGGCGAGAACAAGGCACCTGGTTGAGGTCTCAAGAGCGGCCAGTTGCATATCAGGACGTTCCCCCCTCACCACCACCGCTTTATTAGCTTTACGACCAAAATACTCCAGACCGGAGTCAAGGGTCATTGCCCCGAGCATAAATTCCTCAACCAGCTCTGACGATTTCTCAGTGCTGTTTAATATCTCCCCCTGGATATGCCCCACCAGCTCCCCCACCGTTAGACTGAGCAGGACCCTATCCTCGGGGAGCAGCCCCAGAATATCAACATCAGTCTTGTCAAACCGAGACGATAGCCGGCTTGGCGGCACCCTATTCACCAAAACACCAAGCAAATTTTCGCCGAAGCCCTTATAAGCAGAAATTGCCCTCGGTAATCCATCGGAATAAGGCTCAACAATAATCACCCTGGCGTCCAGCGCCTTAACTACCTGGTAAGGGGCTTCAATTGGCTTGCCCCCCGGCCTCTGCCGCCACACCCCCTCAACAATGACCACATCCTTACCCCGAGCAACCCTAGCGTAGGCCTGCTTAATCTTAGTGGCCAGCTCCCCCTCCCCACCGACAACCGGACAAATGCTATTTAAAGACTCCTTAAGAGACAAAACCCGCTTCATAAACTCGGCGTCGCTGTCAATTGCTTCCTGGCTTTTAATCCCGCCAACAATCGGCTTAAAAAAGCCGACCCTCCTCCCCTCCCCCAGCAGATGCCTCCCCAGCCCGGCACAGACCATAGTCTTACCGGCACCGGCGTAGGGAGAGGTAACATATAAAGCTAAAGCCGCCAATTTACACCTCCGGCTAAACCTTAAACCTTAAATAATCTGAGCCTTAGATATTATAACTGCTTACCTTTCATTGGTAAAGGATATATTTGACCCCATCTCTCTCTTTACCCTAAAAAATCTTTGATTTTTCAGGGAACCCGCTTTAGCTTTATGCGGTAACCCTATCCCCTCGAAGAGTCTTCGACCTTTGTCCCCCTTCCCCTAAAGGTGAAGGGGGAATTAGTTTTAAGAGGGGGGCTTCGCCCCCCTCTTTTCTATTCCTCCCCCTCTCCTTTTTAAGGAGAGGGGGATTAAGGGGGTGAGGTTTCAAAATAATCTCAGATAGGTTCTATTTGGTTTTGGTGGTATGACTTGATTCCGCCTTGCTTAATGTTATAATAAAGCCAACCATCGCTAAGTTTACAGGAGCAGATTTATGAAAGAAAATAAAACCGAAACCAAGGAAATTCAAATAGCTTTCCCCGAGCACCTTAGAAGTGGAGTATACTGCAATAATATGGTTGTCAGTCATACAAAAGAAGAATTCATTATGGACTTTATGATGATAGCTCCGCCAGCTAGCACGGTCACAGCAAGGGTTATCATGAGTCCCGGACACATGAAACGGACTGTAGCTGCTCTCAAAAGCAATCTTGAGAGATATGAGCAGAAGATTGGGGCAATTTCTGAAGCGCCCGAGCCTACCGACAAAGGTAGTATAGGATTTCATAAGGCATAAAATAGCAAGGCAATTTATGGATAGTGAAATCCACTGGCTACAGATAGTAGTAGGTTTTGTTGTGGGAGTCGCTGCCACGTTGGTCGGACAATGGATATGGGTGATAATAGTTGGGGAAAAAGAATATACAGTAACATTTACAGAAGGAGATAGAATATTTACATCAGTGGGTAAACCACCGAAAACCGTCAACCTAGAACGCCTTGCTAAAAACTTCTTTAGACGGAAATAATAGTTTTAGTTGCTAACCCTATCCACTCATTAATTAACCTGCGACAACCCCCCAAATACAAAACCTTGCAATCCCCGGAGAAAAGTGGTATAATGTTATTTTAATAGAATAAGAAACCTTTAAGCCGGTCCGGTGAGGCTGGCAAGGGAAGTAAGAGTCAGGACGCAAGACCTCT
>Ga0315282_10006617_pt1 | contig 19311 bp, 17 predicted proteins | sample YL17G07_20_MG_FD_203693 | JGI IMG/M metagenome (GOLD analysis project Ga0315282, IMG submission 203693) | Sediment microbial communities from Yellowstone Lake, YNP, Wyoming, USA - YL17G07_20 | ecosystem: Environmental > Aquatic > Freshwater > Lake > Sediment | place: USA: Wyoming | collected... | reverse complement strand
TAGCGGCGGTCTGCGACCGCCGCATTTTCGGCGCTCATAGAGCGCCGCTACAGAGAATGAATGTCACTGTTCCGTTCGCCTTGGGGATGTAAACGCGTCGTACCGCTTGGGGACGATAGGTGTGGGTGCGGAGTGATTCCTGGAGTTCGTCCAGAAATCCTTTCACCCCGCCGCCCGTCTGCTCGATCTGTGCGATCGTCACCCCGTCGACGCCCGGTGCGCCCTGATTGGCGCGCACCCGCTCCCAAGCGGCTTCCAGCGCGTCCCGCCGATAGATCCGGTCGTACAACGCATAGAACCGGAACTTGGGCTCCTGCTTGGCCTTTTGGCCTAGCTTCTGTCTCAGTTGAGAGAGTTCCTCTGGCAGGCTCTGCTCCGGCCCCTTCGCCCCACGGTCGTTGCTCGCTCCTTCGCTCCTCTGGGCCGGTCCGACTTACGCCCGGGGCCGCTTGCAAGGTTATGTGTTCCCCTGCCGCGTAGAGGACTCCCCCTCCCGTGACGGGTCTCCCGGGACTTGCTGTGAGGAGCGCGAAGGGCTCCTCGACGGATCTGTCCCTACGCGCTGTCCCCTCTCACCCCGGAAAGCCTCAAGGCTGCTGTCACTCATTGCTTCGCCCGCAGGCTTCATCCCACCGGGAAGCTGGCCACTTTCCCCTCGCGCTAACCGGGCCGTATCGGGTTCGCTGGTGCTTCGGCTCGCGGATTCGCCTCCCAGAGCTTTGCCAGTCGCAGCGCTCCTTCCCACGTCTGGTCGGCTACCTGCTAAATGAGCAATTACCGGGTAAGCCCCTCTCAGCTTACAAGATCAGCCAGGCTTCCCCTGGCACGCCAGACCTCCCCATTTGAGGTCTGCGGTTTTCCCCGAATGAAGAACCGCGGACCCCACGCACGGGGTCCGCGCTACGACTGCTACTAGAGCCGGGAACTTGCGAAAATAGCCCGGAATCCTGATATGTTATCGATAACACAGATACTTTGATGAAAAGGCTCCACGTTGACCCTTCAGCGGACTTATCGCGGAGTTGGGTATCACTTCAGAGTGGGCCGAAGCCCATACTGAAGCGAAAGGAATACGCGCGGCATGATGCTCTACCGCAGAGAAGCTTACTTCCCGAGGGTTGGAGCCGAGTTCGGCAGCGTGTAACGCAAGTTGAAGAATAGCATATTCAGACTTGCCTTCGCGGGCTGGCCGGACGCCGCGTACCAGGGATTGCGCGCGAGGTACGAATACTGGCCCATGAAGTTGACGGCACCCCACTTCGCATCCTTCCAGATGGTCTGGTCGAAGCCAAAAGTGACTTCTTGGATGGTGCGGTTCTGGCCGTTCGATGAACCGTGATAGCCGTAGCCAATTAGGCTGGTGCCGTTGGCGTCGTACGCGGTGTTGCGGCCGATGTAAACGCCACCGTAATAGCCGTAGATCATCGTATTCTTCTGGGTGGCCTCAAACCCCGTCACCGTGGAGCCGCTATGAATGAGGGAGATGGAGCCGTCGGCATGCGCGATGAGGTCAGGGGCTTCACCATAGATGTAACGCCCACCGCCATCACTCCAGTAGTTGTTGGTCAGTAGGCGGAAACCCTTGAAGACTTCGAAATTGAGGTTCAGAAACCCTCCGCCGCCCTCCGCCATATAACTCAACGACGTGTTCGGATTCCAGAGCTTAAACGTCCGCTCGATTCCTCCGATTTCGAAATGGGCATGTTTGTTAGGATCCACCGCCAGTTTCGCAATGATGTCCGGGGCGAGGTTGGGGGTGGACAAGGTATTGCCGCTTCCGTAGTCCAGTTCGCCCTGATAGGTAGATGAGGTGTTAAGCGCGCTGGGGAGGGTGATCGCGCCGGAGCCGCCATTGCCGCCAGCGTATTGGTCAGGGTTGTCTAAAGCGACGGCGAAGGCCACTTGCTTCGAGGGGTGGAAAACGAAGCGGAGTTCCGGGATGCGCCCGAAAACCAATCCCGCTTGGTAGTTCAAGTCTATATCTTCCGAGACAAAGATGTCTGCGGGGACCGGCGATATACCTGAGCGTCCGGGAGTGATCAAACTCCAGGTTTGACCACCCAGCACTTCAAAACGTCCCGTGTTAACGTCAACCCAGTACAGCCGCTCGCGCAAGGTGTTACTGTTGGTGGACACGGCAACGTTCGTCGCGTTGTTCCCATGGAAGTCCGCCTCCATGTAACCGATCACATGAGCGCCTTTCACGTTCGCATCCACGCGGAAGCCGATGCGGGAGTTCTCCGAGCTGAGGCGAAACTCGCCCAGGTTGGACGGATAAGCAGAGTTCTGGAAGGGTATGCTTCCGAAGTTCGTCCCGATGCTGCCATTGGTAACATGGTCGCGGTAGACGCTGGTGAAATCCATAAACGCGACGGGAGTAAGGGTCGCTTCGCCAATGTGAAACGTGAGCGGCGAGGCTTCCGTTAATTCCGGGCCTTTCTGACCGGAGGCGCTAATCGTCGTTGGTCCCGCCCCCATGGGTGCGATGGCGTTTTCCACCTTCTTTTGGGACTGGGGAATCATCGGGCTAGTGGAAGCCACCTCACCGAGATTGGAGGCATGCGGTTGTGCGGCTTGCTCTGTGCCCGCCGCCGGCTTTGCCCGTTGCGCCGATTGTGCCGCTTGCTCGGTGGCCGAACCAACCTTGGTGAGTTGTTCCAGAAGCCCTTTCTGCTCCTCCAAAGCCTTCTGCATTTGCTCGATCTGTTTCTGCTGAAGAGCCATTTGTTGCTTCAGAAGGGTAATTTCCTCGTTGGCGCTTGCGCTGGGGTTCGTCGCGCTCGCCATGGGAGGAGTGGTCGCGACCCCCGCGGACGAAGCGCTGTCGCGGGCAAGAATGTCCAATGCCGACACGCCCATGAGAAGCATCACCATGCCCACGATTCTACGGGTGACAAGCCTGCCTTTGTGCATCATTTGCTCCTTGAATATTTTGCTTTAAGACTGCCCGAGAAGAGTTTATCACCCCTCGTGCGGGATCGAACTCAACAGTATTAGTAATCCCGATCATGCTGGAAGAGGGTGAATAACGGAGCGTGATAAGCGTGTGACGTGACCATTACATTGCGAAGTTGAGAAAATTCCGGAACTTGTGAAGCCCCGCCCTTCCGGCAGCCCCCTGAGAGCCTCCAATCGTGATGGGAAACCCAGACTGAAGGCCGAGTTGTCGCTGCGGACGACCAAAATCGGAGTAGAATGCTGCGGGCGAGATTCGAGCGATAATTCAAATTCCAATAAAAGGAGACATGTCATGGCAGGGACCTACAAAATCATTGAGCTGGTGGGGACATCGCCGGCGAGCTTTGCCGAGGCCGTGCGCGCGGCAGTCGACGAGGCGGCAAAAACGGTGCGAAACATGGCGTGGTTCGAAGTGGTCGAACAGCGCGGGCGCATCAGCGACGGCAAAGTGGCGGAATTCCAGGTGACCATTAAGGTCGGGTTCAAGCTGGAGAGATAAATGGAGGAGATCTGTAGGGGCGGTTCGCGAATCGCCCCACCGGACTCTGCGCTCTCCACGGTTGCCGGCTTATTCAAACGAAATCAATTTCAATTGGGGAAGCGGCACGGAAAAATCAAAGACCTCTTGACTGGCCGGGTCATACTTTTCGGTAATGCCCAGAACGCGGACCTCGGCAGGCTGAGTGGTCGGCATCATGAATTTCCCCGTGACGGTTTTCCCTTCACGCAGGGTGACGCTGAGCCGGTTTCCCTGGACCTCCACGCGATCGATCTTGTCGAATTCGAATTCATCACCCCCCCCATTGTCGATCTGCATGGGGAAGTTCGTGCGGGGGGCCACCGACTCGAGCAGGGATCCGCGGCCTCCCGGCGGATAAAAGTCGAGGTAGAGATCAAAGACGTGAGTGATCTTGCCGGCCTGATCGGTGATGGTCGCCTTGTAGCCGTAACGTTTCCAGACCTCCTCCAGAATGTGTGCGCGCGCGCTGGCATTGCTGACCCGGACGCGAAAGGGTAAGCTGCCCCGGTTCAGCCGCACCACCGTGACGCGGCGCTCCTTAAGGTTGAAGTGCTTGTACACGACGAAAGACGAGTCTTGCTGGACGACAATGGCGTTGCTTTGCAAGACAATTTCCTTGCCCTGCGAAGTGGTCTGGTAGATGGTGTCACCGAGGAGCGGAGGTGCCAGGAACGCCAAGCAGGAGCAGAGCAGCCAGGATGCTTTCATCGCGATTCCTTTTCAACGAAAAAGCCCCGCAGCGGGGTTGCGGACGGAGCTGCGGGGCCTGGGGTCTTGAGAAAGAATTATTTCTTCGTCTTCTTCGGGGCTTTGTACTCCAAGCTGGTCTTGCCCTGAAGTGAGTCAATGCTGGCTTGCGCCTGGGCAGCCCAGGGTCCGGTGGGCGCGAGCTTCAGGTAAGTCTGGAAGGCTTCGATCGTGCCCGGCGCTGGAAGCAGCGTCCCATCGGGCTTGACTTGCGCCTTGCCCATCAGAGCCATACCGTACCAGTACCAAGCCGTGGCGTTCGTGGGGTCAACATCCGTAGCCTTCTTCAGTGCGGTCGCGGCTTCATCCATCTGCCCCTTGTTCACCATGATGGCGCCCAAGTTATAGTAGTAACCCGAGGCATGAGTGGGGTCCAAATCCGCCGCCTTCTTGAACTCCGCTGCGGCATCCGGCGCCTTACCCATCTCGGCATACAGATTGCCCAAGTTGTTGTGCAGAGACGCATCGTCGGGAGCCAGTGCCAGGACCTTATTGTAATAATCCAACGCTTTGGCTTCGTCCTGCTTCCGCGTGTCAGGATTGGTTTCGGTGCCGGCGGCCTTCGCCCACGTGTCAGCCAATTGGCCTAAGACGACGGGAATATTTTTATCTTTGGCGAGAAGCAGAGCCTTCTCGAAGATAGCGGCCGCCTCAGTATATTGCTTCTGCGCATAGAGCACGCGTCCCTGGTCGAACACCTGCTTCAAATTCGCGCTTTGCTTTTGTTCTGCCACCTGCTTCTGGTACTCGGGATTGGCCTCCTGGGTTTTCTTGGCTTCCTCTTGGGCCTTCCCCATGTCAAAGTTGACTTCCGTGGGGTCGCCGATCCCCACACTGTGCTGAATGAAATACATGGATTTGCCGTCAGGGCCCAGGAGCGTGATTTTGTACTGCCCGGGCGCCAAACCAATATAAGTGTACTCCCCCTTCTTGTTGGTCTTGACATGTGAATTCCATTTGATTTCGGTGCGCTCAATTTGGAGCGTATAGCCCGCCAGCGGCGCGCCTCCTTGCCCCACAACCTTTCCCGTCAAGCCTCCGGTCTGCGCGGAGGCCGGAATGCAAGTCAAAAACGTCGCGAAGACGATCGCAACCCCCATCACTCTCCGCATCCAAAAACTAGACATGATTACCTCCCTCGTATATAAAGTACGACTTATTTTAGCGTGTTGGATGGTCAAACTCAACGGGTATGCTGCTTATCCGAGCGGGGGTGGGAATCAGTATTCAGCCGCCAGACTGTCGTTCTGACACCAGCAAGGAATCCCACGGACCACGGTTCATGGTCAACTCCTGAAATAGACCACTCTCAGCCTTGGCTCGCGGTTCTGTCCTTTCGACCCCCGCCAAGGCCTCGCACATCCCCCCGCCCACCCAGCCAATCGGGAGACTATTCCCGGCCCGCGTCATCACTGTGCCCAGCGCACTCTTCGAGCTCAGTGATGTGCCTTCCTGACGGCCTCGATGATTGGGTCATCCGCTCCTGCCTTGCGCAGTCGCTGCTGCACTGCTTCGGTGGGTTCGAACTTGATCCCACGCTCGTTCACCAACTGCGCCACGTGTGGCTTGGGGACACCGTTCATTAATAGGTCCACGATATTTTCCTCGGTTAGCCGAGGGATGGTGACGGCAATCTCGATGGCGATTGTAGCCAAGCCGTCGGGGCCTTTCGCCGTGAGTTTGTATGAGGTCGTCGAACCGGGCGCCACGGTCTTGGTGCCGGTGGCGGCCACACGCCCAAAGTCTGGGGTGAGTTCCACGTCAGTGGCGTATTGGGCCGCCCAGTGCAGGTCTGCCGTCTGTCCTTTCTCGATTGAATAACTGGAGGCCGAAAAGGTTATCACGGGCTTAGACGAAATGCCCCGCAGTCGCATAGCTTGCTCGCGGAACTTGCCAGCGAAAACCAAATCACCCAAGAGATCATACGCCTCGGCTAGCAATTCGAGGTTCTGAGGGTTTGCAGGACAAGCGACGAAAGCACTCATGAGAAGACTGCGCGCTTGCGTTACTTGGGTGCTTACATCCATTTGCTTGGCCCGGAGGATGTCGTCGCGGGCGTCACTGCACCGGTCGGCCCGCACCAACGGAACCCCCTCGAGCAGCAAAATGGCCGCCCAACAGCCCGCCAGCCCCCAAAGAGAAGGCGAAGTTATATTCCACTTGGGAGAGGAGGAATCGTTCCCACGCGATTTCATATGTTTGGCCTCAATGACCTTCCTTGCAACGGAATGGGCTTTCGATGTCCTTTACCTGCGCGTCGGTGAGATGCAGAATCTGTTGGCGCCTCTTTAACATAACTCGTTCTTCGGCCGTGATCACTCCATCCGAGGCTGCGTCCTTGAAGTCATCTTGGTACTTTTGCTCGTTTTGCTTCAAAACGAGGAAACGCCCCACCTCCGAATTCACCACTTGTAGTGCGATGCCTTCCTTTACCCCATAATCGCTGGCGCTCGAAATGAGTTTCTGCTTCAGGGTCTCGTTGGGCTCGTCCTTCTGGGCCGCAACCTTGCTCCGAATGTAGAGTCTATAATCGTGCACGACATCCGATTCCCCTGCGGGCCAGCCCTCCAGCGGAATGCTTGCTGTAGGGACTGGTGGCGCCGCGTTTTGGGGGGCGGCCAACTGCGCAGCTGCCACTTCCTTCATGAACTGGTGCTCCTGTTCCTGCTTCAAAACGGCGCGGTCCCTTTGTAAGCGGGCCAGTATTTCGCGGAAGTACTTCTCGCCGGGATCAAGATTAAGGGCCTGGGAGTAACATTTCTCCGCTTCGTTCAGATGTGAGTTTGCCTCGTCGAGTTTCTCGTCTCTCATGACTGTGGCCGCCAAGGCTTCATGGGCGAGGCCCAAATTATATTGACGTGCTGCTTCTTTTCCCCTGTCCTTCTCCTTAATAGTAGCGCTCTTCCAGGAGTCGAAAGCCTGCGACCAGTTGCCGGCTAACGCATAGGTGTTTCCTGGCTTCAACTCGTTATCAACTGTGAGCATAGCCCTGCGAGGTTCGTCATAACCCGCAACCATCCTCATTGTTTCAGTTGCTGCCTGCTCAACCAGCCAGCGACGGATGGTTTGGGTGTCCTGTATCTGGCCGGGTGAAACGCCGTACCCCAGGCCACCACACTTCGGCGGCCCCGCGATGTCTGACTCCCTTTGATAGCGAGGGTTAAAGACGCGGTTGGCCAGAACTGACTGCGATTTTGTATCGGTCACTTGTAGGGTCGCCCCCAGGTTCCCAGACGAAATCAGGTAGGTTACCTGAGCCTGTTGAAAACCGCAGTCCTCAACCCGAGTTGCGTTACCCTTATTGTCATAAACATTGTGATATCCGGTGTGGACGCTAACCGACTGCAAACGGCTCTCTTGGCGGACCGACGATGAAATCTCGTTAATCGTGAATTGAATCACCGTCTGAGCATTGGGGGTCGGCTTGTAGTTTGCTCCCACCAGACTCTGCTCTAGAAGGATCTTGAACTGACTGGCCCACAACGCGTTTGCCGAGTCGAGCGTGTTTGTGTCGGTTCGTACTTCGCGCCCAGGGGTCACAAAAGCCGGAGGATGGTGCATCATGAAAGTGATCCAAGTCTTGTTGATTCCAAATTTCGGCCATACTTGGATATGCGTTACTAACGCGGCAAACAGAAAGAGGAAGAAGATTTGTTTCTTCTTGCACATCAGGGATCTCCTGTTTTGAATTTGCGTGGAGTAAAACAGCCGTGTACGTGCGTGAGGACACATGAAGCCTCCCCCTCATGGAAAGGAGGCATCAGGCTTATTCGAAAAGTGAGCCTATATTAGCACACTGTTTGAGAATATCAAGTGTAAGATGAGGAAATTGTCACGACACGCGCGAATTGATCCGCGGGTAATGGGGGCGCTGCAAATAGGGAATGGGATCCTCCACGCCCGCTTCCTCGAAAGCCCGTAGGCGCAAGGCGCAGCTATCGCACACGCCGCACGCCACGTCCTGCCCCTGGTAGCACGACCAAGTGAGCTCGAAGGGCGCGCCCAGTTCGCGCCCGCGACGAACAATCTCACTTTTCCGCATCTGAATCACCGGTGTCACGATCTCTAATTGCGTCTCGGGTTTGGTTCCGGCGGCGATAACGCGGTTGAACGCCGCATAGTATTCCGGGCGGCAATCGGGATAACCAGAGCTGTCTTCTTCTACGGCCCCCACGAAAATCTTGCGTGCCCCTAAAACCTCGCCCCAGGAAACAGCGATGGAAATGAAATGCGCGTTGCGAAAGGGAACATAGCTCGAAGGGATATCCTGCCTCTCCAAATTGGCGAGCTCGACCGTAATCTTGGCGTCGGTCAAGCTCGACCCGCCGATTTGTTTCAGGTGATCCAGCCGGCATACCAAGCGATGCTCTGCTCGGTAGAAATCCGCCAGGGCGTTGAAAGCGCGGAGCTCGCGAGCCTCCGTCCGCTGGCCGTATCCTACATGGAGCATGGCGAGGCGGTAATCAACATTCGCAATCGCGGTCGTCACGCAACTGTCCATGCCGCCGCTGGCAAGGATGACCGCGAGGAGCTTGTCCGAGGTCCGAGGTCCGTGGTCCGTGGTCAATTGCTAACCATCCCTCCTGTAGAACCAGTTGGTCCAGCCGGACCTGTATGACCTACTCCTACTGCTGGACTCGGTGTGCCGGTTGGCCCTGCTGGCCCCTGTGATTCCGCGCCTGCAAACCATGCCGCACGACTAGGTGGCAGATGATTGAAAAAACAGATGACCACCTTTTCAAGGTCGGCCAAGATAGCTGCCCACATCCAGTTCTTGTCCGCACGGAGTCTCGAATAAGTAAGGTGTGCGACTTGTTTATTCACCTTCGTTTCTGCATCCCGCAGGAGATCAGTCTTGGCTGGCCGATCCGCGTTCCACGAGGTCACGTCCTTTACGTAGTCGTCCGCGAGTATGTCATCAGCGTTTCGAGCGTTTCGTCTATTTGGTGGGTAAAGGAAGTCAATCAGATTTCGAAGATGGAGAACAAAGCTTTCCAGGTACGCGTTCCATGTATGCTGATTTGTCTCACCAAGACCTTTCGAGAGAAACGATACGGTTGCTGCCAGCATATCAAGCTCATATTTAACATGTACGGAGGCATGCTGCAGTTCCTGCTCTGTTCTTCCCATGAACCACCCGCCAATTAGCACTATTCGTCTTGCCTTCTGCCTACTGCTTACTGCCTACTTCACCCTAAACCCCGTGCATGTCCGGGTCCCAAATGAACTTGTGAATCTGTAGGCCCAGGCGGACTTCCAATCCGTCGCGCAGAATCCACTCGGCGAGTCGGCGCGGGTGCAACTGCCCAAAGACCGGCGAGAGGATAACCTCGTCAACCCGGCCGCGCAGACCATGCTGGAGCATAAAATCGTGGGCGTAGCGATAGTCGTTTTCGTCGACAATCACGAATTTGATCTGATCTTTCTTTTCCAGGGCGCCCAAGTTATCAATACAGAAGGTTCCGCCTTCGCCACTGCCGGGACACTTGACATCGAGCACTTTAATGACCGCCCTCGGCAGACGGCCGATATATCGCTCCCCACTTGTTTCCACCAGCACCCGAAACCCTTCACCTAACATCTGCTCCGTCAGCGGGTAGACATCGTCTTGAAGCAGCGGCTCACCGCCGGTCAGCTCCACCAGTTTGCCCCCCAACTGGTGAACCCGCGCCATGACTTCATCCACCGTCATCTTCTGACCGCCATGAAACGCGTAAGCCGTGTCGCACCAATGGCATCGCAAGTTGCAGCCGGTCAAGCGGATGAAAACGCAGGGTAATCCCGCGAAATTAGACTCTCCTTGAATCGACTTGAAGATTTCCGTTATAACCATGCGTTTGTGGGACCTGCCGGCGTCCGCAAACTCCTCCCAGCATTTTACATTATTTCCTTGGGGCCTGAAGAGATTGGGTTGCGAGGGGCCGCGTCGCAAAAGGGGAATTTGAGTCCCGAACTGGGCCAGATCACGTGCAAAAAGTCATTGTCGCACACCGATATTTGATGTGCGTCAATACATGTCGGGCGCTAATTAATTGAATCTAAGGAAGTTTCCTATTCAGCCGATATTAAGTAAGCATGAGGCCAAATGGTGGCCCCTGGGTTGCATCCAATTGGGAAGAGACGAGGGTGCGGGTTATGCTAAGCCATGACGAACTCGGAAAGATTCGGGAAGAACGTGAAGTCTTGGAAACTTGGCGAAGTTACTCCCGGCACGTGGTTGCTGACATGCTGGAAGCCTGCGCCATCTGTGGGATCATCCGCGAAAAGGTCCAATTGGCCCGCTGCCGCTGGTGCGATGACACCTACATCTGCAAGGAAGGTGTCTGCGCCCAACAGCACCAGGCGGAATTGCATCCCGCTGTGGCTTTCTGGACCTGGTAGCAAGGAAGAAGTCAGAAGTTAGAAGCTAGAAGCCAGAATCCATCCTTAACCATTGCACCGTTTCTGGCATCTTCTAGCTCCTCACTTCCAGATTCTAACTTCTCATTTTGGACGATAAGTGGCTGAGGTCGTATCGGTCTCCCAAATCGTTACGGCCTGAACTTGCAGGCCCCGATTCCGGACTTGTGGTTCCAGCTCATCACAAAAATACTTGGCGATGTTTTCCGCTGAAGGATTAAGCTTATCGAAAGGCGCAAGGTCATTCAGGAAGCGGTGATCCAGGCGCTCCACCAGTTCCTTGAGGGTCTTCCGCACCTCCACGAAATCCATCAACAGCCCTGTTGAATCAAGCTGCTCGCCGCCCACGACCAATTGGACTTTATAATTGTGCCCGTGAACATTTTCACACTTACCTTTATATCCGCGCAGGGCATGGCCTGCCGCGAAAGTATATTCAACTGAAACTTCGAACATTCTCACCTCAAGAAGAAGTCAGAAGCCAGGAGTTAGAAGCCAGGAGTTAGAAACCAGGCATCGAAGTCACAATTCATTGATTGCACGGTTCCTTCTAACTTCTAGCTTCTAACTCCTGGCTTCTGACTCCTGACTCCTGGCTTCTGGTTCCTAACTCCTAACTCCTGACTCCTGACTCCTGTCTTCTGGCTCCTGAGTTCTGGCTTCAACATTCTCGCATGAAGGCCTTCACGTCTTCCAGCCGATTCGTCTTGCGGTAAGGGGGGAGGCTTTCCAGGAAGACACGCCCGTAGGGCATGCGCATCAGGCGGTGGTCCAGCATCACCAGGATGCCGCGGTCGGTTTCACTGCGGATGAGCCGACCGAAACCTTGTTTCAGGGTGATGACCGCTTGCGGCACCTGGTAATCGGTGAAAGCGTTGCCGCCCTCTTCATTAATTTGTCGGATGCGGGCGGCCGTAACCGGGTCGGTGGGGACGGCGAAGGGCAGGCGGTCGATCAGCACGGCGCTCAGTTGCTCACCCTGCACATCCACGCCTTGCCAGAACGAACTGGTGCCGAACAGCACGGCATGGGGGGTGGAGCGGAAGCGGTCCAGCAATTCCGTCCGCGGCATCGAGCCTTGAATCAGCAGAGGATACCGCAAACGCGGCTGGAGGCGTTCGTAAACGTCGCGCATTTGCGCGTAGGAAGTGAAAAGCACAAAGGCGCGCCCGCGCGTGGCCTTCAACAACTGCACGATTTCTTCCGCCGCCAAGCGCGCAAAATCCGGCTGGCGCGGGTCAGGTAAATGCAGGGGGGTATAGAGCAGGGACTGGTGAGCGAAATCGAAGTGGGAGTCCAGAATGCGTTCTTTAGCGTTTTGGACACCCAGCCGGCGCTTAAGGAAATCGAACGTTCCGCCCACCGCCAGCGTCGCCGAGGTCAGGATCACGGTCTGCACCTGCTCAAACAGCCGCTCGCGCAGCAGCGTCGAGACGTCGATGGGCGTGGCCTGCATGAAGACGCCGCGTCCGCGCCGCTCCCACCAATACACCATGTTGCGTTCGTGGCTTTCCAGCACCACTTCAAAACTGGCGCGCAGTTCCTGGGCGCGCCTCATCAGATTATTGATTTCCTCCGGGCGCTCCGGCACGCGGCTGAGTTCCGTTTGGAGGAGCAGTAACGCGTTGGTCAAGGCCGAGTAAGCGCCACGATTGACTTCCAGGAAACTCTCGCGATTGTCGAAATTGGCACGCCCTTCCGTGCGCGGGAAAAGCTCAAAGAACAAATCGGCGCGGCGCCGCAGTTCCCCCACGGCGGCCAGAACTTCATGGCTTTTGATGCCCTTTATCCGCAACGTCGCTTCGGTGTCGCGCGCCAATTCCTCCACGCGGTAGTTGCTCACTTCCACGCCGAAGTACTGCGTGGCCACGTCTTCCATCTCATGGGCTTCATCGAACACCAGCGCCGCGTAGTCGGGCAGCAGCGTGGCGTACTCCCTTTGCCGCAGGGCGAGGTCGGCGAAAAACAAATGGTGGTTCACGATGAGCAAGTCGGATTCCGCCGCGCGCTGATGCATCCGGGTGATGAAGCAACGCTCGAACTGTTGGCACTTTTGCCCCGTGCAGGCTTCGCTGCGGGCATCCACCTTTTTCCAGAGCTCGCTCGCATCCGGCAGCCAGCGCAATTCCGCGCGGTCGCCGGTTTCAGTGCGTTCCTCCCACTGGCGCAGTTTCGGGTACTGCTTCACCTCCTCCATGCCGTTTAGGACAGGCTGGTTCTCCATATCGTAAAGTTTCTGCCGGCAGAGATAGTTCTGGCGCCCCTTCATCAGCGTGACGCGCATCTGCGGGAACATTTTCTTGAGAAAAGGGATGTCTTTGTAGAAGAGCTGCTCCTGGAGGTTCTTGGTTCCCGTGGAGATTACCGCTCGCAGACCGCTGCGCAACAGCGGCACGAGGTACGCCAGCGTTTTGCCGGTCCCGGTGCCCGCTTCTACAATCAGGTGCTGGCGGTTCTCCAGCGCCGCCTCCACACTCTCCGCCATCTCGAGCTGCCCCGGCCGGTATTCGTAATGCGGATGGTGGCGCGCCAGCCACCCCCCGGGAGCAAAGACCTTCTCGAGGGGGATCTTGTCTGGCGGTTTGTTGGTCGTAGTCGGCATAAGACGCAGTCAGCAATCACTCGAAAGCCCGCGCAGCGGGCGTCATCATTTAGCCCACGGCGCCAGCCGTGGGAAAATCGAGAGATGGAATGATTTCTCAAGCCCCGGCAGGGGCGACATCGGCACGACGGACCGAGCGGAATCCTGATGTCGCCACTACCGTGGCTCACGCACTATTCTGCGCCGCGTGCTCCCACGGCTTTCGCCGTGGGCCACACGATGTCGCCCCTTCCGGGGCTCAGCCCTCTCCCCTGGGGTCGGAGATCCGGCGCGGCGGGAGAGGGTGCCCGAGGGACGAGGGCGGGTGAGGGGTCCCTTATCTTGCTGTCTGCCGTCCCCTGATTCTCTCACTCCGTCTCGATGACTTTCTTCACCCATTTCTTCACGTCCTGCGCCGCGCGCCGGGGTGTGTCCTTCCCCCACCAATCCATCACCGGGGTCTCCGAGAGCTGGCGGAAGATTTTAGCCCGCTGCGCTTCATCGGGGACGGTATCCATGACCTGCTTGCGAGCCTCGCGCAGAAACTGCAAGTAGGCGCGATATTCGCGTCCCAGCTTGAGCTGAAGCTGCCGCCGCAACCGGCGGGCCAGCGCCGGGCTAGCGCCCGAAGTTGAAATTGCTACCAGCAAATCACCTTGCGCAAATGAGGCGGGCACAATGAAATCGGATTTCCGCGCATCGTCGGCGACGTTTACCAGTGCCCCGATCTCTTCCGCATCCTTTCGAACTGCCCTCTGCGTCTCAGGGCTGTCGGTGGCGGCGAAAACCAGCACGGGTCGAACTCCGCGCGGGCCTTCCGGCCGTGCCGACGCCGGTCCTTCCAGATCGGTGGGGCGGTACGCGCGCAGGGTGAGATCGATCTTCTTACGCGCGGCCAGGAGCGCCAAGCGCGGTGTCACCGCCGGGCTGATCACATGTACGCTGGCACCCGCGCGCAGGAGCGCTTTCACCTTGCGCTCCGCCACGCGCCCCCCTCCCACCACGGTGCAACGCCGCCCCCGCAGGTCCAGAAAGATGGGATAATAGCGCATCAGCTTGACACACCCTTGGCAGGAAGCCTAAGTTGGTTCATCGGACCAGACTGTCTACACGTGCCGGCGTGCGGGCGCACGGACGACAGGATACCATACCGGGGATTGGTGATTGGCGATTGATGATTGTCGCCGCAGCTAAGAATTTTTCTTGCCTCGCCCCCTTGGGGGCGAGGGTTGTAAGTTCAAATCGATGTCTCCCTCGGTCGCCGCGGCGGCAGAGGGCTGGATTCCAAGACCTGGGCTGACGGCTGATTGCTGACCGCTGAGAGCTGATAGCTGACAGCAGTTTTACACTTTACACTTTAACCTTTAAACTTTCCATGCCCACGCTTCCTCGCATCGTGATTCTCGGCCGGCCGAACGTGGGCAAGTCCACGCTCTTTAACCGTATTTGCGGGCGTCGCCGGGCGCTGGTGGGCAACGAGCCCGGCATGACTCGTGACCGTCTGTACGCTCGCGCCGAGTGGCTGGGCAAAGCTTTCGAAGTCATCGACACCGGGGGCATCATCCCCTCGGAGAAGGAGTTGATCCCCATCGAGATTTACCGCCAGGCGCAAAAGGCCATTGAGGAAGCCGCGCACCTGGTTCTGGTGGTGGACGCCCGCGAAGGCGTGGTGCCGCTGGATGAAGAGTTGGCGCAACTCCTGCGCCGCACCGGAAGACCCCTGGCCGTGGCCGTGAACAAGGTTGACTCGGCGCAGCACTCGCCGCTGGCAGCGGAATTCCATCGGCTGGGAATCCAACACATCTTTCCGATCTCCGCCGAGCACGGCCTGGGGGTGGATGATTTACTGGACCATGTGACCGCGGGATTCATCCATGAGCCCATCGAGGAGGATGAATCTCCCGAGACTCGCAAGCCCGAGCCTCGCAAGAAGGATCGATCCCTTCCCCAGGCTCCGCCGGAATCTGAGGGGGAAGACTTGCCACCTGAAGGCCAGAGGCACGTTCACCCGATCACCGGATCACCCGATCACCCGATTCACGTCGCCATCATCGGGCGGCCCAACGTGGGAAAGTCCACCCTGCTCAATCAACTCCTTAACGAAGAGCGCTCGATTGTCTCGTCCGTGCCGGGGACGACGCGCGACGCCGTGGACGCGGAATTGGAGCGCGACGGCCTGCACTTTCGCTTTGTGGATACGGCGGGTATCCGTCGCAAGGGCAAAACCAAATTATTGGCGGAAAAGCTCAGCGTCATCCAGGCGCGCAAGCACCTGGAGCGTGCGGAGGTGGCGCTGCTGATTCTGGACGCCCAGGAGGGCGTCACCGCGCTTGACACTCACATCGGCGGATACGCCCATGAAAGCCGGCGCTCCGTCATCATCGTGGTGAACAAGTGGGACGCCATTCGCAAGGGCCCCACCACCACCCAGGATTTCACCCAGGAAATTCGGGATCGTATGAAGTACCTGGATTACGCGCCCATCGTCTTTATTTCCGCGCTGCGCGGGCAGAGGTTGGGAAACTTGTTGCAGGCCATCGCGCAAGTCGCCCAAGCCCGCCAACTTCGCGTCAGCACGGCGGAGATGAACCGGTTTCTAGCGGAGGTTGATTTCGAGCGCGCTTCATCCCCGTCGGGCAAGCCCACCCGGCTTTACTATTTGACCCAAGCGGGAGTGGCGCCGCCCATTTTCATCGCTTTTACCAATCGATCCGGCAAACTGCATTTTTCCTTCGAGCGTTTTCTCGAAAACCGCATCCGGGAGAAATTCGGTTTCACCGGCACACCCATTGTGATCAAGTCTAAAGCACGACGATAGTCCCTCCCGGGCCGTGGAACGGGGGCGGTTGATTAAAGGAAATGTTTATCATTAAGCAATGCCCCGCTTTATTAACTTGTTTACCCCTGCCCGAGGGGATGGTATACTCCGTCTGTCATACCGCAAGCGAATAGGGGGCCGGTAGAATCATGTTGACACAGGTGAACTGGTTCCAGAAGGGGGGTCAGGCCTCATGTCATGGGAAATGGGAGGCGTCCGCGCTATTTTTGTCATCGTCATTATCGCGGCCGCAATACATCTTCATCCTTTTGGCTTGTCTCAAATCAAATCCGCTATCTTAGGATTGGCTCTAGGGATTTTCTTCACTTTCTTTGAAATGCGGCTGGAGGAAGCAAGCTTGAAGCGCCTGCTGGGTGCGGCTTTCGGTTCGATCCTGGGCATTCTGGGCGCGCTCATGATCACCCACCTGCTGTGCCTGACGGCGATCGACAGAGCGGCAAACTCATTCTTTCAGGTGACCCTGCTACTGTTGATGGCTTACGTGGGATTGGTGCTGGGCGCCAATAAAGGTGACTTGCTCAATCTCGGCGCGCTTGGCGGACTTTTTGCCACGGAAAAGACGCCTCGCAAGAATTACAAAGTGCTCGACACGAGCGTCATTATCGACGGCCGCATCGCTGACGTTTGCGAAACGAGCTTTATTGACGGGACACTTATCGTCCCGCACTTTGTGCTGCACGAACTACAGTTGGTAGCTGACTCCTCCGATCCACTGAAGCGCAATCGCGGGCGCAGGGGGTTAGACATCCTGCAGCGCATGCAAAAAATGGGCAACATCACGGTGCAGATTGTTGAGGAAGATTTTCCCCGGCTCCGCGAAGTCGATCTAAAGCTTATTGAGTTAGCACGGGCTTATGAAGGGAAAATCGTCACCAACGATTTCAATCTCAACAAAGTGGCCCAACTCCAAGGTGTCCCGGTGCTCAATATCAACGAACTGGCCAACGCTTTGAAGCCCGTCGTCCAGCCCGGTGAGATTATGCGGGTGTTTATTCTGAAGGAAGGCAAGGAATACAACCAGGGCGTCGCCTACTTGGATGACGGCACCATGGTGGTGGTGGACAACGCCAAGAAAATGATTTCCAAGACCATCGACATTTCCGTGACGAGCGTTTTGCAGACCACGGCCGGAAAAATGATCTTTGGCAAGTACGATGAACGGAGAGCCCTGGTCGAGGCGGTTCACCAGTAAATGAGGATTCTGAATGCAAGTAAGGCGACGGAGGCCCGGCGCGCTCCGTCGCCTTTCTTTTCCTGCGGGCGCCCCGCGTTTGTGGTGAGTTGCGTGGGGTTGCAGGGACCCACCATGGGTGGCGAATGACCGCGGCGACTGTATGAGCGTTTTAGCCATCATTCCGGCGGCGGGTACAGGATTAAGGATGGGTGGAGCTACGCCCAAACAATTTCTCTCCCTCGAGGGCGTACCTATTTTCGTTCACACCCTTAGGAAGTTTGCTGCTTCTGAAGCTATCGACGAGATTTTCTTGGGGGTGCGGCCGGAAGAAATGGATCGGGCCTCCAAGGAGATTGCCACTGAGCATTTTACCAAAAACGTGCGGCTGCTAGCGGGTGGCGCGTCGCGGCAGGAAACCGTCGCCCGGTGCCTGGATCAGGCCCCGCCGGAAACGGAAGTAGTAGTGGTCCACGATGCGGTGCGCCCCTTCATTGAACTCGCCATGATTCGCCAAGTCGTTGACGCCGCGCGCAAAGACGGTGCTGCTATTCTGGGCATTCCCAGCGTGGATACGGTAAAAAAAGTGGAGCGGCAAACCATTTTGGGGACCATTCCGCGCGAGCGCATTGTCCTGGCCCAGACCCCGCAAGCCTTTCGTTACACCATTATGCGCCAGGCTTTTGACCGCGCCCTGGCGGAAGGTTATTATGGCACCGACGAGTCGAGCTTGGTGGAACACGACGGCCACGACGTGACGGTCCTAATGGGATCGGACCGGAACATCAAAATTACCAAACCTTCGGATCTGCCCCTGGCCCGCCTTTACATCGCTCAAGAGCGCGAACACATCCGGGAAGACGCCTGATTTGGGGAAGATGAATCCTTCACGCAGCACACGAAAACCTGGTGGCAAAGGTATTCTATCCAACCGCACGGCCAGGATGGCCGTGCCACGGCGGGTGGCAACAGTTTTACCCCTACTGTTTCGGGTGGGGATCGGCAACGACCTCCACCGGCTGGCGGATAGACGCAAACTGATTCTGGGCGGGGTGCGCATTCCCTTTGACAAGGGCCCGGTCGGCCATTCCGATGGCGACGTGCTGGCCCACGCCATTTGCGACGCTTTGCTGGGTGCGGCGCGCCTCGGTGACATCGGGCGCCACTTCCCCAACACCTCTCCCCAGTGGAAAAACGCTTCCAGCTTGCTCTTCCTGCGTCACGTCCGCCAATTGCTCGACGCCGCCGGGTTCAGCATTGTCAACATCGACGCAACGGTGGGTCTGGAGCGGCCCAAGCTGGCACCGCACATCCCTTCCATGGAAAGGAAAGTGGCAGCGGCACTGGCCCTCAAGCCCGGCCAGGTGAGCGTCAAAGCCAAAACCGGTGAAAGCCTGGACGCCGTCGGGCGCGGCGAGGCTATCCGTGCTGAGGCCGTGGCGCTGATTCAAACCCGCTCCTATCGAGCATTCCCCAGCGCTTGAACCCGCACGCTTTTAGTGGGATACTGTGCCGGTCTTGAGAAAGTTAAAATGCATTTACACTTAAACCCAATCACGGAATGCGGCATCATAAAATAGGTTGATCCGGCGGTTCCGGTGAATCCGCCCACTGCATTTGGTAACAGAGGAGGAGATGGTATGGCAGACAAAGACCCTAACCCCGGCCACTCGATGTTTGGCCTGAACGATGAGCCCACGCGACGCGCGACCGCCCCTGAGGAGGCGCCCGCGTCGCCTCAACCCCAACCCGCAGCCCCTCCGTATGTTTTAGTTCAGCAAGCCCCCCAATCGGTTCCCACCCCGGGAGGTGGGAAAGCGCTGCCCTGGCTGGTGGCGGCGCTGGCCGTTCTGGCCATTGCGAACCTGGTGTTGGTGCTCATGGCTCGCTCACAGTTTAACGACTACGCGACGAAACAGGCTGACGCGATGAATCTGCTGACCCGGCGCATGGACTCCAGCGACGAGCGCTACGCGCAACTGCGCGGGCAATTCCAGGTTACCTCAGAGAAGCTTGGCTTGACGCAACAGGAACTGGCCCGCGCGCACGCCCTGGCGGCGGAAGTTCAAAAACAACAACAGACCGCCGTGGCCCAA
>Ga0315282_10006616_pt1 | contig 19311 bp, 15 predicted proteins | sample YL17G07_20_MG_FD_203693 | JGI IMG/M metagenome (GOLD analysis project Ga0315282, IMG submission 203693) | Sediment microbial communities from Yellowstone Lake, YNP, Wyoming, USA - YL17G07_20 | ecosystem: Environmental > Aquatic > Freshwater > Lake > Sediment | place: USA: Wyoming | collected... | reverse complement strand
GAACAGGCAAGACAGATAGCAATAGATATGCTAAGAAAAGTAGGTATACCAAAACCTGAAGAGAGGATAGACACATATCCATTTGAGCTCTCAGGTGGAATGCGTCAGCGTGCAATGATAGCTATGGGTAATTCTTGCAAAAATAGTTGATATATCCCATCCTCTTCTATCCCCTTTTTTAATCTTCTTTTAGAATTTCTCTATGCTATTAAACTCTTTAAATCTATCGCTTCCCTCGCATTACCCCTCCATATCTCCTGAGTTACATATACAAAATTTAATAGCCCATCCTCTGACTTCATCCCCCTTGTCGTCTTATACCTTATTTTAGTCCTGCCTATGCTCCTTTCTGTAAAATTATTCTCCTTAGGGACTTCTCGCCTCCTTTCGTAAGTAGTTAAGTCCCTCCATTTCTCTGATAACCTTAATAGAAATTGTGCCCCTTCATCTCTACTACCCCTCTCTTTTAACTTCTTAAGATACATACCCCAGATGATATTTACTCCTTCTTTAGTAGGGGCTCTCGCTAAGTTCATTATCCTCTCCCTCTCCTCTAAAGTGAAATCTGCCTTCTTTAACGCCTTACTTAGATTCTTTAATATATGAACTAAACATAACTGCCTCTCTACCTCACTCTCTTTTAATCTCTCTATCTTCTTCTTAAAAGTCTCTGAAGTCTCATTTGGTAAAAGTTCTCAATCTAAAAGAATTCCATCTGTACTAAAAAACATATTAACTATTCTTTTTATCCCCTTTATTCTTACATAAGTCTGGTCAAACCCAGCTATAGAATATCTGCCTTTAGCCTTCTTCTCTCTAAGTCTCTTACCAATCCTCTGAACATATCTCCAAACTGTAGTTTGGTCTATAGAGAGTTTAAAGAATATTAAGACTTTTGAAGCATTTCCGTAAGATAATCCAAGGGTATATAAGAATACAACTAAAGAAACTATAAACTCAGAGAAAACGAATCTAGAAACTCCTTCTGGTCTTTGTGTAAATGTCTTATTACAAGAAAGGCACTTCCATCTTTGGACTGTTACATATTTCACTTCAGGGTCTCTCAGATGCCTAAGTCTTCTTCCATATCTTACTAGAAGAGATGACTTACAATAAGGACAGCGATATACGTAATCTTCCGGAATACTCTTTACTTTAGCTGAACTTCGTGGTATTTTAATTAATATTCTCATAATTGGGTTTCTTCGCTTTCACGCAGGTCACTCGCTTACGTGGGCGGAGGAAGTGCTTCGCTAGGAGGTATGCCTATTATGCGCAAGGAATTTGCCAGTGACGATCCCCCCCGCTCTCTGACCCCACTTTTCTGGGTACGTGGAGAGGAAGAGCGTTTACTGCGCGACGAGATCACGAAGATGGACGAGGCGGGCATGCGTGGTTTCATCGTCGAATCGCGCGTCCATCCCGACTACCTTGGGCGCCGCTGGTGGCGTGATCTGGAGATCATCATTGCTGAGGCGAAGACCCGGCAGATGGATGTCTGGATATTCGATGACAAGCGATTTCCCTCCGGCTACGCGGCGGGCATCCCCGCACGGGAGAACCCGGCCTTTGCCAAACTGTATCTGGCTGAGCGGCACATTGATGCCTACGGGCCGCTGCCGTACGGTTGCTTTGACATCGCCGCGTGGCTCGAAGAGGGAGAGTGGTTGGTGGCCGTAGTCGTAGCCCGCCGGACGGGACCTGATACGATCGATGGGGACAGCCTTGTTGATTTGACGGACTTTGTTAAAGAGGGGTATCTGCGGTCTCAGGTACCGGAGGGCGAATGGCGACTTTTCCTGATGGTTGCCACGCGCACCGGCGGAGAAGAGGGAACGAAAGACTATATCAATCCGTTGGTGCCCGAGGCGGTAGACCGTTACATTGAGGTTGTCTTTGCGGCGACTTACGAGAGACTGGGGCACGAATTCGGGCACACGCTCAAAGGTTTTTTCACCGACGAGCCACGGTTCGGCAATGCCGCCAGTTACTACTCCTTGCCCGGGCAACTGGATCAGGTGTTGCCCTATTATGACGGCTTTCTTGCGGATTTCCGGAGCCGGACGGGTTATGATTTGCGTCACCTGCTGCCGCTTCTCTGGTATGAAGGAGGCCCGACAACAGGGAAGGTTCGCTATGACTACATGGACGCCATAACAACTCGCTTTGCGGACACCTTTTTCCACCGCATCGGTGACTGGTGCAGGGAGCACGGGGTGCGCTGGATCGGCCACATCGTTGAGGATAACGGGGCCCACGGGCGTCTGGGCTACGGTGGCGGGCATTACTTCCGGGACATGGCTCACCTGGATGTGGGCGGAGTAGACGTGGTGTACCAGGTCTGGCCGGGTGTGACTGGTGGGACCATGAACAGCCCGTTCGGCCCCCTGGCTATGGATTTCTTCTACTGGGGCCTGGCGAAGATGGCCTCCTCCGCCGCCCATCTCTCTCCCCGCAAAGACGGTACGACCATGTGCGAAGCATACGGGGCATACGGGTGGCGGGAGGGCCTGCGCTTGATGAAGTGGCTGACCGACTACCTCTGCGTCCGGGGCGTCAATATGATCGTGCCCCATGCCTTCAGCCCCAGGTTCCCGGACCCGGACTGCCCACCCCATTTCTGGGCGCGCGGGCACAACCCGCAGTGGCCGTACTTCCGGTACTTCGCCAACTTTGCCAACCGGACCTGTTACCTGCTATCTGGCGGCGTGCACAACGCTGAGGTTGTCGTATTGTACACAGCTAGTTCTCTATGGGCCGCGGGCGGAGATGGTTTCGAGAAGGTTGTGCGCGTTTTGGCGGAAGCGCAGATTGATTGTGATGTCGTCCCGTATGACAGTTTGGCCGGCGCCGGCGGGCGTGTTGCGAATGGCCGCCTGTTGTTGGGGACGGAGTCTTTTCGGGCAGTGATCCTGCCGCGGGTCGAGGCGCTGCCCACCACAGTGCTATCGTGTCTTGCGGAGCTGACCGAGGCGGGGATTCCAGTTTTGCTCCTGGAGCGTTGGCCGGAGAAGCCCTGCTCTGGCGATGACAAGGTCTTCCACAAGGCTCTTGAGCGGCTGCAGGCGGCTGCCACCTTGTGCAACTATACCGACCTCAGCGGCTACCTGCGCCGGATCGGCTTATGCGGTCTCGTACCTGATGCGGACGTTCCGTTCCTCAGGCACCTGCACTACCGCAAGGAAGGGATGGACCTTTACTTCCTCTTCAATGAAGATCTCCATCAGGCCGTCGACACCTGGGTCACTGTGGAAACTACCGGGACTCCGGAATACTGGGATCCACTGACCGGCAAACAGAAGATCGCAACCTATGAGGTTCTTCCGGAGCACACCCGTGTGCGGGTACGGTTGGCCCCCTTTGAATCAGTTTTTGTCGTTTTTGAAAATGAGATCGTAAACGAGGCCGCAACTCTGGGGGTATGGCCAGAAGGCATATGGCCGGAAGATGCCGAGAAATTCATCATCGACATGGCCGGTCCCTGGGAGACTTCCCTGGCAACTGCGGAAGAGTATCCAAGTTTCACGCCGGAGCCGGCACTCGCCAGTCTCGGCGACTGGTCGCTGTGTAAGTCCCTGGGCCGTTTCGCGGGTACCATCCGCTATGAAACTGCATTTCATCTGCCCGCAAATTGGCGGCAGGAGCAGGCAGCGGCTCTCGACCTCGGAGAGGCTTTTGAACTCGTCCGTGTTGCAGTAAATGGAGAGGAAGCGGGTGTGCGGATAGCTCCCCCGTACCGGTTTTCTGTTACCGGATTGCTCTATCCGGGAGAGAATCGGCTGGCGATCGACGTGACCAATACGCTAGCCCGTTCGTCGCCGACTCCGGAGCCATTCTCCCGGTATGTAGCGCTGGAGCCATGCGGCCTCCTGGGGCCGGTACGGCTGGTTTTGAGGGGAGTATGATAGTGACGAATCTCCTTGGTGGAACGGTACGATCGGGGTTAGAGATCAAGACAAAAAGCGGAGGGAAAGCAGCATGTTCAGCGTTACATTTGATGTCGACCAACCGGGCCAGGTTTTCGCGCCAATCTGGAGGAAGCGCATTGCTGCGGGCCGAGCTGCGGAAGGCCTGCGCGAAGATTGGCGAGCTCAGCTTCGACAGGTCCAACAGGAGATCGGATTTGAGTACATTCGTTTTCACGGAATATTCCATGATGATATGATGATTTACCAGGAAGACACCCATGTCGCCAGGCGACACCATAGAGAATGAATGTGGAATCCCTATCTATAACTGGCAATACCTCGACTCCTTGTTTGACTTCTTACTCGGAGTCAATATCCGTCCCTTCTTGGAACTCAGTTTCACGCCTTCAGACCTGAGAACTGCGGGAAGCAACCGTCTTTTGGTGGAAGGGCAACATCACTCCACCGAAGAATTATGATAAATGGGCTGCCCTGGTTAGGGAGCTGATACTACACTGTATCAACCGGTATGGCAAGAATGAGGTTCTGACGTGGTACTTTGAAGTATGGAATGAACCGAACCTGTACCGGGGATTCTGGGATGGCATGCAGGAAGAGTACTTTAGACTGTATTGTAGTACTGTTGAAGCGATTAAGCGAGTCGATTCGCGGCTGAGAGTAGGCGGGCCCGCTACTTCGAATTTTGAAAAGGGTAAAGCTCCATGGGTGGAAGAATTCCTTGCTTACTGTGCCAGTAATGACATACCAGTCGACTTTGTTTCTACCCATCCTTACCCTAACAATTGGCCGATGGATTCCGCTGGACAGCAACTGATGACATGTCGCTACGAAAACAGTACTTATGACGATACACGGTGGTTACGCGATACCATCGGCCGATCTGCTTTTCCTGACGCGGAGATCCATTTGACCGAATGGAACTCATCGCCTAGTCCCCGTGACTTGGTACATGATACGGCTTTTATGGCGCCATTCATCATTCAAAACAACCTGCGTTGTATTGGTCTCACGGATTCACTTGTATTCTGGACGTTTACCGATGTGTTCGAAGAAAACCGCGTGGGAGATATTATGTTTCACGGAGGATTCAGGCTGATTAACCTGCAGGACCTTCCCAAGGCATCGTTCTATGGTTATTGGTTCTTATCAAAATTAGGGGAAGAGCGGATCATCACCGGAGAGAATTATGTAGTCACCCGAAATGACGATCGGATCCAGATTCTCATGTGGAATTACTGTCACTACAATGGACGTTTTGCTCACGGAGATCGTTCAGGATTAACAGAGTATAATCGATACAGTGTTTTCGAAGATAAGGGGAGTATTGATTTTGACGTTACCGTGACCGGTTTTGTCGGGAACTATAAAATCACTGAGTATATGTTTGATCGCGGACATGGATCAGCTTTTGACGCTTGGGTCGATCTCGGGGCGCCACCTGACCCTACAGAAGGAGAGCTTGAATTCATTCGGAGAAAAACGGGACCAGAATACAAAATTGCCTTCTTGGAGGGTCAAGAGACCTTCCGAAAGGTTGTAACCGTGCAACCACACGGTGTAAGTCTCATTGAGTTGCAAAAGCTCTATTAGTTCCATGAAATCCCGAGCGAGAGTAGGTGTAAAGGTAATGACTATGACACTTCTACCGGAACAGATGCCGCTTCACCCGATTCCGCCAGCGAATATAAGGTTTTCAGGCGTGCTGTTGGACCGGCTTAAACGCGCAGCAAACAAGTTGTTGTATGAACAACCGTATTCGGAAGAATACATCCTCCACAGCGTGAACTACGCGCCGGGCACGTTGAGCCACTTCAGCGATTGGAACGGGGACATGAGTGGGCGGTGGGTCTACGCGCTGACCGCCGCACAGCGGATCACCGGTGAGTCATATCCGAAGTTGCTGAGTATTGCCGAGAAACTGAAGCAATGTCAGCAGGATGACGGGCATTTTGGAAAGGAGCAGCCGCTTTCCACCACCAACCGCGCGCAGATCTACGGCAATGGCTGGGTTCTGCTGGCACTTACGGAGTTTGCCCTGAGCACGGGTGACGAAGGCTTTCTCAATGCGGCAAGAAGACTTGGGGACTACTATGTTGCGGTTCAGGATTATTGGTTTGACCCCTCGGGGCGCATGAAGCCTGATGAATCCTATGCCCAGGATTTCTCCAACTTCTTCCATGCCATCGACTATTTAATTTATTCTTGAGTAATATTTTACCATAAGGGGGGAGGTTTTTAAAACTCATCAACCAAAATTGCAACAGTTACATTATTACAGCCTCTTGATAAGAGTATGATGGGTAGACAAGAATAGTATTTTTTCTTTATAATTAGGTAGTAGAGTTTTTAAATTATTTATTAGATTTATTTAGAACTGGTCGTGTAGGGTCCAGTATAAAGATTTTGACATTTTCTTGCCTCCTTATCGAGTTTTTAGTTAAAAGATAAGGGGACAAGGATAAAAATCAAGGTCCTTGGGTTATGGGGGTGAAGGATAAGACTGCTATATAAGAATTCAAGGCTAGAAGAAAACTCAGAGTTTCCGAAAATTTAGATATATTTTAGCCTAGTTGATCTCAAAGATAGCAGTTTAAGTTATAATAGTGGTTTTATAAGAAATTAAATACCTTGAAAGTTAATAAAGGCTTTTGGGGCATGGATACAGTAAAAGATTATCATCTAAGGGTTGAAGCCTTAAGGAAAGGCTCAGAGTTTTTGGAAATCTAGTCAAGTTAAGAGAGGTGTTAAAAATTTGATTACTGCTCAGCGTTTAGCTACTATTATTGAACTAATTTCTCGCAAAGGCAGTATTTCTGTAAAAGAGTTGGAAAAAACTTTTAATGTATCCCGTATGACAATTTATAGAGATCTAGTTAGACTTGAACGAGAAGGCGTCTTAAGAAGAATTCAGGGTGGAGCTGTACTTAGTAAAAGTACAAATGCTGAACTTACTTTTGTTTTGAGAGAACAACGGAATAAAGAGAAGAAACTTTTAATAGGGAGTAAAGCTGTCGATTTAGTAGAAGACGGAACGGCTATAGCCGTAGATGCAAGTACTACTGTGTTGCAGTTCGTACGTAATTTGAAGCGGAAGCAATTCTCTAATTTGATAGTTGTGACTACAGGTATTAAAGCTGCTTTAGAACTTGTAGGGGAACCTGGGATTCAGGTAATTTTATGTGGAGGGATAGTAAGAGAAATTTCCCTTTCTCTTGTGGGTAGATTAGCGTCTCTTGCTCTTAAAGAATTCCACTGTGTGAAAGTGTTCATTTCTGGGGAAGGGCTTACGTTTGAAAAGGGAGTTACTGCTTCTAATGTGTTGGAAGTAGAAAGTAAGCAGGAACTAATGGAATCTTCTTCTGAAAGTATCCTCCTTCTCGACTCAAGCAAATTTGGGAAGACTGCTTTTGTAACTATTGCTCCTATTGAGTCTTTCAGTACTATTGTAACAGATGCAGGAATCCCAGATATGTTTAAGAGAGGAATAATTGAGCGAGGAATAAGACTTTTAATAGCTGAATAGTTAGACTAAGTAGAAGTTTATGCAGACACTTAACCATCTCAAAAATAAATTGCCAGATTAGTCTATTCAAAATTAAGGAGCCAAAGAAGAATTTCTCTTTTAAGTCCCAAACAAAAATTTACAGAGCTCCAATAAGTTTCATTTTTAACTCCATATAATAGAGGAAATTTTCATAAGAGATATCTGGAGGGAATGTATGGTCTAGATGCGGTATATATCCTCCATTTTCTAATAGAGGAGGAATTTTAGTATAGAGTTCTTCCTCTATTGTTTTTTTATCCTTAGTAAGGGCCCTTTTATCTATACCACCACAGAGAACCAAATCTCTACCATATTCTCTCCTTAACTCTATTGGGTCCATTCCTGAAGCTTGCTCCAATGGCCAGTGACAGTTGATTCCAGCCTCTATCATTAGAGGAATTAAAGCTCTAGTATCCCCATCACTGTCAAGCCAGAAGTATCTTATTCCAAACTTTCTGAAATAGTCTATGATTCTTCGATAACGTGGAAGAAGAAATTTCTTGAAGAGTTGAGGAGAAATTAAGGGCCCCCCTTTTCCTGCAAAATCTTCAAAAAAATTAAAATAGTCAAATTGTATATCCTTTAGGGCTTTATTACTTACCTCAATGATGAAATCTGCGATAAATTCCACCATTTCTTCTACCAGTAAAGGGTCATCATAAAATAGATAGGAAATATTCTCTGTCCCAACCCATGATCTCAGTTGACTATATAATCCAATAGCTCCATTTGTGAAAAGACACAATGGATAATCTCTCTTTTCCCATATTTTAACCATTTCATCCCACCAGAGAGAATAGCGAATCGGAGAATTAGAATCATATCGCTTTTTTATCTTCTCAAAATCAGCTCTATTCTTTATTGGAAAATCCAGATATTGGTCCATCGAAGGTCTTGTCCCTCTTACTGTTCCCTCTTTTAACGCTTTTGTAATAATACCATTTGAATGTCGACAAATTATATAACGGTCAGTTTCTTCAATTATCTCCTCATCGAAGGAAGGTATCATCCCTACATTTATAGGGGCAAAGGCACGTTTATCTATGTGAAAGTATGGTTCCTCTTCAAACCAGTTCCAATAGCATACGTCTTCAGGGAGCCCTTCTTTATACCACCTCTCTATTGTCTGTCCCCAAACTCCTAACTCATAATTAGGGATTTTATCTACTGCTTTAAATCCCATAATACTTAGGAGTCTTTCTCTATCTGTCATCCCTTCTTTACCTCCAGGACCAGAATCCAGTCTTGATAAATTGGTAGACGTATACCTGATCCTTCTACTAACTCAGGTAATTGCCACTCTCCATTTTCATCAGGAACAACTAAACCAATATTGAGCTTGCTTCCATCTACTGGATTAAAGAGAAATGCCTCATAAGATACTCCTTCTTCTAATTCTTTTACTCTGAAATTGGAATAGAATAGAGGTAGATATATAATACGTACTACTTTTTGGATACCTGCTGAATAGGGGTAATAATAGTTCTTTCTATCTTCTTCAGAAACTTTAACTTCTATCCACTCTGGATGTGGCTCAAACTTCCACCACTCATACCTTTCCAATAGTTTCTTGGAAAGTCCCAACTGTCTTGACCCAGGAAGCTTATATGCCTCTTCCCAAGGAGTATTACCCCAGCTCATCCCATGGGGAGAAGGGCCAAAAGGTTCATTCTTCCTATTTACCTGCCAGATTCCATTTGCTCCGTATGTATAACCACAAGCCCCATTCAAGACACATGCCCAGAACATAAGCCTCTGCATCTGTTCTTTACATTGACCACCAATCCCCTCATAACATACTTCGCCGTTAATAACTGGCATCTTGGGCTCTCCATAGTATGACTGTTGCACTCGAAAGACAGTATTTCTCAAACTATTATCGCTATGACCTGTCTGAAGCATGTCAAAATCTATAATTGTTAGAATATCAGTATTTTCTCTAGCATATGTCCCTGGATGGATAGTAATGGGATGATGGTATGGGTCTATCTGATGGAGATATTTCCCTAATTCTTTCCATCCATCTTTCTGTAATTTCTTTTCTTTCTCTTTTTCTTTGGAGAGATAGTAAGGCATATCATACTCTCCTGCCAAACACCATACTATTGGAAATGCCCCATACCTTGCAACCAAATACTTCCAGTGCTTTTTCATCTTCTCTATCCCCATCCATGGAAGATAGTATCCCCAGCAGCCTACAATGCAAGGGACAAGCCCTGACCTAACAAGCCAGCTGATTCTCAAATCTGCCATATCAAAATAGGAAGGATTTATCCTAGGATAATCTTTCTTCCAGGGGAAGCCAGCTTCATTTGCACCTCTCGGGTCAAAAGGAGGCATATCAGGATAAAGTCCAGCAACAATCTGAATAACAGAAAAACCTTTTTCCACTCTGTCTGCAGCTAAAATTTGAAAATCACTTGGCCAAGAGAGTCTCTTACATAGACCCATCCACCAGGTATCTCCTAACCAGAAAAAAGGAGTCCCATCTATATGTTCTAAGTATCTTTTACTTTCACTTACTTTAATAGGTCCATGCTTGAAAAAAGGATTATCTCCTTCATAAGGAACAACCTCTAGCTCTCCTTTCTGATTATGTAGACTAAAATTAGATGTATCAGAACAAACTGTACGAAAGGTATGTCTTCCAATTTTGGAAGAAGCATAACGTACTCTCCACGTATTTTCTCCAGACCAAAAAGCAGGAACAACTTTTTCTTCTTTGTCTGGCTCAGTAAAGACAACTGAAAGCTCTATATCATTAAACGGATCAGAATAAATTTTCTCTGATACATAAGACCACTCAATCACACAATTTTGCATTATATACTTCATTGCATTTAACCTCCTCTTTTGACTATTTTATGCCTCTATCTACTGGCTTAAATTCCATAATATTTAGGAATCTTTCTCTATCAGTCATTAATAACCTCATCTTAAATATTCTTGTCTTATACGCATATATGGAAGTTTTCTATTTTCAATTAAATCAACAACACGCAAGGCATTATTCTTAATTCTTTCTAGGGATGAAACTTTAAAGAGTTTTATCCACTCAGGAGGGACATTACCTGCCCCATTAAGAACTCCAGAAAGCATTGCAGCTCTTCCCGCTATTGTATCTGAATCTCTACCGATATTTGTTCCTCCTATAGCAGAAAGCCTCACATCTCCTTTTGCTATCTTAAACATTGCATATGCCAAACCAAGTAGTTCTAACGGGTCTATCATATGATAGTAGAGACATTTTTCATACAATTCTTTACGCGCTTCAAATACGTCGTCATATTTACTTGCTACATCAACACATAAACTTATAAAATCGTATGGGGTATCAATCTCTCTTTTATCAAATGTTATCATCTTTGTTTTAGGTGCGGCATTGAGGGCAACTTGTATTATACTATCTACAGTTGCATTAGCTTTAAACGCCTCTGCTACTGAAGCTGCTAGGATCGAAGCCGCTATAACATCAAGTCCTCTCTGGTACATATAGCTTATTGAAGTAGCATCTATATATGCATTCTTTGGATCACATAGGTAGTATATTCCTACAGGTTCTATACACATTACAGTGGACCCAGTAACAATATTCCAATGTCCAGTAATTCGAGGGTCTATTCCTGCTCGGATAAGTTCATAAGAATTCCTCATACAATAAAAGAAGTGGTCGCGGTTTAATCTTCGTCTCCACATATCGCCAAAGTCTCGTGCTGAAACAGGAAGACCATCACGCTCTATATAAGCTTCAATAAGAAGCATTGCCATCTGGTTATCATCTTCACCTTCAAGTCTGCTTGGATCTAAGACTGTCGTGATTCCATCTGGATATTTCTCATCGATCTCCCAATAGAACTGACCTTCTACTACAGATCCCATAGCATTTCCAATAGCGCCAGCAAGTAGAGAACCATAAACCTTATCAAAGAGAAGATTTTTTCCCTCTCTTTTAGTCTCAATTAGTCTTTCAATCTCGCTAATGACAATTTTCTCATTTTCTATCTGTTTTCTCACTACATCTATAATGCCTAACATTGGATTTACAAGAGTCTTACTTGCATCCACCCATTCTTCAGGTAGAGCTTTCACCCCGTTTAAGGCTCCAACAATAGCCCCTGCAACACTAGAGCGGATAGATGGGAATGCATCCAAAGCTACCGAAACAGTTATTAAACGTTCGGGATCGTCTCCAAAAACTGAGAGTAATGCCAATGCCCAACCTATCGGATTATGTCCCAACCATTGTTCTCTTTCAAATCTATTAGAATAAGCAAAAATGGAAGCATAATCTTCTCTGTTTCTATGAGCTTGGTTGATTATGTGGTTTATCTCATAAAATATATCTTTATTGTATCTATGAGCTAATTTAAGTACTGTATCAATTACAGATTCAGATGTTGCATTTGGCTTTAATGCGGTAGCTATGGCTGCTGCAGTAAGAGCAGCCCATTCAACTGCAGGTGAACGTTGCGTTACAGAGGCGATCTCTACACCATCTAGATAGGCACTTTCTGGGTCGCCTACATGATATATACCTAGGGGTATTATACTTGCAGATATATTACCCGTAGGTGTTGCTCCTATACCACTTAATCTTGGATTCATACCCTCCCTTAAAAGTTCAATAGTCGAATGAATATCTATTAGCCAGAAAGCTTTATTCTCAGAAATATTAGGATCATCTATTAGCTCCAAAGCCCAATCTTCAGGAGTAATCCGCTCACCTTTTTTGATATATGTTCTAGCTACATTCTGGATGAGAGGGGTCAAAGATGTAAATCCTATACGTTTTGGATGTTGAGGTGGAGCTTCTTTCCATTTCAATTTTACTTTTAATGCTTCCACTGCATTTGAAGAGGCCAATCTTGGTTCTCCTAAAAGTAAACTCTGCATACCCAATTCTGTTCCAATTACAGCACCAAAAAGACACCCCTGAACTTTATCAAGAAAAATAGAAGACATTTTACTTTCCTCCTAAAAAATATCACAAGATTTTCGGAAACTCTAAGTTTCCTTCTAAACTTAACTCTTTAGATAGCAATCTTAAAAATCACCCCCACTACTTAAACCCCTCTTTATTAACCTTTCAAAGTGCATTTTTCTAAGTCTGCTATCTAAAAACTACCTTTTCAGGTTAACTCGACTGAGATACTTTTCAAATCTTTAGGGCTGATATATTCTTCTTTTCCAGGCATCACTCCTTTCTTATTCTCCTATCTTCAAGTAGAAATGTAGCATATATATGTATTATATGTATCTGAACTTCATCAGTATAATAGGCTCTTTAACTTTTACGTAGAACTTTATAACCATCTTGATTTTCTATCCTTTCTTCTTAAAACTACTAAGTTCTCTGTCAGAGTTTCTAATTTTTATAAGTCTTTTAAACTTTTCATATAAGTCATCCCAATACACTCTATTAGAAGGTTTATATTCTTGAAGATGAAAAGAATTACGTACTAATTCTCGGGCCTCATCTAGAGAAGATATTTCTCTTAAAGCTATAGCTTGTAACATAATATTACCAACTGTTGTTGCTTCTGCTGGTCCAGTAATTACTATACGGTTAGTTGCATCTGCTGTAAATTGATTAAGCAAAGTATTTCTTATCCCTCCCCCTACAATATAGACTGTTAATAATTTTCTACCTACTACCTTTTCAAGTTCTTCCAGAACCCAACGATATTTTAGTGCTATACTTTGTAAGATACATGCTATAATTTCACCTTTTGTTTGAGGAACTACCTGTCTAGTTTCTTTACAGTACCTCTGTATTTCAGAAGGCATATCTATAGGATTAAGAAATCTTACATTATCAGGGTCTATTAAAGAGCCTAGAGGTTTAGTTTTTTAGGCTATTTCAGTAAGTTGACTATAGTCAACTTACTCACCCTTCTTCTCCCAACTACGGCGACATTCTTGAATTAGCCATAATCCCATAATATTCTTAAGAAGAAGAAAGTTTTTTACTCCCCCTCCATTAGAAAAATTTAAATTCAGAGAAAGGTCATTTACTATGGGATGAGAAACTTCTGTACCTAAAACTGACCAGGTACCAGAACTAATATAAGCATAATCAGTTTCATTTGCAGGAACTATTGACACAGCACTTGCCGTATCATGAGTTGCTGGAGCAATTACAGACATCTTACCCATGCCTACTTCTTGAGCCACTCTAGAAGAGAGAGGGCCAATAATCGTTCCAGGAGGAACAACTTTCTGGAAGATATCTACAGGCAAGTTAAAGGCTTCTAATAAGTCTTCATCCCAAATTTTTTTGAATAGATTATAAATTTGGGTAGTAGTGGCCATAGTAAATTCAGTCAGTTTTTCTCCACTCAAAAGGAAGTTAAATAGGTCAGGCATCATCAAAATAGTCTTAGCCATATTTAAAAGAGACGGATTTTCCCTTTTCATTGCTAAGAGTTGAAAAAGAGTATTTATTTGCATAAATTGTACCCCAGTTCTTTTAAAAATATCTTCTTTGGAAACAATCTTGAATGCTTCTTTCATTATCCCGTCTGTTATATGATCTCTGTAATGATAAGGGTTACATAGGATAGTATCTTTTTCATCTAGAAGACAAAAATCAACCCCCCAAGTATCAATACCTAGAGAAGATATATCTTTCCCAAACTTATTGCTACTTATAGTAAGACCTTGCTTTATTTCATAGAAGAGTCTAAGTATATCCCAATGGAGACTCCCAAGTAAGAAAACAGACTCATTAGGAAACCTATAGACTTCTTCCAATAAAACTCTCTTTCCATCTAAAGTTCCAAGTGTAACCCTTCCACTCTCTGCTCCTAAATCAAAAGCAAGTAATTTTAAAGGCATAGTCTCTTCTCTCTAACCCCGAGTAACAGTATAAATGGATTTTCTAAAATAAATTTCAGCTTCTCCAAAAACTTTCCTACCAGCACTCCATCAACTGCACGATGGTCGCAAGAAAGTGTAACTGACATCATCCATTGAGCAGTAACTTGCGAGTTTTTAACTATAGGTCTTTCTTCAATCTTACCTACTGCCAAGATGGCTACCTGAGGAGGATTAATAATAGCGGTAAATTCTTCTACATCATACATTCCTAAATTCGAAAGAGTAAAAGTTCCTCCATCCATAGCCTTAGCATCTAAACTACCTTCTCTAGCTTTCCTTACTATCCCCTCTAGTTCTTTTGCAATCTCAATAAGAGTCTTCTCATTTACCTTATGTAAAACAGGAACCACTACTCCATCGTCCAGAGATACAGCTATTCCAATATTTATGTCTTTTACGATATGGAGCTCGTCTTCTTTTACTAATGCATTAAGTACTGGGAATTCTAGGAAGGCTATTGCTAATGCCTTTATAATCATTGCAGAGTAAGAAACTGTAACCCCTTGCTTTTCTAGATATGCATCTAACGCTTTCTTAAGATTTACAGCCTCCGTCATATTTATACTCGTTTTTATATAGAAATGAGGTATGCTACTCTTACTTTCTACCATCCTTTGAGCAATAACCCTTCTTATTCCTGAAATAGGAATAATTTCTTCACTTACAGTTTCCTCATTTTGAATAACTTTTAGAATATCCTCTTTCACAATTCTTCCATCTGGTCCAGTTCCTTTAATCTGTGAAAGGTCAATATTACATTCTTTGGCTAGTTTTTTAGCAATAGGAGAGGCCTTTATCCTGTCTCTAATCATCTCTTCTGAAGAAATTTCTTCAGGTTTAGCTATAATTCCTAATACAGTTAGAGTTGGAGCAGTTTCTCCTTCATTTACAAAGATATCGGTCAAAATTCCATCAGTTGTTGCTTCTACCTCCATATTCGCTTTATCTGTTAATACCTCAAAAAGAGGTTCCCCTTTGCTAACTTTCTCTCCTTTTTTCTTAAGCCAACGGAGCAAGGTTAATTCTTCACTAATCTGTCCTAATTTAGGCATCACTATCTCTACTGGCATTACATTAACATCTCCTTAACAGCTTGAATAATTCTCTCTTTACTAGGAATGACATAACTCTCTAAGACAGGGGAAAAAGGAATAGGAACGTCATAAGTACATAACCTTCTAACAGGTGCATCTAGATAATCCATCGCCTCCTCTACTATAATAGCTGCTACCTCTGCCGCCCATCCTCCTGTTTTCGGCCCCTCATCAACAATCAAAAGACGATTCGTCTTCTTTACAGAATTTATTATTGTTTCTTTATCAAAAGGGACTAATGTCCTCGGATCTATAACCTCTACCTCAATTCCTTCTTTAGATAATTCTTCAGCAGCCTCTAGAGAGCGATGTAACATCAAAAGCTTAGCTACAATAGTAATATCCTTTCCTACCCTTTTAACATCTGCTATACCTAGAGGAATAGTATAATCTTCCTCTGGAACCTCTCCAAGTATTTCTATCCCTGCTCTTTCTTTTCTTGCCCCTCTACTTCCATAGAGTAGCTTATGTTCAAAAAACAATACAGGATTATCATCCCTGATACTAGACTTTAACAAACCTTTAGCGTCATAGGGAGTACTAGGAACTACAACTTTTAACCCTGGGATGTGGATAAATAATCCTTCAAGACTCTGAGCATGCTGAGTTCCACGGCCTGTAGCCCCTGTAGGGGCTCGTAAGACTAAGGGTACCTTTACCTGTCCTCCTGACATATATCTTAGTTTTGCAGCCTGGTTTGCTATCTGATCCATTGCACAAAATAGAAAGTCACAATATTGCACTTCCGCAACTGGCCTAAACCCCATCATCGCTGCTCCTATTGCTAATCCAACAATTCCTGTCTCGGATATAGGAGTATCTATAACCCGTTCATGCCCAAATTCTTCGGCTAAACCTTGAGTAACAGTAAAGGGGCCGCCCCATCCACCAGGGATACCTATATCCTCTCCGATGAGAAAAACTGACGAGTCTCGCATCATCTCTTCTCTTAAAGCTTCACGGATAGCTTCAGCAATAGTAAGTTTAGGCATAAACGTCCTCCAAAGCTGTTTCTGGTGAAGGGAGAGGACTTTCAATAGCAAAATTTATCGCCACTTCTACTTCCTTTTCAACCTCAGATTTTATCTTTTCATCTTCTTCTTGAGTTAATATATTCATTTCAAACATTTTCCTCCGAAATTGAAGAATAGGATCTTTTGCTTTCCAAAAATCTACCTCTTCTTTCGGTCTATATTTAGCAGGATCACTTCGAGAATGACCAGAGTAGCGATAAGTTTTACATTCAATTAGAGTGGGACCTCCTCCTTCTCTAGCTCTTTCAACTGCTTCATTTGTTACCCTATATATCTCCAGGACATCCATCCCATCTGCTACTATTCCTGGGATTCCATAAGCGGACGCTCGGTCAGCTATGTTTTCTAATTTCATTACCTTAGATATATGTGTGGATGCACCATAGAGGTTATTTTCACATACATAGACAACAGGGAGATTATATACAGCTGCCATATTAAGAGATTCATGAAATGAACCTTGATTAGACGCCCCATCTCCAAAGAAAGAGACTACTACTTGTTTTGTTTTCTTTAACTTGAAGGCTAAAGCAACCCCTGTAGCTATAGGAATTCCACTTCCTACAATCGCAATAGCTGGAAGCATTCCTATAGAATAATCTCCTATGTGCATAGATCCACCTTTGGCACGACAGCAACCTGTAACCTTACCAAATAATTCAGCTGTAATTTTTTTCATCGGTACACCCTTAGCTATAGCATGTCCATGAGGACGATGAGTACTAGTTATAAAATCATCCTTATTTAGTGCAGTGCACACTCCCACAGCTATAGCCTCTTGTCCCTGATACTGATGGAGTGTACTAGGAATAATCCCTTGAAGAAAAAAATGATATATACGGTCTTCGAATAAACGGATAGAAAGCATTTGTTTATAAAGTAATAACAGTTTTTCCTTCTCTAGATTTATCATTGACCAGAGCCCTCCTGCAAGGAAAGAGGACGGTACTGTGGAGCTATATATGTCCAAGGAGTTACTGGACGTTTTACCGTTCCCCACTTTTCTAGAGCTGCCTTTAATTCTGGATGATACTCAGCTGCTTCTTCTAGAGTAATATCACTCATTACTGCTTCAAATGCCTGTTGCCAGGCCATTGCTCCTGCAGTATAACCCATAGGATGTCCGAGCATTCCTCCTCCTGCGGGGATGACTATATCTATTCCTGCTTCCTGAATAATGGTAGGTACTAGCCCAGGATACATTCCTGCTGCTGGCATAGGGAAAGTTCTCTTTATATGATAAAAAGGAGCTCTTAAAACCTGATAACAACGTAAGGATTCTTCTAAAGAAGCCACAGGAATACTTGACCAGATGGTAGGAGAAAGGGTCATATCTGCCCCACATAGCCTTATCAATTTGGAAAGAGCAACAAAACTAATTCTATTAAGTAAAGCTAACATATGAGAAGGATGGAGTAATATAGGCACATTAATCTCAGGGTCTTCAGCTAGTACTCTTAAAGTGGAAAGGCCAGCCGAGTAGCATAAAAGCAAACCATTTGCCCCATTTTTTACTGCTCTTCTTGCTTTTTCCTGTACCTTATCTATCTCATCAGTTACACTTACAAAATAGAGAACTTTTTTCCCCGTTCTCTTTTCTGCTTTTGCTAAAGCCTCCATTACTGCACTAAGGCGATCGTCAAATCTACTGTAAGAGGTATCACTTGTCATTTCATCATCCTTAGCTAAATCTACACCACCAAGAGCTGTTTCGTAAACCTGCTCAGCAGTTTGCTGAGGAGTCATACCCATTTTGGGCTTAATAATATGAAGAGATAAGGGTCTATTATAAACTCCTATAAGCTGCCTTATCCCTTCTATTCCAAATTTTGGTCCTTTAAACTTCTTTGTTAGATCTGGTGGAATAAAAACATCGAGAAGCCTCAAATTCTTAGAATAAGCAAAACAATTTCCAGAAAAAGAGAGTAACATCATAGGTACATTTGGTCCCCATGCATCGATAGGAAATCCAAGCTGAATAACAGCCTTTTTTGTACCTTTTGGACTTGGCACCTCGTAATATCCTAACAACTTACCAGCAAGTTTTTCCCTTACCTCAGGAGTCTCTTCTTTAACTTCCTGCCAGCTTCCGGTAGACCCTTCAACAATTAGGGTTTTTATAAGGGAGAGATGGTCAAGGAAATCTACCCCTTCTACCGTATCCTCCAGATAATATGTGGCAACTACGTAATTATCAATGCCACTTTCAAACATATACTCGAATAACTGTGATTCATACAAATGTTTCATCTTCAATTCTCCTTTCAATTTTATGAAATTAGAGCCATTCTAATTATTTTCGAGATTTCTGTAGCATCACCTTTAGCTATTAAAGCCTCAATTCTTTCATCCCCCATACGCTTTAAAACTTCCTTTAGCGCTTTGATCCATTCAATCGATTCTCTAGCTGCTTTAACCCCGTTTTCTCTATAGGGGAAAATATCTAATGTATACCAACCTTTATATCCCACTCTGTCTAGCCAGTAGAGGAGTTCTAGGTATTCTATAATATGCACTGAACCAACCATCATATCGTCATCCCAGAGGCGATAGTTATCGTTTAAGTGGATATAAAATAATTTATTCTCCTCTCCTCCAGCAAGTAAAGTTACTACTTCTGCCATATTTTCCTGAGCAGCTAAGGCATGGCCTACATCTAGTAAAGCTCCTACATTCTCTCTATTAACTCTTTCTATCAAGAGTAATGTTTTAGCGGCACTATTAATAAAAAGATGGGTACGTGGTTCTTTTAATTTATACTCGATGCATATCTTTATCTTAGGATTATAATCGGCACATTCCTGAACTCCTTCTATCAACTGCTTCCATGC
>Ga0315282_10006615_pt1 | contig 19315 bp, 14 predicted proteins | sample YL17G07_20_MG_FD_203693 | JGI IMG/M metagenome (GOLD analysis project Ga0315282, IMG submission 203693) | Sediment microbial communities from Yellowstone Lake, YNP, Wyoming, USA - YL17G07_20 | ecosystem: Environmental > Aquatic > Freshwater > Lake > Sediment | place: USA: Wyoming | collected... | reverse complement strand
TCTCACTGTTGATGCCCATGAAGAGGGCCGCTTCCCGGTCTTGGGCCACGGCCAGAATGGCTTTCCCCATTCGCGTCCGGTAGATGAACAACCATAGAAGGACCAAGATGATCACGGAAATCCCCAAGGTTAATAGCCTCTGGGAATCAATCTCCACTGTTCCAAAGAGGGTGAACTTCTTTTCGATGAAGCCCTGGACGTTCTTGTCGGGAGGACCGTAGATGAAGATCATCAATTGCTGGAAGAATAAGGCCAGAGAGATGGTAACCATCAAAACAGACCACTCCGAGTATAGGACCGGGCGGATACAGAATCGATACAGCCCCATGGCCAAAACCCCCACGCTAACCGTGGAAAGCAGGATGGACATGGCTAGGTTCAAACGGAGAAGGGAGAAGAAAGTGTAGATCAGATAAGCCCCGATCATATATAAGGCAGTGTGGGCTAAGTTCACCACGTTCGCCACGCCAAAGATCAAACAGAAGCCCGTGGCCAGAAGGGCATAAACGGCGCTTTGAACTGCCCCATAAACTAAAATCTCCAAAAAGATATTCATAATTTAAACCTCACCCTGCGCTCTGGCTCGTCTCTTTTAAATCCCCCCAACCCCCCTCTTATTAAAGGGGGCAAGGGGGATTTTTCCCGCCAAGGCGGGATTTGCGGGTGTCAAACCCGTCATGGAAAATTCATTTTTTCTTTAACCAGGGTGGGGAGATATATTTCCCGACGGCATATTCTTTGGGAAAGATCACCACCTGTTTGCCGTTTTGCCATTGGATCCAGGCCGGCTGTTTTCCATCTTTGCCATACTTCAAGTCGTGATTCTTATCATATAAATTCACTCCGGCCGCTCCCACAAACCGCATCTTCTCCAAAGTCTTGATGAGAACCTCAGTATCCAGAGACTTGGCCTCCTCAGCCGCCGCCTTCAATTGATAGAGGGCATCGTATTCCCCGAAGGCAGTATAAGTCGGAGAGATTCCGTAGGTCTTTACGTATTTGTCGTAAAAAGGAATGGTAAGGGGAGTGATCGGTGCTCTTGCCCCATTGATCATCTGGGTGGCTTCATAATTGCACTTTCCCCCGGTCTTATCCCAAAAATCCGTGACCTGGCTGTTCAAGCTATATCCGGCTTGATGGACGCCGAGTTTCGTGTCTGCCCATTGGTTGGTAATGGGAACCCCGGGGGAAAGGGCTTGCACGGTAAGCATGAGCTCGGCTCCCTTGGCTCGAATCTGGGCGAACTGGGGGGAAAAATCTGTGCGTTTGGGATCGAAGACATCCAGGTAAACGATCATCAGCCCCCGCTTGGGCAATTCCTTTTCCAGGTACGTCGACATCTCCCGCGCCCAAACGGAACTCTCCGGCAGAAGAGCCACTTTGGTTACCTTCAATTCTTTCTTGAAGAATTCTTCCGCAAGTATCGCCATATCGTAGGCGAATAAATCCGAGTTCACGCACCCGACGCGGAAGAAATACTTCGCCTTTTCGTAGTTTTCTCCCACCATCGCATTCAGCTTGGGGGTTGCCGGTCCGACACTCAGCCAGAGCTTCTTGGCATCGAAGATATGAGGCGCCTGGGCCAGCCCCACTCCGCTCATCCATCCACCACTGACGAAATCCACTTTGTCCGTGAAGAGAAGTTTCTTGATGGCCGTGACACCCTTCTCGGCGATTCCATCATCATCGGCAAAATACAGCTCAATTTTGTGGCCTAAAATTCCTCCCTTGGCATTGATCTCTTCGGCGGCCATTTCTCCCGCATTCTTTACCCCGATCCCCGCTTCCTTTTGCAGGGCTGCGGTAACACCCATTTTGATCACTTTTTGCTGGGCGGAGCTTTCCAAGGAAAGACCCCAAAAGGCCACGATTCCCGCTGTTAAAATTACCAAAATCTTTTTCCCCATTTTCATCCCTCCTCCTTCAGTTAGTTGATTCCTATTGCTGCGCCGATCTTTCCAAGATTTCCCTTCTTTTATCACCCCCTTTCTGGGCAACAGAAAAAACTTTTCTTAGACCTGCCGGGCTGCTAAAAAACCTTCGTGGATGGCTTCTTTCGCCCTCCGGGGCTCAAGACAATCCCCAATGACGAAAAGTTGAGGGACTCTTTCCTCTAAAATTCTAACGATCTCGTTATTGGCCCGGGAGCCCAGGGCGAGGACGATGGTCTGCGCCTCCAGCCATCGTTCTCCTCCTGCGCTTCGGACGAGCACCTCCCGGTCCCGAACCTGCTCTACTTTAGTCGAAAGCATCACGGCAATTTTCGAGTTGGGTAATCGTTCCAGAAGGAGGGCTCGGGTGGTCCCCTCCATATCCCCAGCCAATTTTTCCAGCATCTCCACCACAGTCACCCGGCACCCTTTTTCGGACAAAAATTCTGCGGTCTCCATTCCCACCATCCCCCCGCCCAGGATGAGAACTTCTTTCCCCGTCTCTTTCCCGGCCAACACGTCGCAGGCGGTCAGAAGATTGGCCGTGGAAAAATGATCGGGAATGACCGGGCGCGCCCCAGTAGCTACGATGACCGCATCTGGTTTTTCTCCTTTGATGATCTCCTCATGCCCCTCTGTATTCAGCCGGATATCTACTCCTTCCCGTTGGACTTCTTGAATGAGCCACTCGACGGCTTTTAGGAGATTCTGCTTGTGGGGAGGAGTAGAGGCCGGGAGCATCTGGCCCCCCAGGCGGGAACTTTTTTCTAAGAGGGTGACGCGATGGCCGCGCTTTCTGGCCACCCGGGCCGCTTCCAGCCCACCGGGTCCCCCACCAATGATTACTATTTTTCTCGGCTTCTCTGCGAGGTCAACCCGGTATTCCTCCTCGTTTCCCAGGAGGGCATTCTGGAAGCAGCTAAGCGCTTCCTGCTGAAAAAGTCTCCCGACGCAGTGATTGCAGGCCACGCAGGGGCGAATTCGGTCCTTCTCCCCCTGGGCTGCCTTGAGGGGCCAGTGAGGATCGCAAAGGAAAGCCCTTCCTGCGGCCACCAAATCAGTCAGGCCTTCGTTCAATACTCTTTCGGCTATTTCCGGGGTATTCAATCGGCCGACCGCAATGACCGGGATCCGTATCTTTCTTTTAATGGCTGCGGCCAGGGGGACATGGTAAGCCTCTGGAAAGACCATGGGAGGGATCACGTGGGCTGAACCGAGGAGAGATTCTGTGGTCCCTCCCGAAACGTGTAGCGCTGAAGACCCCGCTCGCTCCAGTTCTACAACCCAGTCCAAAGCTTCTTCCAGGTTGTAACCGTTTTCGATGAACTCTTTGGCGCTCAGCCGAAAGAGGACGGGGAAAGTCTCTCCCAACTCATGGCGTACCCGCCGCAAAATTTCCAGGGCAAAACGCAATCGCTTTTCGGGGTTGCCCCCGTAGGCATCTTTTCTTCGGTTGGTCCTCGGCGACAGAAATTGATGGATTAAGTAACCATGGGCTCCATGGACCTCGACCGCATCGAACCCGGCCTCCTTGGCCCGGCGGGCCGCTGAACCGAATTGATGGACGACCTCCTGGATTTCTTCCAGGTTCATCTCTTTGGGAGATGACCATCCAGGCCCCCGGGGGATGGGGGAAGGGGCCAGGGGCGAGCTTCCGCTGATCTCTGGATCAGCCAACCTCCCGGCGTGATGGAGCTGCAGGGCCAGGGCCGAACCGTGGGCATGGACGGCATTGGCCAGGCGGCGAAGGCCGGGCAAGAAAGAATCATCATAAGCACAGAGGCCCCGGCCCCGGTGTCTCCCGGACAAGCTCACCGGGCTGGCTTCGGTGATGATCAGTCCCGCTCCTCCTCTGGCCCGTTCGGCATAATAAGCGATGGCCCGGTCACTGACCGTCCCCTGGGGGTGGGAAAAATTATTTCCCATGGCGGCCATGAGGATGCGGTTCTTCAGGCGCAGGTTGCCAATAGAAAAAGGGGAGAATAACATGCCCAAGGAGTCCATGGGTCCTTCGTCTCTTAGCCACCGGCACCTTTACCCTTCCCCTCCATAGGGGAGGATCACAGGCTGGATTTCTTCCTTCGCCGGTGGCGGAACCACTCTATCGTGAATCGCTTCGGATGTCGCAATGCGAATATAGGATCTAATTTTGATGGTCTCGTAAAGAGTCCATCTGTCCCGCTATGAGCGGGATTGCGCTTCAACTTCGTCGTTGTCCCGCGAAACGCGGGATAGGCGCGAGCTGCGCTCGCCCGGACATGGGCGTCCGCAGGACGCCCCTACATCGAAACCATCGTTCTGCCGACTTTTTACGACTTCATCAATTTTAAACCCTGTTTTTCGTCCCGGGCTCGGATCGGTCAGGATTTATCTTTGGCTTTCGCCATTTCTGCCAGATAAGTGAATATAGCCGTATGATCATCCTTTTTTCCACCCCCGCGGGTCCGGGCATAACCGAATAATTGCTGCACCAGGTTGGCCAGGAACATGGGAATCTTGTACTCTCGGGCCATCCGGGTAACCGTGTCGATATCTTTGTACATCAGGTCCAGGGCAAATCCGGAATTAAAGGTTCGCGGCAGTACAAACTTGGGAAATTTGAAGTCCGTGGAATAGCTGCGGCCGGTGCTGACCTGCAAGACTTCTATTACCCGCTGGGGGGAAAGGCCCAATTGGGTCGCCAGGATGATCGCCTCCGAAGTGGCGGCCATGGTCGTGGCCGAAAGGAAGTTGTTAATGGCTTTGATGGCGTGGCCAGACCCAATTTTCCCCATGTAGAAGAGGTTTTTGCCCAGAACGGAAAGGACGGGACGACAGGCTTCAAAAATCTTTTCGTCCCCTCCAACCATGATGGAGAGAGTCCCATCTTCGGCTCCTACAACTCCTCCGCTTACTGGGGCATCGATCATGGATATTCCTCTGGCCGAAAGGGCTTGGTGGACCTTTAAGGTGCTAGGCGGATAGGCGCTGGTCATTTCCATAAGAATATCTCCCGCCTGAACTCCCTCCAAAAGGCCCCTAGGGCCAAAGACCACCTGTTCCACACCCTCAGAGTTGGGTACGATGGTGATGACCTTTCGGCAATTTTCCGCAACTTCTTTGACCGACGAAGCAGCCTCCGCCCCTTTTTGAACGAGCGCGTCAATGGCTTCCTTCCTCAAGTCATAAGCCACCACCTGGAAACCCGCTTCCAGCAACCTCCTGGACATGGGCTGCCCCATGGCGCCCAGCCCGATGAAGCCAATTTTCCCTTCCATGGTCATTCTCCCTCCATTTTTTTAACCGCAGAGATCGCGGAGAACGCAGAGGATGTTAAAAATCAAAAGGGGAATATCCAAAGCGAAAAAGGTATTTCCCGTTTGAATTTTGATTGTTGGTTGTTGATTTTTGAATTCTATTCTTACTCCGCGTTCTCAGCGCTCTCCGCGGTGAATAGAACCTATTTTTTCGGCGGCCATCTCCCGGAGCTTGAATTTCTGTATTTTTCCGCTGGCGGTCCGTGGAAAATCATTCATCGTGACCACCTGATCCGGAATTTTAAACTTCGCGGTTTTGTCCTTCATGAATTCAAAGATTTCTTCCCGGGTAATCTGATCCCCCGCTTTCTTGGGAATGATGCAGGCTAAAGTTTTTTCTCCCAATCGCTCGTCCGGGTAACCCACCACCTGACATTCTTTCACTTTGGGGTGCGTGTAGAGAATGCTCTCTAGATCGGTGGCGTAGATGTTTTCTCCTCCCCGTACGATCATATCCTTAATCCGCCCCTTCAGCCGGATATTGCCCTCCTCGTCCATGGTCCCCAGGTCGCCGCTATGAAACCATCCCGTTCCGTCCACGGCTCCGGCGGTCAGCTCGGGGTCTTTGTAATATCCGAGGAAGTTGGTAGGACCCCGGTGGCATATCTCCCCTAAAACGCCCACCGGAACAATCCGGTTGGGCTTGGGGTCGACGATCTTGACCTCATTCCCCACGGCCAAAGGGGGGCCGGGGCTCTCGGCAATCAGCTCGATGGGAGAATCCGGAAGGCTTAAGACATTACTGCCACATTCGGTGGTCCCATCCCCTTGAAGAATCCCGGATTTGAACCTTTTGACGATCTGCAGGGCCACCTCCGGAGGCATGGGGGCACCGGTGAAAAGGGCAAAGCGCAGGGAAGAGACATCGGTCTTTCCGAAGCTGGGATGATTCATGAGGTCAATAAACATGGTGGGCACGCCGACGGCGATCGTGGCTTTACACCGCTCCAGTTCCCGGAGGCAGGTCTCGGTGCTGTACCGACCCATGAGGATTAACGTCCCTCCCGTCAGGAAAGCAGTGTGCTGGACAACGCAGTTGCCCGTCGTATGAAAAAGGGGAGTCATGTTGAGCCATACATCCTTTTCCGAAGCCTGGATCCGCTCCGCGATTCCCGCGGAGTGGAGCATACGGGTGTTGTGCGTTTCCACTACCCCTTTGGGCCGGCCGGTGGTGCCGGAAGTATAGGCAATCTCCAGGAGGTCATCAGCTTCTACCGGTTTCTGGGCGAGATATTTCTCCAAAAATCCGGCGCCCAACTTCTTCTCCCAGTCCTGAGAGAGAAGGGTCTGGAAACGGAGCATTCCTTCTCCGGGTTTTCCGTTCACGATGATGTGTTGGAGAGAAGGGATCTGCGGGCGAATCTTCTCCAGAAGGTCGACGAAGCGAAAATCGCGCCACTCTTCGGGAATGATCAGCGCTTTCGCCTCCAGATGGTTGAGGATAGTTAAGACTTCCATCTTGCGGTAGAGAGGGTTCATGGAGGAGACGATCACCCCCAGCTTGGCGCAGGCGTAAAGGGCGATGGAATACTCCGGCCAGTCTGGCAGCAGCAGACCCAGCTTATCCTCCCGGCTAAGGCCCAGGTTGATCAAAGCCTGGGCAAAAGAATTGACCGCCGCCTGGAATTCCCGGTAGGTATATCTCCGATCCTGGTAAATGATGGCTGCACGATCGGGATGCTGGGCAGCTGTTTCCTCGAGCATTTGCCCAAAGGTGCGGCCCTTAGGCTGCTTAATTCCAAGCACCTGACAGTAGCTATAGGTGAGTTTCCTTTTTTTCATGGCCCTCTTTTACGCTCTCCGTTCATTCTCTTTTTGAATTTTCTCGGCCATGATCTCGCGCAGCACATTCTTTTTGATCTTGCCGCTGGGCGTGGTGGGAAACTCGGTCATTAGCTCAACTCGGTCGGGAATCTTGAAGTGAGCCACTTTATCTTTAAAAAAGGCCTTAATCTCTTCCTGGGTTATAGATTTGTCCCGTTTGGGGATGATGCAGGCGCAGGTCTTCTCCCCCAGGCGCTCGTCGGGGATCGCCACCACGCTTACCTGGGCGACTGTTGGATAGGTATAAAGAATATCCTCGATCTCTGTGGGCGAGATGTTTTCTCCGCCGCGAACAATCATATCCTTAATCCGGCCCACGATACGCAGATTGCCGTTCTCATCCATGATGGCCAGGTCGCCGCTGTATATCCAACCCCGCTCATCGATGGTCTGGGCGGTTCGCTCCGGGTCCTTGAAGTATCCTATGCAAACATTCTGTCCCCGGGCGCAGGCTTCCCCTTTTACCCCAATAGGAACCACGCGCCGTTTTTCGTCCACAACCTTGTGCTCCATCCCCGGTTGAGGCCTGCCGACAGTCTCGCAGACCACTTCCACCGGGTCGTCCAGCCGGGTAATGTTGCTCATGGCCGTCTCGGTCATGCCGTAGGCGGAGGTGACGTAACAGCCCATTTTCTGGATGATCTGCCTGGCCACCTCGATGGGCAGAGGCGCCCCGGCCAGCACCATGGCCCTCACTGAGGAAAAATTGTACTTATCAAAGTCGGGTCTCTGGAGCATCATAATGGGCATGGTGGGGACCCCAATGGGCAGGGTCACCCGGTGACGAGTGATCTCCTGCATCGCTTCCTCGACGTTCCAGGTCTCCAGCAGAACCTGGCAGGATCCCCTGATTACGGAGGCATAAAAGGCGTTGACCAGGGCAGTGGTGTGGGAGAGGGGTACCATGATTAGCCAGATATCCTCGGGTATGAGCCCAACAGAGGTGGCCGTGCCCAAACCTGAGCGGCACCGAGTATTATGGGTATGCATCACCCCCTTGGGAGTACCTGTGGTCCCCGAGGTGAAGATGATCTCCAGCAGGTCATCGGCCTCGACGGGAAACTCTTTTAAATAGGTATCCCAGTAATAATTGCCGGGATAGCTCTTTTCCCATTCTTTGGCTACCACCTCTTCAAAGATGAGCTCCCCGGGATGGCGCTTTTTCCCAGAGACAATCACATGCTGCAAGGTGGGGATGGCTCCCCGGAGCTCCTGGAAGAGGTCGGAGAAGGAAAACCCCCAGAACTCGGAGACCGAAACCGCGGCTTTGGCCTCTGTCTGTCGGAGAATGTACTCGATTTCTTTCTTTCTCAGCCGTTCGGATACGGGAACGGAAACAGCCCCCAATTTGGCGGCAGCCAGAAGAGTGATGATGAACTCCGGCCGATTGGGGAAGAGGATGATGATCATGTCCCCGCGACGGATTCCGAGGTCGATGAAGGCAAGGGCCATCCGGTCTACCAGAAGCTTGAGCTCCCCCCAGGTAATCCGCCGTTCCCGGAAGATCAGGGCCACCTTCTCGCGGTAACGTTCGGCTGTCCTCTCGAAATACTCGCCCAGAGTGACCCCCGGGGGAATCTCACCGGGAGCGTAGTAATAACTCATGGTCAGCTTTCCCATAGCCCTTCCTTCAGAGCCATATTCACCGCGGAGATCGCAGAGCACGCAGAGAAATGCATAAATCAAATATCAAAAAACCCATCGACATCCCCCTAGCCCCGTTTTCCTAACGACAACTTTCTCTTGCCGTTCAATACATTTTTTATCATTGCCTTTTGTCTCTGCGTTCTCAGCGTGCTCTGCGGTGAAGGAACTCAGCACATGGTCAGGCCGCCGGATACGCTAAGGGTCTGCCCGGTGATGAACGCGGCGTCATCGGAAGCCAGAAAAGCTACGGCTCCAGCGATATCTTCGGGTTTGGCTAGGCGCCGGAAAGGAACGGCTTTGGTCATGGCGTCGATGATCTTAGCCCCAGTTTCGCCCTTGGTCATTTCGGCCAGAAGGGGAGTATCGGTTGGCCCTGGGCAGACGCAATTGACGTTGATTTGATAGCGGGCCATCTCTCGGGCGATGGTCTTGGTGAAAGCGATGATCCCCCCTTTGCAGGCTGAATAAACCGCCTCCCCGGAACTTCCCACCCTTCCGGCATCGGAGCTGATGTTGACAATCTTTCCGTACTTTCTTTCAATAAAGTGATCCAAAACAGCCCGGGTGCAATAGATGGGTCCCTTGAGATTTATCGCAATGACCTTATCCCATAGCTCCGGGTTATTCTGCATAAAAGGCTCAATGATATCCCAGCCGGCATTATTCACCAGGATGTCGAGCTTCCCAAAGGTGCCGAGCGCGGTCTTGACCATGTCTTGCACCTGAGCTCGGTCCGTAATGTCCGTGCCCAGGGCTAAACCCTTGGCCCCTGCCTTTTCCAAAAGAGAAACGGTCTCCTTCGCCCCTTCGAATTTCAGGTCGGCCACAACCACCTTGGCGCCCAGAGACCCAAATTTTAAAGCAATCCCCCGGCCGATTCCTCCACCCGAACCGGTGATGATGGCAACTTTGTCCTGTAGGTTCATTTTGGCCTCCTATTCCCTTATCCCGGCGATGCCTTTGGCCAGGGCCATCTTGTGATTCAAATTGGACTCCCGGGGGATCATCGTCTTCTGGGCTTCCGGAGACCCGGCTCCGTGAATGGATTCTACTACATACCCTCCGGCCCCCGCACCGAACATCAGATGCTCGATCAAGCGGAAAAGGCGCATCCGGTTCTCTGTGGGAACGTCTTTTACTCCCTTCAGGTATTTTTCCAGGTATTTCCCGACTTCGGGGCTGCGGAAGTCCTTTTCGGAAGGCAGAGTAGTAACCAATCCCCCGGCAATATCCAGGGCCAGTTGCCCGATCTGATTGGTAATGCGGGCTACGTTCAGTTTGCACACGTTGGCCAAAAGAAAATTGTTCATGTAGTTTCCCGCCGGCGTCGCATTGCCTTCATAGGCCGAGGCCAGCCCGCAGCCGTACAGGGTTTCCGCCAGGGTGATCATCTCGGTGATTTTACTGCGCACGTGGGAGGCTTTGGCCACGCCGTTGTACTGGGCCAGCAAGGCAGTCGCTCCGATCAGGACGTCGCTCACCCCGGTCTTGCACCCGCCGTAACTGCAGCGGTGATGGGAGCCGAGAAGACCGCTGATCCTTTCGGCGAATTCATGTTCCTTGTATAGGTAAACATTTTCCCAGGGCACGAAAACGTTATCAAAGATCAAAAGGGTCTCCTGCATACCGTAGAGGGGATTGCCCGTGTCGATGGACCCCCCTTCCAGTTTCCGAGTGTCGGAGAACTGCCGCCCGTAAATGTGGATTAACCCCGGGCTGCTCATGGGCACAGAGAAGGCCACAGCGTAATCTTTATCTTCCGGCCCCATGGCCCGGGTGGGCATAACTACGGTGTAATGACCATTCAGCGCTCCGGTCTGGTGGGCCTTGGCCCCCCGCACGAGGATCCCGTCTTTCCTCTCCTCCACCACATGCAGGTAGAGATCGGGATCAGCCTGCTCGCTAGGCTTCAGACTCCGATCCCCTTTGACATCCGTCATGGCAATGCCCGCGACCAGATCATTTTCTTGCAGATGTTTGAAAAAATTTTTAAACCTCTCGTGGTATTGGGTCCCCAACTTCTGGTCCGCCTCATAGGTGGCCAGGTACATGATGTTTCCGCCGTCGCAAGTGGTGCATCGCTGAAAGCAGGTGGCGGTCATCTGGCCCAGCAGGCGAAACATCTTGACCTTCTTAACGAGGTCATCGCGGCTCTGGTAGATATGGCAGAAGCGGTTCACCTTCTGGCCGGTGAGGTGAGAGCGGGCCGTCATCAGGTCTTCATAGAGGGGGTCGTGGGCGAGGTCATACGTCAGGGCTACGGCGTTCTGGGAGGGTTTGACCATGGGATGATCATAGGGGTCCTGCATCTTCTCTCCGAAAATATACACCGTGGGATGGGGGTTCATCTCCCGCAGGCTCTGTACATATTCTTTTCCAGTTTTAAGAGCCATTTGCCAACCTCCTTCAAAGGGGATTATTTTCTTGCTTCCTTTCCCGCCTTTTTATTTTCCAATATTTCTAAAGCTTTGATGATTGGGAACCGGGTCTCCTGCGGCTTCCATCTCCTGCCGAAAGAGAATCCGCAACCTTTTCACTTCTTGGGGACGGCCATCGTCCGGCTCCGGATTACATCCATTCTTTCAAGTCCACTCCGATCCTCTCGAGGTTCTCCCCCAGGATGCGGATGGCATTTTTATAAAAAAGCTTTTCCAGAATTCCCGGCCGGTAGCCGTTCTCTTCATGCTGCTTGACCAGTTGATCCAGGGGGAACAGGTTATACTCGGAGCCAAACATGTACTTGTCCTGAAGCCTCCGGTTCAACTCGTACTTCATGGGTTCTGGAAAGTAGCGGGGCCACATGCCCGAGGTCTCGCGATAGACGTTCCCTTTGTGCATGGTCACGGCATTGAGTTCTTCTATCCAGGGGTCTCCGGCATGCATGGCGATGATCTTCAACTGCGGAAAGTCGGCGGCCACGTCGTCGAAATCGGGGATGGGCTTGGTGTAGCGCAGCTTGATTCCTCCCCCGCCCGGAAGCCCGGTACCCAGCCCGGAATACCCCGTATGGAACTGCACAACGGTCCCCAGGTCCTGGCAGAGGTCCCAAAGGGGGTAAAACTGGGGATCATTGACGTGAAACTGCTGGGTGGGCTGCTGGAATTTCAGACCGATGAGCTTCAATTCCTTGATACATCGCTCAGCCTCTTCCAGAGCTAAGCGCCCCTTCCAGGGGTCCACCGAGCCCCAGCCGGCCAGGTAAACGTCCGGGTATTTTTTCACGATGCCGGCAATATAATCGTTGCTCGTCTTCGGCCCCCCCAGGTGGGTCTCCGCATCCCAGGCCACGGGCATACCCACCATATTGTTTCTGCGAAACTCCTCCACCATGGACTCTACAGTCGGGGCTTCTTTGAGCAATTGTTCGGCGGTGGTCTCTTTATTATAGAGATACTTGGACAGTTGCACCCGGTAGTGGATGATGGTTTTCAATCCTTCCTTATCAAACACGTGTCCGTGAACATCGATGATTCTTGGCATTTTTCCCTCCTTTCTGAAGAATTAATGGGGTTCCATTTTTCGGGATTTTTGAATGCTTCTTTCTGTATTTAAACTCTTCATTTCTAGAAATTGCTGCAAAGAGACGGTAACCGATCCGGAGTGAGTCTGGATTCCCGAAACAAAGAAGTCATAGATGCGGGGGGCGACAGAGGTCAATTTCGTCAGCCCCCCCAATATAGAGCCACGAATCGTAACGTGCTCGATGCTGCCCAAGATGGCATCTCGCAGCAACTTGGAATCAACGTCTTTTCGAATGGCTCCTTCTTTTTTCCCTTTTTCGATGATTTGCACGACCAGTCTGCTAAAATCGCGGATCAAGGCATATGCCCGGGTGGAGGTGAAACTGGGCTTTAGCCGGATATTCTGTAAGAGGATCAAAACATAGTCTCTATTTTTCTCGTAAAAATTTAGGTGATACCAAATGAGCTTCCGGATCTTGTTTAGAGCTCCCTCCACTCCTTCTAAATTCTCATAGAGTCCAGACAAAAAATTTTCCATTCGTTCTTCCGGAATGGAAAAAAGCAAATCTTCCTTGTTCTCAAAATAATCGTAGATGCTGCCTTCGGCGACCTTGGCTTTCTGGGCAATCTGGGAAATGGTGGCCTCGTTGAAGCCTTTCTCGGCAAAAACTTCGGTGGCCACCTTAAGGATCCGTTTCTTCTTGCTCTCCCACTGAAGCGTATTCCGATTTGCCATCTTACCCTGGCTAACGAAGGAACGAAAAATAGAGGAGTCGAGGAGAAAGATTACAATCGTTAAAACAAAACTGACTCGGAAAAATGACTGAATGAATCATACTCATTTTTAAACCGATGTCAAGCAATTTTTTTAAACTGATTCTTATTTTTATCGATTAAAAGCGAGGGAAAAATGGAAAATATATGATTTTTTAAGGGAGTGAAAAGTATCCCAAAAAAGGGAAGAAAACTTATCGAAAAATGAAGGCGGTTCAGAAATATAGGTTCCAGCCTTCTGGGAAAATTCTTCACGGGATTCTTTTCTCCAAGCTCCTCTCCGCGTTTTTTTCGTATTTTTTTGCAGTTGATTCCGTATCTGGGGCTGTGATATTTTCCTTCTAAAAAATCCGTATCCGGAGGGGGCATTGAGAGATACTTTCTTGAAGAGAGTGGACAAAGAAATCCTGGTCATGAGCGGCGCGATGGGAACCATGTTGCATAAAGAAGGGGCGAATCTCGGCGGATGCATCGCCCAATGGATTGTAGAACATCCGCAGACCTACGAAGAACTGGTCAGAGAATATTTTCAAGTAGGCTGCCACATCGTTGCCGCGGCCACTTCAACTCTGAACCGTATTTCGTTGGCCAAGTTCGGCCTGGCGGAAAAAATTGAGGAGTTAAACCGGGGAGTGATTCAAATCATCAAGGCCATCCAGCCAGATCAAGGATTTGTGGCCGGCAATATCGGCCCTACGGGGAAACTCTTGAAACCCATGGGAGAGGTGAGTGTGGATGAACTCCTGGATGCCTACGGCCAGCAGGCCCAGATCCTGGCTGAAAGTGGAGCCGAGATCATCAATATCCTCACCATGTACGATTTAGAAGAAGCAGTAGCTGCCTTGCGGGCGGCCAAAACTCGCACTTCTCTGCCGGTCATCGTTTCTTTGGCTTTCAACCCTGCGGCCAAGGGATATCGCACCATGATGGGAGTGAGTCCGGAGGTGGCCGCGCAGCGTCTGGAAGCGGAGGGAGCGGATGTCATTGGAGCGAATTGCGGCAGCCTCAGCCTCGATCAGGTGACCGAAGTGCTTCAGGTCATGAAGACTCACTGCGGGAAACCGCTCATCGCCAAACCGAATGCCGGCTCACCCCAGTTGGTAGATGGGCGGGAAACATACCCGGCCGGACCTGAACCTTTTGCCGAACACGTGGGGGAGTGGATTGAAAAGCGAGTACGGATTGTGTCTGGTTGCTGCGGCACCACACCCCTCCACCTAAAACGAGCAGGGGATAAGGTCAAAGAGCTCAGCCAAGGCTGATGGGGGCTTTTTCCGACCTTTAGAGGAATCCAGTCGGGTTTCTCCGGGATTTTTTGAATCAGGCACCCTTTCCAAAGATATCTTTCAACAGGGCGGGGATTCCCCCTTTATTCAGCACGTCGAGCATCTGCTGCGGAAGCGGACTTCCCTTAAGAGATGTCCCTGTGGCGCGGTTCTTCACCTCGGCCTTTTCTAAGTCGAGTTCAAGGGTCTCCCCCTCCTTAAAGGATTGAGAGACTGAGGGACAGGCCAAAACGGGAAGACCGACGGCCACGGCATTGCGGAAAAAGATGCGGGCGAAAGATTCCGCGACCACGGCGGCCACGCCCAAAGCTTTCAGGGCTTGAGGCGCTGATTCGCGGCTCGACCCACAACCAAAATTCTTTCCGGCAATCAGGATATCCCCTGGACGCGCCTCTTGGGCGAAGCGGGGGTTGACGGCTTCCAGAACATGTTCCTTGATCTCCTCAATGGGAGCGGCCAGATACCTTCCGGGCGATATGAGGTCCGTATTGATGTCGTTCCCCAATTTCCAAACGCGACCTTGAATCATTTTCATGATTTTCTCCCATTGGTTGCCCCCTCACCGCATCCCTCTCCCCCGGGTCCGGGGGAGAGGGGAGGGTGAGGGGGAAAACGGCTTGAAATACCTATAGGTAGTTCCTCGGGTCGGCGATTCTTCCCTCGACGGCGGATGCGGCCACGGTCGCGGGGGACCCTAAGTAAACTTCGGCATCGCTGCTGCCCATGCGCCCCTGAAAGTTGCGGTTGATGGAGGCGATGCACCGCTCTCCCGGGGCCAGAATACCCATGTGCCCTCCGAAACAGGGACCACAGCTGGAGTTGCAGATGACCGCCCCGGCATCCACGAAGGTCTCCAAGATTCCGGATTTGAGGGCCTCCCGGTAAACCTCCCACGACGCGGGGATAACCAGCAGGCGGACACGGCTATGCACTTTCTTCCCTTTCAGAATGTCGGCGGCGATGCGTAGATCCTCGATCCGCCCATTGGTGCAGGAGCCGATAAAGGCCTGGTCCAGAATGATCTCCCCCAGCTGGGAGACGGCCTTGACGTTGTCCACGCTGGAGGGCAGAGCTACCTGCGGCTCGACCCCGGAGGCATCTACCCCGAAGACCTTCTCATAAGAAGCGTCCCTATCGGCCTGGATCATCGGGTAGGTTTTTCGGACCCTCCCTTTCAGGAATTCGGCTACTTTTTCATCTGGCTCGAAGAATCCGAACTTGGCGCCCAGCTCCACAGACATGTTACTCATGGTCATTCGGCTGGAAAGGCTCATCATTTTGGCTGTGGAACCCGTGAACTCGATCGCTTTGTACTCCGCGACTTCCGCGGAGTATTGCCCGGCCAGGTAGAGCAAAAGATCTTTGGACATTACCGCCGGGGGAAGTTCTCCCTCGATCTGGAACTTGAGGGTCTCCGGCACCCTGAACCAGAGCTTTCCGGTGGCCAGAACATAGGCCATCTCGGAATAACCGATGCCGGTGGCGGCGGCACCGAAAGCACCGTAGGTGACGGTGTGCGAATCCGTACCGACGATCAGGTCCGCCGGGACCACATGACCTTTCTCTGGCAGGACCTGATGGCAGATGCCGGCTTTCTCCCCATAGGCGTATCCAATCCCGAGTTCCACGACGGCCTGACGAATGCGCTTATGATGCTCGGCAGCTTGCACGGTGGGGGCCGGCACCCAGTGATCGAGAAGGTTGACCACTTTCTCAGGGTCCCATACCTTTTTAACCCCGGCCTCTTTCAGGATGGGGAAAACTCCCCTCATCCCCTCATGCGTCATGGCCAGGTCGATGTTCGCTACCACATACTCCCCCGGTTTCACGGAATGGCGGCCCGAGGCCCGAGCCAAAATTTTTTCCGCCAAAGTCATCCCCATCTTTTTTCCCTTTCCATTGGACGCAGATTTTCACAGATCCACGCAGATTTGCTTTAGGTTTGATTTAATAATTCTTTTCTTTATTTCCCCTCCCTTTCAGGCAACTTTTATGATGCCTTTCCGGCTGAGGTCGGCGATCTTCTCCGGGGGATAGTGGAGGATGGTGGAGAGAACCTCGCGGGTGTGTTCTCCCAGTCGAGGGGGGCGGGAGAAGGGTTTGACGGGAGTCTTTTCCATCTTCAATGGATTGCCAAGGGTTTTGATCTTCTTTCCCTCCGGCCCGTCAATTTCAACGACCATTTCCCGGGCCAGGACTTGTGGATCGGAGAAGACCCGGTCCATGGTATTGATGGGGCCCGCGGGCACTCCCGCTTTTTGGATCTTTTCCAGCCACTCGTCACCGTTGGCAGTTCGAAGATGATTTTCAATCATCGGGATCAGAGCGGATTTATTTTGCAAACGGGCCGGCCGAGTGGCAAACCGGGGATCTTTGGCCCACTCGGGCTTTCCGATGGCCTCGCAGAACCTTTGGAAGTGGTGGTCCACATGGGCCACAACCACAATCTGGATGTCTTTGGTTTGGAAGGCCTGGTACGGGACGAGGGACTGATGGCTCGAGCCGATGGGGCCGGGAATTTTACCGGAATGGAAGAAATACTGGGCTATGTAAGTCAAAAGATAAACCTGCCCGTCCAAGAGAGAAACATCCAAGCGCTGGCCCTGGCCGGTCTTCTGCCGCGCGATATAGGCGGCCAGAATTCCATGTACGGCCAATAACCCGCCCACGAGATCTCCCAGGGGGATGCCGGCCCGCACCGGAGTTCTTCCCGGCTCCCCGGTAATGGACATACCGCCGCTCATCGCCTGGACTATGAGATCGTAGCCCGGCCGGTCGCGGTACGGACCGGTATAGCCGAAGCTGGAAATCGAACAGCAGATAATCCCGGGGTTGTGAAGTTTCAGATTCTCGTAGTCAATCTTCAACCTCTCCAGGACTCCGGGGCGGTAGTTATCATAAACCACGTCCGCATGGGCGGCCAGTTCATATAAGATCGCCCTCCCTTCGGGCGTTTTGAGGTCGATGGCTACGCTCTTCTTGTTCCGGTTGATCGACCAGAAATAAGCGCTGTCCGCCCCATAGGAATAAGGAGGGGTGGTGCGGGTTTCATCCCCCTGGGGGGGTTCTACTTTGATGATTTCCGCCCCCAAGTCGCCCATCAGCATCGAGCCAAAAGGTCCGGCCAGCATCATGCTAAGATCGATGATCCGGATTCCGGTTAGCGGGGGATTTTGGGGCTCTTTTTTTTCTCCAGACATCATTTTTCTCCTCGCACAATCTGCCAGATCCACGATCCCATCAAAGGACGGCGGCGCGGTATTCGCCGAAGACCTCCCGCAAGACGTCGCATATTTCCTGTATAGTGGCGTACGCCTTGACGCATTCGATGAAATGGGGAATTAGGTTGACTTCTCCTTGGGCAGCTTCCCGCTTCAATTCCTTGAGCAGTCGAGCCACTTCTTTGTTATCCCGAGCGCTCTTCACCTCTCGCAAATTTTCGACCTGCCTCCGCTCGGCATTTTCCCGGCGCTCCGCGTCATAGGGATGGGGGACTAAACGGGCGGTCGTTACCTCCAGTTCCTGGTCCCCCGTAAAACTGTTGATCCCGACGATCAGATCCCTTCCTTCTTCCAACCGCTTCTGGCGCTCGTAGGCGCTACGGGCCACTTCCCGCTGCATATATCCGTTCTCGATGGCGGCCACCGCCCCACCCATGCCCTGAATCTTCTCAAATTCCGCCCCGGCCGCGTTCTCGACCTCATCGGTGAGCGATTCCACATAATAAGAGCCAGCCAGCGGGTCCACTACGTCTACGAGGCGCGCTTCGTGTTGCAGGATGCGGGCGGCATCCTCGCTCAACTGAATCGCTTCTAAACTCCAGCCTAGACCCAGCGGCTCATCAAAGGGGGGGTTGCAGTTGGGTGGCCCCCCGGCCAGGGCTGCGGCGATTCCGCCTACCACGGAACGGGTCAGGTTGTTGAGGGGGCGCTGCACCGTACAATTGGCCCGGCCACAGTGGACGGTAGAAGCAATCCGCAGCGTCATGGACCGCTCATTCTTGGCGCCGAATCTCTCCTTCAGAATTTTGGCCCACATTCTGCGGGCGGCCCGATGGAAAGCGATCTCCTTGAAGAACTCCATGCTGCCGCCAAAGGCATTGAACGTGAAGCGCGGCGCGAAGGTATCCACCGGCAGCCCCGCATTTACCCCCTCCTGCAAGTGGGCGGTTCCAATGGCCATGCTAAAGGCCAAATCCTGCTCCCTCGTAGCCCCGGCTTCGCGGATATGATAACCCCCCAGGCTGGTGATGTTTACGTTGGGAAGGTGTTTCGAGAAGAATACCATGCTGTCCCGAAACATACGCATGGAAGGCCGCGGGGGAAAAATGTAAGTGCCCCGGGCGATAAACTCTTTGAGAATTTCATTCTGGGGCGTGCCCCGCAGCTTCTCCCGGGGGATCCCGCGCTTGTCCGCCAGAGCGATGTACATGGCCATGATGATGTTGGCCGGGGCATTGATCGTGAAGTTGGAGGCGGTGCGGTCAATGTCATTCTCCCCCGAGAAAGCCTCGAAGATAATTTCCATATCGCGCAGCGTGTCCACGGCCACTCCCACCCGACCGACCTCCCCCAGAGCCATGGGGTTATCGGAGTCGTACCCGCACTGGGTGGGAAGGTCAAAAGCGATGTTCGGGCCCGCCCGCTGCCCCAATTTCTTCATGTGCAAATAGTAATCTCGGGTATCTTCCGCAGACCCATACCCGGAATACCGGCCGGCTCTGACCAACCCGGCAGCCTGGGCGATTGCTCCCGAGCCTCGCTCCCCGGTCCGGTAGGGAAAGGTTGGAAAGGTGCCGGCGGTGAAGGGGTACTGACCGGGGAAACCCACTTTTCCCAGGAAATCAAATCTCTCGCCCGCATCGATCGGGGTATAAAAACGGGTTGGAGATTCCTTCAACTTGAAACGCTCCAGGGCCGGCTTGAGAGTCTTCTCCTCCCATCTCTTTTTTTCCTCGTGGACCTTCTGGTTAGAGTCCTTCCCGTCCATGAATAACCTCCTTCTTGGTCAAAGTCTACCCTTATCCTTCTTTCATCACCCCTATTTTCTTGAGGAACGTCTTATACCATTCATATTCAGCCGGGACTTCCTTGGCC
>Ga0315282_10006614_pt1 | contig 19316 bp, 22 predicted proteins | sample YL17G07_20_MG_FD_203693 | JGI IMG/M metagenome (GOLD analysis project Ga0315282, IMG submission 203693) | Sediment microbial communities from Yellowstone Lake, YNP, Wyoming, USA - YL17G07_20 | ecosystem: Environmental > Aquatic > Freshwater > Lake > Sediment | place: USA: Wyoming | collected... | reverse complement strand
CTGCCAGCCTTTTCAGGAATACACAAAAGGTGGAATCTACGGTCACGTGTATCAGAATAAAATCTTGTCGATTTGCAGGGGTTTTCAGCATGTCTGCCTTCTTGTTAATGCAACGTTTGGGTATATATAAAATCTTAAGTCCATATCGTCTCGCAATGTCTTGTAACGACTTAACGATATTATTAATTTCAAACATCAGCTTCTTTTAGCTTCTCTATTTTTTCCTGAAGATGCCTTATGCCTTCAACTGCGTGCTCCCATTCCATAGCATCTTTTTCAACCTCCCAGGCAAAATCTTTCTCTTTCACTACATTTTTAACTTCAAACTCCGCAAAGCTCATGCCGTATTTTTTCTTGAATCGTTCATCTGTTAACCTGTATAGCACAAGTCTTTTTTCGTACTCGCTCAATACAGCTTCCCTTAGTTCATTTTCTGGTATTAAATCAAGAAGTTTCATCCAAATAGCCCTCCTGCTAACTCTATTTTGTTTTTAGTATAGTAAATAGCTCGTGTTCAGACTCAACTTTATACGCCATTTCAACTTAATTTAAGCCTTTTGTTCACTACTTCAACCGGTATTCTTTCTTTCGAAGCGATTGAGGTCTCAAGTCGCTCAGCAAAGTCTTCCCTTATCTCAAGGCCATAATCAGGCTCAAAAAGTTCCCTGAATTTTTGCTCTATCACTTCACTGATCAATGCCTCCAGTTCCTCTTTTGTTAAGTCCGCTACTCTCACAAACCTACCTCCGTAATCATTATTTACTTAATTGTAACACTTAAACATTTATAGGCTTCTCGTTTTTTCTAATCTGTTCTTCACCAGCTCACACACTGCCCAATAGACTTCATCACGTTCTTCCTATGTCACGCTGAGGATGTCGAAGATTATATCGTCGAGGGCATTGTGGTCGAGAAGGGGTTCGGTCGTTTGCTCACGAGTGAGACGGGATGGAATGGAGCCGAGTTCATCTGGCATGGTTTAAATGCTCTTACACCTAAAGGGAATGACTTCTTCGATTTATCTGATAAATTTCTTCTACGAATGCCTCTTGCTTTTACTACCCTCAAATAATCCTAACTCATTCTTATAGGCAATATTAAGATGGTTGTATGACATTTCCGAAGCCTTTCTTCCATGCGATGTCCTGATTATAAAGCCTGATTTCAGAAGAAAAGGTTCAACAACATCCAATAAAACATCTGTTTCTATCTGGAGAGTCGCAGCAAGTGCTTCAATCCCGACAGGTCCGCCTTTATAATTGAGGATAATGGTTTTCAGTAATTTTCTGTCTGTTTCTCCCAAACCATATTCATCGATGCCTTCGAGGGCTAACGCTTCCATGGCTACATCTTTCGTTATTTTTCCCTGAGCCCTAACTTGTGCGTAGTCACGAACACGTTTTAATAACCTATTTGCAACCCTTGGAGTGCCTCTCGCCCTCCGCGCTATTTCATAAGCACCATCCTGTTCAATAATTACATTTAATATTGCCGAAGAACGTTTTACAATTTTGACCAGATCTTTTTCATTATAAAAATCCAGATCTCTTGTAATTCCGAATCTTTCTCTCAATGGAGAGGATAAGAGGCCGGACCTGGTTGTTGCACCAATCAACGTAAAAGGTTCAAGTCTGTATCTGTGAGTTCTTGCATGTACACCTTTATCGAATATGAAATCAACTGCAAAATCTTCCATAGCTGGATAAAGAAATTCCTCCACGACTTTAGGTATCCTATGGATTTCATCAATAAAAAAAACGTCGCCCTTTTCCATGTGGGTCAGGATACCCATCAAATCGCCACCTTTTTCTAAAGCTGGGCCAGAGGAAGTAATAATCTTAGTACCCATCTCATTGGCGATAATATGAGCTAACGTTGTCTTTCCCAGTCCGGGCGGGCCATTAAACAAAACATGGTCTAAAGGTTCTTCCCTCTTCAACGCAGCTTCTATAGCAATCTTTAATGTTTCTACGATTTTATCTTGCCCTGTATACTCAGAAAGCCTTTTGGGTCTTAAGGTTATGTTGTTATCTTCATCTAACGAACTATCTTCTTTTAAAATATCAGGAATTTTATTTGATTCTTCGTAAATCATTTCTTTTGACCTCTATATACTTCCTCAAATAATTCTTCAGATGAAGTTATACGTGGATTTCGTTTCATAGCTTCTTCCATCATTTCTCGTGCTTCTGTTAGTTTATGGCCTAACTGAGTTATAAGAACATATTCGACTTCCTTCCTGAAATCTTCTACAACTTCAGCTGTTACTTCAATTTTCGGCATTAATGCATACATTGCTACCTTTCCCTTGAGAGTAGCAATAATCTTTTCTGCTTTTCTTTCTCCGATACCTTTTAACTGTCTTAAAGCTCTAGAATCTTTTTCCTCTATGGAACGCGCTATATCTCCAACAGGTCTTATGAGAGCCTTAATAGCAGCGGTAGGGCCTATATCTTCAACAGAAATGAAAAGCTCAAAAAATTTTTTATCTAATGGATGTTTAAATCCTACAAAAATTGGTTTTGGCTGTCTTTCTGTCTGGTTATACGAGATATACAATTTCAATTCTTTAATTCCCTTTTTTTCATCTTCTTTAATTTCGTTTATCAAATAAGCTGGGATTAATATGTCATAACCGATTCCACCTACTAACAATGTAATTCGGTCATCAAATGTTTCTATTAATTCTCCTTCCAGATAAGATATCATCTGCCCTTCCGTGGATTTTTTCTATAAAATGCAGTCAAGGCTATAGCCAATGCATCCGTAGCATGAAAGGATTTAACATCAGTCATTTTAAGCAATTTCTTTATAGCTTCTTTTACTTGATACTTATTTGCCCCACCATATCCAGTTAAAGAATTTTTTACTTCTTTTGGCGTAATTTCTATCATCGAGACATTATTTTGAGAAACAGACAGATATATGATACCTAACACTCCTCCTAATAATATACCAGCCTTGGGATATCTAACCAAAGAAAATACATTCTCTATTGCAATTAAGTCGGGATGTAAAGTACATATCAAATGATTGATATCTGAATGAATTTGGAATAGCCTACTTGAAACATGATCCCTTGGAGATGTCTTAATGTAACCACATTTAATTATTGATGGGGTGGTTTTATTACATCTAATTGCACCAAAGCCCGTACTCGCTAAGCCTGGATCTATGCCGAGTATAATCATATGGTTACCGGTCTGTTCAAAGGAGGAGAACTATTTTTTTCTTGGTGCCTCAAAGAGTATCTCTTCCACCATCCGGCAGAGGACATGTCCGAGTGTTATATGTGTTTCCTGTATCCGGGGGGTTTTGTCGGATGGAACAACGAATGCATACTGAGCCTTTGATGCAAACTTATCTCCTCTTAATCCGGTGAAGGCAACGGTAATCAATTTCTTCTTTCTTGCAACATCAATAGCTTTGAGGACATTAGGTGAATTCCCGCTTGTACTGATTCCAATGGCGACATCTCCCTCATCTGAAAGTGATTTTAGCTGCTTTGAAAAGATTTCGGAGAAGTCATAATCGTTAGCAATTGCCGTAATTACCGCCACGTCTGTATTGAGAGCAATTGCGGGAAGACTGGGTCGCTCTTTTTGAAACCTGTTGATAAATTCTGCTGCAAGGTGAGAGGCATCGGTAGCGCTTCCGCCATTACCGAAAAGGATTAATTTTTTCCCCTTATTGAAGGCATTAGCAATAACATTCGCAACCTCTATGATCTTGTCAACATTTTCCGCTGCAAATCTCTTTTTGACCTCGATGCTTTCTTCGAAGACTTTTAATATTTTGTCCTTCATGTAGGTGTTGCGCTTTATTTGTTCCGTATTATATAGCGTCTCCCAAACAGCGCTGAAAAAGGTATACAGGAATCCTCAACTTTTTATTAGGGTAACCCAAGAAAATTATTCTGTCAATCTCTAAAAGAGTTGGTTAATCTGAGTTATCTATAGGGGATAAAAACCACATCCCTTATCTCTGATGCGGGTCCTTCCTTAGATGGACCAAACGCAGTCACCTTGTAGTTTCTCTTTGTTAACGGTTTTTCATTATCGAAATAAGTAGGCACAGATGTCTCACCGATGAATACAAATCCTTCTTTTTTATCGGTCTCTCTATAAACCTTATAACCTACTACCCATGTCTCAGGGGCTTCTTTCCAGATGAGATATACCCCTTCCTCTTTAACTACTACCTGAAGTCTCTCAGGAGGAGATGGCACAAATTCTGAAGGGTTTATCTCGAGTTCCTCTGACGCAGGTCCTTCATCCCATATATCTCCTCCCCTCAGACTCCTTATGGTGTAGTAAACAGGCTTTCCTATATTAAATCTATCTCTGAAAGAGGTCCCCTTAATTGGTTCCTTATGGAGAGGCATGAAAGGGTATAGGCCTCTCTTATCACTCTTATAGATGTTATAGAGGACTTCACCACCTATATCTTCCCATGTGAGTGTCAGTGAATCATATACGACTTTAAATAAAAGCTTGCTGGGAGGTGCTGGTGGATCTTTTGGTTGTACTTCGATGATATTCGAGTCATTGCTCGTTATACCTCGCAGGTTCTGGGAGATTATTTTGTATTTATATTTATGGTTAATTTCAAAGTCCTTATCTCTATAGGATCGCCTATAGGGCTCAAGGAAGATTCTTTCAAAATCCCCTCCACCCCCCTTTGACCCCTCTGTATCCCCCCTTAGTAAGGGGGAAATAGGGGGGTGGGTGGGGATTAATTTCATAAGGTAAAATCCTTTTATTGCTTGTTCCTTATTTTTTGGAAAATCCCACAATAAGATAATCTCTGATTCTCTGTGGACTGCCCTCAGATTTGATGGCGAATCAGGCTTTTCGTATGATTTCAGAGTGGGCTCACCTTTCTTGCCGCATGAGGCAAGCACGAGGCAAGAAATTAAAAGGAACAGGAGAAGGGGAGAAGGGGAGAAGCGGAGCGATACAATGTCACCGTGTCTCCGTGTCACTGAGTCTCCTCATATGTCTCTTTATTTGTCTCTTGACCTCTTCAGGCGAGGTGCTACCTGCAGATTTTTTCCCTCTAACTGACTCCTCTGGCTTCAGGAAAGAATAGATGTCCTCTGAAATCAATGGAGAAAATTTATTCAATTCCTTCAGGGTGAGTTCCTCAAATTTCTTCTTTTTTCCGATACAGTAGAGAACGATCTTACCCGTAACCTCATGTGCCCTTCTGAAAGGTAACCCCTTTTTGACTAAGTATTCAGCCATATCAGTTGCCGTAGAATATCCCTCCTTGGCAGTTTCATGCATCCTTTTTATATTGAATTTTATTACTGGTAACATTTCATTCAAGACATGAAGGCAGGATTTAACGGTATCGACAGTATCAAAGAGCGGTTGCTTATCTTCCTGTAAATCCCTATTATATGATAGGGGTAATCCCTTCATTATAGTCAGAAGAGAAAAGAGGTTACCATAGATCCTACCAGCCTTTGCCCTGACAAGCTCTACCACATCCGGATTCTTTTTCTGGGGCATTGCGCTTGAACCTGTTGTGAAGGCCTCGGGCAGCTCAATGAATCCGAATTCCTCTGTTGACCATAACACAAGCTCCTCAGCAAGCCGCGAGAGATGCATGATGAGTATAGCCGCATTCGACAGAAACTCGATACTGAAGTCTCTGTCAGATACGGCATCGATACTGTTTTGAGAGATATCATCAAAACCGAGAAGTCTTGCTACATAGACTCTGTCAATGGGAAAGGTCGTACCCGCGATTGCAGAGGATCCCAAGGGAAGGATATTGATTCTTTTACGTGTATCTTTCAATCTTTCCTCATCCCTCTGCAGCATCTCAACATAGGCAAAGAGATGATGGGACAACAGTACAGGCTGGGCTCTTTGTAAATGTGTATAGCCGGGCATTAATGCGTCAAGATGTTTTACCGCAATATTAAGAAGTGTCTTCTGGAATTCCTTTATAAATGACCTTATCTCTTCTGTTTCTTCCCTCAAATACAATCTGAGATCAAGTGCCACCTGGTCATTTCTTGATCTTGCTGTATGGAGTTTTCCACCCACCTCGCCTATCTTTCTTATTAAGGCAGCCTCGATATTCATGTGGATATCTTCAAGGTCTTCTCTGAACCTGAATTTTCCATTCTCTATCTCTCCTGCAATCTCTTTGAGGCCTTTTATAATCTTTTCAGAATCTTCTTGAGAGATGATGCCTTGTTTCCTGAGCATCTTTGCATGTGCGATGCTTCCCTCAATATCGGACCGCCAGAGGCGGTTATCAAAAGATATGGATTCTGTGAAGTGCTCAGCAATCTCTGATGTCTTTCCTTTAAACCTTCCTGCCCATGGTTTTTTCATAACTCTTTCACCTGAGCAAATAATCTATTTTTAAATTGACAACGCATAATTTCAGAGTATAATATACCAAAATTCGAAGAAAGATTATTCATAAATCTACTGGGCAATTAAATATATCCTGTTCATCCTGTGTCTTTTCACAATCAACAGTTTTCTCGACTTAATAAAGAGGGTTTTGATTTTGCAAATAGAGTGCCATCGATTGGAAATGTCCCGTATGTAATGCACTGAATGAGAGACTCGAAAAGATAAGATAAGGAGGTAAAAGATGTCAAAGACAGAAAAAAATCTTCAGGAGGCCTTCGCAGGAGAATCACAGGCAAACAGGAAATATCTTGCCTTTGCAAAAAAGGCAGAACAGGAAGGATATAAACAGATTGCAAAACTGTTCAGGGCTGCTGCCGAGGCTGAGACAGTCCACGCACATAATCATTTAAAGACACATGGTGGCATTAGGAGTACAAAAGAGAATCTCGAGGCAGCAATAACCGGCGAGTCCTATGAATTCCAGAAGATGTATCCCAGGATGATGGAGGATGCAAAGGCAGAGGACAAAAAGGGCGCGCTGCAGAGCTTCCGTTATGCAAATGAAGTGGAAAAAATTCATGCAGAGCTCTATAGAAAGGCCCTTGAGAATCTTGGCAAAAACACTGAAGTTGATTATTACGTATGCCAGGTCTGCGGTAACACCGTTGAAGGAGAACCACCAGATAAATGTCCTATCTGCGGATCTCCAAAAAAGATGTTCAATAAGATTGCATAATGTCCGTATCCTTCTTTTGAAGTGGATTACCGGCATAGAGTAAGGGAACAAAGGGCAAAAGGCGTTTAAGCCAAAAAGGACGGTGAATATGCAGAAGATATTGAAATATGGAATACCCCTTTTTTTGATCCTTTTTTTGTTCTCCTCAAGGGGTACGGCTTTGTCTGAAGAGAACGAAGATGTAATTTCACAAGCCCCACTCAGTCCACAGACCCAAACCTGCATCGGCTGTCATAGTACCTATACACCTGGGATTGTAAAAGACTGGCTTTCGAGCAGACATGCAAAGATAAACCCTTCAGAGGCTCTGAAAAAACCCACTCTGGAGAAAAGGATTTCTGCGGAGAGTCTGCCGGATGAATTAGGAAAATACGCAGTCGGCTGTTATGAATGCCATAGCCTGAACCCTGAAAGGCATAAAGATAGTTTCTCCCATATGGGTTTCACGATAAATGTCGTTGTCACCCCTGATGATTGCAAAACCTGTCATCCAACAGAGGTAAAACAATTTTATGGGAGTAAAAAATCCCATGCCGTAAAAAACATCATGGGGAATCCCGTCTATAAGACTTTGGTAAGTACCATAACAGGGGTAAGAAAAATAGAGAATGGAAAAATACTATCAGAAAAGCCTTCTGAAAGTACCCTCCACGAAACATGCCTTGGATGTCATGGCACAAAGGTAGAAGCAAAAGGCACAAAGAACGTCACTACGAAAATGGGAGAAATAGTAGTTCCTGATCTCACAAACTGGCCGAATCAGGGAGTTGGAAGGGAAAATCCCGATGGCAGTCTCGGAGCCTGTACTGCCTGTCATGCAAGACACGGGTTCTCGATCGAAGTGGCGAGGAAACCCTATACCTGTGCACAGTGTCATCTCGAGCCTGATGTGCCTGCATGGAATGTTTATCATGAAAGTAAACACGGGGATATCTTTTTTTCAAAATACTATGAATGGAGCTTTAACACAGTACCATGGATTGTGGGAAAAGACTTCAAGACACCGTCATGTGCAACATGCCATAATAGTCTCCTTGTTTCACCTGCAGGTAATGTGATTGTTGAGAGGACTCATGATTTTGGTTCGAGACTGTGGGTCAGAATCTTTGGCCTTATTTACAGCCATCCCCAGCCCAAATCAGGAGATACGACGGTGATTAAGAATAAGAACGGTCTACCATTACCCACTGCATTCACAGGTGAGCTTGCATCGGAGTATCTTATTGATAAGTCCGAGCAACAAGAAAGGCTGAATACCATGAAAAAGGTCTGTAACAGCTGCCATTCCACTGATTGGATAAACGGTCATTTTTCGAAGTTTGAAAGCACAACAAAAGAAACTGATGAGATGGTCCTCGCAGCTACAAAACTCATGGTAAGTGCATGGGAAAAAGGAATAGAGGATAAGAGCAACCCCTTTGATGAAACAATTGAACAGATGTGGGGAAGGCAGTGGTTATTCTACTCAAACTCTATTCGCTATGCTTCTGCCATGACCGGTGCTCCTGATTACACAGCCTTTAAAAATGGCTGGTGGTATCTTACTGAAAATATACAGCACATGAAGGATTGGATAGAACTCAAGAAAAAACCCCGGGGAGTCAAAGTTAAATGAAAATCATCGCATTTCTCGGAAGCCCAAGGGAAAATGGCAATACTGAGCTCCTTCTTAAAGAGGCAATAAGGGCAATAGAGGATTCAGGATTTAAAGCCCATGTCTTTAATTTGAATAGCATGAGCATCTCACCCTGTCAGAGCTGCGGTGGATGCGAAGACACAGGGATCTGTGTCTTTGAGGATGATATGGCCCAAATACATGCTGCAATCAGGGAGGCTGATAGGATAATCCTCGCCTCTCCAATCTATTTCTTTGGCGTAAGTGCCCAGGCAAAGATAATGATAGACAGATGCCAGTGCTTCTGGTGCGAGAAGTACCTCTTGAAAAGACCGATACCTGAAGGTCCTTATGGGAGGAAAGGACTTTTATTGTTAGTCGGTGGACAAAAGAGAGAAATCGGTATTCAATGTGCTGAGGCAACAGCAAAGGCCTTTTTCAGGACCATTAGCATTCCTGAACATGAAACCCTGGGATATTTAAGTGTTGATGCAAAGGGTGCAATTGTCAATCACCCAACAGCAATGAGCGACGCCTATAGGGCAGGGAAAAAACTTGTTACCTTAAACAAATAAGGAGGTCGAAATGGTTTCAAAATTACCAGGTCAGTATTTGAGCATAAAAAGCAGGTTCAAAAAATACTTCGATGCCTCTGATAACCTTGGCAAGGCTGCACGGGAATCAGGCCCCCTTGATGAGAAGACATCTCACCTTGTACAGTTAGCAGCTTCTGCTTCAATACGGTCAGAGGGTTCTGTTCATTCACATATAAGAAGGGCACTAGAGGCTGGTGCGAAACCTGAAGAAATATACCATGCGATAATCCTGCTCACAAGCACGATAGGCTTTCCTACTGTGTCTGCTGCATTGAGCTGGGCTGATGATATCATAAGGAAAAAGCGTTCAAAGAAATGATTTAACCTGTATTATTCAAAGCGAACTCTGTTCCAATGATTGTCGCTCCTTGATTTCACCCTCCCCTTAATCCTCTCCCATCAAAGGAGGGGAGACTAAGGAAGTCCCCTCTCTCCTTGTGGGAGAGGTTTACCCGCCGCTGGCGGCGCCGAAGGCGACCAGGGGTTAGGGTGAGGGGTAAATACTTAAATAACTTTTAAGATCTTTATGTATTTATAACATAAGAGCAGTAGCAGATACAGTCTTTATCTCTATTCTTTATCTCTATTCTTTATCTCTATTCTTTATCTCTATTCTTTATCTCTATTCCCCGTCCCATCCGTATCTCCCGACGAGAGGGACAAAGACGCAGGGAGTGTAATACTCTTCAGAGAGTTTGCCCTCTGATTTTTTGACCTTTAAGAGTTGTTGTGCAAAACGCTCTCCAACAGGGGCAACAATGATACCCCCTTGAGATAACTGCTGGATAAAGGGTTCTGGAATCCTTGGAGTTCCAGCAGTAACGATAATCCTGTCAAAGGGAGCCTCCTCTGGCCATCCTAATGTCCCATCGTTAACCCTCACATATATGTTGACATATCCGAGAAAACGAAATTTTTCTTGAGCCCTTTGAGCAAGTGCTTCAAACCGTTCTACGGTATAGACCTCTTTTGAAAGCTCAGCAAGGATTGCTGCCTGATATCCTGAACCAGTACCTACTTCCAAGACCTTCTCATTTCCCTTAAGTTCAAGCAACTCTGTCATAATGGCAACCATATATGGTTGTGAAATTGTCTGCCCTTCACCAATCGGAAGGGCCATATCCTCATAGGCCTTATGTTGGATGGATTCATCAACAAAGAGATGTCTTGGAACTTTCCTCATTGCCCTGAGGAGGCGCTCGTCTTTAATCTCTCTCGGGATGAGCTGTGTTCTCACCATGAAATCTCTTAATTCTTCAAAACCCATTTTAAATTTGTCCCAAATTTAGTTTCTTGAGTTTTTGTGTTCATTGGGTTTATGGAGTTTTATAACTCAATAAACTGTGTAAACCCAAGAAAGTCTATAAACTTGTTAGTCTTTTAGAAATCTCCCTCGCAGCTATCACCCCTGAAGTTGATGCCTGGATGAGCCCTCTGCTCACTCCTGCCCCATCTCCAATGGCAAAGAGGTTTTCTACCTCGGTCTCGAGGGATTCTGTTAGTTTAGGATACCGCGAGTAGAACTTCACTTCGACTCCATAGAGAAGGGTATGTTCAGAATTTATACCAGGAGTAATCTTATCAAGGGTTTCTATCATCTCAAGGATGTCAGACATATGGCGATAGGGCATGACAAAACTCAAATCACCTGGCGTCGCATCTTTGAGTGTTGGCCTTATGCTTCCTTTTGATATCCTCTCATGTGTTGAGCGCCTCCCCTGTTTTAAATCTCCGAGTCTCTGGACAAGAACACCCTTGCCGAGAAGATTTGCAAGCCCTGCTATATATCTTCCATATAATATGGGCTCGTCAAAAGGTTCTGTGAAGATTGTGCTGACTAAAAGTGAGAAGTTTGTATTGCCAGTCTTTCTTTTTGCATAGCTATGACCATTGACCGTCCAGATACCCTTAAGATACTCCTTCACAACCTCACCATAGGGATTCACACAAAATGTCCTCACTCTATCATGAAACTTTTTTGAATGGAATATGAGCTTTGGTTCATATGTTATCTTTGTGAGTGGTTCAAACACAGGAGCAGCTACTTCAACCCTAACGCCTATATCAACAGGATTTCTGAAAAGCGTAAGATGTAATCTTTTCGTCTCCTGTTCGAGCCACCTCGAACCTTCCCTGCCTGGTGCAAGAATCAGGAATTCTGAAAAAAGACTCTTGCCATCTTTAAGTCTAATACCAACTGCCTTTCCCTTTCTTTTGATCACCCTATCGGCTTCTACACTAAATAGGGTTTCTACCCTTTGATTAAGGTCTTCCTTGATATTTTTCAAAAGCGCCTTACACCGATCAGTACCGATATGTCTTATCTTCGAAGGGATAAAAAAAAGATTATGTTTTGAGGCAAGCCTTTCTATGTCGCGTATCTCTTCTGAGTTGCCACCGTATGTTTCTTTTGGGGCACCGTATCTCACATAGATTTCATCTACGTACTCTATCAGAGATTTTAGTCTATCCATGCCTATATATCTCAAAAGAAAACCGCCAACCTCAGGAGACAGGTTCAATTTCCCATCACTATAGGCCCCTGCCCCACCCCAACCACTGAGTAATGCGCATTCAGGACAGGCTGCACATGAAATGTCTCTTATCTTCATTGGGCATACCCTTTTGTCAAGGTCTTTTCCCTTTTCGATAATAAGAATTTGCGCATTTTTCTTCCGCTCGATAATTTCAAGGGCAGAAAATATACCGGCAGGACCAGCTCCGACGATGATTACATCATAATATTTTTTCAATAGTTTGCTCCAAAAATGACATTTCAAATTCCCCCTCACCCACCTTTTCTAAAGGGGGGATGGGGGGATTACTTAATTTTCATAAGATCCTTTGTGAGCCAAAGACTCACAAGAGTTTGTCTATAAATGAAAATTCGTTCTCAAGAAATTCAAGGCTTCGTAATTTGTAAGATCGAGGTGGATCGGTGTGATAGAGATATAACCATTCTTTACAGCCTGAACATCCGTATCTTCATCATGCTCTACGTGGAGCTGACTTCCACCAAGCCAGTAGTGCCTTTTTCCTCTCGGGTCATGTATTTCCTGAATAGAATTGTTATAGACCATCTTCCCCTGGCGTGTAAACTTTACTCCGAGGATTTTACTTTTATCCGTATTCGGTACATTGATATTCAGAAGGGTGTCAGGTGGAAGTGATTTTTCGAGAATAGATCGTCCAATCTGTAAGGCAAAGGCAGAGACTGTCTCGAAATGAAGAGGCTGCAGCTCATCTCCTGTAACAAGAGAGATAGCAAAGGATGGAATACCCAGTATCGTACCTTCTATTGCACCAGAGACAGTGCCTGAATAAGAAATATCACCACCGAGGTTACCGCCTCTGTTTATCCCTGAAGCAATAAGCACAGGCCTTTCAGGTAGGAGCTTGCTTACCCCCAATATGACGCAGTCTGTTGGCGTACCATCAATACTAAAAACACCTTCACTCAGTTTTTCTACTTTGAGTGGTCTATGTAATGTTAAGGAATGGCTTACGGCACTTCTCTCTCTATCAGGAGCAACGATATATACATCCCCGAGATCTTTCATCACCCTTGAAAGGGCGATAAGACCAAGAGAATGAATACCGTCATCATTTGTGACAAGGATAATTGGCATCATAAGTATTTTATCAGAATGAAAGCTTCTTTGGGGCGAATTTCCTCTTGCCTTTTGTTGCTTGTTCATGCTATATAGAGGGGCACCCAGAACTCCCCTTTAATAATATGAGTAGCGAACTAACCTATAAGAAGTCTGGTGTTGATATTGATGAAGGTGATAGGTTCGTGAGCCTCATCTCGCCTATGGCAAGAAGGACATTCAGACCTGAAGTCATGACAGAAATTGGTCTTTTCAGCGCCCTCTTTAAAATCGACATGACAAGGTATAAAGAGCCCGTGCTTGTAAGCAGTACGGATGGAGTTGGCACAAAGCTGAAGATAGCCTTTATGATGGATAGGCACGATACGATCGGCATTGACCTTGTCGCCATGTGCGTAAATGATATCCTTACCACTGGTGCAGAACCCTTATTTTTCCTGGACTATCTCGCAACAGGTAAACTCCATGCCGAAACAGCCTCAAAGGTTATCGAGGGAATAGTCAAGGGCTGTGAAGAGGCAGGCTGTTCTCTCATAGGTGGCGAGACAGCTGAAATGCCCGGATTTTATCCTGAGGGTGAATGTGACGTAGCAGGTTTCTGTGTAGGAATAGTTGAAAAAGAAAAGATCATAAATGGCTCAAGCATACGAGAAGGAGATGTCATCATAGGCATTGCATCAGATGGCCTCCACAGTAATGGATACTCCCTCGTGAGAAAACTCTTTTTTGATTTAAAGAAGATGAGCGTAGACACATGCATTCCTGAACTCGGGGTTAAACTCGGAGAGGAGCTCCTCAGACCAACAAGAATATATGTCAAGGCATTTATGGCTTTAAGAGACCATGTTGAAATTAAGGGCATGGCTCACATCACGGGTGGAGGAATTCCCGGAAACCTTCCGAGGATACTCCCTGAAGGTGTTTGTGCGCATATCAAGATCGATACATGGTCTGTTCCACCAATTTTTGAAGTCATAAAAAAAATTGGCAATATAGCTGATGATGAGATGAAGAGAACCTTTAATATGGGGATAGGTTATATTACGGTTGTCTCCGAGGAAGTATCAGGGGACACCATTTCGTTGCTTCATAAGGCAGGATATAGGGCATTCATTATTGGTAATACTGAGAAAGGAGGTAGAGGTGTTCGATATTCATAAAATAAAAAATTTATGCAAAAAGGCTTTTACCCCTGTGACAATAATGCTGATCCCTCATAGCAATAAAAGACCCCTGAACCTCAAGATTCCCTCGATAGGAATACTTGTCTCGATCATATTATGGTTTATCGGTACTTTTTATGTTTTTTCTGTTGCTGTGGATGCCTTTGAATATCAGGCGATGGAAAAAAAGCTGAATTATTATTCAAATCAATTTTTAGAATTCAAGGTTACAATGTCAGCACTCAAAAATGCCGAAAGGGAGTTCAAGAGATTGTTTTCCCTCGGCTCTAAAGAGAAGGTCCTTGAAAATATGGATACCTCATACAGCGGATCAATCGATATGAAGAACCTCAAACAGGAGGTTGAGAAGACAATAAAAACCGTAACAGAAATTCAGGATTATTTAAATCTCCAAAAGGATCTTTATCTTGCAACCCCAAAGGGGATACCTGTTGAAGGTGCCATCTCTTCCCAGTATGGTAAAAGGCAAGACCCAAGAAGCGGGGTTGAAGAATTTCATTCAGGTCTCGATATAGCAACAAGTCCAGGAAATCCCGTCAGGGCTACAGCAGATGGCATCGTAAGCTTTTCAGGCTGGAACAGGGGGAGTGGTAATCTCGTTGTGTTAGAACACGGATTTGGTTTTTCAACATTCTATGCCCATAACAAGATGAATACTGTGAAAGTTGGTCAGCAAGTCAGGAGGAGCGATGTAATCGGCTATGTCGGTTCCACTGGTAACTCTACAGGTCCTCATGTGCATTACGAAATATGGAAGGATGGTAATCCTGTCAACCCTAACAACTATAGAGAAGGGAGGTCGTAATGTTTCACAGGAATAAGGAAAAGCTGGAATCCTTTGTAGGAGTCAATTCGAATTTCAAAGGTGATATGGATACAAAAGGAACTCTCAGGATTGACGGCACCATAGATGGAAATGTAACCGCTGACTGGGTTATCCTCGGTGAAAAGGCATCTCTTAAGGGTAATATTGTAGCAAGGGGCATTATTATCGGTGGAAAGGTTGAAGGTAATCTAAAGGCCAAAGAAATTATAGAGGTTAAATCCAAGGGACAGGTATCAGGAGACATCTCTACTACTAAGTTATCAATCGTTGAAGGCGCTGTTTTCAATGGCAAAGCTTTTATGGAAAAAGAGGAATCAAAGATAGTTGAGTTTCAGGCAAAAGAGATGTGAACATTCGAAGATAATAAACTCACTTACCTTGACTTCATGTGGGGCTTGGTAATCCAAGCCCTTTTTAATGTCATTGTCTACGACCCATAGGGCAAGGGACAGAGTCCAGAATCAATCTCAGTTCTGGGCAGGCTCTACAATCTAAAAACCACTACTGAGTAATGCATTTGATTGACGATTATCTTGTTTACGTTATAGAATATTTTGTTTGTTAACATTTTTAAATAAGAAAAAGGGAAGAATAGACTATGGAAGAAAAAGAAAAAAACATTTTGATTTTGTGTACCGGCTATCCTTTTGGAACTGATGCAGCATTCGGTTCCCATGTTTTTAAAGCCATGGAAAAAATGCGCCTGCCTGAGAATGTAGAATTAATGGATGTTGGGGAGTTTGCTTCATTGGTCCCAAATGACATCGAGGGCAGAGAAAAACTCATCGTTATAGATGTATTCCGAACCGGGGATAAACCGGGAACGTTAGTCCGCCTGAAACCTGAGGAAATGCCAATTCCCTGGGATGACGCAACAGATGTTGCGAAATTCCATCTTTTGGAGATACTGCAGGACTTCTATCTCATGGGGAAATACCCTGAAACCATATTGCTTGGAGTCGTGCCCAAAGATGTTAAAACGATTGGTACTGAGTTGACACCAGAGATCAAAAGCAAGATACCCGAGGTGATAGATTTGATTATGAAAGAGCTTATATAGTCATACTGACTTCAATTCATAAGATTATTTTCGTGAAGAACCCTGCGGCAGAGACCGCAGGGTGTAAAATTTATAAATATTAGCAAACTATTTTTCTTGACATACAAAACATTTTCGTTAGATTATAAAAGTGGAAGGTGAGGCCGAGCTATCAAAGATGGATCTTTGGTAAGTTCGGTTTTTTATTCAGGACTCTGAGGTATTGGAGAAAGAGATTTAGAATAAAATATCGAAACAGAAAGAAGGAGACTTTAAATGAAAAAATCAAAAATAGCAAGAGGGAACTCAATGTGGCTTTTTATGGTTACTGGAATCCTTGTTTTTCTTTTGGCAGGTACAGTATGTTCATCCCAATTCACAACTCCCTATGGCAGTGACACTTATGAAGCAGCCTACTCTATTCAGCAAACTGCTCCTAACATCTCGGTATCCTCTTCAAGCCTAACCTTTGGAAACGTTAATGTTGGAAGGTCATCAGCACCTTTAGCTATAACCATATATAACACAGGCACATCTGACCTACAAGTGTATAGTATGACCTTATCAGATGCAGTTAACTACTCAATAAATGTTCATGAAGGCTCAAGTTCATGTGGAAACGAAACACCTATAATTGCTCCTAATAGCAGTTGTACTGTTACTGTTACATTTAGTCCATCTTCAACAGGAATAATAGAGGCAAGCCTCCTAATTAGTTCAGATGACCCTGACACATCAAACTTAAATGTATCATTAAGTGGAAGAGGAACAATTCCCAAATGCGGGTGCGATTTTTTCACTGACACTACCGTCATCCCAAGGGGAGGAACTCTTAGATTTGTTGCCACGGTTTCTAATAATACCGTCGGAACTTGGGTTTTCTTTTTTGGTACTAAGGTAACCAAACCAGACGGAGGGTGGTATCCACGCTCTGGTTATCTTTTAGGACCTATTGAGGTCACTTTAAGAATGGCCGAATCAAAGTCCAAATACATATCGCTATTTATTCCAAATACTGCACCTTTAGGAACTTACACATATCATGGTTATGTTGGCAGACCTGGCTACCTTTGGGATGAATGCAAGTTTAATTTTACAGTGACGGAGTAAAGGTTGGGTTGTGGCGATATTGACATGCAAGGGCTTGAAAATACTAAGTGGAGCTGATCGGGATCGAACCGACGACCTCTTGAATGCCATTCAAGCGCTCTCCCAACTGAGCTACAGCCCCAAGTGCTTATAAAGTAACACATTTTGCGCTCCCGCTGTCAACTTGTATATTAAAATTGTGCAGTTTTTGTGCAGTTGTCATTCCATTAAGGATACTATCCAATATGTCTACATACTCGAATTTTGATAGTTAATAATTGCTAAATATTTTTAAATTGACAAGGCTGTTCCTTTGAGTAAGAATTAAATGGGGTGAAGCCGAGCTACTGAAGATAGACCTTTAGTGGTGTCGGCATTTTTTGTTTTGAAAAATGGGTTATAATTATTTAAGGTTTCGATGTATAAACCAAATATCAATATTCTTTATGTTTTATTCATCATAATTATTTCTCTAAATGCTTCTACTGCATTTGCTTCTGTTGTAACCCTTTCTTGGGATGCTCCAATCACAAATGCCGATGGGACAGCCATTATTGACCTTCAAGGCTATAAAGTTTACTATGGCACTCAATCACATAACTATGACCATGTAATAAAGATTGGTAATGTCACAAAATACATGGTCAGTAACCTTGAAAATGGGATTTTATACTATTTTGCAATTACTGCATACGATATTTCAGGAAACGAAAGTGACTTTTCTAATGAAGTCAGTGGGGTAGCCACAAGTGTTTTGGAGTGTAACCTTATTCCTGACACCATCGTCATACCAAGAGGAGGGACCCTCGGATTCCAAGTTACTCTTACGAATACTACGAATCAGATTCAGAGTTTCAAATTTGCTACGAATGCAACCTTGCCAAATGGAAAAAATACCCGTTATTTAATTAAACCTACATCGTTCACGCTCAATCCTTATCAGACAAGGTCTTTCCACCGTTCGCAGTTTATCCCCAACACTGCACCACTGGGAGTTTATACCTATAACGGCTATGTTGGCTTCCCTGGAATGATTTATCATGAGTGCTGGTTTTTCTTTGAAGTGACACCACAAGCTCATATTGAGTCAGAAAATAGAAAGGCAGGGTCAGCAATGGCTCTGCCTTTCTACTTTTATACCATGGAGCAATCTTGCAGGTCATATTATAAAAATATGCCCAATCATCCTCTATACGGATCCTGCTGCGTTAGTCTTACTAATGTATCTAATTCTTCACGTGTTAGGTTTTCTCCTCGCTCTGCCTTTTCGTGAAGCTTCTTTTGAAGAGTTATTAATTGCTTTGTGCGTGCGGCACACCTTTGGGCACTTAGATCTTCAGAGGATGGTTTGTGCAATTTTTGTGATAAACATTTCTCGAGAGTGGCGATTGCATTATCATATTCAGCGAGATGACAATATGAGTTGGCCAAATATACATATGCCATGAGATATTCTGGCTTTTCCTCAATGTCGAGTTTGAGAAGTTTAATGTTCCGAAGGACAGATTTATCTGGAATTCGATGATAGGATGGATTGATAATTTTGAAAGGATCAGGGAAAAAAAGTATCTTTGTGACTCCTGCTTTGATAAGGCTTGGTCGAATTTGCTCATGGCATCTCATAATATAACGAATCCCTGGAATATTAGGGAAAAGCTTGGTATGCGAAAAACTCATCCAGGGCCCAAATTTATAGGCCCATGCTGTATCTTTACCTTTTTTTGAGCAGTCTTTCAAAATAGATACGTACGAGGGATCCACATATTCATCGGAATCCATCCAATAGATCCACTCACATGAAGCCGCCTTTATATACTGATTTCGAGCAGCTGAGAAATCATCTGTCCATGTGAAATTTATTACCCTCACATGTTTGGGTAAAGTATATAAGTATTCTCTGGTTCCGTCAGTACTTCCAGTGTCAACAGCTATCACCTCAGGAAATTCTTTAAGAAGAGGTGAAAGATTCTTCTTTAAATTCTTAAGTTCATTTCTAACAATCAAGCATAGACTAATATTAGGTTTATCCATAGCTTTATCGCTCCGTACAATATTATGTGGATTTTTACAGTTAATTCTCAACTGTTACAGATTGTGAAGATTGAATAGTTGTACCCATATAGAGGGCACCCATATAGAGGGCACCCATATAGAGGGCACCCATATAGAGGGCACCTGTCAAGAGAAAAAACGATCCTATACCAAGAAAGTTGTTCTTGTCTTCATAGCTTCAAGTTATC
>Ga0315282_10006613_pt1 | contig 19321 bp, 16 predicted proteins | sample YL17G07_20_MG_FD_203693 | JGI IMG/M metagenome (GOLD analysis project Ga0315282, IMG submission 203693) | Sediment microbial communities from Yellowstone Lake, YNP, Wyoming, USA - YL17G07_20 | ecosystem: Environmental > Aquatic > Freshwater > Lake > Sediment | place: USA: Wyoming | collected... | reverse complement strand
CCGCTGGGCCAGCTTGTCAAAACCATGGGTCCACTTTTCCACGAACTCCTTGTCATAGAGGCCTTCTTTAATGATGACGTGCAGAAGACCCAGGGCTAAGGCCCCGTCCGTTCCCGGGCGGAGCTGCAGCCAGATGGCGGCCTTGGAGGCGACCCAGGTGTAGACGGGGTCCACGACGATCGCCTTGGTTCCGCGTTTCATGCAGTCGATGATCCAGGGGGCCATAAACCCATCGTTGCAGGTGGCCGCCGGGTTCTGGCCCCAGATGAGGGTGCACTTGGGCAAAACAAATTCCGGGTTATCGTAGCGGTCCTGGAAAAACTGGGAGCAGTCGGGAACCGTATAATCCCCCTGGGTGATCCGCATGGACACGAGCCGGGGATGAAAGCAGGAATTGCCGGTCAGCCCGCCCTGGAGCCAGTTGGGGCTTCCGTAGGAGTAGGAAAGAAGCAGAAGCCAGCCGCCCACGTTTCTCCCCGTGCCCTGGATGAAAACCATGGATTCGGCCCCATGCTTGTCCCGGATTTCGTTCATGCGCCTTTCGATCAGGCCGTAAGCCTCATCCCAGGAGATCTTCGCCCACTTATTTTCTCCCCGCCGGCCGACTCTCTTCAAAGGCGACCGCAGCCGGTCGGGATGGTAGATATAGTCTTTGATGGCCAGGGCCCTCGGGCACAGCCGGCCGTTGTTGTAGGGGTGATCGGGGTTCCCTTCCATTTTTATCAATTTTCCATCTTTCACGTGCAGGAGAACCCCGCATCCGCCGTGGCATCCGGGGCCCGCGGACCAGGTAATCGTCTTGACGATCTTCTCGGAATCTTTCGCTTGATTCATTCTGCTTCTCCTCTCAAATTCCTAGAGCCTTGGTTACGAGCCATAGGCCTCTTCGAAAATAGCCAGGGCATCTTCCTCGCTGATTTCTCGGATGTTCATGGGAAGAAGCCTTTGACCAACCCTATGGGCGCCCAGGGCCAGGGGGCGTACTTCATCTTTCCTTATACCATAGTCCTTCAGATATGGGGAGATCTGCATCTCCCGGAGGAGGCGAAGAAGGGCATCGGAGGCCTTCCGGGAGGCTTCTTCCACCCTAAGCCCCTGCACTCTCTCCCCGAGAGCTTCGGCGACTCGCGCGTAAAGCTCCTCGTGCCCGGGGCGATTGAAGCGTACGACCCACGGTGCCAGAACCGCAAGGGATTGGCAATGGGTGAAGCCTTTGTGGTCAAGAATGAGTGCCAGAGCGTGTATGGCGCCAAGCCCGCTGTTGGACATTCCAATCCCCGCGAGAGTGGCGGCCCGGGCCATGGCCTCTCTGGCCTCCAAATCAGATCCGTCCCTGTAGGCCCTGGGAAGATATCTTCCGATCAGGCGCATGGCCTCCCGGGTATACATCCGGCTCACCGGGTTCGCATAGCGGGAGGTAAAGCCTTCTATCGCATGCACCAGGGCGTCCAAACCGGTCTCTGCCGTCAGTCGGGGGGGCATCTGGAGAGTCAGTTCCGGATCAACGATGGCGGCCTCGGCCATGGTACGCGGGTCCCAGATGGATTTTTTGGTTTCTTCCTCCGGGACATACGCCACCACGGCCTGCGTTACCTCCGTCCCGCTTCCGGCCGTGGTGGGCACCAGGATCGTCGGGATGCCCTTTCTGCGCAACAAGTTCTGTCCCAGGAGCGGCCTCATCCCTTCTTCATGGACGGCCACAACCGCCGCTCCCTTGGCCACGTCCATGGGAGACCCTCCCCCGAGGCCTACGATCAGGTCATATCCCTTTTCACGGACGATGCGGGCGCATTCCTCGACGATGGCCACATCCGGTTCGGGAACCGGATTGATGAAAGTTTCCACTCGATCCTTATACGAGCCCATGGAGCCGAGAACCCGCTCTAGGATGCCTGCCTTTCGGAGGTTGGGCCCGGTGACGATGAGGATGCGCCCCGGGTCCATCTGCCGTAAAATTCGCTCCAGAGATTGCAAAGCCCCCGGACCCATGCAAAGGATCCTGGGCTGGACGATGTCATACATAAATGGTATCCCGTAATACTAACAGGTTGCTGAAAAAGTCCCTTTCGACCTCAGGTCGTCATTCCTGCGGAAGCAGGAATCCAGTCTTTTTAAGACCTCCTGGACTCCGGCTTTCGCCGGAGTGACGGAGAATCGGAGTTCTTCCGCATCCTGCTAAATAGGATTGCTAAAAGAGTAGTTAGAAGATTGTCGTCAAATCCCCCCAACCGTCCTTTATTAAAGGGGGGCGAGGGGGAATTTTATCGGTCGCGAGTAACCAAGCGGCCACGCGCGATCCCTCAGAAAAATCTTGACTCATAATCTATAGGCCAATATAATCGATGTCAATATTTTTTTTGAATGATTTCGGTCATTAGATGGATGTTGCGGGGGGAAAATTGCTAAAGAGGATTCCATGGAAAATAGAGTTTACTCTCTGACTCGGCCCCACGAAATCTTTACAAGCCCTTGAGGATCTTCTAACACCTTCTGAATTCGCCTGGCTGATTTTTCCCACACCGAAGGAGGAAAAGATGCGCGATTACGATGCCATCATCATCGGCGGCGGCCATAACGGGTTGATCCTGGGCAATTACCTCGCCAAGGCCGGCCTCAAAACCCTCATCCTGGAGAGGCGACTGGAAATCGGGGGCGGTTTGAGCACCGAGGAAGTGACCATCCCGGGGTTCCTTCATAATTTACACTCGCACTTCCATGACACGATTAATATCATGCCCTGTTATAAGGACCTGGAACTGGAAAAATTCAACGCCCGCTTCTATCGACCGCCGGTCTCCGCGGGCATCGCCTTGAAGAATGGACAGGCCATCACGATGCATGCCGACCTGGAAAAGACCTGTGCATCCATTGCGCGGGTTTCCCAGAAAGACGCCCGGGCCTACCGGGAGATGGCCGACAACTACGGCGAGTTTATGGAATCGGTGGTCCTGCCCGCCCTGTTCACGCAGCCTCAGCCGCCGGCCAGCCAGGCCACCGTTTTGCAGGGCAGCCCCGAGGGGCTGGATTTCCTGAGGATGGGAAAGCTCAGTCCGAAGGATGTCGCGGATGAGTATTTCGAGAACGAACACGTGAAAGCCCTCATCCTGCATCAGCTTCCGGTGCCCCGGGGGATCGTGCCGGATTATCACGGTCTGGGCACGGTGATCCCTTTAACCGTGGCCCAGATCGAGCACTCCCAGCTCTGCATCGGGGGCTCGCACGTGCTGGCGCATGCCCTCTGGCGAGCATTCTTTGCCAACGGGGGCATGGCCCTGGGATTCCATCACGTCACCAGGATCTTGGTAGAAAATGGGGAAGCCAGAGGGGTGGAGACGCTTAGCGGGGAGGTATTCCTGGCCAATCGACTGGTGGCCAGCGCCGTCGATCTCAAACAGACCTTCCTGGAATTGGTGGGCGAGGAGAACCTCGAGGGAGAATTTTTAAAGAAGATCAAAAATTTTAAGCTGGACGAGTTCTCTCTTTTCGGCGTGCATCTGGCCTTGAATGAACCCCCGGTTCACACTGCGGCCCAATTTGACTCGGACGTCGACATGGCCTTTAAGCTGAACATCGGCCTGGAGACGCCGGAGGACTATCAAGTCCTGTGGTCGGAGATTCGCAGCGGGAAACTCCCGGAGCATTTCGGCTTATATTGTTCCGTTCCCTCCTTGTTCGACTCCAACCAGGCACCGAAGGGAAAACATGCGGCTTTGATCTGGCAGCCCGTCCCGTACGATCTCAAAGATGGAGGTCCCGAAAAATGGGACGAAGTGAAAGAGGAATACATGGAGGCCTGCATTGCCAAATGGCGGGAGTACGCCCCCAACCTGACGGACGATAACATTCTGGGGAAATTCGCCCTCTCGCCCCTGGACATTGAGAGAAAATTGTACAACATGAAAAGCGGGGGCGTCTTCATGGGTCGAATGATCCAGGGGCAGTTGGAATATTTTCGCCCCCTCCCCGAACTGGCGCAGTTCCGCACGCCGGTGAAAAATCTCTACCTGTGTGGATCATGCTGCCATCCCGGGGGAGGGATCATCGGCGCGCCGGGTTTTATCGCAGCCAGTGTCATCGCCGAAGATTACAATCTCAATAAATGGTGGGAGTCATAAAGAATGCCTAAAGTGCGCTAAAGTGCCTTAAATGCCTAAAATTGTGCCGAGAAAAGATTTTTATAATTTTCTATACAATAAAAAAATAATAATTTTTCACCGCAGAGCACGCAGAGATCGCAGAGTCCAGTCATTAAGGAAGCAAGAATGAAGAAGAGCCGCTTCTTTTTGCGTCTTGGTAGCTAAATTCTTCTCTGCGTTCTCCGCGTTCTCTGCGGTTAATCTTTTGTTTTTTTCGCAGGGAGGAAAGGATGATCACGATTGAGAATGTTTTGGCGGTAGAGAAAGATATGGAGAGCGTTTGGAAATTCTTCAACGACGTGAGCTCGATTGCGGGGTGTGTACCCACGTGCAAGAGCTTTCGCGTGATCGATGAGAATACAGTGGACTGCGACCTGCGTTTAAAGCTGGGGTTGATTCCCCTCGACAGCAAGGCGCGAGTCATGATCACCAACCGGAGCGGCAACCGGCATCTGGAAGCCCAGGGGGAAACCGAGCCCGGAGAAATTACGAGAAAATTTGGGAAAGTGGCCTCGGAGACGAAGACGAAGCTGCACATCATTTTGGACCTGGACGAGTATGGCCCGAACAGGACGAAAGTTCATTTTCGGATCCATGCGGATGCCCTGGGTCAAATGAAAAGGATTTACGAGTCCATCATCAGCGGACAGCGCGCCAAACTGGAAGCCCAATTCGTCGCCAACGTGGAGAAAGTTCTGGGGGCAAAGGTCATTATCGAGGGCCTGCCCAAAGAAAGTGAGCAAGCGGCTTCGGCGTAAGTGCGGTGATGGTCTATTGATAATATCGCCTCAATCCTGATCATCGAGAAAGATCTTCCTTTTCTCAACCCCCCGCCCCATCATGTAGTGAGATAGGGGACGTGAGATAGGGAACGTAGGTTCTGGGACAACATCCGGCAATTTCTCGAGATCTGCACAGGTATCAACCGTCATGATTACGAAAACGCCTTTGTCCTGGATGCCCGAAAAGAAGACCTTGAACTCGAATAAGTTGCTTCGGAACCTATTTCACAGCCCCTTTTGGGTGACGGCCATGCTGCACTGTGTCCTCCGGCGCTTGAAGGCGCCTGGATCTTAGCAGGAGCGTTGGGCGGGGAAAAGAATTTCATAAGAAAGCGAAAGGAGAGGGAGCATGAGTTCGGATCTATTGAAGGAGAGAGTGATTCACCCCATTTCGTCGCAGGAGCTTGCGAGAAGATGGAAAGCGGTTCGGGGGGTAATGAAAGCAAAGAAGGTCGACTTTTTGCTCATTCAAAACAATAACGATTATCTGGGAGGCTATGTCAAATGGTTTACGGATATGCCCGCGGTCCACGCCTATCCCGTAGCCGTGATTTTTCCAGCCGCCGATGAGATGACCGTACTGTGGCATGGTTCGAGCGATCCAAAAGATGTCGGCCCTCCGGCATGGCTTTTGAGAGGCGTCAAGAAACGGATCAACACCCCGATCATGACTTCTTTGAACTACACCTGCACGTTTGATGCGGAAAAGGTGGTGGAAGAGCTCAAAGGCTACAAGAACATCAGGGTCTCCTTTGTGAATGAAGGAGCGGTGACCGCCGGGTTCTCCAGAACCATTCGGGAGCATTTGACCGGGGCAACGTTTATCGATATCACGGATGAGATCGATGAGATCAAATCGATCAAGAGCCCGGAAGAGATCGAGTGCATCAAATACAGCGCCCACATCCATGATGAAGCGATGAAAGCCTGTTTTGAGGCGATCCGACCCGGGGTCCGGGAGTTTGAGGTCGCTGCCATGGGAAGACTAAAATGCAGAATGCTCGGAAGCGAACAGCAATTTATCCTCATCGGATCCGCTCCGCCCGGAAATGCCTTCGGCTATAGCTCCATTCACGCGATGAATCGTCAATTGCAGGAGGGGGACCAAATCGGGATCCTCGTCGAGGCGATCGACCCCGCTGGTTATTATACGCATCTGCACCGGATGGCCTGTATTGGGAGGATCCCGGAGGACCTGCAGAAGCAGTTTGAGGACGAGAAAAAACTCCAGGCCCTCAATCTGAAGATGGTGAAACCGGGGGTCGATCCCATGGAGATGTGGAAAGCGAACAATGATTTCTTGAGAAGTCGAGGATACCCAGAGGAAACCCGGCTCTATGCCCATGGTCAGGGGTACGATCTGGTCGAAAGGCCCTCCTTGCAGATTGGGGAAACGATGAAGATCCAGGAGGGTATGAACATTGCCGTGCATCCGGTGGTGGCCTCGAATAAGGCAACAGCGATTCTCTGTGATAATTACATCGTCACCCGAACCGGGGTCAGTGAGTGTTTGCATAAAATCCCCCAAGACATTTTTGTTGTATAGGATGTTTTCGCCAAGGATTCATCATATGAAACGACAGCGCGGCAGAGCCGTAACCAAAAAAATTAGCCACAGAGCCCACGGAGATCATAGAAATATAAAAAAATACGGAATCATAGATAATTAGTGAGGAGGGAATAACAATATTTTATACTCCCTGAAGATAAAGCTCTTCTCCGTGTCCTCTGTGGTTGTATTTTGACAATACGAAAAGCATGATGGAGAGGTCTCGCCATGAAAAAGAAATATAGGATTGGAGTCATTCCGGGAGACGGGATTGGAAGGGATGTCATCCAGGCAGCCCAGATCGTATTGGAAGCTGTGAATGGGGTATCGAAGGCGTTTTCTCTCGAATTTTTAAAAATGGATACCGGGGACAGTGCGGTTGCCAAGTACGGGAACCCCTTTCCCCAAGAGACCGTGGAGGGGATCAAACAGACAAATGCCGTCCTTTTCGGGGCAGCGGGGAACCCCAATACTACGAAGGTGCTCATGGGGTTTCGACTGGGGTTTAATCTCTATGCCAATGTGCGGCCCATTAAAGCGCTGCCGGGTTCCGGTGCACTGAGGCCGAAGGCAGACTTCATCATCGTGAGGGAAAACACGGAAGGCCTTTATCGAGGTGTTGGCTACATCGATGGAGACACCTATGTCAATTTAAGGGTATTTACAAAACAGGGCATGGAACGGATCCTGAGGTTCTGTTTTAAATTGGCCCTTAAGGAGGGACGGAGAAAGGTCACCTTTACCCACAAAGCCCATGTCCTCACCTACACCGATGAGCCGATGAGGCAGATGTTTTATGAAATGGCTAAAGAATACTCCTCCGTCGAAGCAGAAGACATGACGATCGATGCCTGTGCCATGCAGATCGTCATGAAACCGGAGAGGTTTGACGTCGTTTTTGCGGAAAATGCGAATGGCGATATCCTGAGCGACGTAGGGGCGGGCGTCGTCGGAGGGATGGGGTTCGCTTACAGTGGGAATATCGGTGATGCGATGGCGGTATTTGAGCCGATTCACGGGACAGCCCCCAAATATGCGGACAAGAACGTGGTCAACCCCATCGCGGCCATCATGGCTGCGAAAATGATGTTTGATTATCTCGGAGAGAAAACAACGGGGTCCCAGATCGAGAAGGCCATCACCGATGTGTTGGTCGAAGGGAAAGTGAGGACCTATGATCTGGGAGGAACCTCATCGACCAGCGAGGTGGCCGAGGCTATATCTGAAAAGCTCCAGAAACGTTTGGCATAGGTTCTGTTCGAAGAAATCAAAGGCGGCGAGATAGGGGATGTAGGTTCTGAGACAACTTCCGTCGATTTCTCGAGATCTGCACGGGTATCAACGGTCATGGTTACGGAAACGCCTCTGTCCTGTATACCCGAAAAGACGACCTTGAACTAGAATAAGTTGCTTCGGAACCTACGTCCCCTAATCCCGTCCCCTAATCCCCCACTTGTGAACAAGCGCGGCAACCATGTGGCTCAACGACAGAACTCACCTGCCGATATGCAGCGAAGCGAAATGGCGGTCAGGTGAAGTGACTTGTTAGCCGCTATTATGCTCCTTTGTGTTTTGCAATTAGCTCACGTATTGCTGGTACTATCTCTGTTGGGACTTCCATGACGGTCTGTCCCAAATCTTCAAATGCTGCCTCGTCCTCAGCCACAGTTTCTTCTTCAGACTGCGATTCATAATGAGCTAACACCCTTTTTACGCGTTCAGCGTCCCAGCCTGGTGGGAATTCACCTCGTTTCATTTTTTCTCCCCCTCCTTCGGCGACGGTATGCGATTAATGGCTTCCCCCGTAACTCATATGCTGTACGGGAGAGGTTTGTTCCTCCGATTTACGGTTAAGGGTACTAAATTTTGGTCAAAAATGCAAATAATTGTGAAGGAAAAACTTATTGACTGCCATAATTGATCCCTAATATCACGTTGTGCAGAATCCGTATATCATGGGCAAGAAATCGCATGAGGGAGAAAATGTTACTTTCACAAACCATCCCCGATTTTCAACAATATCTCCTTTCAGGAAAGTTCGTAAGATCGGGGACGTAGATTCTGAGACGACTTCCGCCCGTCCCCTTTTCTATTTTTGGCAAGATATTTTTGTTGATGATCAAGAAAGGACAGAGTACACTTGCAGTGGCGTCCGAAGAAAAAGAGGATCTTTGCCGAAGGGGGGAGCTTTCATGAAGCCCGGGATTAAAAATTCCGGCCGAGGGGTCCTTTTTTTTCTGGCCTGGATTTTTCTATGGGGGATGACTATGGGATCAGACCAGGTTTTGGCGGTTGAGGCGATGAATGTCCGCCTTGTCGGGCATAACGACATACAGGGACGGGAGACTCTCCAGGTGGTCTTGAAGGGGAATTATGCCTATGTGGGCCACCATAAGGGCGACGAACTTAACCCGCTGACCGGCAAAGTCGAGCCCAACGGAACAAGCATCATCGATGTCTCGAATCCGGCTCAGCCCAAGGTGATTCAGACGAATGATGTGGACCTGGATTATCGCGGGCTGATCTATATAACGGACCGTTCCGGCACAGGCCTTCATATTCTGGAGTACATGGGGAGAAAATAACCTTATCATTTCGCACAAAGGAGGGAACCACATGCTACGAAACGATCCTTCGCGTCGGTTGAGCTTCTTCACACTCATCTGTTTGGTCGTCACCACAGGGCTTCTGGCGGTGGGCGTGGCCTCCGCCGGGGCAGCTTACCCAGATAGGCCGATCAAGATGATCGTGCCGTGGGCTGCGGGAGGCGATACGGACGCCATCTGCCGGGTCATCGCCAACAGCATGGAAAAGCACCTCGGAAAGCCCGTCGTCATCGTCAACATTACCGGTGCCTCGGGGACGGTGGGAGCCCGTGAGGCCATGAAAGCACCTCCCGACGGCTACACGATCTTCTCCATCCACGACTTCATCCACACGACCTACTACACCGGAGTGGCCGATATGAGCTACAAGGGCTTCGAGCCCGTAAGTCTCATGACATCGACCCCTTCGATCCTCGCCGCCTACGGCAAAGCTCCCTGGAACAGCCTGAAGGAGCTGCTCGACGACGCCAGGAAACGGCCCGAGCAGATCACCATGGGCGTGACTCTTGGGTCCACCAGCCACTTCTTCCCGGCCATGATCGCCCTGGCGTCAGGCGTCAAGTGGAAGTACGTAAGCTACGAAGGGACGGCACCCCGGATGACCGCACTGCTGGGGGGCCACGTCCTCCTCGGAGAGACGAATCTGACGCAGCTAGACAAGGTCAAAGCAGGCCAGATTAAGATGCTGGCCATCGCCACCCCCAAGAGACTTCCGGAGGTCCCGGATGTCCCGACCTTGAAGGAGCTGGGGTTCGACATCCTATACGCCGTGAACCGCGGGATCGTGGCCCCCAAAGGAACACCGGAGGCGGCGTTGGTGAAGCTGGAAGAGGCTTGCAGCAAGGCGGCGAAAGATCCGGCGGTCATGGAGTCGATGAGGAAGCAGGGCACGCTGGTTGAATTGCTGAACCGCAAGGCCTACGCCGACTTCCTCCAGAAGAACGACAAGATGAATGCCGACCTGTCGCAGGCCCTCGGCTACAAACGGAAGTAAACGCGGCACCATGAGACGTGACGCCGGCATCGGACTCGGCCTGCTCGCTTTCTGCGGTCTCCTCTACTGGCAGGCCGGGCGCACCCCCACTCCCCCGTTCGTCCCCATCGGACCCGCTTTCTACCCCAGGGTCGTCCTGATCCTGCTGGCCGGGCTAGCCGTCTGGCTGATTGCGGAGGACATCCTCCGGAAGCGGGTGCCTTCACAACAGGTAAAGAAGCCGGCGACCTCGCCGCCGGATTACGGGCGGGTTCTTCTGGCCTTTTTCGTGTTTCTGGGGTACGTGATCGGGATCAGCCTCCTCGGCTATCTGGCTGCGACCTTCCTCTTTGTCCTGGGATTGAGCTGGGCAATGGGGCCGCGCGAGATCCGCGCGCTGCCGAAACTGGCCGCGGTGGCCATCGGCACGGCGCTGGCGACCTACCTGGTTTTCGAAAAATACCTATACGTCTTCCTCCCACGGGGACTGTTGTTCTGAGGGGCGTCTATGGACCAGTTACTGAACACCCTCTTCGCCTTTTTCGAACCCAAGATGTTCCTCTCACTTTGCACCGGGATCCTCGCGGGGATCGTGGGTGGGGCCATTCCGGGGATCACCATCACCATGACCATCATCCTGACCCTGCCTTTCACCTTCGGGATGCCCCCCCTGCAGGGCCTCGCAACGATGATTGGGGTGTACGTGGGAGGGTCGGCGGGTGGGCTGGTCTCCGCGTGCCTGATCGGGATTCCCGGAACCCCCTCGGCCATCGCGACGACGTTTGACGGGTTTCCCATGGCCCGAAAGGGAGAGCCGGGTCGGGCCGTATGGCTGGGCATCTGGGCCTCGTGCCTGGGTGGCTTACTGGCAGGGATACCCCTGATTATCGGGGCGGTCCAGCTCGCTCTGCTGGCGATGAACTTCGGCCCGTGGGAGTACTTTTCTCTCTTCATCCTCACCCTGTCCATCGTCGCCAGCCTCTCGGAGCAATCCCTGGTCAAAGGGTTGATCGCCAGTGTTTTCGGCCTCCTGGTCACCTCTATCGGAACCGACCCCTTGATGGCCATCCCGCGCCTGACCTTCGGGTGGGAGTTCCTGCGGACCGGATTTCCTTTCCTGCCCATCCTCATCGGCGTCTTCGGGCTCTCCCAGATCATGAAAGACCTGGAGACGTCGGGTACCGCCAAGGACGGAATCGCCTTGATCCGGGGCGCCAACCTGAAGGTGTCGCATCTCGCCATCATCCGGGAAATTTTCGCCCAGCCCGTAAATCTCATCCGTTCGACGCTGATCGGCCTCTGGATCGGCATCCTTCCGGCTGTGGGAGGAAGCGCCGCCAACATCCTGGCTTACGACCAGGCGAAGAAGGGGTCCAAGTATCCGGAGAAGTTCGGCACCGGCATCCCGGACGGGATCATCGCCTCGGAATCCTCCAACAACGCCAACGTGGGCGGATCGCTGATCACCATGATGGCCTTCGGCATCCCCGGCGATGCGGTCACGGCCGTGATGCTCGGGGCCCTGATCATTCATGGGATCCAGCCGGGGCCGCTATTCGTTACCACGAATGCTCCCATTGCGTACGGGATGTTCGTCGCTTATTTCCTGGCCCACCCGCTCATGGTGATCATCGAGGGGGTGGGTCTCCGCTTCGCCATGCGGGTCGTCAATCTTCCCCTCCACATCCTGTCCCCCGTTGTCCTGGTTTTATGCGTCGTGGGTTCATACGCCCTGAACAACATCATCGAGAACGTCTGGACCTTCTTCATCTTCGGGGTCCTGGGGTACCTGATGGTGAAGACGGGGTTTCCGCTGGCGCCGCTCATCCTGGGCGTCATCCTGGGCGACCAGGTCGAGACGAACTACATCCGCGCCGTGATGACCGATGCCGACTGGACGCTCTTCTTCACCAGGCCGTGGTCGGGCGTGATGATGGCGCTGGCGGTGCTGTCTTTCGGCTACTCCCTCTGGCAGCGGAGGCGGGCTGCCAAGCGCGCAGGCGCGGCGCCCGAGGCGGCGGAGGCGGACGTCGAAATGTGATCCGCCCGACCCGGACGAGGCTATCCCCCCCGATTTCCTTATTTGCGAAAGATGGGATTTGATATTACGGACAGTGTCAAATCGAGGCAAGAATTTTTTTTGGAAAGGAACCTTTGACAGCTTCTTCCAGACGGTGTAGATTTTGAATAATATATAGATAGGCGGCTATGCCTTCCTGTATCCTCAAAAGGTTCCAAAAACAACCCACAAGGTGAATCGAAATGTCTAAGATCCATCATCGCCCTATCCCTATGGAGGTCACGGCCGCGGTCGTTCACGAACGCAGCGGCCCCTTCCAGGTCGAGCGCGTTGAGCTTGCCGGACCGGGGGCCGGCGAGGTGCTGGTCCGCGTTGCGGCGAGCGGGATCTGCCAGACGGACGTCCATGGCCGGGATGGGTATTTCCCGATCCAGTACCCTGCCGTATACGGGCACGAGGGCGCAGGAATCGTCGAGCGGACCGGGCCCGGAGTGGAGAAGGTCAAACCCGGAGACTGCGTGATCATGGCGTTCCCTTCCTGCGGCACATGCGTCTACTGTACCAACGGAAAGCCTTCCTATTGCCTCGCGGCATCTCGCCTGAAGCATTTCGGAACCCGCGCCGACGGGTCGACCGTGATGACCCTCAACGGGGCGCCGGTGTTCAGCTGCTTCTTCCAGCAGTCATCGTTTGCCACCTTCGCGCTGACGACCGAACGCAACGTGGTCAAGGTCCCAGAGGATGTGCCGCTCGATTTGCTTGCGGCCTTTCCTTGCGGCATCAACACCGGTGCCGGGGCGGTTCTGAATGTCCTGCGTCCGCAGCCCGGCGACGGCTTCGCCGTCTTCGGCACGGGAACGGTCGGTTTGGCGGGATTGATGGCCGCGCGGATCGCCGGCTGCGAACCGATCATTGCGGTAGACCTCCATCCGAATCGCCTGGCCCTCGCGCGTTCGCTCGGCGCTGCGCACACGATCGACGCGGCCCGCTCCGACCCGGTCGCCGAGATTCGAAACCTTACGGGGGGACTCGGAGTACGGGCCTCGCTGGAAGCGGCCGGATCGCCGCAGGCCTTGCGACAGGCGTTGGACTGCCTACAACCTCTGGGTACCTGTTGTCTCGTGGGCAGTAGCCGGAAAGGGACCGAGGCGAGGGTCGACATGAATCATCTGCAACACGGCTGCACAATCCGCGGCTGCATTCAAGGCGATAGCATCCCCCAGCAATTTATTCCCCACCTGATTGATCTCTATCGCGCCGGAAAGCTGCCGGTTGAACGCCTGGTCACCTTCTACGACTTCCCCGATATCAACCAGGCTGTCGCCGATAGCATCGCCGGCAAAACGATCAAGCCGGTACTGCGCATGCTGAAGTAAACCGAACAGGGAAAAGCGAGAACCGAAAGATTATCCGCCAATTTTCTGCTCAGCCGAGCAGTACAATGCTTCCACAAGGAGGGTCAATGGGAGAGGAAAGGATCAAAAGGATTGACAAAGTGGGGAATACCGAGGAGATTCCCTATACCCGGACGATCCGGGATTACAAGTCGCAGCGGTGGATTGCGAATCGCTTCTACCGGCTCATGGGCCGTAGCGCCTTCTTTTGGGAAAACCCGGAAGAGGGGCTGGGCGTGGGGACTTTTCGCGGCTCTAATTTCTTTGACCTCAAGGACACGGCGGGACGGATCAAGAGCCTGGAGGAGTATCCCAAGGAAAACATACGGAGCGGCAGGCGCCTGGAAGGCCTGGCCAGGAGAGAAGAGGAGACGGGGCACGCGCAGACGGCCTGCGACTATTATTTCCGGGCGTGCCTTTTTTACGTAGCCGCCGCCTGGGGCATCTTTGATTCGGACGATAAGGAGTTCCTTTGGCTCAATGACAAGATCCATTCCACCTTCGACCGGGTGATCCAATACAATTCATACCCGATGGAGAGGGTGGAAATCCCCTTCGAGGGAAAATCGATTCCAGCAATTCTCTCTCTTACCCCCAGCCGGAAAAAAGCTCCCACGGTCATTTCCGTTCCGGGGATGGATCTTCACAAGGAGAACGTGCTCAACTATCTCCGCAACCCGTATGTCCTCCGGGGCATGAACTGCCTGGCCCTCGACGGCCCGGGGCAGGGGGAGAGCCTGGCCCGGAAGATCTGGGTGGACGAAGAGAATTATGGACGGGCGGGGAAAGCGGCCATCGATTATCTGGTGAAGCGGCCCGAAGTGGACCCGGAGAAGATCGGTGTGCAGGGGGTCAGCATGGGCACATACTGGGGGCCGCTCATCGCCCTCCACGACCTGAGGGTGAAGGCGATCGCCACGCACATGAGCAATGAATACGGCAAGGACCATATCTTCAATGAGACCTCCCCCAACTTCCGGCTGCGGTTCATGTGGATGGCCGGGAACCTGGATGATGAAGCGTTCGATCGGATGGCCGCGAAGATGACGCTGGAAGGACGAGAGTCCGGGATCAAGTGTCCCCACATCATCTTCCACGGGGAATTCGATCACCTCACCAGCACGGAAGAAGTCTACCGCTACTTCAACCGCATCGGGTCGGAGGTCAAAGAACTCCGGATCTATGAAAACCAGTATCACGGCGTATCGCGGTTCATCGATGAGATCAGCAGCATGGCGGCCGATTGGCTGAAGGACCGGCTGACCGGTGTGCCCGTGAAGCAAAAACGGCGGGTTGTTCTGGTCGATTGGAACAAGCAGGAGCATCCGGTCGACGAGGAGAAGCTCGCCCAAGGGTTTTCCTATTGGATGGCGGAGGAGCGTAACCCGGGTTAGATTGATTGTATAGGAAATTGCTTTTTGGGCCGGATGAATTCGGATTATCAGGATGGGCGAAAGAAAATGATTATCTGTGTTCATCTGCGAAAATCTGCGTCCTATTAAATTTATTATCCACTTTGGGGTAAGGAGGTCTTCCATGTACAGAGGTCCGCAGTCTGTGCTATCGAAGGTCGGGTTGCAGACGAGCCGCCGCCTGATCCTTGGTCTCGCGCTGGCTGCCCTGCTGCTTGCCCCGATTCGGGAGGTGTCCGCCGTGGAACTGAATGTGCTGGCCGCCGGAGCGGTCGAGGCCGTCGTGCGGGACATGGTGGGGAGCTTTGAGAAGGAGAGCGGCCATACGGTCAAGCTTACCTACGCCCCGGTGGGCGCGCTTCGCGACAAGATCTACGCCGGGGAGCCGGCGGATCTCACCATCGTCACGCCGGTCATCGTCGAGCAGCTTCTGGCGCGGGGGCTGGTGCGCTCCGGCACCCGGGTCGATCTGGGGCGAGTGGGGGGCGGCATTGCCGTCCGCAAGGGGATCCCCCGCCCGGCGGTCGGGACGCCGGAGGAGCTGAAGCGGGCGCTCTTGGCCGCGAAGGAGATCTACCACGCCGACCCGAAGATCGCTACCGCCGGCGCCTACTTCCTCCAGGTGGCACACCGTCTGGGGATCGGGGAGGAGGTGCGCAAGAAGGGCCGGACGGCCGGCGGCGGCAAGGCCTCAATGGAGCTGATGGCGAAATCAACCGTCGAGGCGATCGGCCTGACCCAGATCAGCGAGATCCTGTCGGTGCCGCAGGTCGAACTGGTCGGCCCGTATCCCGGGGACCTGCAGCTCATGACGACGTACACCGGGATCCTACTTGAGCGCACACCGCAGCCGGCCGCGGCGGAGGCGTTCCTACGGTTTCTGACCAGCCCACCCGTGCAGGCGCGATTCACGCAACAAGGGTACGAGGTGCCGGTTCGATAAGGCGGGCCCGACGGCGCAGCCAGGCCCTTGCCCGAAAGCGGGGAGGGCGCGCCGTAGGGGGGGATGATGCTCTAAGGTAGGGCCGGTGTCAGCAGGGTGCGGCTGTGAGGCGTCATGCGGTCACATCTTGGGTTATGGTTTTTTCTTGACACCGCGATTTCATCGTCAAAGAAATAAGGCATGGAAGGAAGAGATACCCGCAGATAAAGGCATAAATCAAGATCTTAGCCCCGGTTAGAAGCCGTGACGCTTACAGTATCTGCTGGTTTTGGTCTTTAGGCTAAGCTTCAAAGGAGATGGCGGGAAATGGAAAAGAAAAAATTTGTCTACTCCACAAGATGCAAATGATAGGAGGTGTGGGATGAAAAAAGGAAGGAATTTTAGGAAGAAATTTCGGGCATGTTTGGCAGCCGGATTACTGATCGTCGGCGTTTTGGGAACCGTCTTTGCGGCATGGTCGTGGGAGCGGTCGGGAAACAATTTCTTCCTGACCGGCGGGCGGGTATTCATCGGAGTCAACGCGCCCACTTCGTCCCACTCGGGGGATGCGAATGCCTATCTTCAAGTGCATAATCCGGAATCCAACCCGAATAATGTGGAAGTGGCGCGTTTCACCGGCAAAGTGAGCAGCAATAGGTTTTCTTACATCACCGTGGGGGATGCGGTGCTGGACCCGAAAGGAACCCAGGGATATCTCGGCTACAGCCCGTCGGGCAAGAAGTGGCAGATTGGAAGCCATTTCAACGCTCCGACGATGACCCTGAGCAGCCTGGGGGACGGCGGTTATGTGGGCATCGGCACAACCAGCCCGGCCTACCCGCTCCATCTCGCCAGCGGGGCCTATGTCACTTCGGGAGGGGTATGGACCAACGCATCCAGCAGAGAATTCAAGGAAAATATACAAGAACTCTCCGCCGGCGAGGCTTTATCCGCTTTCCTGGAACTCAAACCCATTCTTTTCAATTATCGGAACGACCGGACGGAGCGCCATGTCGGCTTTATCGCCGAGGATGTCCCCGATCTGCTGGCGACCAATGACCGGAAAGGGCTGAGCTCAATGGATGTGGTTGCGGTTCTGACGAAGGTCGTTCAAGAGCAGGAGAGGCTTATTGAGGAGCAGCGCAAAACCGTCATCGCCCTGGCGAAACGAGTTGAGATGCTCGAAAAGAAACAGTGAGAGTTGAATAAGGAAGGGCTGCGATCAAGAGAAGGGAAGAGAAAGGCGGAACCAGAAGAGAAATTGTAGGGGCGGCCCGATGTGGCCGCCCGCAAGATGGGCAACCCCACCGAGTTGCCCCTTCAATTTTGTTACCCTTTGGTGCATGAATCCACTTGAGAGGGCCTAGACTTTTTCCGTGACCCTGCGCGGGAAAAGGGACCTCTGCGCGGCAGCATCCGTAGGGGCGGTTTGCGAACCGCCCCTACACTTCTCCATGACTTTTGAGAGCCTCTTGTTGGCATATTCTCTTTTTTGCTGTGCCCTCTGCTCCCTCCGCGGTTCACTTTTACTTCCGCATTCCGCACTCCGAATCCCGAATTCAAATGCAGCGTTTTTATTGAGGGATAAACCAAAAGACCTCCAAGAGGACATCAATATCCCCTTAGAGGTTTCGTATGACCATTTTTTGAAAACCCCACCTTCTCATTTTACTCCCCGGAAGGCTAGAGGTTGATTTGGGCTGTTTTTGTAAATGAGGGATAGTCTATATTTGAAATGATAGCAGTATTCTTGGGGACGAGGTTGACAAGGGTTATTAGCTCTTTTCCCTTCTGTGAAAGATCTGAGAGACAGCAGTAGTCGAAACACCCAGGTGGCGCGCAATTTCCGCTTCACGAAAGAATGGGGGCGTCATGGGGCATTAAGAACCGGGCGTATATTTTTGTCCCCGTTTCCAACGCCTACTGACCCATGCAGTTGAAAGACTTTTCTCCATCCACGTCATCAGCAAAAATGAGCCTCCTTTCCACTCCCCGGAAATTCCGAGGGAGGACGTAGGTTCAAAGTGAACTTATTATTCGGAAGTCTCTATGGCTCGGTTCTCGGAGGTGAGGGCTTCGTTGCTGAATCGGGTGGCGAATGCGGAGGAGCGTTTTAATGTGGATCAATACATGCAATAAGTTGTCTTTACACCAACGTCCCCTTTCTTGGTTCCGGCCACTGGTGAGCCATAACGTTCTGCCTATTGACATCCGCTTTAATAGTTGTACAATTGTCAAAGAAACACAAGGGAGTGGATCATGGACATCGTGATTGATACCTCTGCTTTGCTTGCCGTCATCGTCGCGGAGCCGGAGCGAGATAGGATCGTGGAGCTGACATCAGGGCACTCGCTCATCGGCCCTGGGTCAATCCCCTGGGAAATTGGAAATGCCTTCTCGGCCATGTTGAGGCAGCGCCGTCTCGGGTTGGCTGAAGCTCAGCAAGGGCTGAAGATCTTTCAGGCCATCCCTCTGAGGTTTGTTAGAGTGGATCTGAACAATGCCATTTCCCTCGCCAACCAAACCAAAGCATACGCTTACGATGCGTACTTCCTTGATTGTGCCGTTCGCCACACTGCCCCCCTGCTGACCTTGGATCGTGGCCTGGAGCGTGCGGCGCTGAAACTGGGTGTCAAACTGATGGAGGTTTGAAATGCAAGTCTACAGCTATTCTGAAGCAAGGCAAAAGCTTTCTAGCGTCTTGGACAAGGCAGAATCGACGGGAAAGGTGATCATCCGGCGAAAAGATGGAAGAACCTTTGCATTGATCCCCGAGCAGACTCGTCGCTCCCCTCTAGATGTTCCCTCGATCCGGGCAAGCATTTCCACGGAGGAACTCGTTGAGATCGTGAGGAAAGAGAGACGCAGAACAAGAGGGTGGAGGCGACGCGCCTAATGCCGCAGGGCTTTCTTTAGCCGTTCACCCGACCGCAGGCGGTCGGGTGAACGGGGCTCGCATCTGAGCACCGCGTATTCGCTCCGCCTGCGGCGGCCGAACACGCGGCTCGAACTGCCGGGCCTTCGGCCCGCAGCTCAGCCGCGAGCCCCGTTGGGTGGCTCTGCACTTTGAATTAGGTGACCGCGGTATGCCTATGGCACTGCGCCATGTGCTCTCGATTGTGTTGTTGCCAATTACAGTGCTCATTGGAGTCCCGTATTGGCTCCTGCATGCGTTTATGGGCTTCGACACCCGTTGGGGCAGCTTGTCCCTATGGACCTGCTTCCCCCGATTGGCCGGCACAGCCCTTGTCGTCCTGGGCTTGGCACTTTTTAGCTGGTGCGTCAGCCTCTTCGCAAGAGTCGGCCAGGGGACGCTGGCCCCGTGGGACCCAACGCGGAAGTTAGTGGCTGCGGGTCCTTATCGCCATATGCGCAATCCCATGATAAGCGGCGTGGCAACTATTTTAGTGGGCGAAGCGCTGATTTGGGGCTCTTGGCTAATAGGGCTGTGGGCTTGCGTGTTTGCAGTGGTGAACCATGCGTATTTTGTGCTCTTGGAAGAGCCGGGGCTGGAGCGACGCTTCGGA
>Ga0315282_10006612_pt1 | contig 19324 bp, 18 predicted proteins | sample YL17G07_20_MG_FD_203693 | JGI IMG/M metagenome (GOLD analysis project Ga0315282, IMG submission 203693) | Sediment microbial communities from Yellowstone Lake, YNP, Wyoming, USA - YL17G07_20 | ecosystem: Environmental > Aquatic > Freshwater > Lake > Sediment | place: USA: Wyoming | collected... | reverse complement strand
TTGAGACAACATCTCTGGTTCCACTTCTCAGGCGGTAATTCGGCAGCCATGCGCCAATATTGGGAACCAATAATACAGCCCCGATGGCAATAATCACCATCACAATAACTAACTCAATTAATGTGATTCCTTTGTGATTCATCTTTTTTATAAATATATTTCTCCTGTTTGCCCAATTTTATTTGTCCATCGGGTTATGGCCCTTCAGTAAGATCTCATGAGAATTCCATTAAAAACTACCATAGCCCTTTGCGTTTTAAAAGTCAAAAAATGAATTGAAGGACTATTCTTTACACCCCTCTGTCCTCTACCACGATAATCTTCTTAATGATAAACGCATTGCCATGGCGAACGCCGTCTATGGCCACGTCGAGGTTTGACTTTAAATAATCTATCTTGAGCGCTCGGCCTTTTTGGTTGAACACCTTAGTTCCGTGGGATATGGAAAACTTCTTATCGTTCACCACCATCGACTGATAGTCTCTCGCAATTTCCTTGATCACCCCGGAGAATGAAAAGGTCTCTTCGTCTCCTTGCGAGAGGCCGTTGCCATAGGAAAGCAAGATGATGAGGAAAATCAGACTTTTTATCAGGATAACTTTTTTTAGATTCATTCCGCCTACCTCCCATCACTCAAATTTTTTCTGAACCTCAACTTCCCTGCCTAAAAAAGAACTCTCCAATTGAGCGGAATAAGAGGCTTTGTCTTCTTAAGTTCCGGAAGAAAAACCCCGCCTCCGACGCCAACATATGCCGTGGCTTGCCCGCTAATAAAGGTGATAATGACTCCCGAGGGTATCCCCGGTCCGATGACCTTGGCTCGATCAGTTCGGCGTATGACTTTTTCCTCCAAGCTATCATTGGTCGGGTCGAGGTTGAATATCGCTTTCCCTGTTTTGTAATCAAGAATATAGAGCGTGCCCGTGCCCTCTCCGAGATGACAGATGCTTACTTGTCCCTCAAGGGTCGGCGAAAAGGTCGAGTAGTAGACTCCTCCATAGAAGGTGACGGGGGTGGAGACACACTTTTCCCCTGGCCTCTGATCCAATTTTATGAACCACCCGTTCTTTTGACTCAGGTCGGATAGGATAGCCGCCTTTTCCTCCTCCGTCGTGCCGGAGGCTTGCAATAGATCCTCTGTGACATCCTTTAGGTCAGCTTCCGTCATCGGGGTGTGCGGGTAAGGCAATCGGTCCTTCAAGGCATACAGCCTGTTTACTTCCGTGATCCCCTTGGGGTTTTCGCGGTCCCCCGTTCCAAAGAACAACATCTCGTAATCAACATTATCTTTTTCGAGAGTGACATCTGGAGGATAAAAAATCTTCGCACCGGTATGGGCGTTGAAAATAATCCTTCCTGACCAACTGGAGGTATCCTCTGCATCTCCAATATCAAACCTCCACATCCTCCCGCCCATATCTCCCACATAGAGTCTATCGATCTTGCTATCCGCATTCGTGTCCAATCCGGCAATATCGCTGGGAATGGAATACGTCATGGCCGGGTTTTCGCTGTATGAATATTTCCAAAGGAGCTCCCCGGTCAATATATCAATCGCATAAATGGCTCTCCCTGCTGTGTCAGATGCCGTCACCGGGACATTGTCCTGGTTCACATCGTACCCCCCCGTAAAGAAGGCCATCCACTTGGTTCCTGTCCCGTTCTTAATTTTTGAGATTCGTGGGGTGCTCCATGTTTGACCCAATTCTGAAAATCCCGTGGTGGACGGTCCGATTTCATAGAGAAACCTCGGAGAAAAACGATTCGTCACATCCAAAGCGATATACCGGTTTCCTCCTCTTCTCTGACCAAAAATGATGATGGCTTTTGTCAAATTCCCCGACTCATCCCTTTCGAGATAGCCCTTTGGAGAGCCGTCGACAAAAAATTCAATCAAATTTCCATTCAAGTTCTTCAGCTTGGGGAGCAAATTGGGAGGGATAAAGGCCCAGAGCTCTTCGCCTGTTTGGTTGTCGAAGGCGTGGAGCATCCCGTCATTGGCGCCAGCATAAATGACGGATTGATCTGCTCCATAGTGTATGACCAGAGGCCTCGAATGAACAAAGGACCCCAGGATCCAACATCTTTTTACATCGGTCACCCCATCCGGGGTGTCCTCGCCAAGGGTCGGGCCGGGGGGACCGCAATCGCCATTCCAGTCATAGGCATCCAGTCCATGAATGAAATTGATGATCTTTTCTCTTCCCGTTGTATCCACATCCAATAATGTCGCTGTCACTCCTGTATTGGCGAGAGTAAAGGCGTTTGAGGAATCGGTCAGGTTAGGATTTCCTAAATAGGTATAGATGTTTCTCGCTGATGTTCTATTGAGTAAGACCTCTCCGACCCCTCCTTTTTCAACATCCCCTCCATCATCTATCGAGCTCCAGTAAGATCTCGCACAGTAAGTGCCAGGGGCCGGGTAATTCGAATCACATCGTATCTCATTTAACTCGTTCATGGCCAGTGCACCATAACTGTCCAGAACGTCTCCAATTTGAATGTCGCCACTACTCGTTGTGGCGATTCCGAACTTCTTGATATTTCCTTTCCAAAGGGACCTGTCACCGGGTTTGAACATTCCCAAATAGAGTCTGTCTCCGGCATCATAACTCGTATACTGGCTGATCGGGACAACAGGGGCGACGTATGCGGTCGATTCCTTCATCAAGGCAGAGATATATTGGGAGATGGCCTTTAACGCTTCGTTTAATTGTGTGGCGTCCGATGCTAAGAAAGCGTACCCTGAAAGGGGAAGTTCGCCGGGGTCATTGGAGGTGGCAAAATAATGATCCCCATCGCCCTCAATATTGTGATGACTTGTCGAGGAATTATCACACAAATTGGGGACCAAATCAGGGTTATAGGCACTGGTATCCCCTGATTGGGTATCAAGATTATTTTTGGTCTTACCAAAATAAGCGGCCCAATTCAACGTATTTCGCAAATAATGCGGCATTTGCGCCCCAAACCCCACCACGAAGACATTATAACCGGCACCTGCCAATTCTTTTGCCTTCGCCACCGTTGCTCTTCTTCGTTTATATTGAGTTTTTTGATCCTCAGTGCCATCTCCACTGCAATAGTAGGTATCCGCGCCGTCAGAAATGAGCAGGACAAACTTAAGACGGCATTCCGCTGCATTATCGTTTGATTTATGATAATTCAGGTACGACCTCGCTTCATTTAAGGCGCTGGCAAGGGGCGTGCCCGAATTGGCAGTCTCGCCATTCACGGAAGTCATGATCTCATTGTAGGGAGTACCGATTCCTTTTCTCAGTTGAATATGACCACTATTGTAGTTTCCCCCTGTGTCATTCCCATCTGTAAACCTCATATACCCGAACCGAATACCAAGGCTGGTCTCATCATCTTCTTCAATGGTTCCATCTCCATCGTCATCGAGAATATAACGGATTGCCCTTTTGGCAATCTCAATGCGGCTGCAGTCGGTGGAATATCCCTCCCTGGACGTTCGGTAAAATGGCCCAGAACAGGTCTCCTCACTGTATTTTGGGACGGTTCCATAGGGATCAATGCTACATGGCTTTGTGTGTCCGGTATCAGAATTGGCATAATACGCTGTGTCGGATCCACACGATTTGGTTGTATCAATATACATCGTCGCCCCGGCAGGCGTCCACCTCATGCTTCCTGAGAGGTCGAGGATGAAGAGTGCGTCGGGGTGTATCTGCATCTCAGCATAGGTGGAGATGTAGATATCGGTATCTAAAGCGATCACCGGGAGAGGCGAAGAAAACAAAATGATAAATAATAAGATGATGAAGACCTTTTTCATGGGGCTCCTCCTTGAAGGGTAGGCAACAACTGAACCACCTTCTCTCGAATAGTGCATGTGGATCTCATGGGACCTATTTCTATCTGATCGCGGGCTGTCGATTCTACAAGATGATGACCAAATTCAAAAGCGGTAGCACTTATCCCGATCCCCCGTGGTGCATCATCTCGGGGTGTCCCATCCGTCTTCAGTTCGCGGTTGATTTTTACTACAGCGCCGGTGGGATTTGGATTAAGAGCGACGGAAGTGGAATTACCGCTGTAAGCAAAGTTGGCCACATTGGCTAACACGATTTGAACGCCACTGTCCGCCGCATAAAAGGCATCGGTTGATCCCCTTTTGTTTCCTGAGAGTTTAATTTCAAATATGGAGGTAAAGGTTGAAGCAAGAGCGATGACTGTTAGAACAACCATCATAATAAGGGCAATGACCAACGCCACTCCAGATTGGTTGCTAAGGATTGAATTTTCTTTTGTATCCATATCGTATGCTCCTCGTTTGTTCTCGTTTCTCGTTGCAGATGGGATTCGAACGTTTGGGCTTGCGACAAGAGAACTATCTAATTAAACATAGATTCCTTAGTGTCACTTTAGATTCTAACGTTCTGGGGGACACCATTTTCTGAACATCTTGATTGGTCTGATCAGGTCTTGCTTTTAAAAGCACACGGAGAGCAACCACCTTTGTAGTCCCCACACCTGCGGCCGTAACCCAATCATTATTATCAATGATGCCATCCGCATTCTGGTCGTCCATCACACCGTCGTCATTTGCATCTAACCCATATCTAAAATTGAGCTCATCAACGTTGCTCAACAGAATTTCTTGGGGACCTGCCACGTCATTGATGGTCAGTTGCCTTAAGAGTGTCGAGTTGGCTGCATCTCTCCAATATGCGACCGCGTATCTTTCGTAGAGTAAAGTGGTGGTATTGTAATGTTCATAGTTCACAGTGATGGAATCGACAGCAACTGGATAGACCACAGGGTTAGCGATCGTAACAGTTGAATTGAGGTTGTCATCGTCGAACCCTGCCATGCGAAGATCTCTCAATAAAATCTCCATAGCGCTTCTGATATTTTGTTGGACCTCTACCACCTGATCTTGAACGGTATAGGCTTTACTTTGGGCAACGAAGACCCGATAGATTCCTGCAACAACCAATCCGCAAATGACCAAGGCCACCAACAATTCGATGAGAGTAATACCCCTTCTGTTTATACGGTTTTGATTTTTCATGGACAGACCTCATCGAGAAATGACTGAAAGGAAATTGATAGAGTGAGAAATCTTATCATTCCAATTAACTGTCATGGTGATTGTTTTTAGATCACCATTTGTGGCAACATTCCAGATTCTCGAATAATTGATCCCATTGGGATGGGGTATCAGGTCCGATCCCGGGGTGATGGTAACCCAGGAACCAGCCCTCAACTCTTCTAGCTTGTCCTGGGCGAACGTGGACGCTTCTGTCATATGACCCCCAAATGAATTGTTTTGAGTTGTCGTCACCATTAAAGCCGCAAGCGCCAGTAATGAGATAGATAAAATGACAAGGGCAATGAGTATTTCAATTAATGAAAACCCCCTTGATACGTTCGACGGCGCCAAACCCCGATTTTTAAATCGGGGTAAAAAGCGCCGCTCAGTATCAACCCTGAGCATACCCCGGGCTTTAGACCGGGGAGTCGAATGGGTTGATTTTATGGAATCATTCATAACGGCAACCTCCACTTAGTCTGAAATGGATAAAAAGCAAAACTCATACCAAAAATTTGAACTACTGGATGGAAGTTGAAGGCGAGACAAAATTATTAAATAGTTTTGGGAGGTTACAAATTAAGGAAGTATAGAACTTAATGAATATGGCAATAGGCGTGATTAGTTAAAGCCCAAAAATATGAAAATTTGTAAAAATTTTAGCATAAAATGTCACTTTAATAAAAGTCCATAAAATTTTTAGGAGTGAAGTAAACCCCGTTAGAAAGTCTTCGACTTTCTAACGGGGTAAATGTAAAATTTGAGGCTTCTACAGTTTCTTACATAATTCTTCTTTAAATTGGGAAGCGGAAGTGAAATGGATGCCCTGCATCCCTAAAGAAATGGCAACTTCGACATGTTTTTTCATGTCATCGATAAAAAGAATCTTTTTGGGCTCGACCGAAGCCCACTCGATTGCTTTTTGATAGATCTCGACCGCAGGTTTTTTAAAACCCACCTCGTGAGATAGAATCCATTGATCAAAAACCCGAACAATAGGAAATTTTGAAAGGATGTAATCGAAGTGAAGAGGATTCGTATTGGAAAGAAGACCGAGTTTCCATCTCCCTTTTTGGGAGAGGATTATTTCGGACACCTCCTGATTTTCAAGGAAGATATCATTCCAGATAGGAATGAATTCCTCAAAGCGCAGGGAGAGCTGAAGAAATTCTTTCAGGGATTGGAAGAATTCCGAAGAAGATATCCTTCCCACTTCATAACCATTGACCGCTCCCTTTTCAAAATCGAAGAGATAGGGAAAAATTTTGGAGGGATCTCGAAATTCTTTTTTTTGAGAAAATCGGGAGAGTTTTTCTGCTATCTGATAATGGTTAAAAGGAAGAATGACATTGCCGAGATCAAACAGGATGACTTCAATCCTATTCATTTTAGGTCAAATGTTTCGGGTTCCGAGTTACGGGTTTAGAACATGCAACAAGAAACTCGAAACGCTTACTCTGGATTTTCATTTGTGTGTAAAATACCTGGCGATCGCTCTGGTGAGACCAGGGATGGTATATTGTTTTGGCTGAATCTGGACTTTCATTCCCCATTCCTTTACCGTCCTTGCCGTTACCGGTCCAATACAAGCAATGGCGATGCCCTTTAACAGTTTTTTAAGATCTTCTTTTTTAAGGAGTTCGGCAAAATGATCGACGGTGGAAGAGGAAGTGAAAGTGATCACGTCAATTTTCCCCTCTGTCAGAAGTTGCCTCATTTTTTTCGATCCGCCCTTTGCCCTGATCGTCCGATAAACCTCCACCACATCAACTTCTGCGCCCATTTTTCTCAAGCCCTTTGGTAAAATGTCCCGTGCCTTTTTAGCCCGAGCGAGAAGGATTCGTTTCCCTTTTAGGTCCATTTTTTCAAATCCCTCAAGGATAGATTCAGCGATAAACTCTTTTGGAATATAGTGGACGGAAACTCCCTTCTCCTTTAATTGATTGGCTGTAGCAGGTCCAATAGCGCATACTTTAAGAGAAGAGGGGAGACGATGAGGCTTCCTTTTCTCTCTTAGCCTTTGCCAGAAGAAGTTGACTCCGTTGGCGCTGGTGAAGAGTATCCAGTCATAAAATCTCAACTGATTGATGGCTTGGTCAAGCCCTTCCCCATGGAGTGGAGGAATAATCTCAATGGTGGGGAATTCGATCACCTCTGCCCCCATTTTTTTAAGCTGGGCCGCAAAATCACCCGACTGCTCACGGGCACGAGTGATCAAAATTTTTTTTCCAGCAAGGGGGGTTTTTCCCATATCGAAATCGGTTTCAATGCAAAATGAAAAGTGAAAAAAAACTTCTAATCTTCCATTTTAAATTTTGCAATTTTCAATTTTCAATTTACAATGTGCTATATCAGCAATTCTCGGTGAGTTCACAAACTATTGAGATTCTTCGCTTCGCTCAGAATGACAACTGGGGACTTTCGTAATGTCATTCTGAAGAGCCTGTCCTGAGCGTAGTCGAAGGAAGCCCTAGCGACTGAAGAATCTCGCTGTATTTTCACCGAGAATTGCGGGGGCTATATATGGATGGCCGGCCCGGATCTCTGGTAGACCTCGTCAAGAATCTCTTTTGCTCCTTTGCCCAAGAGGATCTCAGCCAATTGGATTCCTAACGACTCGGCTTCCTCGATCGTCCCTTCCACATGGTGTCTGAGGAGCCTCTTCCCGTCTATCGTTCCTACCAATCCATCGATTTGAAAGGTGGCCCTGACTGTTCGGGCAAAAGCAGCAATAGGGACCTGACAGCCTCCTTCCAATTTTTTAAGGAAGGCCCTCTCAGCGCTAACAGCAATCGATGAGTCTGGATCATTGAGGAATCGGATTTGACCTTCCACCCCCTCGTCATCCATTCTCGTTTCGATTCCCAATGCCCCTTGTCCGATGGCGGGGAGGGAGATCTCCGGGGGAATGATTTCTGTGATCCTTTCTTCGAGCCCCAGTCTTTTTACGCCTGCGAGAGCCAGGACAATTCCATCTATATTCATCGTTTTTAACTTCTTGAGTCGTGTATCTAAATTTCCTCTTAAAGAAACCAGCTCAAAATCGTTCCTGAAATGAAGCAACTGGGCCTGCCGTCTCAAACTGCTTGTGCCAATTTTTGCCCCTTGAGGAAGATCTTTTAATGTCCTTCCATCTTTTGAGATGAAGACATCTCGAGGGTCCTCCCTTTTTGTGATCACAGAGAGATGAAGACCTTTGGGGAGCTCAGTGGGGACATCCTTGATGCTGTGGACAGCGAGGTCGATCTTTTTTTGTATAAGGGCCTCTTCGATTTCCTTGACGAAAAGACCTTTCCCTCCGATCTTCGCTAACGGAGCATCCTGAATCTTATCTCCTGTGGTCTTGATTTTAATCAGGGTAACCTTGAGATTTGGATGAGTCTCGACCAATTTCTCTTTTACCCAATTGGCCTGGAAAAGGGCAAGCTGGCTTCCGCGGGTCCCGATTTTGAGTTCAGAGAGCATTTTCGAGATGGGTTTCCTCCTTTTCTTCCGCTTCCTCGAATTTTTCTAAGAATGTTTCTAAAGATTTCTCTGGCAGTCCAAATAGAGCATGGAGGGCATCGAGATAAAGGTCAGCCATCGCCTCCTCATTCGTTTGTTTGAGGAGTGTGATCGGCGTGTGGAGAATCTTATTAATGATGGCAGAAGTGAGGGCCTCTAAGGATTTCTTCTCCTTGTCGGAAAGATTGGGGTGGAGGGAAAGGGTTTTTTCCAACTCCTTCTTTCTGATTTCTTCAAACTTTTTCCTCAAGGCAACGATGGTAGGAGTCACGTCCAGAGATCGATACCAGTTGACGAATTTAACGACCTCGTCTTGGACAATTGCCTCCGCTCTCTGGGCCTCTTTTTCACGGTCCTTGATGTTTTCGTTGGCTACTTTTTGAAGGTCGTCGATATTGTAGAGGTAGACGTTCTCGATATCACCGACCTTAGGCTCGATATCTCGGGGGTCGGCGATGTCAATGAAAAAGATCGGTTTCTGTTTGCGGTCCTTCATCGTTTTAGTCATCTGATCATGGCCAATGAGATATTGGGCCGAATTGGTAGCGCTGATCACGATGTCGGTTTTTTTTAAACCCTGTGTCCTGTCTTCAAAAGGGATGGCTTCTCCTCTAAATTCCTGAGCGAGTGACGCCGCCCGCTCATAAGTGCGGTTGGTCACCAGAATTTTTTCCACCCCTCCAGAGACGAGATATCGGGCGGCCAGTTCACACATCTCGCCCGCTCCAATGAGCAAAACGGTTTTCTTTTTGAGAGTCCCAAAAATTTTTTCAGCTAACTCGACGGCGACAGAACTGACCGATACAGCGCTAATGGCAATCTTCGTTTCAGTTCTCACCCTTTTTGCCACATGAAAGGCTCGGTGGAGAAGTCGATGGAGGATAAGACCGGAGGTTTTGACTTGTTGAGAGAAATCATAGGCCTCTTTGATCTGGCCCAAAATTTGAGGTTCCCCTAGGACCATTGAATCAAGACTAGAGGCGACTCGAAAAATATGCCTCACCGCCTCTTCTCCAACATGGGTGTAGAGACTTTTTTCGAATTCCTTCAAAGAGATGCCATGGTATTGAGAGAGGAAGTCCTTCAAGTCGTGGATAGCCTTTTCGGTTTCCCGGGTGGCCGCATAAACCTCTACCCGGTTGCAGGTGGAGACGATCATGCTTTCTTTCACAGAAGGAAGGATGTGAACCTTGTATAGGGCGTCTTCGATTTTATCTTCTGGAAAGGCCAGACATTCCCGAATCTTAATAGGCGCCGTATTATGATTTAATCCAACGACGAGGAGTTCCATAGGCCTAAATAATATAAATAAAGGTTGAGGTTAAGGAAAAGGTTGAGTAAAAACAAATATAATTCGTCATATCGCAACTTTCTCCCTTTGGTGTTTTTTATTTATCTTTTCCCTCAACCTTATCCTTATCTTTTTTACCAATTAGAGTAAGTATGAAGCCCTGGGAGAAAGAGGTTCACGCCTAAAAATGTGAATAGGACAGCCAGGAATCCTACAATGGCCATAATGGCTGCCTTCCGTCCCCTCCACCCAACCGTCAGACGCTGGTGAAGCAGTGCGGCATAGAAAAGCCAGGTGATCAGGGACCATGTTTCTTTGGGATCCCAATTCCAATATCTCCCCCAGGCATATTCTGCCCAAACGGCGCCCGTGATGATCCCCAGGGTCAATAGTGGAAACCCAAACTTGAGGGACTGGTAGCTCAGATCGTCCAGGAGATTCAAAGGAGGGAGTCTTTTTGTGATGGCCCCCATCTTTTTCGATTTGAGTTGATGTTCCTGAATTAAATACATCACTCCACAACAGAAGGTTAAAGTGAAGATGGCATTGCCGAGAAAGGCAAAAATCACATGGAAGGGATGCCAGAAGCTCTTTAAAACTGGAGCTAGGGGAAAGATTTCTTTGGGAAGGGCAAAAGCAAAAAGCATGAGGGTGAGGGCAATGGGAGTGAGAAAAGAACCCAAGACCTTAACCTTATATTTGAGATTGGCCATCAGGAGTATGCCGATGATCATCCAGGCAAAAAAGGAGAGGGATTCATGGAGATTGGTCACAGGAGTATGGCCCGCTTCCACATACCTCGTCAGGAGAGCCAGGGTATGGGAGGCGAATCCAATGGATACGATAGTGACTGCTATTTTAGAGAGGGCCCCTTTCAGAAAAAAGATATAGGCTAAATAGGCCAATGTCCCAAAGAGGTAAAGAAAGGAAGCGAATTTAAAAAAATGGATATTCATTATTCCTTATTTTACCATTTTCTCGTCAATTTGTGAAACTGCCAATTCATCGCTAAATAGAAGAGGGGATGAATCCAGGGTCTTTTGAGAATTCTCCGATAGATCGAAGAAGTTGAGAAAACATCTTTCCAGGCTCTTCTCATTCCTTTTTCTAATTCTTCCACAGACATCCGTAAAGGCTGATAAACCGCATTGAGAGAATCGTATTTCTCCCAATCTTTGCAAAAGATCCTTCCTTCTTTTTCCAATCGGAGAAATGAATCGGTTCCAGGATAAGGGGCCATGATGAAGGTGAGGGCCCAGTCAAGCTTCGAATCAATACAGAAGTCGATGATTCTTTGAAAGACTCCAGAGTCATCGTCATCCAGCCCTACAATGAAGGTTCCCATGATGCCGATTCCCTGATCATGGATCCTTTTAACCGCCTCGGCATATCGAGAGGGTTGGTTGAATCCCTTTCCCATTGCATTCAGGTTCTTTGTTGAGAAGGACTCAAATCCGATATTGATCGCGATACAGCCACTTTGCGCAAATCCTTTTAGGAGTTTCTGATCAAAGGCGATGGAAATAGGGGCATGCCCATACCAGAGGAGATCGAATTCTTTAAGAAGGGAAAGAAGTTCGAGGCAAAATAGCCTATTTCCTGCGATGTTGGAATCGATGATGTAGAGAAGTCTTCTTTTGAGAAAGTAGGGAAGGTCTTTGCTAAATAAGGAGAGGATTTTCTTAAAAACAGGGTTCATCACCGGCTCCTTTTGGAAGAGGGTTTTGAGCTCTCGCTCGATTTCGCTGATTGGGCGATTGCGGTATCGGAATCCGAAAAATTTTGAGACACCGCAGAAATCGCAGTGATGAGGACACCCCCGTGTAGTTTCGAGTAACTTCAAAGGAAAGTAAAATCTTTCATTGAGAAGCTCCCTTCTGGGGAGGGGAAGAGTGGAGGGGTTGACAAACTCATTCCCCGCATAAATCCGCCTCATTTGGCCTCTTCTCAGATCCTCGATCAGATCCGGCCAGACCTCTTCTGCTTCTCCCACGACCACGGCATCGACATGTTGAAGCGCTTCCTGAGGGAGCATGCTGGCATGGACACCCCCCATGACCACAGGGACCCCTCTCTTTTTAAACTCCTCTGCAATCTGGTAAGCCCGGGGGGCGACAGGCGTCTGGGCAGTCACCCCTACCAAATCGACCTTTTCTTCGAAATTGATTTTCTCAAAAGCTTCATCCACAATATTCACCTCCACACTAGGAGGCGTGATCGCTGCGATATAGGGAAGGTTTAAAAAACTCAGTCTGAAGAGGAAGGCTTCTTCTTTTTTCCGTTCCCGCTCGGGTGAGATCAGAAGGATCTTCATGCTTCCTATTTAACCCATTCCATGGGGAAGGTTCAATGCCTGCCTAATGGTGTAGTTCCTCAGTTATGGGTGCAATTGGGTCGGAGTAGTCTCCCCTCCGAAACCTTGAAAAGCGGATCATCAGAGGGAGGATCATCGACAGGGTGTGCTAAGGGGTCTGCTTTAAAGGTATCCGCCCTTCTGCTCATCCCTGAAAGGCGCCGCTTCAAGTTTTCTCTGGAGAGACCACCCCGACCCTAATAATAGGATCTCCAACCGTAACTGAGGCATTACCTTGGGGTGATGAATTTTCTTGAATCAAATTGGAGTATTTGTTAATATGATATAGTTTGAAGAAACGGAGGAAAGAAGGGGATGGTGTTTGATTCATTGTGGGGTCTGTTTTCAACGGATTTGGCCATTGATTTGGGAACGGCGAATACCGTCGTTTATGTAAAAGGGAAGGGAATCGTATCTTCCGAACCCTCCGTGGTGGCCATTCAAAGGGATTCGAGAGGAGAGAAGCACGTCCTGGCCGTGGGTCGTGAAGCCAAGGAGATGTTGGGTCGAACTCCAGGCAACATTTTTGCTATCCGACCGATGAAGGACGGAGTGATTGCCGATTTTGAAATCACCGGTGAGATGCTTCGTTATTTCATCGCTAAAGTTCATAATCGAAAAACTCTGCTTCGGCCTCGAGTGGTCATCTCTGTCCCCTCTGGCATCACGCCTGTAGAAAAACGTGCCGTTCGGGAGTCGGCCCAATCTGCTGGCGCCAGAGAGATCTACTTGATCGAGGAGCCGATGGCTGCTGCCATTGGGGCTGGACTTCCGATCACCGAAGCCTCTGGGAATATGGTGGTCGACATCGGTGGAGGGACCACGGAAGTAGCGGTCATTTCCTTATCGGGGATTGTGACCAGTCAATCCATCCGGGTAGCCGGCGATAAGATGGATGAAGCCATTGTCCAGTATGTTAAAAGAAAATACAACCTTCTCATCGGCGAGCGAACAGCCGAGTTGATCAAGATTAATGTTGGGACTGCCTATCCCGAAGAGAATCCTCAAACCATAGAGGTCAAGGGAAGAGACTTGGTGACAGGCATCCCCAAAACTCTTGAGATCAACAGTGAGGAAGTCCGGGAGGCCTTGGCTGAATCGATCAATACCATCATTGATACCGTTCGGATCACCCTGGAAGGCACTCCCCCGGAATTGTCGGCAGATATTGTGGACAAAGGGATTGTCCTGGTAGGCGGGGGCGCCCTTTTGAAGAACCTCGATATTTTGCTCCGGGAGGTGACCAGCCTTCCCATTACGATCGTAGACGATCCCCTCTCGTCAATTGTTTTAGGCGCAGGAATGGTATTAGACAACGAAAAATTGCTCCGTACTGTGACGGTCCAATATTGAAATTGATGAGGATACCTGGTTTTTTCCTCTTCCGAAGATACGCCCTTCTCATTTTTATCATCCTCCTTTTGTTGTTTGCCCTTGTCCTGATGTCGTTGAGGGCTAAACAGAGAAAGGGGGGAGAATTTTTTGATGCCCTTCTGATGGAGGTCTGTTCTCCTTTCCAGAAAGCTGCCACGCTTGTCATCAAGACCGTTCAGGGAACCTTCCAACAATATGTTTTTTTGGTTAACCTTGAGAAAGAGAACAGGATGCTCAAGCAAAAAATGGCTGAGCTTCAAGAAGAAAGCCATCGGATGAAGGAGATGAAGTTGGCCAATGAACGTTTGAGGCGACTTCTCCAGTTTCGGGAGAAAAACTCCTCTTCCATGATCGGGGCTGAAGTGATTGGTCAAGATCCCTCTTCTTGGTTCAAGAGCGTGGCCATTGATAAAGGGGAAAAGGATGGGGTGAAAAAGGGAATGGCTGTGGTCTCCCCGGCAGGGGTGATTGGTCAGATCCTTAAAACCGCTCCCCATTATGCAACCGTTCTTCTCATCACCGATTACAACAGCGCCGTCGATTCCGTCGTCCAGAGAACCCGTGCCAGGGCCATCGTCGAAGGAAAAGGGGAGAACCGGTGTTACCTGAAATACCTTCTTCGAGCTGAAGAGGTGGCTGTCGGGGATGTCGTTGTTACCTCAGGATTGGGTGGAAATTTTCCAAAGGGATTGATGGTGGGTGAGATCGAAAAGGTGGACAAGAAGGGGCACGGCGTTTTTCAATATGCTGAATTGATTCCCAGTGTAGATTTGACACAATTGGAGGAGGTCTTCGTCATCATGGAACCTATTCGACCTGCGCAGCCTCAAGAAGAGAAGGGAAAGAAGGGGAAAAAAACCAAAAAATGAAACGGGTCATTCCGCCTCTTTTGGGAGGAATTTTTTTTCTCATCCTTCAGACGACCGTATTATCCTCCTTTCCTATCCAAAGGGTCAGGCCGGACATCCTTCTCATCTTTACCCTCTACCTGGCCTTTTTATTTCCGCCGATCTTCGGTGGAATCTTAGCATTCTTCATAGGGTATCTCATGGACCTGTACTCTGGAAACACATTAGGCTTTTACGCCTTTTCCAGGCCCCTTGTCTTTTTTGCTGCGCAATTCTTCAAAGAAAGATTCTATCTGGAGGGATTTTCCTTTCAATTCCTTTTCGCCTTCATCTTTGGTATGTTAGAGGGGATTCTTATCTTAATTCTTATGAATGCCCTCCAACCTGTCTCTCTTGGAAACCTTTATCCCTTGTTGTTCACTTTCCTCCTTCCCCAATCATTTTTTACGGGTCTCGCCACCCCACCCCTCTTTTTCCTTTTTCAAAAGGGGTCATCGTTGTTATTCCATCAGCCCGAGAAGGGAATCAAGGAGAGAGTTTAGGTCATGATGGAATTAAATACCCAGAGGATGGAAGACTTCAAAGGCATTTATAAATACCTTTTGGTCTTTGTCGGTGTCGCCTTTTTCTTAATCTTCATCCGCCTGTGGTCCCTTCAAGTGATCAAAGGAAGTGAACTCCGACGTTTGTCTGAGAATAACTGCATTCGACTCCGTGAAAATCCGGCTGACCGGGGAATGCTATTAGATCGAAAGGGGCGCATTTTGGCTCATAATCGCCCCTCTTTCGAAGTTTATCTCGTCCCTGAAGACTTAAAAATAAATCCAGGAGTTCTTATCAAAGTTGGGGCGATGTTAAATATGACTCAGGGCGAGATCGAGGAGAAAATCAAGGCCCAAAAACGACGGGCCCCCTTCAAACCGGTGAAGATAAAATCCGATATCGATTGGAATGAGCTGGCCCTCCTTGAATCCAATCGGGTTCATCTCCCAGGGCTCATCGTAGATGTCAGACCAAGGAGAGCCTATGATTATGGGGACCTGGCTTCTCATCTCATCGGTTATCTTGGAGAGGTGGATGAAAAAGAATTGAAACAGTCCAAGGAAGCTCCCTATCGAATGGGCGCCCAGATTGGGAAATATGGAGTCGAGTATCGGTGGGAAAATGATCTCAGAGGAGTGGATGGAGGTCGGCAGATTGAAGTCGATGCCCTGGGAAGGGAGATCAGACCCATTGGGATCGTTGAACCCTCTCCAGGGAACAATCTCTTCCTCACCATCGATTTAGACCTCCAGAGAACCGCTGAGGAAGCCTATCAAGACAAGAACGGAGCTCTCATTGCTATGGATCCGAAAACGGGGCGACTCTTAGCCATGGTGAGCAAGCCTTCTTTCGAACCGGATACCTTTGCAAGAAACATTTTGCCGGAAGAATGGAAATCTCTCGTAGAGAATCCTTATCACCCTCTTCAAAACAAAGGAATTCAGGGGCAATATCCTGCTGGATCGGTCTTCAAAATTATCACCGCCATTGCGGGTCTGGAATCGGGAGTGATCACCCCAAGCACAACGCTCAACTGCACAGGGGCCTTCCATTATGGGAATCGGGATTTTCGATGTTGGAAGGAAGGCGGCCATGGAGCGATCAGCCTCCATCGGGCCATCGTTGAATCCTGTGATATCTACTTCTACCAGGTAGGATTGAAAGTAGGAGTGGATCTCATTGCTCATTATGCCAATGAATTTGGTTTAGGAAGGGCAACAGGAATCTCTCTGCCTCATGAGAAACAGGGGACCGTTCCCTCCAGTTCCTGGAAAAAGAAACGGTTTGGAGTTCCATGGTACAGCGGCGAGACCCTTTCCTTTTCCGTAGGTCAGGGATATCTGAATGCGACCCCTCTACAACTCTTGATGCTCATTTCAGGGGTTGCCAATGGTGGGAAGCTCTACCTGCCTCAGGTGGTGGAAAAGGTAGAAGATATCTATGGGAGGAAATTAAAAGAGTATCCGCCTGTGGAATTGAGAAGAGCGGACGTATCAGAGAAAACCCTTCAAATTGTCCAGGAAGCTCTTAGAGGAGCCATCAACGATCCTCATGGAACAGGTTGGACCTGTGCGTTGAAAGAGGTGAAAGTGGCGGGAAAAACGGGTACGGCCCAAGTGGTCAGAATGCCGGAGAATTTTAAAAAGGAGGATAGGAATCGGATGCCTCTAAAATTTCGGGACCATGCTTGGTTTGTGGCTTATGCTCCTTTTGAAGACCCCAGGATCTCGATTGCTGTCCTCGTTGAACACGGAGGATTTGGGGCTTCCGCTGCCGCCCCGATTGCTAAGAAGGTGATCGAAAAATATCTCAACCTTAATCCTTCGCCTCCCTTAAAGATGACGGAAAAGCAAAGCGATTTGGATTATGCAGATTGACCGACGCCTCTTCATTCATTTCGATTGGGCTTTGTTGGGGATTGTCCTCGCCATTGCCTCGATCGGCATTCTCAACCTCTATAGCGCTACGGCAAAGATAGAGATGTCCGGGACCCCGCTCTACCTCAAACAAATATTTTGGCTGCTGATTGGGCTGGCGGTGATGGTGGCGATCGCTTTCATCGAATACCGCTTTTATTCGGATTTTGCTTATATCATTTACTCCATTGCTTTCTTTCTTTTAATCGTCGTATTGGGTTATGGCATCATCACCTCAGGCGTCCAGCGATGGGTCAAGATTGGATCCCTTTCCTTCCAACCTTCTGAGTTTGTTAAAATTTCATTCATTTTGGCGCTAGCAAAGTTTTTCCATCAACCTCCGCATCAGAAAGGCTATTCGTTGAAACAACTTCCCTTGCCGTTTTTCCTCCTTCTTCTGCCGATGGGTTTAATTCTTAAACAACCTGACCTGGGAACAGCCATCATCCTCGTCTTAGTTTTTTTCTCGATCCTGATCTTTGTTAAGATTCGATGGTCCTCCTTGCTGACCATTGGATTGGCTGGAGGGGCTGTTGTGCCGCTCCTTTGGAATTTTCTTAAAGAATATCAGAAGAAGCGAATACTTACCTTCTTTAACCCAGACCTGGATCCACTGGGCGCCGGTTACCATCTGATTCAGTCAAAGATTGCCGTGGGTTCTGGCGGAATCATTGGGAAAGGCTTTATGAAAGGGACGCAATCGAAATTGGGCTTTCTCCCCGAACAACAGACGGATTTCATCTTCTCCGCTCTGGGAGAGGAGTGGGGTCTGATCGGCTCTCTCTTCGTCATAGGACTCTATTTGGCATTGATTCTGTGGGGGCTTCGCATCGCTGTCCAAGCAAAGGATCGCTTTAGCGCCATCCTTGCTTTCGGTGTGGTGGCCATGCTCTTCTGGCATGTCTTCATTAACATTGGGATGGTGCTGGGGATGATGCCGGTGGTAGGCATTCCTCTTCCCCTGCTCAGTTATGGCGGGTCTTTTATCATCTCCACGCTCATCGGAGTTGGGCTCCTTCTGAACGTCAGCATGAGGCGGTATCTCTTTTAAAAGGGTTCAAGTGGTCTAGGATTCAAGGGTTCGAGTGAATTTCCTCTGGAACCCTTGGCCCCTCGAATCCTCGAACCCTCTCTAAAACGGTACGTCATCATCCGGCCCAGGGGGCCCCTCTTGGTCAACCCCTATCTCCTTCTCTATTTCCTTCCCTGATGCAGAGACCTCGGTAGGCGCCGCCCCTAACATCTGCATTTGTGTGGCGACGATCTCAGTGATCCATTTCCGATTTCCGTCTTTATCCTCCCAGGAGCGGGTTCGGAGTCGGCCTTCAATATAGACCTGTTTCCCCTTATTTAAATATTCTCCACATATCTCAGCTAATCGGCCGAAAGCCACGATGCGATGCCATTCCGTGGTGGCGGTCTTCTCCCCAGATTTGTTCACCCGGTTTTCGGTCGTCGCCATCCGAAAATTGGCTACCGTTGTACCGCTACTTAAATACTTGACCTCGGGGTTTGCACCCAGATTACCGATGAGGATGACTTTGTTCACTCCCGCCATAAAAACCTCCTCCTGCCTGGATTGGCAGACGACTTGAATAAAATATCATAATGGATCGTCAATACTTATGTCACCTTATCATTTCTAAGATCTCTTTTCAAGAAGATATTGACGGGGTTAAAAATATATTTTAGTCTTTGGTTAACTCCTTCATTTGGAGATGAAGATGGAAAGAAGAACCGTTCTTTTGTTAACGATCATCATAGGAATAGCCATCTTGCTCATTCCGTTCCTTGAGGTTGGAATGGTTGCTTCTCCATCTCAACCGGAATATCCCTCCTGTAATTCTTTTGGTGTTCAGAAATTTCAGGAAAAGAAAGCAGCCCCCGATTTTTCCCTCAAGGCTTTGGATGGGAAACAAATCGCCCTCAGCGACTTCAAAGGGAAGCCTGTCCTAATCATTTTTTGGGCCACCTGGTGTGCTTCCTGTAAAGAGGATATCCCCTTATTGGAAAAATTCTCCCAAGGGAAGAAGGATCAGTTAGCCATCCTTTTGATTGCCATTGATGGAGAAAGGGAAAAAAAGGTCCAGCAGATCGTTAATGAAAACAAGCTTACTCTTCCTGTCCTCTTGCTCTTGAAAGAGAAGATCATGGATCATTATGGGGTCAGGGGCTGGGTCCCTCTGACATTCCTCATCGATCGAGAAGGGATGTTGGTTGGGAAGATTGTGGGTCAAAGGGACTGGTGTTCAGCAGAAGCTTGGTCTTGCCTAAAAGAGCTCTTTGGACTTCGTTGAAAAATGCCATCATTAGGTGACAACGTTCACGACATCGTGGACAGAAATTATGGTCACGACATCGTGGACTCGCAACCTTGAAAGAATGTATCCAGCGATGCCGTGACGTACGAATAGTTCATCGCAATTGATAGTTATA
>Ga0315282_10006611_pt1 | contig 19326 bp, 21 predicted proteins | sample YL17G07_20_MG_FD_203693 | JGI IMG/M metagenome (GOLD analysis project Ga0315282, IMG submission 203693) | Sediment microbial communities from Yellowstone Lake, YNP, Wyoming, USA - YL17G07_20 | ecosystem: Environmental > Aquatic > Freshwater > Lake > Sediment | place: USA: Wyoming | collected... | reverse complement strand
CCGGCAGGGCCGCCGGAGGTGGCGAAATACCACAGCAGGCTCTGGCGCGAGCTCCTGGAGCAGTTCGGCGAAACCCACATTACCGACAGGGGAGGTGCCAACAACACTACGTTTGTCTACGGTATTGAGCCGGCAGGACGCTACACCCTCTCTGAGACAGACATCTATCCCGACCCCACAGACATTCATTCCTTGGAAAAGTGTTTAACCATCACCATGTTCGGTGCAGTGAGAAACGCCGCCGAGAGGAGTACCGCGCCATTTGGTTTCGGAGGTCCGGTAGAACCGCTCATCACGTGCTTCCCTGAGCAGGGGCCCAATGCTCACCTTCTCTTGAGAAAATTGAGAAAGGTATTTGACCCCAATAGTGTCTGCAGCCCGGGCAGACAGGTCTTTACCGAAGAAGAGTGGAAGGACTTCCCCGAGGAGAAGCTTGCCGGAATCAACAAGGTCAGACAGATTTTCGGGATGAAGGCGGTGGAGAAGTAAAGAAGGGTTCAAGGGGTCGAGTGAATGCAGAATGTAATCAGTGAATAGTCGTTAGTGAATAGTGAACAGCAAGAATTCAGGAGTCAGGAGACAGAAGCCAGAAGAGATAACAAGCAGAAAACAGGATGTGCACGCCTACCTTAAGCTGGATCAGGATTTTGAACTGATGTCAGTAGTGACCCTCGGCTATTCGGATGAGGGTGTCAGTGAAGGGTGCAGGAAGACGTTAAAGAACCTGCTGATTGAGCCTTGAGAGCAATTCACCGTGGAGAAGAGTAGAATCATCTGTACCATAGGACCGGCAAGCGATAGCAGGGCCGTATTGAGAGATATGATGCTTGCCGGCATGGATGTGGCGCGGCTGAATTTTTCTCATGGAACCCATGCCGAGCATCAACGACGAATCAATCTCATCAGAGAGTTCAATAAGAAGTACCGGCGGCACATCAGGATACTGCAGGACCTCGAAGGGTACCGCATCCGGATCGGGAGATTCAAAAAGAGAAAGGCAGTTGGACTGAAAAAAGGGCGGACACTATTCCTGACGAACCGCAAAGATGCACGGGGTGATGGAGCGGTTATTCCCTTTGATTATGAAGGCGCACTTCAGGATATCAAGACCGGAAGCTTTGTCTACATAGACGACGGCAACATTGTTCTTAAGGTTAAAGGCACCACGACGGATTCTCTCAGGACAGAGGTAATTATCCCCGGCATGCTCGGGGAGCATAAGGGAGTCAACATCCCCGATGCCAAACTCAAGTTCAGCGGTTTAACGGAGAAAGACAGGGCTGATCTCCAGTTCGGAATAGAAAACAGGGTGGATTACGTTGCCCAGTCATTCGTGCGGGACAAGGACGATATTATCCATGTCAGAGATTTCATACAGAACAGTCTCCCATCGTGCCAGGTCATTGGCAAGATTGAAAACCGCCAGGGCATCAGGAATATTGACAGGATCCTGGATGTTGCTGACGGCATCATGATTGCCCGCGGTGACATGGGTGTGTCTGTCCCCATCTATGAGATACCCATGATCCAGAAGATGATCATCAGGAAATGCAATGAAAGAAAGAAGCCTGTTATTACCGCTACCCAGATGCTTGAGAGTATGACCGAGCACATCAGGCCCACGCGCGCTGAGGTGACTGATGTGGCTAATGCGGTATTAGATGGTTCAGACTTCGTGATGCTTTCCGGAGAAACTGCTGCCGGTAAATATCCGGTTGAAGCAGTGCGAATGATGAGCCAGATTATCAAATTTACTGAGCGGTACGTAGCGTAAAATCCCTGCTGACGCTTTCCCCTGCATAATCTACCTGGCAATATTCCACGCTGTATCCCCTCTTGAAGAAGGTGAGGAAATACTGCCCGAAGATAAGGCTGCCAAATCCGTATCTGCCCTGAGCATCTGAACGGGTTTAGAAGGCAATGACACTCCGTCCCCGCTGATGGCAGGGACCTGGTCTGCGGCACTGTTATCGGTGAGCTTCACGGGAGAGAGCCAGGCCGCTTCAGAAGCGGTGGAGATGAGAATGAGGAGAATGAACAAGGATAATTTCTTTGTCATTTGAGAAGGTATTTTAATACCAGAAAACGTCAGCAATGTAATCATAGAATCGATGTAAGTGCCAGCAAAAAAAGATTGTACAAAGGGATTTCTTATTGGACTCAAAATGTGATAAAATTATTTTGTGATAAAGAAAATTGTAGCTAAACATAGTCTGCGGGATTCTCTACTGAAAAACTATGACCTGGCCTATTGGTTGAGCAAAACCCCTGAAGAAAGGGTTGCGACGGTGGACTATTTACGGGGGCAATATCATGGAAGGGCAGCAAGACTTCAGAGATCTGCTTGCGTTATTCAACGAGCACAACGTTGATTACATGATCGTTGGTGCGTATGCACTGGCATTCCACGGTGCCCCACGTTATACGGGTGATATAGATATCCTGGTCAAACCCAATGCAGTCAATGTTCGGCGTATTATAGCAGCCCTTGATGAATTTGGTTTTGGATCAGTTGGATTAAGGGCGACTGATTTTGAGACCTCTGATCAGGTTATACAGCTTGGTGTCCCCCCGGTTCGTGTAGATATGATGACATCAATCACAGGGGTTACATGGGAAGAGGCGTTTTCAGGAAGGGTAGAGGGGAAGTATGGTGATATACCTGCTCCCTATATTGGACGTGAACAATTTATCTCGAATAAGAAGGCATTGGGAAGGAAAAAGGATCTCGCTGATTTAGAAGCGCTTGGAGTAGAATAAAATAATCAGATACTTTGCATCTGGTAATTCAGTCCATCCGATTGGAATACGAATAGGTGGGGCAAACAGGTTTTAAATACGAAATGTGAACCCGTCCCTGATTTGCGAAGTGCCCATAGTGAAATTTTATCTGACGGCAACATACTCTGCAAAGGAAGTCGACTGAGGGATAGACAGCCCATCCTCCTTCAGTCCTTGCAAGTGCAGTTCAATGGCTTCATGCATATTTTGCTCTGCTTCTTCACGCGTATCCCCCGTAGCGACACATCCGGGCAAGTCAGGTGAATATGCAGAATAGTTTCCATCTGCCTTTTCGATTACAACAAGAAAACGATACATTTTATTTTACCTCCTTCAATTTAGCCTGCTTCAAAATACTGTTGAGAGTTCCTGGCGCCAAATCATCGCCACGATGACCGGCAATTGTTATCCTGCCTGTTTTCGTAGGGTGTTTATATTGACGATGGCTTCCTCTCGTATCAACTTGATACCAACCATCGCTTTCTATCATTTTTATAATATCACGAATATTCATTCTTGTCTTTCTATTCGGGCATTTCCGTTAACGTCTCGCCCAACACCGCAGCGCCGTTGCAAACTATCAAATTCAATTTCTCGTGAAGCAACGGCGTTGAGCGAGTACAATTTTAATGGGTACTGCACCCATTTTTTCATTTTATACACCCAAGGTTTACATCGGATTAATCTGTTTGATCGTCCGCTTTATGCAGATTCCTTCTCGTTAACTCGGCTTCATAGCGTTTCCAATTGTCTTCCAAAGACTTTACAAGCTTAAACGTTTCTTTGGCACAACACATCATCATATCGCACACAGTGTCCCTGAACCACTCTTCAACTTGTTTTAGAACTTTGAGTTCCTCATCCGTTATATTTAACTCTAAAAAAGTTTTTGGATGAGTTATATGATTCCGAATTGTAAGAGCATCTTTAAGCGACGACCAACCTGGACTGCTTCTATCGATCTTGAAGTCGAAATTATAATTATCGAAAGCGTACTCTTCAAGTGCATAAACCAAATTTTGCAGAAATGGAAGATAGAATGGCGCCGTTGATATTTCCCCAGTTCCATCTTTTATCTGCTTCTTTTCTGTGAGAATTTTCATTTCTTCTTCCTTTAAATCCCAACCCTCACCTTCGCGCAATAACAAAATGTCTTTCTTTAGTTGAAAGATTACACCCTCCATTAAACTGAATAGTGCACGACAAAAAGCTCTGCGCCAGATTTGATTGTCGTTGCTCTCTATTTGCTTCCAAAGTAGATCTGCATCTGCATTCAGTATGTCGAGTAGATTCGTGAATTCATCATCCGTTTCCTCGATTTCTCTCTCAAAGTCCATCGCTTGCTTCCATAGTTCTCGTTCTTGGGTAAAACTATTGTTATTTACCATTTGCGATTTGGTAAAAACTTCAGATGAGATTTCAGTTCAAGTACTTCAATTGGACAATCTTGCCAATTGTGGATCCAACAAACAATTAAGTCACAATCGTCAGCCTGATGTCCGTGTTCTTTGAAATTGCTGCTTTGGTATTCAAATTCTATACGAACATGTTCCCATCTTTGCTTTTCTTGATCGACGCATCGCTTCCCTTCACAATCTGGATAGTCGGTCCTGATTGACTCGATGAGAAAGCCAAGTTCACGGCTAATCATTCCAAACAGATAGACAACTCCTTGTTCATTGATCGGGGCGAAACGCAGGCCACGGAAATCGATTGGTTCGCCGAATTGGATTTTCTTGCGTCTTTGTGTGTCGGCGGGTTTGATGGTCTGTGGAATAAGTATCTGATCACGAGATGCAATTGGTAGCATGCTTTGAGAAGGCGAGTTTTCTGTTTGTTCGCTATCGTCAGGGATACCATATTTCGAATAGGCTATTTTGCATGCGTTGCCAAGTGAATTCCACCGGTCTCGATAGGGTTTAATGCTGAAGCGCCCCTTTGAGTTCATCTGAGAGTCAGTTGGTTTCTTGCCCAGTTCGCGAGTGAGGCGAACGATTTCTTGAAGGAGTTCGTCGTCGGGAATCGTTGTTCGTTTCGTCTGAGGAGCAGGTTTGAGTCCCGCACTCTTGAGTGCTTCCTTCCAGGAGCCAAAGGCGTACCTGATATTCGATAACGGTACCCTACTGTTCTCCCTAAACTGCCGTTGGCTGAGCTCCGGTGTCTTTAAGAACTCAGCTACTCGACGAATTTCTGCTATGATCTTTTCTCTCTTATCCATTGTACGATCTCAGATTGAGCTCAAATGGCAAATAACTCGTTCATAGACGAACTGGTTCGTTTACACTCCCAAAATGAGATTATAGAAGAAGCATTTTGCTTGTTCCCATTCTGGCCGAATGGCTGGCAATTCTTACCTGTTGAGAAGTAGATAGTACTCAAATTATATATTAGCCCGCTGCGGACGTGTAACATGAGAAAGCTCTTCGCAGACAGTCCTTAGAAGTTCTTTTCCCTGCGGTTTGGGAATTTTTCGACCTTCTTTCTTGGCAGTTTCCACCCATAATCCCATGGCAATTTTAACTTCATCTAATGCCTTTTCTTCCGTTTCTCCAAATGCAGAGCATCCAGGCAGTTCAGGAATTACAGCGATATATCCCTCATCTTCTTTGCTGTAGAAAATTTCTATGGCGTATTTACCCATTAACTTTATTCCTCCTTTAATAGGTTATACTTCTCAACAATTTTAATAAATTGTCTTACCTGATAAGGCTTTGCTTTACCACCGACATTTTGAAAATTTAACAATTCCTCTATACCGTCTCTCACAAAGATTCTATGACTACCTTTTCTACCTCTGAATCTAAAGCCAAAAGATTCAGCCGCTTTGCATAATTTCTCAAAGCGCACATTTTGTGGATTACCTTTTAATTCTTTGAAGATTTTTCTCTTGTTCATTATAATGCAAACTGAATATAAAAGAAATCTTCCAAGGCGTCAATGTATCCTTTCGGCCAAATGGAATATTTTTCTCTACAATCTGCAAAGGGAGTTTTTTCTTGACAAGCATGAGAGAACATTTTAAGGATTACTAATTGATTAAATAAGGAAGAGGGGGATAGAGCAATGGAAAAGGATAGAGAGATCGTCGTCGTTGCCGGGGCAACAGGGAGGACTGGAAAACTCGTTGTGGAAGAACTGTTAGCAAGGGACTATCAGGTGCGGGCAATGGTTCGTTCCGCTTCACAGACATCTTCGTTACAACGTGAGGGAGTTGAGCTGGTGGAAGGGGACCTCGCCTCACCAGAATCACTTAAGAAAATTATGGATGGAGCACACTTCCTCATCAGCGCCATCGGTTCGAAGAAGCCCTTCAATAAAGAAGAGAACAACCGGGTTGATAATATGGGAAACCAGAACCTAACAAAGGCTGCCCTGGAAAAAGGTGTGCGTCACATGGTGGTGGTATCTTCCATCGGCGTGGGGAATAGCAGATATGCCATTGGCTTTTTTTTCAGGCTCCTCATGACTCCGGTTCTCAGGATGAAAGAGAAGTCTGAAGAATTCATCCGGAGCTGCGGAATAAGTTACACCATCATCAGGCCAGGCGGGTTGAAAGACATAGATCTTCCTGGGAAAACGGTATTCGGTGAAGGCGGCAAGATTTCAGGGTCAGTGAACAGGAAGGAAATAGCCCGCGTATGCGTTGATGCCCTTACCAATCTCTCCATGAAGAACAGGACACTTGAAGTGGTCAATGATGCTACGGTGAAAGAAGAATCAAAAAATCTCTTGGTAAATATCCAGTGAGAGGGGCGAAGGGACAGGAAAATAAGGGGCGAAGGAAGATAGGGGCGTAGGGGCGAAAAACTTACCCGCAGAGCGGGCCTTGCGGTCTTATGACCCTCCGACCCTTGACCCTATGACCCCGTATTTTTTATGCAGATTACTTCAAACATCTTCCAGGTTGGCGGGAGTGAGCTGACAAGCCCTGAGGATGCGGCGATCTATCTGATGCGTTTTGGGGACAGCGCTGCCGTGATTGATGCCGGATGCGGATATGGCCATGCCAGGCTTGTCAAAAATATCTCGCATTATGTATCAGCGACAGTAAGGATAGAGTATCTTTTTCTTACCCACTGCCACTATGACCACGTAGGCGGGGCGGAAGCTCTCCGGCAGCAGTACGGGTGTAAAATTGTTGCTCATGAGTTGGATGCAGTGTATCTTGAAACAGGGAACAGTGAGATTACGGCAGCGCTGTGGTATGGAGAAATGATGATACCTTTTACGGTGGACTGCAAGATTACCACACCAGAACAGACCTTTCAGTTTGGCAGTGGAAAGGTGAAAGCACTCCACTGCCCGGGCCATTCACCGGGATCACTCATGTATATAACTGAGAGCGAAGGTAAAACAGTCCTATTCGGACAGGATATTCACGGGCCCCTCAACCCGTCTCTCTTGTCCGATTGTGAGGACTACATCAGGTCGCTTGAGCGCTTAATGAACCTTGAGGCAGATATTCTGTGCGAAGGGCATTTTGGTATTTATCAGGGGAAGGAGGAGGTCAGGAAATTTATCAAGTTATTTATGTAAAACTTTATGAAGAGGAGGTTAGTATATGAAATTGCGTAATATTTACTTTGGAGTGATTTGCCTGCTACTTCTTATCCAGAATGTTCAGGCAGAAATGAAAGACAGAAAATTTACCCGGGAGGAGATTAAGAAGATGTCTGAAACAAAAGCGGTTATTGAAACAAAATTCGGCAACATTGAGTTAAAATTTTTTCCTGAGGTAGCGCCAATTCACGTGAACAATTTTATTGAGCTCGCTAAGAAAGGGTTCTATGACACTACAACATTCCACCGTGTGATTCCGGGATTCATGATTCAGGGGGGAGACCCCAATACAAAGTCGCCTGACCGGTCTAAACACGGAATGGGAGACCCTGGCTATAAGGTCAAGGCGGAGTTTAATGCTAAACAGCACAAGAGGGGGATCCTTTCCATGGCCAGGGCTCATGATCCTAACAGCGCTGGTTCCCAGTTTTTCATCTGTGTGGCAGATGCTCTGTTCCTCGACAGGCAGTACACCGTGTTTGGCGAGGTTGTCTCAGGCATGGACGTGGCTGACAAGATTGTAAACCAGCAGAGGGACAGAATGGACAACCCCCTTGACCGGATTGAGATGAAGGTTAAAATTGTAGAGCCGAAATAAAACCTGGCCTGTGAACGTAGGGGCGCCCTACGTACCATTGCTCTTTATAACCATTTATGAATATGTTATAAATAAATAGAAAGTTTTTAAAAACAAATTCCGAAATCCGCTCCGCCGAAGGCGGACTAAAATCCCCATTTCGAGATGTAAGGGGAGGTATAAAGAGAGATGGCTATTGACAGAAGGAACCCCTTAAAGGATCTGGCTCAGCTTCAGGATAAGATGAACCGGATCTTCGAAGATTCCCTTTCATTACTCCGGACAGGAGAAGGAAAAGAACTGTTTGCACTCGGTTCCTGGGTTCCTCCGGTTGATATCTATGAGACGGAGGAAACAATCGTACTATCAGCAGAGCTCCCTGGTATGAAAAAAGAAGACATGTCTGTCGAGATCAAAGACAATACCTTGACTATAAAAGGAGAGCGGAAATTTGAGCGGGATAGCGCGGCAAAAAGTTACAGTCGCGTTGAGTGTTCTTATGGAACCTTCCAGAGGGTTTTTACTCTGCCTCACCTGATCCAACAGGATAAGATTAAAGCCAGATATGAGAACGGCATTCTTGAAATCATCCTATCAAAGGCAGAGGAGGGCAAGACGACGCATATTAAGGTGGAGGTAGAGTAAAAAACAGGGTCAAAGTAGCAAGGGTCAAGTAGCAAAGGGAAAATAAATATTCCCTTGACCCCTGACCCTACGACCCTTGACCCTCTATTTATGCTAAGGAGAAAATAGATTATGCGACTTGACAAACTCACCATCAAAGCGCAGGAGGCAGTTCAGGCCTCTCAGGGTATCGCAGAACAGCATTCCCACCAGCAGATTGAACCGGAACATCTCCTGCTTGCCCTGATTCAGCAGAAAGAAGGGGTTGTGATTCCCCTCCTGAAAAACCTGGGCGTTGACCCCGGTGTGGTTGCTGCAGAACTGGAAAAGACTATTGAAAAGATACCACAGGTCTACGGCGGTGGAGTCAGTCAGGCCTACATCTCCCCCCGCCTCAAAAAAGTTATTGACCAGGCATTCAAAGAGGCTGAACGCCTCAAGGATGAATATATAAGTACAGAGCACCTCCTCATCTCCATTGCGGATGAAAAAGGTGGAGAGGCAGGGAAGATACTCTCAAGGCTTGGGGTGAGCAAAGACAGCATCTATAAGGTGCTGGTTAACATCCGGGGCTCGCAGCGGGTGACCGACCAGAACCCCGAGGAGAAGTATCAGGCTCTGACCCGCTACTGTCGTGATCTGACTGATCTTGCGCAGAAGGGAAAACTGGATCCCGTGATTGGAAGGGACGACGAGATACGGAGAGTCATTCAGGTGCTTTCCCGCAGGACCAAGAATAACCCGGTGCTCATCGGCGAACCGGGCGTGGGTAAAACTGCAATCGTGGAGGGTCTTGCCCAGCGCATCATCAACGGTGACATACCGGAAGGACTGAAGGAGAAAAAAGTCCTTGCCCTCGATATGGGTGCTCTGGTTGCCGGGACCAAGTACCGGGGGGAATTCGAAGACAGGCTGAAGGCTGTGCTCAAAGAGATCGAGGAGTCTCAGGGGCAGGTGATCCTCTTCATCGATGAGCTGCATACCATGGTAGGTGCCGGTGCGGCAGAAGGAGCGATCGATGCCTCCAACATGCTGAAACCTGCACTTGCCCGGGGAGAGCTGCGCTGTGTCGGCGCAACGACCCTGGATGAGTACCGCAAGCGGGTTGAAAAGGATGCCGCCCTGGAGAGGAGATTTCAACCGATTCAGGTTGGTGAACCGACAGTGGAAGATACCATTTCTATCTTAAGAGGATTGAAAGAACGCTACGAGCTCCACCATGGAGTAAAGATTCAGGATTCAGCTATTGTTGCAGCGGCAACCCTTTCCCATCGATATATCTCTGACCGGTTCCTTCCCGACAAGGCAATTGACCTGATTGACGAGGCAGCTTCTCGGCTCAGGATCGAGATTGACAGCCTTCCTTCTGAGATTGACGACGTGGAGAGAAAGATCCTCCAGTTGCAGATTGAGAAAGAGGGTTTGAAGAAAGAGAAGGATAAGGCGTCAAAGGAGCGTCTGGAGAAAATTGAAAAAGAGGTTGCTGAGCTGAAAGAGCAGAGCAGCAGGATGAAGGCACACTGGCAGCAGGAGAAAAAGCTCATCCAGACGATCCGGGATATCCGGGAAAAGATTGACCATGCAAAGATAGAAGAGCAGGAGGCAGAGCGAAGGGGAAACCTGGAAAAGGTGGCTGAGATCCGTTACGGGACAATCACCACCCTTCAGAAAAAGCTCGAAGATGAAAGCAGGAAGCTGGAAAAGATCCAGAAAGATCAGAAGATGCTCAAGGAAGAGGTAGATGCAGAGGATGTGGCTGAGGTGGTGGCAAAGTGGACCGGCATTCCCGTAGCCAGGATGATGGAAGGAGAGGTGGATAAGCTCCTCAAGATGGAAGACAGGATCAAGAAGAGGGTGATTGGACAGGAAGAGGCCATAGAGGCTGTCTCCAATGCGGTGAGGAGGGCACGCTCAGGTCTGCAGGATCCCAAGCGTCCTATCGGTTCTTTCATCTTTCTGGGACCGACCGGCGTGGGAAAGACAGAGCTTGCCCGGGCACTCGCTGAGTTCCTCTTTGACGACGATCAGGCAATTGTAAGAATCGACATGTCGGAGTTTATGGAAAAACATACCGTCTCCCGGCTGATCGGTGCCCCCCCCGGTTACGTGGGGTACGAAGAAGGAGGCTACCTGACTGAAGCGGTGAGGCGGAAACCTTACTCTATTGTTCTGCTCGATGAGATAGAAAAGGCGCATACCGAGGTATTCAATGTGCTCCTTCAGATCCTCGATGATGGAAGGCTGACTGACGGGCAGGGGCGCACTGTGGATTTCAAGAATACCCTGATCATCATGACTTCCAATCTGGGAGGGCAGTTTATCCAGGACCTGGGAGAGAGGGATTATGAGGAAATGAAGTCGAGGGTCCTCGATGTCCTGCGGAATACCTTCCGTCCCGAGTTCCTCAACCGGGTAGATGAGATCGTCATTTTCCACAGCCTGAGCAGGGAGCATATTGAAAAGATCATTGATATCCAGCTGGAGTATCTGCGGAAGAGACTCAAGGAGAGGAAACTCTCTCTTGAGCTGAGTGAACGGGTGAAGCAGTTCATTGCTGATAAGGGGTATGATCCGGTTTACGGGGCACGGCCGTTAAAGAGGGCGATCCAGAGGTATATCCAGGACCCGCTTGCTTTGCAGATTCTGGAGGGGAAATTTACAGAGGGAGATACGGTCACCGTAGATTCAGATTCAAAGACTGATGGAATGTTCTTTTCGGTGAAGAAGGGGCCAAAGATCGCCTAACCTTGATCGGATCTCTGAAAATTAAGGTTCTTCGTTGCTCAGAAATATTTTTAAGACAATTCTAAATGGGCAGACACAGAGGTCTGCCCCTACAGGGCAAATTCGTGAGGGCAGGATGAATCCCGCCCCTACACAGCCGAATTTGCGGACGTTACACTCGATAAGAATTGTTACCGAAAAAATATTTATTCGCACTCAGAACCTTATTTTCAATATCTCGAAGTCATGCTGACAACCCAGTGCAAATGAGCGATGATTCCACTTCGAGATAACATACCTTCCCGCACCTTTCCCTTCGTCAATATATCACTCATCATTCTTAACATTGTGGTCTTTCTCTACGAGGTATCCCTCGGGCCCTATCTTGAGCACTTCATCTTTCACTTCGGTGTTATTCCCCACAAGTTTATTCTCCTGCTTTCGAGTGATACCTTCTATCCTGCTGCAACGTTTTTGCCCCTCTTTACCTCGCTGTTTCTCCACGGAGGGTGGCTGCATCTCTTAGGAAACATGCTTTACCTCTGGATCTTTGGAGATAATGTGGAGGATGTGCTGGGGCATGCCCGTTACCTCATATTTTACCTGCTCTGCGGCATCGGGGCTGGTATGACCCATATCATTACCCAGTCCGTTTCGCAGGTTCCTACCATCGGTGCAAGCGGGGCAATTGCCGGTGTAATGGGTGCGTACTTTGTCCTCTTCCCAAAGGCACGTGTCGTTACCCTTGTCCCCATCTTCTTCTTCATCCAGCTCATAGAGATACCTGCCTTCTTTTTCCTCGCCTTCTGGCTCATCATGCAGCTCTTCAGCGGAACATTTTCCGGCTCCTCAGCATATTCAGGCGGGATTGCCTTCTGGGCGCATATAGGCGGGTTTGCCTGCGGAATGCTCCTTCTCCTTTTCTTCAGAAGGCGGAGGAGGATAAGGTATTCCTACCGGTAGCGCTATGGGTAAGATGAGCTGGGATGAACGGTATCAGAATACCTGGGAAGGGGAGGTGAGGGAACCTGCCTCCTTCCTGAAAGAAAATCTTACAAAGCTCCCGAAAGGAAAAGCGCTGGATCTGGCCATGGGCGTCGGACAGAATGCAATCTTCCTCGCCCAAAATGGCTATGAAGTGTTTGGTATCGATTCATCACCGGTGGCAGTTGAAAAGGCGAAAGCATATGCAAAAGAAAAAAGTGTGTCCGTTAAAGCAATAAAAGCAGACCTCGCCACTTACACCCTGCCTGAAAATGAATACGATGTAATCCTCAACTTTTATTTCCTGGAGCGCAGCCTCATTCCCCAGATCAAGAAGGCGTTGAAAAAAGGCGGCATGGTGGTATTTGAGACCTACACCATGGAACACCAGAAATTCGACAAGCCATTCAACCAGGATTACCTCCTTCAGGAAAACGAACTCCTCCTTTCCTTTATAGATTTCAAAATCATCTTCTACCAGGAAGGGGTTGTGGAGAAGGATGGCATCAAGAAGGCCATCGCCAGCCTGCTGGCAGAGAAGATAAGGTAGGGGCGAATGGCCGTTCGCCCCTACAAAATATTATTTTTGTGCACTGAGGAGGTTCTCTATTGCTTCTTTAAAGGCAGCATAAGGCTGGGCCCCGGCTATCATCTTTACTGCCCTTACCTTGCCTTCCGGCTGAGCAAATCCCAGGAGAAAAGTTGGAACGCTTCTCACCGCTGCACTCTGGGCCTCCTTCACGTCCCCGCTGATCTTGGGAGCATATACCCTGTTGGCCAGGCACTGTTTGAAGATCTCCTGTTGCAGGCCGAGCGCCTGGGCATGAACCGGTAAATCCTCAAACTTCAGATTTTTTTGATCGGCAAAGAAGCGGTCGCGCATCTCCCAGAATTTTCCCTGTTCAGCCGCGCAATTCGAGGCCTCGGCCAGCTTGAGTGCCAGCTTGTGGATCGATTCCAGGGGAAAGTCCTTGACGACGTATTTCACCTTTCCTGTCACGATATACTCTTTTTCAATCTGGGGCAGCGTCTCACGGACGTACCTGGAGCAGAAGGGTCACTGGTAGTCCATAAATTCAATGAGTACCACCTTTGCTTCTTTGTTCCCTTTGAACTGGTCGCCCTGAATGCTCAGGGTTGTTTCTTTAAATTCGGGTGGCTGAGGCGCCTGTTTTGCACGCAGGAGGTTTTTAATCTCCTGGAGATCTTTCTGAATCGCAGTCTGCCCGGCCTTGAGCGCATCAATATCCTTCTTCAGGCTATTCAGTTCATCATCAGGCCTGGTAGATTGGCGAGGAGAGCAGGAATAAGTACATAGGCCGCACAAGGCAATAAGAACAGTCAGGAATATTTTCTTGTTCATGTATCGTTTACGCCGCTCGCACATGACTTAATACCTTTTAGTCCCGGGTGAGGAAAATAGTCGATACATCGGCCTCAATTTCCAGGTTCAGCTGTACAGCCTGAGTCTCGTAATCCTCGGTAATATATTCCTTGTATTGGGGCGTTCTTACTACTTTTTCCCACCCTTCCCCGGTAATCATGACCGCTGCAAGGTCGGATAAGACCCTGACGTGTTCCCCGGCTTCCATGGGGAGAAAGGCGTATAAGGCGGCTGCGTCTGCAGTGCCTGTAATCTCGTGTTCACCCGTGGAATAGGCACCCTGAAAGTCCAGCATGGTAATGGACGCATCTGTCTCCAGGTGAAAGCGGCTGAAATCGGTGTTGCCGATGTTTGTCATCGAGAGGTATGAAGCGTCGCAAGCTACAGATACGGCTGACGCCTCCCGGGTGGTGGGAGTGCTGAAATCAATGCTTGCTGACGTTGCATCTACATTCAGGCTCACTCCTGTCAGGGGCAAGCTGCCGAGGTCGATATTCGAGAACACGGCATCAAGACCAATTGCCAGGTTCGTATCAGTATCGTAGCTCCCCAGGGTGATCGTCCAGGTGTGGACTAAGAGAGGAGGTTTGGGGTACGGGGGCCACTGTATTGATCCCGACTCAAAATTCGCCGTATATGCCCCGCTCAGACTGCTCTTCGTGAGTGTTGGCTCCAGCCTCGGATCGCTATATTCCACCACAGCCTTTACAATCACCTCTGTGTCTGCTGACGGCAGCATAGTTACCTTTGCTGCGTCGATATTAAAGAGTAGCACGAGGCTGGATGCGCCCGAGCTTTCCAGATCTGCTTTTGTCAGGGTAAGGGTCTTTTCGTATGCAGGCAGCACTCCGCACCAGGCAAGAGTGAAAAAGCAGGCGGCCAGGAGCGCTCCGGTAAAAAGTTTACTTTTCATGGCGGTTCCTCCTTTGCAAGGGTTGTTGATGATTGTTGTCTTTTCTACGGGGAAAAGATAGCAGGAAGGTGAGGGCGCGTCAATAATTAAGTTGAAAAGGGTAAGGTGAAAGGTGTAGGGGTCCGCCTGCGGCGGAGCCGTTCGCCCCTACAAAGGAATAAGGTCTTTTCATGGGGCACGTTACGTGATATACAAAATACCACTAAACAGTACGTGACATTCCACTTCGGAGGGAAGATGAGATTCATAATCCGCCTGCTGATCAATATGACATCCATCCTGATCATTGCCTACCTCCTTCCCAGGGTGATCTGGGTAGATGGGGTGATGGCTGCCCTTGCCGCTGCCTTTCTCCTCGGCATTGTCAATGTAATCATCCGTCCCATCCTGGTATTTTTCACCTTTCCTCTTACCATATTGACCCTCGGGCTCTTCCTGTTTGTGATCAACGGGCTGATGCTCGGTCTGGTAGCTTTTTTTGTGTCTGGATTTCATGTCAATGGTTTCGCAGGTGCGGTCTTGGGCGCACTGCTCATCAGCATCGTGAGCTGGATATTAACAAAAACTTTGTCGAAATGAGATCATTAATAAACTAAAAAGGAGGTTCGAGATGGAGACAATCACCTTAGGGAAAACGGGAATCAGGGTAAAGAAGCTCGGATTCGGTGCGATGTACCTCCCGCGCGTTTCTCAGGAGCAGTCAGACCTGGTCCTTAAGAAAGCACTCGAACTGGGTATCAATTATTTTGACACATCCTCTGCTTACCAGAATAGTGAAGAGAAGCTGGGAAAGGTTCTCGCTGCAAGGAAAAAAGATTGGGTCATTGCCTCCCGCTCCATTGCGTGGAAGATGGGAACAGATGCTTTCAGGAAGGATCTCGAGCAGAGTCTCAGGAGGCTTCGGGTTGAGAGTATTGATTTTTACGGTGTTCATGCAGTGAATCAGCCGCAGGAACTCGAACAGGCGATGAAAGAGCCGCTTGATCTTTTGAAGGAAGAAAAGCGGAAGGGGAGGGTAAAACACATCGCTCTCACCGGTCACAACCCGGCTGTCATGATCGAGGCAGTCAGGACCGGCGAGTTTGAGATGATCATGTTCCCCTTTAATGTCATTGAGCAGGAACCCCTCGGGGGATTGATTCAGACCGCCAATCAGATGGGAGTTGCCACCTCTGTCATGAAGCCTTTAGCCGGCGGAGTGATAGAGAACAAGGCATATGCCCTGAGGTTCTTTTTGAATCATCCGGCGGGCGTAGTCACGCCCGGGATGTCTTACCCCCAAGAAGTGGAAGCAAATGTTGATATCTTTGAGAGAGGCAAGCCTCTCTCCCCGGAAGAGATGAAGCGCTTTGAGGAGGAGGTTGCGTCACTGGGCAAGGAGTTTTGCCGGAGGTGCTGTTACTGCATGCCGTGCCCACAAAACATCATGATCCACTTTGCCCACATGATTCATATGATGTGCTACGGAAAGGAAGTTACTGACAACGTGGCTTATATATTGAAGCAGGCAAAAAATTTACAGCCCATGCTGGAATTGTGTGATGAATGCGGTGAGTGTGTCGAGAAATGTCCTTACCATCTCCCCACTCCCCGGAAGATAAAGGAGTTGAAAGAGCTCCTCAAGTCACCTCTTTAAACTTCGATTTATCAGCGCCGCATACCGGACACCGTGCAGGCGGGGTGGGACCTTCGTGGATATAACCACATACTGTACAACGCCATTTCTTCATATCTGCATCCTTTCTCTGTTAACCGTTATGATTTACATGTACCAGTAAGATGAGATCTCCAAGAAAGTAAAAAACAGGGTTCCGAGTGCGAATTAAAGATTTTTTCGGTAATCCGCCGAAGGCGGACCGCAGGCGGCGAGTTTCGAATTTGCCGTGTAGGGGCGGGTTTTAACCCGCCCTTTAGAATTGTCGAAAAAATGTTATTGAGTAACGAGGAACCTTGTTTTTCAGAGATCTCAAGATCTCTTCTTGAGAAAAGATTACGTGATGATCATTCCACCTTTATCTTGATCTGCTTTTGTTTAGCCTCTTCGCTCTTGGGCAGGGTGATTTTTAAAACGCCGTGCTGGTACGAGGCTTTTATCTTGTCGTTCTGGACGCTCACCGGCAGCTTTATCGTCCGCGAGAATATGCCGTAACTTCTCTCGATGCGGTAGTAGTTTTCTTCCTTTTCCTCTTTCTCCTGCTGCTTTTCCCCCTTGATCGTGAGGGTGTCTCCTGTGAGAGAGATATCAATTTCCTTGGGGTCGATCCCGGGCAGCTCTGCCTTTACGATGAGATCGCTTTTCGTCTCAGCGATATCCAGGGTAGGCTCCCAGCCCTTCTCCAGCATATCCAGGGCAGGCCTCTCAGAAAAAAACCTGTCCCAGAGACGATCCATCTCTCTCCTGAAAGAAGTGAGCTCATCAAAAGGTTTCCATGGAACCAGAGCCATAATTCATCCCCCCTTCATGCCTGAAAACACTCTTCCCGGGAAAATTTATTACCTTGAGTATTTTGTTCTATATTACGTTGGATGGGAACGAAAATCAATATGTTTTGAGCGCATGAGATCACACGTAAATCCTTTACCTCACAGGGGAAAAGTGTTAAAAAACTTACTATGAAGCAATGTAAATTCGGCGTAGTGTCAATTATCGGCAGACCAAACGTTGGCAAATCAACCCTGATGAACCGGATACTCGGCCAGAAGGTGGCGATTGTGTCGGAGCGGCCCCAGACTACCCGGACCACAGTCCGGGGGATACTCACCCGGGAAGACGCCCAGGTCGTCTACCTTGATACTGCCGGTTTCCATAAGCCGAAAGACAGGCTGGGTAATGCCATGGTGAAGTCAGCCCGGATCGCTTCAGGCACATCTGATCTCATCTACCTGATGGTTGACAGCAGGGAGTTGCCTGACGAGGAGAAGGCACTCATCAATCTCATGCCGTCTTTTCACCTGCCCGTATTCCTTGTGATCAATAAGGTTGACCGTGTGAAAAAGGAAGAGCTTCTCCCTCTCATTGATACCTATAGAAACCTTTATTCCTTCCAGGAAATTATCCCCGTTTCTGCCCTTAAGGGTGACAACGTAGACGTGCTGGTGAACACGACCATTGAGCATCTTCAGCCCGGCGAGAAGCAGTTCCCCGAGGACATTCTCTCGGATCAGATCGAGCGCACTTTCATTGCCGAGTTCATCCGGGAGAAGGTCTACCTTTTTATCTACCAGGAGGTACCCTTTTCTACCGCCGTGGAGATTGAGGAGGTGAGGGATGCGGAGGCAAAGCCCCTCTACGTGAGTGCCCGGATTCTGGTCGAGCGTGAGTCCCAGAAGGGGATCATTGTGGGAAAAGGCGGGCAGATGATCAAGAAGATCGGCAAGGCAGCGAGGGAAGAGATCGAAGGCTTCATGGGGAAGAAGGCGTTCCTCGATCTCCGGGTGAAGGTTGAGAAGGACTGGCGTAAGGACGAGAGAATACTGAAGAGATTAGGATACAGTTGAGCTCTAATCTGAAGAGGAGATAGAAGAAAGTCCAGGTAAGTACGATGACGGTGTCGATCGGGCCTTGCCGGAACAATTGAACCCACACATCCACAGCGTGGCGAAAATCAAGAGGCCTGGTAACCACTTCCACCTTTTTCTCTTTAATTGCCCTGATTACCTCCTTGACTTCCTTTGCTGATTCAATGAGTGAATAGGTGGTGCCAAGCTGGGTGAAGAGATGTGCATCAGAAGACCCAACGAGGGGAAGGTTCAACTCCCTTGCCTTTTGCTCCGCCTTCCGATTGAAATTTACCCTCCTGGTATAGTGGTGACAGTATTCAATGGCATCGAGGGCGGGAGCTGCCTCTTGAAAAAGTGAAAGGAGCGACCTCGGGCTGGGGAAAAAGGGGTGAGGGGCAATGATAAGCGTGTCATCGCCCTTGTATCTCTTCAGGTCTTCAAAGGTCTTTATTGTTCCGGGCTCATAGTCCGGGAGATTGTAGATGAGGATGTCCTTCCCCTGGATTACTGGTTCGACCCCGGGGATGAGGAGTATACCTTTTCTCCGGGCATACTCCTCCAGTTCCCTGTTGAAGGTAACCATCTCATGGTTGGTAATTGACAGGACATCAAATCCTTTTTGAGAGGCAAGGTCAATCAGTTCTTTTGCACTGTAGCGGATTTTCTCAAAGGTATCTTCATTCGTGTGGATATGAAGATCCGCTTTTAATTTGTTCATTCTTTCAATGACTTACCTCTATTTCTTAAAGTATTGCTCCCACTTGCTGTCCACCAGCTTGAAGGAATCGGGTGATTTCTCATCCATGAGGCAGCGGTTGGTCGGCACCCAGGACTCCGGCCCTCCTTCGCTCGGGAGCTGTCGCGTAGCATCAATGATTGCCTTGCTGCTCAGGAACTTCTCCTTCTGAGAAGGGTCGAGGGGCATGGACACCATCTGAGGTATGAGGAGCGTTCCGGGAACAGGCTGCCACCGCGTCCCGAGGGCGTTCATGACCTGGGGCAGGTCAAAGGGGTCAACATCCTTGTCCACGATAATGACGATCTTCTTGGTGAAGCCGATCATGCGCTGCCCCAGGACAGCCGCGCCTGCCTCCATCCCTTCGCCCGGGAGGTGTTTGTCGATGCTCACGATGGTGATCAGGGGGCACTCGATCGGGGTGTACAGCTTCACGATGGTGGGCATGACCTTTTTCAGCCTCATGAAGTTTGCCGCATCCCAGGGGAGGGTGTAGGTGCTCCGCTCCATGCCGCACCAGATGTTGTAGAGGAGCAGGTCTT
>Ga0315282_10006610_pt1 | contig 19327 bp, 12 predicted proteins | sample YL17G07_20_MG_FD_203693 | JGI IMG/M metagenome (GOLD analysis project Ga0315282, IMG submission 203693) | Sediment microbial communities from Yellowstone Lake, YNP, Wyoming, USA - YL17G07_20 | ecosystem: Environmental > Aquatic > Freshwater > Lake > Sediment | place: USA: Wyoming | collected... | reverse complement strand
AGCCTGGGCGACTTTCTCAAGGCTATAACTTGATAAATCGTAGGGGCGACCGGCCGGGCGCCCCTGCTTGGCTTTCACGGTGCGGGCCGAAGAGAGCGAAGCTCGATCCGGCCCGCACGGTTACGGTTTTTAGGAAGGGGCGCGGGGGAACCCTTTTTGGCAAAAAAGGGTTCCCCCACAATCATGCAACGCCTTTCCCGCCGGCCTCCACGGCCCAAAGATGGATAATCGTTCCGGCCCGGCCGGGCACGGCCAGCAAGGATTCCCGAGGATGCCAGGCCGGCCGGGTCGCCAAAAAGCCGGAGTGGGCTTCTTCGATCGCGGCCGCCGCCCGCCGCTCCTGAACCCGCCACAGCCGCAGCCGGTCGTCTTTGCCGAACGAGGCCAACAACTTCAGCCCCGGCGAAAAAGCCAGGCCGGTCACCGCGCCGATATGACCCGTCAGCGGCCTCAGCCACTCCCCAACCTCGGCATCATAGAGGCAGACGGTCCCGCGGCCGGAGCCCACCGCCAAGAGCCGGCTTCCATCCACAAACGCCAACGAAAGGGCCGCCCCATCTTCGAGGCGCGCCTCAGCCCTGAAATCCCAATCCCCGGCCCTCCACAGCCGCACCCGGCCGTCCTCAAAGCAGGAACTTAGCCAACGGCCGTCCGGCGAAAAGGCCACGTCGCGCACGTAGCCCGCGTGCCCCTGAAGGACCGCCGCCTTGGCCCCGCTTGGCGCCTCCCACACCCGCACGGTCCGGTCCGGCGAGCAGGAACTCAGCCAACGGCCGTCCGGCGAAAAGGACAAACCATGGATTACGTCTTCGTGGCCGGCGAGCACGGCCAGCAGCTCGCCCCGGTCCGGGTCCCAGAGGCGGACGGTGCGGTCGGAGCAGCCGGCGGCCAGGACGCGGCTATCCGGCGAAAAGGCCAGGCAGAAGGTCTGGACCGTATACCCCTCCAAAAGCCGCTCCTCGACCCGGCTTTGGCCGTCCCAGAGACGGATGGTCCCGTCCATAGAACCCGAGGCCAGCCGGCGGCCGTCCGGCGACCAGACCACGGCCAGCACCAGGGCTTTATGTCCCCGAAGGACCACGGCCGGCGCGACCCGCAATGCCCCCGGTTCGACGCCATCGGACATGGGCTGCCTCCCGCGCTATTCTGTCACGTCTGGGACCGGCCTTCAAGTTGTGATACAAGCCGAAAGAGGCCGTTTAAAATCCAGGATTTCACGCAGAGGCGACCGGACGGTCGCCCCTACGAATGCTTCGAGGGCTTCGCCCTGAGGTCTGACGATGGGTTCGGCCGGCAGCCGAAGTTTTGCCATGGTCTCACGTCTGGGACCGGCCTTCAGGCCGGGTCCCTGGACGTCGGGCGAAAAAAAGGGAGACCGCGCCGCCGCGGCCTCCCTGCGGTTGATAGGATCGGTCCGGAGCTCAGCCGGCCGGGGTAAAGGCCGCCTTGCCCTGGACAAAAACCCCGTTTTCGAAGAGCCGCGCCGTGCCCGGGTGGGAGGCGTCCGGCACCGGCCACTGCAGGCCGTCGCCGGCCAGCCGCTCGTAGCCGACCCCGGCCAGGGCCGGGATCAGCCGGGCCACGCCCTCTTCCCAGACCTGCCGCGCCGAGGCCTCGGGCCAAGTCTTTCCCAGCCTTGCGGCGATCTCTTTATAAATCCACCAGGCCGGCCTGGCCTCCCCCGGCGCCTTGAGCGCCTTGGGCGTCAGCGACACGCGGCGCTCCGCGCTGGTCATCGTGCCCTCCTCCTCGCACCACGCCGCCGCGGGCAGCACCACGTGGGCCAGCTTCGTGGTCTCGTTGGCCAGCACGTCCTGGACGACCACGAACTCGCCTGCCTTAAGGCGCGCGGCCATCCGCTCGGCATTCGGGTCGGTCCGACCGGCCAGGTTCTCCCCGGAGACATACAGGGCCTTCAGCCGGCCTTCCGAAAACGCCTCCACCATCCCCGTTGTGTCCAGCCCCGCGCCCTGGGGCAGGGCGCACTGCCAGGCCTTCTCGAAAATCCCCCGCGCCTCGGCATCAACCACCTTCCGGCCGCCGGGCAGAAAACCGGGCATAGCCCCCATATCGCAGGCCCCCTGCGCGTTGCTCGGGCCGCCGAGCAGGGTCAGGCCGCCTCCGGGCAGGCCCACGTTGCCCAGGAGCAGTTGCAGGTTGGCGCAGGCCAAGGCCGCCTGCCGGACCTTCTCGGGGTCGCACTTGCCCGCCCCATAGACCACCAGGGCCGGCTTGGCCGCGGCCAATTGCCGCGCCGCCCGTTCGAGAACCGCCGCCTCCAGGCCGAACCTTCTGCCGAGCCGGTCCGGCGCATAGGCCTTGAGGCTTTCCTTCAAGGCCTCGAAGCCGGTGGTCTTGTTCTGAACAAAGGCCTTATCGTACAGGCCCTGGTCGATGATGACCCGCATCAGGACGTTCAGGAGCGCGGCCTCGTCCCCCTCCTTCACCGGCAGGTGCAGGCCGGCGAACTCGGTCAGGGTCCCGGCGGCCGGTTCGGCCACGATGAGGCCGGCGCCGTTTCGCGCGGCCTGTTTGATGAAGCTGGCCGCCACCGGATGGGCCTCTCGGGCGCCTGGGCCGACCACGAGGATCAGGGCGGCCTTTTCGACGTCGGCGAAGGCGTTGGTGGAGGCGCCCGCGCCGAAGACCTCGGCCAGGGCCTCCACGGCCGGGGAGTGGGAGCGGCGGGCGGCGTCGATGTTGTTGGTGCCGATGACGGCCCGGAAGAGCTTCTGCATCTGGAAGGCGTCCTCGTTGCTGGAGCCGGCCGGGGCGATGCCGCCGATGGCGTTCGGGCCGTCCCGGTCGATGATCTCCCGGAACCTATCGGCCACCAGGTTCAGGGCCTCTTCCCAGGAGGCCTCCCGAAGCTCGCCGTCCTCCCGGATGAGCGGGGTTATGAGCCGGTCCTCGGAATCCACGAAATCGCATAGAAACCGGCCCATGACGCAAAGCCGGCCCCGGTTGGGCGCGGCGTCCTTGTCGCCGTCCACCTTGATCAGCCGGCCGTCCTTCAAGTTCAGCAAGAGGCGGCAGCCCACGCTGCCGAAGGGGCAGGTGGCGTGGACCCGAGTCATCTCCCAGGTGCGGCCCCGGCCCCTGGCCTTGCTTTCCAGAAGCGCCCCCACCGGGCAGGCCTGGACGCATTCGCCGCAGAGCACGCACAGGTTCGCATCGGCCAGGGGATACCACCCGTTCGGTCCGCCGTGGTCTTCCCGCCGGCCGAAGGGATAGGGGATGGAGAGGTTGACCTGGATTTCGTTGCAGGCGGCGAGGCAACGTCCGCAGAGGATGCACTTGCTGAAGTCCCGGTAGATGAGGGGTTTCTGGTCCTGGGTGGGGAAGTCGCCCTTTTTTCGGGGGTAGTGAATTTCGTCGAGATGAAACTCGTAGGCCAGGTCCTGCAAGCGGCAGTCGCCGGCCGCCTCGCAGGCCGGGCAGGAGTGATAACCCGTGGCCATGAGCAGTTCCAGGTTGGTCCGGCGCGAGGCCAGGACGCGCTCGGAGGCGGTGTGGACGACCATGCCCTCGCCGGCCGGGGTGGCGCAGGCGGGCAGGAGCTGGTCCTCGCCCTCGACCTCGACCACGCAGATACGGCAGAGGCCGGTGGGTCTCGCTTCCTCGAGATGACAAAGGGTCGGGATATGCACCCCGTAGACCCGGGCCACGTCGAGGATGGTCTGTCCCTGGGTGAAGGGGACTTCACGGCCGTTCAAGGTGAGTTTCAGGTTCATTCATCAACTCCTTATAATCCGAAATTAGACCGCGACCATCCCGATCCGGTAGCATCGTAGACAACGTTCGGCCTCGTGAATCGCCTGGGACGGGGAGAGGGTGGCTTCGACCTCGTCAAAGCTCTGAATGCGGACCTCGGGGTCCAGGACCGGCGGGTGGGCGCACCGGGTATGTCCGGGGAAGGGCATCTTTTCGCCCTCGTCATACACGCCCAGGGTTTCGAAGGTCTTTTCCATCCAGTCGGTCTCGCTGGGCTGGCATTTGCCCGTCTCGAGGTACTGGGCGATGTGGGCCGCGGCCTTCTTGCCGGCGGCCAGGGCGCCGATGAGGGTGGCCGGTCCGGTGATGCAGTCGCCGCCGCCGAAGATGTGGGGCTCGCCGGACTGAAAGGTCATCTCGTCCACGACCAGGGTCTTATAGCGGGTCATCTCCGCCTGTGTTTTTTCCGGCAGCACGCAGTCCACCACGCAGATCTGGCCGATGGCCGGGACGATGGCGTCCGTCTCGATGATAAAATTGGACCCCTCGATGGGCACGGGCCGGCGGCGCCCGGACTCGTCCGGCTCGCCCAGCTCCATCCTCTGACACTCGAGACCCGTGACCTTGCCCTCCTTGGCGTGGATGCGGACCGGCGCCAACAGGAAGTGGATTTTCACCCCCTCTTCCCGGGCCTCCTGGACCTCCGACGGATCGGCCGGCATCTCGGCCTCGGTCCGGCGATACACGAGATTGACGTCGGTGAAGCCCAGGCGCAGGGCCGAACGGACGCAGTCCATGGCCACGTTGCCGCCGCCGATGACCAGAATCTTTTTCCCTTCGATCGGCCGCTCGCCGAAGGCGACCCGGCGCAGGAACTCGACGCCGGTCATGAAGCACTGGTAGCCGGCATCCTCGCCCTCGCAGCGCATCTCGGAGGATTCCGGGGCGCCCACGCCGATGAAGACGGCCTTGTAGCCCTGCTTGGTGAGGTCGGCCAACGAGATGTCCCGGCCGACGTTCACGTTGTAACGGATTTCGGCGCCCAGCCTTTCCATGCGGGCCACCTCCCCCCTGAGCACCGGCCGCGGCAGCCGGTAGTCCGGGATGCCCACGGCGGCCATGCCGCCCGGTTCGGGCAAGGACTCGAAGATGGTCGTCTTGTAGCCCCCGAGACCCAGGTAATAGGCGCAGGACAGGCCGGCCGGGCCGGCCCCGATGATGGCCACCTTCTCCTTCTTTTCCGCCGCGGCCTTCTCGGCGGGCGCGTTCCCCGCGGCCCGCTCCTCGTCCGCGGCGAAGCGCTTGAGATACTTGATGGAGATCGGCTCGTCCAGGAGCGCGCGGCGGCAGTTCGACTCGCACGGCCGCACGCACACCCGTCCGATGGTCCCGGGCAAGGCGCAGTCCCTAAGGACGATGTCCAGGGACTCGTCCGTGCGTCCGAAACGAATTTTTTCCACGTAACCCGGGATGTCCAGGTGGGACGGGCAGGCGTTGGTGCAGGGCGCCGTGACCCGCACGGCGTAACGACCCTCGGGCACCGGCTCCCCGGACTCGATCACGCTCAAAAAATCCTCCCGGCGGTAGCTGAGCAGGTCCAGGAGCGGACGCGGCGCGGTCTGGCCGATGTTGCACCGGGCCGATTCCATAACGAAGCGGGCCAGGTGTTCGAGCCGGTCCACGTCCTCCTCGGCGCCCTCGCCCTGGCAGATGCGGGCCAGCAGGGCGCAGAGCTGCTCGGTGCCCAGGCGGCAGGGGAAACACTGGCCGCAGGATTCCTTCTTGGCCGCCTCCATGTAGGCGCGCGCCATATCCACCAGATTCACCGAGGCGTCGCGGACAAAGACGCCGCCCCAGCCCATGAAGGCCTTGAGCGGCCCGTCCTGCCCGAACGCCTTTGGTAAACCCTCCGGCTCCACACGGCCCCCGCTGGAATGCCAATCGCCCCAGGTGGAAAAAATCACGTTTCCCATATCCATCCTTTCATCTCTTCCCGGCCGCGACACCCACCACCACCTCGTCCGCGCCGGATCATTTCGGGTCCTGAAAGGGCATGCCTCGCCGGGGCGATAACGGCCTCCGGCCCCGCGGGCTTGTCCTAGGTTTGGCCGCGCCAGAATAGGTTAGCCGGCCGGTCGTGTCAAGAAATTCTTGACCGAAAACCGTGGTCCGGGACCGTTTTCCGGCCGGACGGGCCGGGGCCCGGGGACCGCTTGCCGACGGAGGCCGAAGACGATACCATAGGGCCGTTTCCAGACCACGGGAGGACGCCCATGACCCGACCGCCGAACCGGTCCGAAGCCCTCTATGCGCGCATTTACGCGCTGGTGAAACAGATTCCACCCGGCCGGGTGGCCACCTACGGCCAGATCGCCCGCCTGGTCGGCCGATGCTCGGCCCGGCAGGTCGGCTACGCCATGGCCGCCATGCCCTCCGGCTCGGGCGTCCCCTGGCAGCGGGTGCTCAACAGCCGGGGGGAGGTCAGCCGCCGGTCCCAGGGGCAAGGCGACCGGACCCAGCGCCGGCTGTTGGAAATGGAAGGCGTCCGCTTCGACGACCGAGGCCGGGTGAACTTGAGAGAGGCCGGATGGCCAGGTCCGGATGCGGACGAACCCGACCCCTTCGGCGACCTTTAGCGGCCGCGCGCCTGGCCCCCACAAGGGCACACCGGGTTTCAGCAACCGGCTTGAGCCCGGTGCCGGAGGAAATGAGGCCATGCCAGACACAACCGCCAATGGCGACGCTCCACTCGGCCCACCGCCGAAACCCGACGCCCTGGACCGGGCCTGGAACCGCCTGCCCAAGGCCGAGCTGCATCTTCACCTGCGCGGGGCCATGCCCGTGCCTGTCTTCACCGACCTCCTCAACCAACACTCGGTCGATGAAATTCTTCAAGGCGTGCCGACCCTGCTTCGCCGGTTCTTTCAGCGTTGCGAAAACATCCGGCCCTTTCTCGCCCCCCGTGCCTGGACGCCCGGGGAAGTCACCCGGCTGTTTCATTATGAGAGCTTCGAGCATTTCCTGGCCACCTACGCCTTCACCGGGCTTTTTTTCCGGAGGACGGAGGACCTGGCCGCCCTGGTCCAAGGCGTGCTGCGGGCGCTTGAGGAGCAAAACATCGTCTACGCCGAGATCACCATCGCCTTGATCAATTATCTCAGGCAGGGTCTTTCCTTGGAGGACATCGCCCGGGTCCTGGAGAACGCGGCCCAGGCCGGCGGCCCTGTCCGCGTGCAGTGGATCGTGGACCTGGTACGAGATCTCGGGCCCCGCCGCGCCCTGCGCCTGCTCGACCGCGTCATCGGCCTCAAGTGCCCGAGCATCGTCGGGATCACCCTGGGCGGCAGCGAAAACCTGTTCCCCCCGGACCTGTTCAAAAAAATCTACGCCCGGGCCCGCGACTGCGGCCTTCGACTGACCGTACACGCCGGCGAGGCCCTGGGGCCGGAGAGCGTCTGGGACGCCGTCCGGCTGCTTCGGGCCGAACGCATCGGGCACGGCGTCCGCGCCGCCGAGGATGCGGCCCTCGTTCGTCTTCTGGCCGAGCGCCGCCTGCCGCTGGAGGTTTGTCTGACGAGCAACATCAAGACCGGCGTCGTGTCATCCTACCAGGCCCACCCGGTCAGGGCCCTGCTCGAGGCGGGCGTGCTCATCACCATCAGCACCGACGATCCGACCTTTTTCGATACCAGTCTGGCTGGGGAGTTCGACCGGCTGGCCCGGCTGGGCGTGGCCGAGGAGGACATCCGGAACATCCTCGACAATGGATTCGCCTTTGCCTTCCTGCCCGAAGAGGACAAGCGGCCTTACCGCGAAGCGCTGGCCCGGGCCTGGCCGGGGCGGGCGCTGAGGCCGGCCTTGGGTTCCCCGCCTGAGGCCTAGGCCCGACCCGGCTTCTCGGTGTAAACGACCATGCTCTTGGGAAAAAAAAGGTTGGAGGAATGCTCCCAGCGCTTGAGGTTCCGGTCCAGGACCACGCGGTGCAAAAAGCGGTGGTAGAGCTTGGGAATCCGGGCTTGCTCGTTGTGCAGCCCGCACAGGCAGCGGAGCACCCAGTAGAGGCTGTGAAAGGAATGGGCGAAGCTGACGGCATAGATGCGCAGCCCGCCGCGGGTGAGGACGCTGAAAAGCTCCTTGGGGCTGTAGATGCGGATATGTCCGCCCGGGGTGCGGAAGTATTCCATGGACAGCCGGCCGTAGACGTGTTCGGTGAACGGCGTGGGCACGGTCACGGCCATGGCCCCGCCGGGCTTCAGCACCCGGTAAAACTCGGAGACCACGCGGCGGTCGTCATGGATGTGCTCCATGACCTCGGCGCACAGGATTTTGTCGAAGGTGTGGTCCTTGAAGGGCAGCACCAGGTTGTCGGCCTGGGTGAAGAGCACCGGGCCGATCTTCTCCCCCTGCTTGCGTAAAACCCGGATGACATACTGGGCCTTGGCCACGGGCGTGTGGTCGCAGTCCAGGCCGATGACCCGGCAGCCCAGCCGGGAGAGGGCAAAGGTGTGACGGCCCTCCCCGCACCCGGCGTCCAGGATGAGGTCCCCTTTCCTCGGCTTGAATTTCTTAAAATCGACGGTAAGCACGGATCACCTGCCGGTACACGTCCACCAGCCGGCGGGTGGACTTTTCCCAGGAGAATTGTTCGAGCACGCGCCTTCGGGCAGCCCGGCCCATCTCCCGCCGCCGGGGCTCGTCCTCGAGGAGACGGTTGACGGACTCGGCCAGGGCCTGGGGGTCGCGCGGCGCCACCAGGCAGCCGGTGGTGCCGTCCGTGCCCACGACCTCGGGCAAGGCGCCGGCCGTAGTGGCCACCACGGGCAGCTCGCAGGCCATGGCCTCGGCCGCCGGGAACCCGAAGCCCTCATACAACGACGGCACGACCGCCACCTGGGACGAGGCGTACAGGTTCACCAGCTCGGCCTGGTCGATCTTGCCGGTGACGCGGATGCGGTTCTCGAGATGGTGGCGCCGGACAATGGCGTCGCTGGAGATTCTGACTGGGGTGCCGCCGTTGACCATGACGAGATGGACGCGCGGGTCCATGTGGGGCATGGCCTGGAACAGGTACTCGGCGCCTTTTTTCGGGTCGCCCAAGTTGCCCACGAAAATGAGGCGGTAAGGCACCTTCTCCACCTCGGGATGCGGCCGGAAGGCTTCGGCGTCCATCCCGTTGTAAACCACGCTGATCTTTTCACCAGGCACGCCGAAATCACGCTCGATCTGCACGGCCGAATCCTCGGACACGGTGATGATGTGGTCCAGGCGGTTGGCCACGATCCGCTGCATGGCCAGCGGGTAGTAGAGCATGCGCTTGAACTTGGTCATGAAGGTGGACCCCCGCTCCACGAACCAGACCCTGCGGTCGATGGTCAGGGGGTGGTGGATGGTCGAGACCAAGGGGATGCCGAAATGCTTCATCAGCAGGAAGCCGTAGCCCAGGCACTGGTTGTCGTGGATGATGTCGAAGGATTCCCGCTCCAGAATCTCCCGGAGGCGGAAATAGGCCCGGAAGCTGAAGGCCTTGATTTCGGGGAAGACGCCCAGGCGCGAGGAGGCGTACTCGTAAAAGTGCAGGGGCTTGATCAGGTCGCGGATCGGGGTCCGGGCCACGATATCCGCGGAAGAGCAGCCGAAATAGACGTGGTTCTCCACCTTATGGATTTTGGCCCCGTTCACGGAGACGGGATAGGGAGGCCCGACCAGGACGTGCACCTCGTGGCCCAGCTTGCCCAGTTCCTCGGCCAGGTACTGGAGGTAGACCCCCTGTCCGCCGCAGTAGGGGTTTCCGCGATAGCTCAGCAGGCAGATTTTCAGCTTGTCTTTGTCGTCAGGCATGGGGAGGTTCCTTTGACCACGGCGGCCCTCTGCTTGGCGGCCCGCCGGCCGATCAACTTCTGGTAGACAAGAATCGTGTTTTCCGCGGTCCGTTTCCAACTGAAGAGCCGCTCTGCGCGGCGTCTGGCGCGTCGGCCGAGGTCTTGGGAGAGGTCGTCGTCGGCCAGGAGTTTGGCGATGGCCTGGCTGAGGGCGCGGGGGCTCTTGGGCGGGACCAGCAGCCCGCCTTCCTCGTCGTCGCCCACGACCTCGGGCAGGGAACCGGCCCGGGTGGTCACCACCGGCGTGCCGCAGGCCATGGCCTCGGCCACGGGCAGCCCGAACCCCTCGAAGAGGGAAGGCAGGATCAAGACCCTGGCCCGTTGGTACTCCTCGAGGAGCTCGGCCTCGGAGAGCCGGCCGGTGAAGGTCACGCGGTTTTCGAGGCCGAGGCTGCGGACCTGGGCCGGGGCGAAGCGCTTGTGGGGGATGCCCTGATCGACGATGCGCAGCCGGACCCGGGGCGGCAGCATGGCCAGGGCCTCGAGCAGGTAGCGGATGCCCTTGCGGCGGTCCTCGGCGTTGCCCACGAACAGGATGCGGTCCGCCTCCCGCCTCTCCCAGGGACCGGGCGAGAAGGTCTCGGTGCTCACCCCGGTATAGACCAGATGCACCTTTTCCGGACTCACGCCAAAGGCCTCCTGAAGTTCGCCCACGCCCACCTTCGAGGAGGTGATCATGCCGTCGATGCGGCGGGCGACCATGGCCTGCATGATGAGCGGGTAGAAGACGACGCTGAAGTAGCGGGCGGACAAGGTCTTGGCCCGGGGCAGGGCGGCCTCGAGGTCGCGGCGCAGGGGATGGTGGACGGTCGAGACCGTGGGCAGCCCCAGGCCGGCCCGGGCCCAAAGCAGCCCGAACCCCAACGTCTCCGCGTCGTGGATCAGATCGAAAGGCGTTTCCCGGTGAAGCCGGAGCATCCGGTTCGCGGCCCGGTAGCTGAAGGCCAGGAGCTCGCTGAGGTAGCCGGTGCGCGTGGCCGCGAACTCGAGGAAGTTGAGCGGACGAAAAAGCCTCCCCGGCCCGGTCTCCCGCAGGAACTCCCTGGGCTTCCTTCCCCAGAAAAGCCCATTCTCGATCCGCTCCACCCGGGCCCAGGGCATGGGGTCCGGGTAGGGAGGCCCGGTCAGGACCGTCACCCGGACGCCCTCGGCCGCCAAGGCGCGGCTCAGGTGCAGGAGATAAATCCCCTGCCCCCCGCAGTACGGGTTGCCGCGGTAACATGCCAGGCAGACGTGCATGGGCCTCAACCCGCGGTCGGCCGGGTCAATCCTTGCCAGTCTCGGCCTGCGGTTCCACCTGGATCGTCAACAGGGTCCAGCCGATCCAAAACCCCAACCCCAGCAACCACAGGAAACCGATCCCCACAGGAATGGCCAGGGCCCACCAGTTCTTGGTGAAGACGCCGACCAGAAACAGGAAGGCGGCGAGAAACGTGCCCAGGCAAAGGGCCAGACCTTGAACGCGCGAATACTTGCTCATCGTGGGTACTCCCATCCTGCTCTTTCCTAAAACGGTCGCCTCTTTCGTTGCCGGCGACGCCTCCGCTTCCGGTTCCGGAAGCCGCTTGAGTCGTAGCACCAGGACGTCCCCGAGGGAGGGCCGGGCATGAGCGGCCTTGTCCAACAGCCTCAGGAGGCCGAAGGCCAGACCCCGGGGCAGGACCCTGAGAAACCGGCCCCAGCGCGGGACGTACCAGAACATGGAAAGGCCGAAAAACCGGTCCACCCGGCTGCCCGGCGGAACCAGCCCTATCAGGAAGTCGGGACTGAACTCAAAGACGTGATCGCTCGGCTTTTCGTAGTAACGCGGCCGCTTCGGATTCCACCCCGGAATCCCTTGCCGAAAACGGTCGAAGGCCTTGCCCAGCCGAAACCCCAAACTGTCAAAATTGGCCACCGACACGACCACCCGGCCGCCGGGCCTCACCACCCGCACCATCTCCTGAAGGGCCAGCCGCGGATCGTAAAAATGGTCGATCGCGCCCTTGCAAACCACCTTGTCGAAACTCGAGTCGGCAAAGGGCAGGTGCTCGGCGCTGCCGCAGGCCAGCCGCGGCGCCACGCCCTGCGCCTTGAAATTCCCGGCGGAGAGCTCGATCATGACCTGGGAGCCGTCAAACCCGAAAAGCACGGCCCCTTGACCGAACAGCCGCAGCAGGTCCAGACCCCGGCCACAGCCCACGTCCAGGACCTTTTCCCCGGGCCCCGCCTCCACCGCGGCCAGGGTTTCCTCGGTCATGCGGGCGAAGAGGTACTCGGAATCCGGCGGCAGATCGTCGGAAATCAGGCCCTTGTCGTCCCATGTCCGATCCACCGGCTCGACCCTGGTCACGGCGGTTACTCCCGGGACAGTATAGCAAAATCTCAATCAAAAAAGAAAAACGGCCTGCGGCGCGCGGCCGGGCCGATCGGAAGGTCCTGACCGTGTGCCCTTGGTCCGGCCGCGGAGTCCCGCCTGGAAAGAAAGCTGCATAGGGGCAACCGGCCGGTCGCCCCTAGTTCGAAGGCCGCGCTCCGAAACCCGCATGGGAGTTCGGCCGGCGGCGCAGGGGCGACCGGCCGGTTGCCCCTACTTCCAAGTCTTACATCTGGGGACGGGGGAGGAATCCCGCCTGTTGCATGATCTCGGGAACCATGTGCTCCCACTCGATGGCCATGAGATGCACGCCGGCCACGCCCGGGATTTCCTTCATCTCCTGCATCTGCTCGACGGCGATCCTGATGCCCTCTTCGCCGTGCTTCTTCTTGTCCACGCCGCGAAGCCGCGCGATGATGTCTTCCGGCACGTCCATGCCCGGCACCGATCTCTTCATGTAGTTGGCCATACCTATAGACTTCATGGGGGTGATGCCGGCCAGGATGAAAACCTTTTCGGTCAGGCCCATGTCGTGGGCCTGCCGCATGAACTCCCGGAACTTGGGCATGTTGTAAATGCACTGGGTCTGGACAAAATCCACGCCGGCCGCCACCTTCTTGGCCAGGCGGTGCACGCGGTATTCAAAGGGGTCGGCGAAAGGGTTCTCCGCCGCGCCGATGAACAGGCGGGGTTCGGACCCCTCCTCCATCTCGAAGCCGGAGATGAGCTTGCGTTCGTCGCGCATCATCTTCACGGTCTGGATGAGCTGGATCGAGTCCAGGTCAAAGACGTTCTTGGCCTCGGGATGATCCCCGAACCGCTGGTGGTCGCCCGAGAGGCAAAGCATGTTCTTGATGCCCAAAGCCGTGGCGCCCAGGATATCGGACTGCATGGCGATCCTGTTCCGGTCGCGGCAGACCATCTGCATGTTGGCCTCGGCCCCCTCCTGCTGCAGAATGAGACAGCCGGCCAGGCTGGACATGCGCACCACGCTGGTCTGGTTATCGGTCACGTTGACCGAATCCACGTATCCCTTGAGGTACTTGGCCTTCTCCCGCACCTTGTTCCCATCGGCGCTCCGCGGCGGCCCGCATTCTCCGGTCACGGCAAAGTGCCCGGCCGTCAGCACCTTTTCCAGATTGCTTCCCGATTTCATAATTTCAAGTCCTCCCTCACGATCTTGCGAGGACCGCCGTCCCGGCTCGTGAGCCAGTTTTTGACCGGCTTCAACTGGTTCAGCTTGTCGAGCTCACCCTGCTCCATCAGTTTGGTGACGATCAGGTGCCAGACGCAATCCACGTTCTTGTCGATCTCACACTTGCCGCCCGAAGACCCGCCGCAGGGGCCGTTAAGCAAGCTCTTCGAGCAGCGCGCCACCGGGCAGAACCCGCCGTAGTTATGAATCTTGCAGTCGCCGCAGGCCTGGCAAAACTCGGCCCAGACGCCGTGCTCCTTGGACCCGCCCATGAAGCAGGTGTTCAGGGCCGGGAAGACGCGGGCGTCGGGGAACCGGGCCGAGATATATTGCGGGCCGATGCTGCAAGCCATGGACAGGATCAGGTCATACTCCCCCGCCCGCTCGGCCAGGGCCTCGATGTATTCCGGGTCGCACTGCCGCTCCAGGGTCATCTCGTCCACCTCCACCGCCACGCCTTCCCTCTTCTTGGCGAGGCGGACGATGGAGGCCAGGATGCCCACCTCCTTGCTGCCGCCGGCGTTGCAGACTGTCACGCATCCCTTGCAGCCCACGAGCAGGATCTTCTTGGCGTTGCCGATCATCTCGAAGATTTCCTTAAGCGGCTTTCTCTCTCCTACGATCATCGCTTTTCCCTCTTCAGCCAAAAACAACCGGATGTGTGTTCAATCCCTCGAACCCCCCGGCGGCCCAAACCCGCCCGCCGTCGGCGAACCAAAGAAAAACGGACCGGCCGGAAGGCGGCGCGCCCCCCGGCCCGGTCCTCAGGCAATCAAGGCCTTGCTCTTGGCCAGCAGTTGCTGGTCCGTGAAGTGCTGGAGACTGATGGCCTTGCCCGGGCACTCGGAGACGCAGGCCCCGCAACCCTGGCAGATGGCCGCCTCGATGGCCGCGTGTCCGCCCCCCTGCTTGCCGGCCGGCTCAATCTTGGGCACGCCGAAAGGGCAGGTCCTGACGCAGGTCAGGCAGACCGCGCACTTGTCCGGGTCGACCACCGCCACCACGCCGCCCACGCTGATGGCCTCCTTGGCCAGGACGGTCGTGGCCCGGGCCGCGGCGGCCCGAGCCTGGGCGATGGATTCCTCGATCGGCTTGGGGTAGTGGGCCAGGCCGGCCAGGTACATGCCTTCGTTGGCAAAGTCCACCGGCCTGAGTTTCATATGGGCTTCCAGGAAGAAGCCTTCGGCGTTCCTGGGCACCTTGTACGCTGCGGAGATGTGCCCCCCCTCGTTGGGCAGGATGGCCACGGCCAGGCTCAAGAGGTCGCAGTCGATGGCCACCGGCCGTCCCAGGATGGGATCGTTCACCGTGACCGTCAGCCGGTCCTCGCCGGCCGCCTCCACCTTGGGCTTGTTCTCCACGTCATAGCGGATGAAGAGCACGCCCGCCTCCCGGGCCTTGCGGTAGAGCATCTCCCGGAAACCGTAGGTGCGGACGTCGCGGTAGAGAATATAGATCGAGGCCTCGGGGTTCATCTCCTTGATGCGGATCGCGCTCTCCACCGAGTGGGTGCAGCAGATCTTGGAGCAGTACGGATGCTCCGGCTCCCGGGACCCTACGCACTGGATAAAGACCACGGACTGGGCCTGGTTGACCTTCTCGGACCCCGCGGCCAGGGCCTCGTCCATCTCGAGGGTGGACAGGACCCGCTTGTGCTGGCCGTAGAGGTACTCGGTCGGGGTCAGGGCGTGTCCGCCCGAGGCGATGACCACCACGCCGTGGGGGATGCGTTTCCTTTCGACGGGCGTCTGGACATCAGTGATGTAATTGCCCAGGAAGCCCTCGCACTTGGTCACCTCGGACTCGAAATAGACGGTGATGAGGTCCGAGGCGTGCACCTTCTGAATGAGGTCCCGGGTGAAGGCCTGGATGTCCTCGCCCCGCCAGGTCTGGTTCAGCCGCAGGGCGTTGCCGCCCAGGGCATCCGACTTTTCGATCAGATGCACCGGGAAGCCCTGTTCGGCGATGGCCAGGGCCGCGGTCATGCCGGCCACGCCGCCGCCCACGACCAGGGCCTCCTTGGTGAGGCCGAGCTTGCCTTGGTGCAGGGGTTCGAGCAGCGCCACCTTGGCCACGGCGCCGCGGATAAGGTCCTTGGCCTTCTTCGTGGCCCGCTCCGGGTCCTCCCGGTGCACCCAGGAGTCGTGGTCCCGAATATTGGCCATTTCGAAGAGGAACTTATTGAGGCCGGCTTTTTGCAGCGTCTCCCGGAACATGGGTTCGTGGGTGCGCGGAGAGCAGGAGGCGACCACCACGCGGTTGAGGTTGTGTTCGACGATGGCGTTGAAGATTTTGCCCTGGGTGTCCTGGGAACAGGTGAAGAGGTTGTGGTCGGCCAGTTCGACAAAGGGGAGGGTCTTGACGTACTCGGTCACGGCCGGCACGTCCACCACGCCGCCGATGTTGATGCCGCAGTGGCAGACAAAGACGCCGATGCGGGGCGCCTGGCCGGAGACGTCCTTCTCCTCGGGGTACTCGACGGTCTTGGTGCGGGTGAAACGCGCCTCGGACAGGCCGGAGGTGGCCGCGCTGGCCGCGGCCGAGGCCTCCATGACCGACATCGGGATGTCCTTGGGCTCGTTGATGGCGCCGCACATGTAGATGCCCGGACGGGAGGTGGCGACCGGCTCGAAGGACCCGGCCTGGACGAAGCCGTCGTCGGTCAGGTCGATGTGCAGCCGATCCGCCAGCTCCTTGAAGCCGGCCGAGGGCTCGAGCCCGACCGAGTGGACGACCAGGTCGAATTCCTCGTTCCTGAGCTCGCCGCCCTCATCCACGTAGTGCACGGACATCCGGTCGCCGGGCAAGGTGTTCACGGTGTGGACCCGGCAGCGCACAAAGCGCACGCCGGCCGCCTTGGCCCGCTCGTAGTACTTCTCGAAGTCCTTGCCGTAGGTGCGTATGTCCATGAAGAAGATGGTCGTCTCGAGCTCTCCCGAGGAATGCTCCTTGGCGATGATGGCTTCCTTGATGGCATACATGCAGCAGACCGCCGAGCAGTAGGGACGGTCACATTTGTTGATGTCCCTCGAGCCCACGCACTGCAGCCAGGCGATCTTCTTCGGCTCTTGGTGGTCCGAGGGCCGGATGAGGTGGCCCTGGTAAGGTCCGGAGGCGGACAGGATGCGCTCGAACTCCATGGCCGTGACCACGTTCGGGCTGCGGGTGTAGCCCCAGTTGGTGATCGGCGTCGGGTCGAAGGCGTCGAACCCGGCCGCCACCACCACCGAACCCACCTCGAGTTCGACGATCTTGTCCTTCGCCTTGTGCGTCTCGAGGGTCAATGCCCCGGCCTGACAGGCCTTGACGCACTGGTGGCACTCGCAGCAGTAGCTGCAGGCCAGGCACCGGGACGCTTCGAGAATGCCCTGCTCCGGCTCGAAGCCCGTCTCGATCTCGTCGAAGGTGGTCTTGCGCCGCTCGAGCGAAATCTTGGGCATCTCGAGGCGCCCGCGCCGTTCCACATCCGAAGGAATGTCCCGCCAGGCATAGTGGTCCGGGTCCTTGTCCATGGGCTCCCGGTCCGCGGTCAGGTCCTCCCCGTTCAGATACCGGATCATGGAAACAGCCGCCTCTTTTCCGCCGGCAATGGCCTCGATGGCCGAGCGCGGCCCGGTCTGCATGTCGCCCGCGGCGAAAACGCCCGGACGCCCCGTGGCCAAACTGACCGCATCCACCTGGATCGAACCGCCCCGGGTGAAAGTCAGACCCTCGACCCCCTCGAACGGGCTGATGTCCGAGGCCTGGCCGATGGCCACGATGACCGTGTCGGCCTCGACGGTTTTGACCTTGGACTCGTCGTAGGTCGGGGAGAACCGGCGGTTCTCGTCAAAAACCCGGGTCACCGCCTTGAGCTCGATCCCGCTGACCCGGCCGCCTTCGGTCAGAAAACGAAGCGGGCCCCAGCGGTGCAGGAAGACCACGCCCTCTTCGGCCGCCTCTTCCAGCTCCCACTTCCAGGCCGGCATCTCGTCTTCGGCCTCGAGCGAGATCATGGTCACCTCGCCGGCCCCCAGCCGCACCGCGCTGCGGGCCACGTCCACGGCCACGTTGCCGCCGCCGATGACCAGGACCTTTTTACCCAGCTTGGGCGCCTGGCCCAGGTTCACGTCCCGGAGGAACCCGACGGCCTGATGCACGCCTTCGGCGTCCTCGTCCGGAACGTTCAGCCGCCGGCTCTGGTGAGCGCCGATGGCCAGGAAGACGGCCTTAAAGCCTTGCTTCTCCAGGTCCTCGATGGTCCGGCCGGGGCCCAGCGGCGCGTTGTACTTTATCTCGACGCCCAGCCGGGTCACGGCCTCGATCTCGCGATTCAGCACATCCGGCGGCAGGCGATAGTCCGGGATGCCCACCCGGAGCATGCCGCCGGGCACGGGCAGCGCCTCGAAAATCGTGGATTTATAGCCCTGTCGGGCGAGCTGGTAGGCCGCGGACAGCCCGGCCGGGCCGGCCCCGATGATAGCCACCTTTTCCGGCTTCTCCTCGGCGCAGGCGACCTCGACGTCCAGAATGTCGCACTGGTCGGCGGCCAAACGCTTCAGGTTGCGGATGGAGAGGGGGTCTTCGACCTGGCCGCGGCGGCAGCCCTCCTCGCAAGGATGGAAACAGATGCGTCCCAGGGTCCCGGGCAGGGGCAGGTCCTCGAGGATAACCTCCATAGCCTCCTTGAACTTGCCTTCCTTGATCATAGCCACGTAGCCGTGGGCGTTGACGCTGGCCGGGCACCGGAGGCGGCAGGGCATGGCCCCCACCTTCTGAATGGCAAAGGCGTTCGGGTAGGCCTGGGCATAGGGCTTGTAAGTCGCCTTGCCCGAGTCCAGACCCATGTTGAACAGGTTGGGCACCTGGATGGGGCAGACCAGGGCGCACTCCCCGCAGCTCGTGCACTTGGACAGGTCGATATACCGGGCCTTTTGCAGGACCTTGGCCTTCATGTTTCCAGGTTCGCCCGTGATCTCAAGCACTTCCGAAAGGGTGTGGGTCTCGATGTTGATGTGACCGCCGCATTCGTTCAGCTTGGGGGAGATGATGCACATGGAGCAGTCATTGGTGGGAAACGTCTTGTCCAGCTGGGCCATGCGCCCCCCGATGGCCGCGCTTCGCTCCACCAGATGGACGTAATAGCCCATCTCCGCCAGGTCCAGGGAGGCCTGCACGCCGGCAATGCCGGCGCCGATCACCATGACCGAACCGATTTTGCCATTATTGGAATCCGTCATATCCTTCGCACCTTATCGAACGTTGACTGAGCTACCAAACCTTATTATTATCCTTTTTTATGTTAAATTTGTCAAAGGGTGTTTTTTGATGTTGGAGGTTCAGGCAACAGGTTCCGCCCGAAAAAAAATCCGGAGAGCGCCCTCGCGCTCTCCGGATCGGATTCAGCCAGGCACATTCACACCTTTTTCAGTTAGAACAAGCCAGTGGGCTTGCCGGTGTTGACATTCACGTCTACCCTGCGGAAGGCCGGGTTAGAGCTGGTGCCGGGCATCAGGCTGATGGTGCCAGTCTGCGGACAGATGTACTTGGCGCCGGTGTAGAGCAGGAAGTCCCTGACCGCCAACAACCAGCCCTTGGGTACACCTTTCATGGCCGGATCGTGGGTCAAGGAAAGGTGCGTCTTCACCATCATGGTGTAATAATCATTGTACTTGGGGTCGGCTTCGAAACGCTTTGCCTTGTCCTCGGCCTCGGGCGTGTAGGTCACCCCGTCGGCGCCATAAATTTCCCGGGCGATGGTTTCTATCCGCTTGCGCAGCGGCATTTCCATGGGATAAAGAAACTTGAAGTCCACTTTCTCTTTGCAGGCGTCCATGACCGCATCGGCTAGTTCCAGGGCGCCCTCGCCGCCATACTGCCAGTAGTGGCCCTCCGCAGCCCGGACCCCTTCGGCTTCTGCGGCCCGCTTGATCATCTGGATTTCTTCCTTGGTGTCCGTGTGGAAGGCATTGATGGAAACCACCGGCTTGATCCCGGACTTCTTGACGATATTGATGTTGTGGATAAGGTTAGCAAGCCCTTTTTCCAAGAGAGGCAAATTCTCTTTTGCATAGGATGGGTCCAGGGGTAACCCTGCAACTACTTTTGGTCCTCCACCGTGCATCTTCAAGGCCCGTATCGAGGTGGTGAGCACCGCCACGTTGGGTTTGAGACCGCTGGCGCGGCACTTGATATTCCAAAACT
>Ga0315282_10006609_pt1 | contig 19327 bp, 15 predicted proteins | sample YL17G07_20_MG_FD_203693 | JGI IMG/M metagenome (GOLD analysis project Ga0315282, IMG submission 203693) | Sediment microbial communities from Yellowstone Lake, YNP, Wyoming, USA - YL17G07_20 | ecosystem: Environmental > Aquatic > Freshwater > Lake > Sediment | place: USA: Wyoming | collected... | reverse complement strand
ACGCGGCCGCGCACCGTGCCGTCGACGCGGCCCCGCGCTGTGCCGGGCATCGCGATTCATGAACCTCGTCATCGTCATCGCCGGCGTCGTCGGCCTGCTGATCGTGGGCTTCGCCCTTCTCGACCTGGCCATCGACGCCGGTCGCCATCGCCGCGCACTCGATATCGTCTGGGCGGCCCTCGTCGCCGTCGCGGTCGTGTGGGCGTTGCTGGCCTACGGCGACCGCTTGCTCCAGTAGCTACGCACCGACGGCTGGGCAGCGCGCCGATCGCTTAAGGCTCACCTCTCCATCTGCCGATACTTCCCTCGCGCGCGGGCTCCGCGGCCGGAGCCCCGCCTGCGAGCAGACATGCGTGAACTACCCATACAAGCGCGACGCTACCTCGTCGCGGTGTACACCACCGCGCTGCTGACGCTCGTCTTCGCCGTTGTGCATGGGCAGGGGCACTCCCTCCCGGGTCGCGCTCCCCTCGGCCTCTGTCTCTTCGGCGTGGCCATGCTGGTGGCGGAGGTGCATCCCGTCGTCGCGCACACCCCGCGCCGCGTCACCCCCGAGGGCTCGATGCAGTCGTTCTCGATCGGCCTGCACGTCGCCGGCGCCATCCTCTTCGGCGGGCTCTGGACCGCTCTCGTGGCCACGCTCGCCGTCGTCGTCGCCGACGTGCAGCGACGCGCGGAGTGGTTCAAGGGTGCCTACAACGCGGCGTCCATCTTCATCACGGTGTACTGGGCGACCTGGCTGTTCACCGCCATGCGGGGTTCCCACTCAGGCCTCTCGTTGCCGACCGACTACGCGCCCACGGTCGTGCTGGTGGCGGTGTACTTCCTCATCAACACGGCACTGCTCGCCGCGGTGCTGGCCCTGGCGAACGACAGCGGCTTCGTCTACACGTGGCGCAGTCACGCGACCGAGACGTTCTTCGTCTTCGCCTCTGAGGGGGCGGTCGGTGTGCTGATCGCCTATGTCTACCAGACGGACGCTTGGGCGCTTCCTTTCCTGGTCCCGCCCTTCGTGGCCATCTTCTACGCGTACCAGCGCTGGGTGGCGATGCAGCACGAGACCGAGGAAGCGATGATCGCCCTGGCCGAGGTGGTCGAGAACCGCGACCCCTACACCGCGCGTCATTCGCTGCGCGTGGCCGAGCACGCCGTGGCGCTCGGCCGGCAGGTCGGGCTCGACGACCGGCGCCTGCGGTCGCTGGAGCTCGCCGGCCGACTGCACGATCTGGGCAAGATCGGCATCGACAACTCCGTGCTGCTCAAGCCGGGGCTGTTGACCAGCCAGGAGTACCGGCGCATGCAGGCCCACCCCGAGCTCTCGAGCAAGATCCTGCAGTGGTTCGCGTTCGCCAAGGAGGAGGCCAAGTACATCCACCTGCACCACGAGCGCATCGACGGCCGGGGTTACCCGTACGGGTTGAGCGGCGAGGAGATCCCCGTGCCGGCGCGCATCCTGAGCATCGCGGACGCCTTCGACGCCATGACCACCGACCGCCCGTACCGGCGGGGAATGACCGTGCCGGAGGCGCTTGAGACCCTGCGAGTCAACGCCGGCACCCAGTTCGACGCCGAGCTGGTGGAGGCGTTCATCGCCCTGCAAGAGACGCGAGCCGTGCAGCTCGCCGAGCGGGCCGTCGTCACTGCCGTGCCGGTGGCGGGGAGTGCTGAGCGATGAGTAGGCGCCGCATCATGGTCGTGGACGACAACCCCGACATCCTCCGTCTCGTCGACGAGGCGCTGAGCATGGTCGGCTACGAAGTGACGACGGCTGCGTGTGGCGAGGACGCGGTGCGCAAGGGCGGCATGTGCCTGCCCGACCTCGTGCTGCTCGACATCATGATGCCCGACGCCGACGGCTACCAGGTGTACGAGCGGCTGCGCGCCAAGCCCTCACCGGGACTCGCCTGCCCGATCATCTTCCTGACGGCGCACAAAGACATCGATCACAAGCTGCTCGGGTTCCAGAAGGGCGCCGTGGACTACATCACCAAGCCCTTCCACATCAGCGAGCTCGTCGCGCGCGTGAAGGTGCACCTGCATGAGGACGAACCGGTGGACCCCGATCTGCCCAACCCCCTGACCGACCGTGAGCGCGAGGTCGTGCGCCTGTTGGCCGGCGGCAAGACCTACAAGCAGGTCGCGCGGGCGCTGCGGCTCTCTCAGAGCACGGTGCGCAACCACTTGCACAACGTCTACCACAAGCTGAACGTGATCGACCGCGCGCAGGCCGTCATCGTGAGCCGCGACAACGGCTGGATCTAGCGCCTGCCCAGGGCGCTCCTAGGACGCTGAGGTCGTGAAGGGCATGTCGGCGAGCGACCACGAGCCGGTCGGCTCGCGACGCTCGGTGCGCCGGCGGTCGGGGAAGATGGCCTCCTGGATCGCGCGACGCTCTCCCCATCTGCGGTCGACGACGATCTTCACGTCGCGCCGTCCGCCGTAACGCCGGCGGAGACGATCGTAGAAGAACTCCTCGAGTCCCCTCGGGATGACGATGACCTTCTGGTTGCCGGCCGGGGCTGCGTCGCCCATGGTGACCTCCCTGCGCTGCCGCTTCTGCCGCTCTAGGTTCGCGGGGCGCCCGCCTGAATCCTGCGAGTGGCCGAGCGCAGGGTCAAGGTCGCGCCGGTACGGGGTGTAACCAGATCAGGTGACGGCTGTCGAGCCGCCGCGGGCAGCCGACTCTTGATCGGGGGCGTTGTGCGCCGGTCGGGTCGCGTCGGAGACGCCCTCGACGACCGGCGCTCCATCGCGGTGTCTCACGTGGCTGCGGATGACGAGGGCGGCCGCCGCTCCGACGAGCGCCGCCACGACGCCGACCGCGAACGTCGTGTTGATGGCGTCGGTGAACCAGGTGCGGAAGAGGTGGGCGAGCTGCGCCATCATCTGCTGTGTCTGCGGGTCGGTCGCGCCGCTGGCCGTCTCGGGCATGCTCATGCGTCCGCCGCCGTTGAGCGAGCCGAGGATCTGCTGCTTGACTTGAGGGGGCATCGCCGGCAGCGCCTCGACGCCGGCGCGGATGTTGTGCGACAGGCGGTTCTGCAGTACGGCGCCGAGCACCGCGATGCCCATCACGCTGCCGATCTGGCGCATCGTCGAGAGCACGCCCGAGGCGTTGCCGATGCGGTCGCGCGGCGCCGTGGCCATGACCGCCGCGGTGACCGGGGCCACGGCCATGCCGATGCCGAGCCCGGCGAGGACGAACGGCGGCATGAGCGAGAGCAGCGACGTGGTGGGCTGCAGGCCGTGGGCGAACGGCGGCAGGCGCAGCATCCCCGACATCCAGGCGACGCCGAACGCGAGCAGGAACATGCCCGCCGCGACGATCCACTTGCTGCCGATACGGTCGGAGTAGCGGCCGGCGAGCGGCGCGGCGACCATCACGGCCAGCGACATCGGGCTCATCGTCAGGCCGGCGCGGATGGCGCTGTGGCCGAGCACGGTCTGCAGGAAGATGGGCACCGTGAAGAACACGCCCATCATGCCGAAGCTCAGCAGCAGGCCGGTGACGTTGCCGGCGAAGAAGTTGACCGAGCGGAAGAGTGAGAAGTCGATGAGCGGCTGCCGCTCGGCTCGCTCCCGGGCGTAGAAGAGGGCGAAGAGAGCGGCAGCCGCGACGAACAAGCCGACGATCGTGGCCGACGCCCAGCCGTACTTCTGCCCCTCCACGAGCGCGAACGTGAGGCAGAAGAGCGAGCTCGAGACGAGGGCCACGCCGGGTAGGTCGAGCGACTCGACGGCCGTGGGGTTCTTCGACTCGGGCACGATGCGTACGGTGAGCAGCAGCGCGATCAGCCCGATGGGCAGGTTGACGAGGAAGATCCAGCGCCACGAAGCCGAGTCGACGATGAGGCCGCCCAGCGTCGGGCCGATGGCCGTGGCCAGCCCCGAGACGCCGCCCCAGAGGCCCATGGCGGCGCCGCGCTTCTCGGCGGGGAAGACGGCGGCGATGATCGAGAGCGTCGAGGGCATCATGGCGGCGCCGCCTAGTCCCTGCACGGCACGGAAGGCGATCAGCCAGTAGATGCCCGGCGCCAGGCCGCAGGCGAGCGAGGACGCCGTGAAGAGGACGAGGCCACCGGCGAAGAGCAAGCGCCGACCGTACAGGTCGCCGAAGCGCCCCAGCGTGACGAGGGTGACGGCGAAGGCGAGCACGTAGATGTTCATCACCCACTCGACGTTGGCCAGGGTGGTCGAGAAGGCGGTCATGATCTTGGGGATGGCGATGTTCACGACCGTGCCGTCGAGCAGGATCATGAACAGCCCGAGGCACAGGACGCCGAGGATGGCCCAGGGGCCACGCTGCGCCGTCGTGCGACGGTCGCCGCGGCCCTTGTCGCCCGCGTGCACCTCGGGGGCCGGGCTGCTCATCGGGGCGTCGGGGCCGGGCTGCTCATCGGGGCGCTGCCGCTTTCAGCTCGGCCATCAGGCGCTTGAGGAAGGCGATCACGGTCGCGGGGTCGAGCTCGGGGAAGGCGGCGACCGCCGCCTCGACGCGCGCCCGGCGCTCGCCCAGCACCGCGGCGACCCAGGTCGCCGCCGGCTGGGCGAGCCGTAGGCGCGCGATACGGCGGTCGCCGGGGTCGCCCTCGCGTACGAGCAGGCGCTTCTCTTCGAGCCGGGCCACCATCTCGGAGGCCGACGCCCTGCTGATGTCGAGCCCCTGGGCCAGTTCGCTCACGGTCTGGGGCCCGTAGATCGCCAGGTGCATGACGGCCTTGAGCTGCGCCGCGGTGAGGCTCGTCGGCATCGTCTCGGCGCCGGGCTGGCGATGCGGAGACGATTCATAGAGCGTGACCGCCAGCTCGGGCAGCAGCTCGAGCAGCTCGTCGGCCGCTTCGCAGCGCAGCGCGCCCGGTCCCCGTGTCGCCGCGCCCGGCCGTGTCGCCGCGCCCGGCCGTGTCGCCGCGCCCGGCCGTGTCGCCGCGCCCGGCTGCGGCCGTGTTTCTGCGTTCGGTTGTGCCTCGCGCGCCTTAGTAGGGTTGGGCCCGGTGTGAGTATGGTTAGGCATCCTGACAATCAGGATACCTGACAGACTGACGACGGTCAACCGTGCGCGAGCTGCCGATGAGCGACCGCTCAGTCGAGCATCGGGTCACGTTGAGAGCCGGAACATTCCGCCCCGCCCCGCCCCGCCCCGCTTTCGCCCGCCGCAGTCGTGTGGGTACAATGAAGCGATCATCGACCGTGGGAGTGTGCAGGCCGTGGAAGTGGACACCGTCGCAGCAGATGTGCCGGTCGCGCAGACCGTGAACCTCACGATCGACGGACGGCCAGTCGTGGCGCACCCTGATGAGACGATCCTGCAGGCGGCTCGCCGTGCCGGCATCGATATCCCCTCGTTATGCTACGACGAGCGCCTCGAGCCAAGCGCTGCCTGTCGGCTCTGTTTGGTGAGCATCGACGGAAAACCTCCCGTGGTCTCGTGTGCAACCCAGGTGACCGAGGGTGCGACCGTCGCGACCGAGACCGACGAGATCGTCGGGCTGCGCAAGGTGCTGCTCGACCTGCTCCTCTCCGACCACAAGATCGATTGCCTGGTGTGCGACCGCTCCGGAGCCTGCCGGCTGCAGGAGCTCGCCTACCGCTACGGCGTCGGCGAGACCACATACGGCGGAGCCGCTCGCTCCTACCCCGTGCGCGACGACAACCCGTTCATCACCTACGACCCGGCCAAGTGCATCGTGTGTGGCCGCTGTGTGGGCATCTGCCAGGAGGTGCAGCAGTGTGGCGTCCTCGACTTCGCCGAGCGCGGCTTCGCCGCGCTCGTCTCGACCTCGTTCGGTCGCTCCATGCTCGAGACCGAGTGCGAGCTGTGCGGCAACTGTGTCTCGTCCTGCCCGACCGGGGCCTTGTTCGACAAGCAGAGCCTGCGCGCCGGACGCACCTGGGATGCCAGCGCCGTGCGCACCACCTGCCCCTTCTGCGGCTGCGGCTGTCAGATCGACCTGCACGTGCTCGACGGCCGCGTCATCCGCGTGACCGCCGAGGTGGGCGTGTCGCCCAACGACGGCAACCTGTGCGTGAAAGGCCGCTACGGCTACCGCTTCATCGACCACCCCGAGCGTCTGACGACGCCCCTCGTGCGGCGGCGTACCGCCGACGGTGGCCGCGGCGAGCTGCAGCCGGCGAGCTGGGACGAGGCCCTCGATCTCGTCGCACGCCGCCTGACCGAGCTGCGCGATACGTATGGTCCCGACGCTCTCGTCGGCTTTTCCAGTGCGCGTTGCACCAACGAGGAGAACTACCTCTTCCAGAAGTTCATGCGCGCCGTGGTAGGCACGAACAACGTCGACCACTGCGCGCGGCTCTGCCACGCGCCCTCGGTGGCTGGCTTGGCGAAGTCGTTGGGCAGCGGCGCCATGACCAACCGCTTCGCCGACTTCGCCCTGGCCGACTGTCTGCTCGTGATCGGCTCGAATACGACGGAGACGCACCCGATCGGCGCCCTGCACATCAAGCGTGGGCTGCGCCGCGGCGCCAAGCTCATCGTGGCCGACCCGCGGCGCATCGACCTGGCGCAGCGCGCTGACCTCCACTTGCAGCTGCGCCCAGGAACCAACGTCGCTCTGCTCAACGGCCTCATGCACGTGATCATCGCGGAGGGCCTGGCCGACGAGACCTTCATCGCCGAGCGTACGGAGGGCTACGAGGCTGTTCGTGAGGCGGTGCGCGCCTACACGCCCGAACTGGTCGAACAGATCACCGGTGTGCCGGCCGAGGACGTGCGTCGGGCGGCGCGCCTGTTCGGCTCCGCCGAGCGCGCCGCCATCATTTACGCCATGGGCATCACCCAGCACTCGCACGGCACCGAGCACGTCTTAGCGATCTCCAACCTGGCTCTCCTGACCGGCAACCTCGGCCGCGAGGGCGTGGGCGTCAACCCGCTCCGCGGACAGAACAACGTGCAAGGGTCCAGCGATATGGGCGCCCTGCCGGACGTGTACCCCGGCTACCAGAAGGTGGCCGACGCGGCGGCGCGGGCGAAGATGAGCGCCGCCTGGGGGGCCGAACTGCCGACGACGCCGGGCTTAGCCTTGACCGAGGCCGTCAACGCCATGGTGGCCGGCACGGTCAAGGGCCTCTACGTCATGGGCGAGAACCCGATGCTCTCCGACCCCGATATCGGCCACGTCGAGGAGGGGCTCAAGAACCTCGACTTCCTCGTCGTGCAAGACATCTTCTTGAGCGAGACGGCGAAGCTGGCCGACGTGGTCTTGCCGGCGGCCAGCTTCGCCGAGAAGGACGGCACCTTCACCAACACCGAGCGCAAGGTGCAGCGCGTGCGGGCGGCCGTGCCTTCGCCCGGCGAGGCGAAGGCGGACTGGAGCATCCTCGTCGATCTCGCGCGTCGCCTGGGCGCCTCGTGGCAGTACGAGGAGCCGGGCGAGATCCTCGATGAGATCGCTCGGGTCACTCCCTCATACGGCGGCATCTCGTTCGCGCGGCTCGACGCCGAGGGCGGCCTCTGCTGGCCGTGCCCGACCGCCGATCACCCGGGCACCCCCATCCTGCACGAGGGTAGCTTCACGCGCGGCAAGGGCCTGTTCTTCCCGGTCGTCTACCAGCCGCCCGCCGAGGAGGTCGACGAGGAGTACCCGCTCACGCTGACCACCGGCCGTCTGCTCGAGCACTACCACACGGGCACGATGACGCGGCGCGTCGAAGGATTGAACGAGCTCGTGCCGACGGGCTTCGCCGAGCTCAACCCGGCCGACGCCGCGCGCCTCGGCATCGTCGACGGCGTCGAGGTCACGGTGGCCACGCGGCGTGGCACGATCACTACGCCAGCCTTCGTCACCGAGCGCGTGGCCCCCGGAACCGTCTTCGTGCCCTTCCACTTCTGGGAGAGCCCGGCCAACCGCCTGACGAATCCCGTGCTCGACCCCGACTCCAAGATCCCCGAGTTCAAGGTTTGCGCCTGCCGGGTCACGGGCGGCGGCAGGGCGTGAGGCGGCACGGCCGCTTGGTGCGCCCGCGCTGACGCTGCGTTGACGCCGCGCTGGCCGCACACTGATCGCGCGAGGTCGAGCTGAGGCTGCGGCGAAGCCGCCGTTCTTCGCCGACCTCGCCGCGCCCGGCAAGCCCATTGGCAGTCGACGGCTCTTCGCCGACCTCGCCGCGTCTCGCGAGCCCCGCAACCCTCCAGGGCTATGCCGACAACCCCTTCGCCACCTACGGCAGCCGCGACCTGCGCGACAACCCGAACGCCCTCTATCAGAAGATGGCGGGCAGCTCGAACGCCGACACCGACTACCGTTTCAAGGTGGTGCCCCACAACAACAGCTACAACGGTGGCGCCGGGGCCGATGCCGACTCCTCCGCCTGCGCCCCCTTGCGCGTCACCCTCGACAACCGCTCGGTGGCCGATCAGGCCAAGGAAGACCCGCGTCACGTAGGCTACGATTTCGGAAGCTGGGACGGGCACGGCGTAGGGGCGCTGCTCGACTCCGGGGTCCTGACCGCCGAGACGACCGACCTTTCGATCGCGACCTGGGGTCCCTCCGCCGCCCTCAGCCGCACTTATAGCTCGGCGCAGACTTCTGCCGGTCTGTTTGCCCCCGGCTGGTTCTTCGTCTTCGAGCAAAACCTGCAGATCGCCCCCACGCAGATCGTCTACACGGACGCAGAGCGTATGGCGCACACCTTCACGGGTAGCGGCTCGACCTGGAACGCGCCCAACGGCTACCTGGCGACGCTCTCGGCGCCCACCAAACGCTCCGACTGGCGGCTTACCTTCTTCGACCAGAGCTACCTGACCTTCGACGGCGTCGGCCGGCTCATCGGCGAGACCGACAAGGACGGCAACACCACGACCTACACCTGGAGCGGCGGCCTCATGACGCAGATCACGGCCGCCAACGGCCAGAGCATCAACCTCACCTACTCGGGCAGCAAGCTCTCCTCGGTGAGCTATTCCACCTCGGCCGGCACGCGCACGGTGAACTACACGACCGCCGCGCCCTGGAGCGCCACGCTCTATCCAAGCACAGCCGTGCAGAAGAAGGTCACCTACGCCTACGATGCCAACACGAGGCTCTCCTCGATCACGCAGAACGATTGGCCAAGCGCCGGACAGAGTGCCGCCGAGGGCTTCACCTACACCTCCGGCAAGGTGACTGAGGTGCGCTACGCCGACTACAACGCCACGACTAAGCCCGACGCCAGGGCGAGCGTCACCTACGCAACGAACCAGGCGACGATCGACCACTACGGCACGGTAAGCGGCATCGCAAACCAAGTGAAGAACCACGAAGTGCTCACCTGGAGCGGCGCTACAGCTGGCGTGCCCAACCTCCTCGCCACGCGCACGACAGGCAGTGGCGGCTTGGCGCTGACCGAGACCTACAACTACGCCTTCGACCGCCAGCTGGCGACCACCACCAGCTCCGATGGCGGTCAGACGAACGACACGATCAACACGCAGCACGACCTCACGAGCGAGACGACAACGACAGACTCGCTCGACGCGGCAAACCAGACGACGAGCTACGTCTATGACGGTCAGCACCGGGTCACGAGCGAGACCGACTACCAGAGCCCCACCGTCTACTCGGTCACAACCAATACCTACAGCGGCGCCGATCTCACGGCCGAGCAGACGACGGACCAGACCGCCACGGTGCTGAGTGCCGCTTCCTACACCTACAGCAGTGGACGCCTGACGCAGGAGAAGAAGCTCGTCTCGGGCACAGTGCAGAGCGGCACCTGGACGCAGACCGATTACTCGAACTTCGCGCCGAGTGGCGATCCCCAGACGACGATCGCCCGGAGCATCAAGCTGAGTCCCGGGGGTGCGGCTCAAGACCTCACCACGACGGCGAGCTACGACGCTTTCGGCAACCTACTCACCGAGACCGACTGGAGCAACGCGCGCACGATTGCGACGAACACCTACGACATCGCCGGCAACCGGCTGACCTCGACCGACTCCGCAAGTGTTGCCACGCACACAAACTACGACTGCATGGGCAACGCAGCGGAGCGCTACCAAACGGCCTCCGGCACAAACATGAAGGCGAACTGGACGGTCACGACCTACGACGCTGTGGGGCGAGACCTGACTGTTACGACGAAGCTCTCGGACGCAAGCGGCAACGGGACGACACAAAGTGTCGTCACGCCGACCTTCGACGGCTCAGGCGACGAGCTCTCCTCGCACGACAGCACGGTCGGTGGCCAGGATGCAAAGACGCTCTACGACTCGAGCGGAAACGCGACGGAGGAGTGGGCGGCAGGCGTCGCCAACTACACCGATGCCGGCCGCTCTACGCGCAGCCTCTACGACGCTGAGAGCAACGACACCTACCGGAGCGACCCCGGCAACACCAACGCTCCCGGAAGCGGCGCCACCTGCACGGCGAACACCTATGATGCCGCCGGCAACCTGCTTAGCAACAAGAGGCCCGACGGCACCAAGACGACGCACACCTACGATGGGCAGCAAAACCATAGGCAAACCGAGGCTGAGGCCACCTCGAGCTCCGACTTCCTGCCCTGGAACCAGAAGAGCAGCTACGACGCCGCGGGCCGCGAGGTGAGAGAGACCGACGCCCAGCAGAGCCACACCGGTCTTGTGACGACGACGACGGTGGACAAGCTCGGGCGCACCACCGCAGCCACGGCTCAGCGCGACGGCTTCTCGGGCTCGACCACCACCACCACCTACAACGACCTGGGCTGGGTGTTGCAGAGCCAGGACGCGAACGGAGTCACCACCTCTACCACCTACGACGCGCACGGCGCCGTGACAAGCCAGACGGTGGGCAGCAAGACGACTACCACTAGCTACGACGCCACCACTGGTCGCCTGCAGAGCCGCACCGATAACGACGGGACTGTCGTCACCTACACTTACGACGCCTTCGGCAACGTCAAGCGCGAACTCCACCAGACGGGCGGTGGTACGACGCTGAAGGACCTCGGCGGTAGCTCCGGCACCGTCTTCGACTCCCTCGGCCGGCCCACAAGCCAGACCGAGGTTGTCTCCGGCATCACTCACACCTGGAGCTACCCGCAAAACGCCGCCACCGGCGTGCAGGAGACGCTTGCCTACGACGCCACGCCACTCACCAGCCTGTCGATCACCCGCAACGGCCGCGGCATGGAGACGGGCCGCACGGCCACCATTGCCCCAGGCACGACGGTGACCCGCTCGGTCAGCGACCCCGCCGGCCGCGACACGGCTGACCGCTGGACGACGGCGACCATCCAGCAGAGCGGCCACACCGCCAAGACGATGAGTCGCAGCTTCGACGTCGCCGGCCGCCTTGCCACGCAGTCGGGACTTGGCTTCTCCTCGGCCGCCGGCTACACCTACGACCCGAACAGTGGTCTCAAGACAGCCGAGAGCCTGCCCCTCACCCTGGGCGGCACCATCGCCGACACGTTCGGCTACTACCCGGGCGGCCGCTTGGCCAAGGCGACGACAGGCGGCGTCGATGCCTCCTATACCTTCGATGAGGCCGGCAACCTCGTCTGCGACGCCGTCACCGGCGTGGGCACGACGACCTTCAGCTACGACTCGGCGAACCGCCTGACGCGCAGCGGCTTCACGCCCGCGCTCGAGGGCGCCGCGACCAGCACCACCTACTACGGCTGGGACACGACGAACGCCTGGCGAACCTGCCAGGGACCGACCGCCAACCCGACTCCGGCGAACGAGCCCATCACTTACTCCTACAACGCCCAGGGCCGCATGGCGAGCTTCGCGAACTCGACGACCTCGACGAGCGCGAGCTACACCTACGACGCCAGCGGCCAGCGCACGAAGAGCGTCGTCAACGTCGCTGGCACGACGACGACCACGAGCTTCGCCTACGAGGGCCTCACCCTCTTGAAGCTCTCCGCCGTCCAGGGCACCTCCTCCTGGCGCATTGACTACCTCTACGACGAGGACGGCAACCCGTACGGCGGCGTCTACCGCTCACCGGCGACCTCGACCTCGCCGACCTACTTCAGCATGATCACGACGGACCGCGGCGACGTCGTCGAGCTCTGCGATGCAGACGGCAACCCCTTCGCCGCGTATCGCTACGACGCCTGGGGCTCACCCCAGGGCGAGGGCACGTATGCGACCGGCATCTGGACGCAGGGCACGACCCTTGTGAACTCCACCCTCGCCGGCCAGATCGCCACGCGCCAGGTCTTACGCTACGCCGCCTACCTCTACAACTCAGAGAGCGGCCTTTACTATTGCTCGGCGCGCTACTACGATCCCGCAACGCGGCAGTGGACGACTGGCGACCCGGCCACTTCTCACCTACCGAGCTTTCAAGTGGGGCTACTGGGTGGTTGTCCGCGCTAGCGATGGTAGAACTGTGAGGAACTACTACTTTCGCCGCTGGGACTAACGATGACCACTCTGTCGTCCCGCCGGTCTCGTATCGATGGTGATGCCGGAACTCAGCCGGCGCGCCCTCGGCTGCGGGGACTTGTCATCGGCCTTGGCCTGGTCGTCTTCGGCGCCTCGTTTTCCTACGTGCCCAACACGGCATCGCGGGCGGTCTTGCTCCTCGTGGGCTCATGTGCCGGCTATTGGGCATTCGTCCGCTGGTTTGAGCGCAGACGCTGTCGGGAGCTCCTTGGCGGTTGGACCGCCATGGCGCAGCTGTCTTTAGGAGGAGCCCTGGGCACTGCTCTCGCCGCTGTTCCTCTCGTTGAATGGTGGAGCGCTGGCTTGGCGAGAGTCGTGACCCTCAACAGCTTTGCAACATTCTCTCTGACCTTGGATGCCCTCGCATTCCTGGGCGCGGTGGCTGCTTTCGAGGAGCTCCTGTTTCGTGGCGTCATATTGCGCTACCTGGAACTTTCCCTCGGTTCTTGGCCAGCTCTTGCCACATCGGCAGTCTTGTTCGGGCTCGTGCATCTTGCTGATCCCTACGTGGGTGTCTTGCGAATCGCCGACTGCGCTTTGGCGGGCCTTGTCTTGGGGGCGGCCTATCTGATTACCCGGCGTCTTTGGCTACCCATCGGCATTCATGCCCTCTACAACGTCGTCACTGCACTCCTTATTGGCTCTGAGGAGACGATCCCTCTCGTCAAGCTCGCCTTCTCAGGTAATCCGTACTGGACGAGCCAAGCGGGCGTGTACGCTCTCCTTGCTACGGGCGATGGTGCCCTCGCCCTAGTGCTGATCCTGATTGCCTGGAAACGGGGAAGCTTTGTCTCACGACGAGCGGCCTGGGGGCGACAGATCGGGCCCGTTTCGTGACAAGATGACAGGTGCGACCAGTGCCTCGCGTTCGGCGGTCTGGCCAGCGCGTCCACGATTGAGCGTGCGTGAGAACAGTCGGTCAGCAGTTGGAGAGCTGCGTAGAATCCAGGTGGAATGCAGGAGACGACACTAACGCATGTGCGAAGAGTCGGACTTCTCCTCGCGGGGCTGGCCGCGCTGACTATCTCAACTTGTGGTGGCACCACTTCGGTCCAGAATGAGCCTGTCCGGCCTGAGCGTCTTTCTGGTTGGTGGTTCCGCGAAGGAGGCTTCCCTGAGACTGGTCTGCATATTGCCCAGAGCAGGAACGGTTGGCGCGTGGATGAAGGCGCTGAGAAGGCCCGGTTGTGGGTCGAGGAAACGAAACTTGTAGGGCACCTGCCTGGTGGTTGGCTGATCGAGTTCACGCTGTCGAGAGACGGAAAGCATCTGTATGGGCGATGGCTCGACAACGTCGGAGAAGTCGCCGAGAAGGCGATCTATGAGCGGGCCACGACGGGGCAGATCGCACGGCTCCAGACTGGTATGAACATGGAGAGTCTTGCCAACGGCATCGGGCGATGGCACTTGAGGAGAGGGCATTACCCAAAGGTTCAGGACGTGATGGTGAGCGGGGACCTGATTCGTCGTTGGCCGACGAACCCCTATACAGGGAGCCCGATTAGGCCGGGCAAAGGGGCGGGCAATTTCCGCTACACCTTCAACGAGAAGCAGGGCTTTACGCTCACTTTCTTCCTCCCGAACGGTGAGAGGATCAGCACCCAAGGGCAGGCACCCTAGGTGATTGATTCCACGAGAGTGGGCGTGCACAAGGAAAGCAAAGCAGAGAGGCTGGAGCTGACGGTGTCATCCACACCGTCTGCCTGGAGGTCACGATGGACGCCGACCTCGACACTCTCTGCACGGTTGTTCATTGCACAGCCGACGATCTTCTGCCGGAGGTGCCGCCGGCAGAGCTCGAGGAGGAGTACTATCGTCAAGCCGCCCTACGGGAACAAGAAGCACTCAAACACGTGAGCCTTCACTGAACCCTCGGCGGTTCAGACCGTCAGGTAGCCTTTCTGACTGACGGCCCTCGTGCCCCGGGCAGTGGCCACGCAGGGTAGGATACGCTGGTGATCCCGCTCTACGACAACCTGCCCACGCGTCGCTTCCCCGTGATGACCGTGGCGCTCATCACGCTCAACGTCCTGGTCTTCATCTACGAGCTCAGCCTGCCCGGCGACCGCGCCTTGGCGAAGTTCTTCTTTGAGGCCGGTTTCGTGCCGTATGAGCTCGTCCACCTCGTCGATCTGCGCCCGCCCGACCTCGTGCCGCCGCCGTTCACGATCTTCACGGCGATGTTCATCCATCAGGGGTGGCTGCACATAGGGTTCAACATGCTCTTCCTGTGGATCTTCGGCAACAACGTCGAAGATGCCATGGGGCGGCTGCGCTTCGTCGTCTTCTACCTGCTCTGCGGCATCGTCGCCGCGATTGCCCAGACGGCCACCGACGTCACTTCCAGTGTGCCCAACATCGGCGCGAGCGGGGCGATCGCGGGAGTGCTCGGCGCCTACATCGTGCTCTTTCCGCGTGCCCGCGTGCTGACCCTGCTGCCGCTGTTCTTCTTCTTTCCGATCGTGTACGTCCCGGCGTGGCTGATGATCGGCGCCTGGTTCTTGCTGCAGCTCGCGACGGGTACGCTCTCACTGGGCGCCCAGGCCGGTGGCGGCGTCGCCTACTTCGCGCACATCGGCGGGTTCGTCGCCGGGGTGGTGCTCGTTTCGTTCTTCGCGCGGCGCCGCAGGCAGCCGTCGCGGATCGTCTACTAGAGAGAGGCAAGGAGACTCGGATGAGGCAGACAAGTTCCGCTGAGGCGAGGGAGACTCGGGTGAGTCGAGCAAGCTCCGGGACTGCGTCATGACCGCGATGGCGCCCGACTACCACATCCACACCCGCCTCTCCGACGGCGAGGGCGAGATGGCGTGCTGCGTCGAGCGTGCCATCGAGCTGGGCTTGCCGGAGATCGGCTTCTCCGACCACCTCGTCCCGCCGAGCTACGACCACGAGGGCTACGGGATCGGGCTTGATCGACTCGACGACTACGTGGCCGCCGTCCTCGGCGTACGTCGCCGGTACCCCGAGATGGCGGTGCTGCTCGGCGTGGAGGTCGACTACATACCGAGTGCCGAGGACGAGATGGCTGAGGCGCTTGCGCGCCACCGCTTCGACTACGTGCTGGGGTCGGTGCACTTCGTCGAGGGCTTCGGCTTCGATGAGACGCGCAACCGCGAGCACGATCGCTGGCGGCAAGTCGACGAGATCTACCGCGGCTACTACCAGCTCGTGCGGCGCGCCGCCGCGAGCCGACGTTTCACCGTGATGAGCCACTTCGACCTGCCCAAGAAGTTCGGCTACCGGCCCGCCGAGGCGGTGACCGCCTTCGAAGACGAAGCTCTGCAGGCGATGGTCTCGGCCGACATGGCGATCGAGATCAACACGTCGGGGCTGCGCAGCCACCCGGTGCGCGAGATGTATCCCTCGCCCGACCTGCTGGAGCGCGCTCGCCGGCTGGGGATCGCGCTGACCTTCGGGTCCGACGCGCACAAGCCCGACGAGGTCGGGTCGCACTTCGGGCAGGCCGTGGCGCTGGCTCGTCAGACCGGCTACGAGTCGTACCTGCGCCTCTCCGACGGGTGCGAAGTGCCGCTCCCATGACGAGTGCGGGCGCAGCGTCACAGCGGGTGCCGGCATGACGTCGGCGCCGCGGCGCATGGCCGCCATTCTCAATCCCACCTCGGGCGGCGGCGGCTACCAGCACGAGATCCCGCTGATGGTCGACTCGCTGCGTGCTCTGGGCTGGGACGTGGCGGAGTTCCCGACCGAGCGCCGGGGGCACGCGACCGAGCTGGCCAGGCGAGCGGTTGCGGAAGGCTATGGGCGCATCTGCGTCCTGGGCGGCGACGGTACAGTGAACGAGACGATCAACGGCCTGGCCGGCTCAGGCGTGCCCCTGGCGATCGTGCCCCTGGGCACCGTCAACGTGCTGGCGCTCGAGCTGGGCATCTCTCTCGATCCTCCCGACGCCTGCAAGCTCGCCGCTGAAGGCACGCCGGTGCAGATCGATCTCGGCAAGGCCGGCGACCGCTACTTTTCGCTCATGGCCGGCGTCGGGCTCGACGCGCTGGTCGTGGCGCACGTGAACCCGGTCCTCAAGAAGACGTTGAAGGAGGCGGCCTTCGTGCTGCAGGGTCTCTCGACGGTCCTCACGGCCCACCTGCCTCTGGTGCGCATCGAGTCGGACGAGGTCTGTGCCGAGGGTTACTTCATCGTGCTCGGGAACGCGCGCAACTACGGCGGCGCTTTCGGCATCACGCCGCTGGCCGACATGCGCGACGGTCTGCTCGACGTGTGCGTGCTCAAAGACAAGTCGTTGCTCGGCATGGCGCACTACTGGCTCGCGGCGCTGCTCAGCGCGCACTTGCGGCATCCCAAGGTCGAGTACTTCCGCACGGCGCACGCTCGTCTGTCGGTGGCCGAGGGTGAGGGCGAGGTCCTCGTCCAGACCGACGGTGAGGTCGCCGGCAAGCTCCCCCTAGACTGCACGGTCGTGCCGGGGGCGCTGCACGTCATCACCCCGTAGCTCTGCACTGCGACGCCGCCGTTCGACCGGCTGGCGCGACTCGCTCGGCCGGCGCGGCTGGCGCCCTCCTCCGCGGTCGGGTAGGCTGAGGGCGGTCAGTTCAGGGGGGCGCGGCCGTGGGGCCGCCCGGAGGAGGGCCGCATGCTGAACATCCCGCACCTTTCATTGCTGTCGAAGGCATCCTGTGAGGAGATCCACCTGCGCACGCTCGACGTGCTCTGGCGGACCGGCGTGAAGTACTCGAGCCCGAAAGCGCTGGCCGTGCTGCGCGACGCGGGAGCCAAGGTCGACGACGAGGCGCTGATCGCGCACCTGCCGCCGCACCTCGTCGAGGAGACGCTCAAGCTGGCCCCGAAGGAGTGCGTCCTGGCAGGGCGCGACCCCGCCGCCGACGCGCATCTCGGCCGGGGCGAGAACCACGTCTCGCTCGACGGCAGCGGCGCCACCATGCTCGACTTTCGCAGCGGCCGAAAGCGTCCCTCGACGGGGCAGGACCTCGCCGAGGCCGTGAGGATCGGCGACTACCTGCCCGAGGTCGGCGTGATGTGGGGCGCGGTGAGCGCCAACGACGCGCCGCCGAACGTGCAGGTGCTGACCGAGCTCTCGATCGAGCTGCGCAACACCGGCAAGCACATCCAGGCCGAGGCGCAGCGCCCGGAGGAGGTCCCGTTCATCGTCGATCTGCTGCGCGCGGCGTCGGACGACGGCGAGTGGCGTGCCGAGCGACCCATCTTCTCGATCGTCTACTGTCCGGTCTCGCCGTTGCAGCACGAGCGAGAGATGTGTGAGGCCGCCATGCTGTTGGCGCCGCTGAAGGTGCCCATGGCCGTCTACAGCTTGGCGCTGTGCGGCGCCACGGCGCCCGTGACGCTGGCCGGCGGCATCCTGCAGACCAACGCCGAGATCCTCAGCGCCCTGGTGCTCTTCCAGCTCGTGCAGGCGGGCACACCGATCATCTACGTCGCCGACTGCGGCATTCTCGACATGCGTGCCGGCATCTACGTGTGCGCAGGCCCCGAGGCCATGCTGATGAACGTGGGCCTCACTGAGATGGCGCGCTTCTATGGGTTACCGGTGGCCGGCACCGGCTTCTCGAGCGACGCCAAAGAACTCACCATGCTGACCGGCCTCGACGGCGGCATGTCGGCGCTCGCCACGATGCTGGCCGGCGTCGACCTGCTCTACGGGATCGGCATGCTCGACGCGGCGCAGCTCCTCTACCTGCCCAAGATGGTGCTCGACGCCGAGGTCGTGCGCATCTGCCGCCGCGTGCTCGCGGGCGTCGCGGTCGACGAGGAGCACCTGCTGACGGGACTCATCGGCGAGGTCGGTCCGGGCGGGCACTTCCTCAAGGCGAAAGAGACGCGGCGCTTCTTGCACGAGGGCGAGCACTTCCAGCCGCAGATGTTCCTGCGCGGCATCGACGGCGGCGAGGTGTGCTCGGCGGCGCATGATGTGGAGCGCGCCACAGCCGAGGTCGAACGCATTCTGACCACACACCAGCCGAAGCCGCTGCCGCCCGGCGGCGAGGAGCGCTTCGCCGAGATCATCGCGGCGGCGGCCGGCGAGCTGACCGAGCGGTAGCAAGGCCGGGCGCCGGTTGAAGCCGCGAGGGGTTCACCCGATGGTGATCAGCACCACGCCGCTCAGTGCCCCGGCCACGCCGAGCCACTGGTGTGCTCGCAGGCGCTCATGCAGCAGAACGTGCGCGAGGATCACCGTCATGATCGGGAACAGCGAGGCCACGACCGAGACGACGCTCAGGTAGCCCCGCGTGCTTGCCACCGCGAACAAGCCTGTCGCACCGGTGTCGAGTATGCCGATGCCGATGAGCGCCGGCACATCGAGGCCGCGTACGCCGAACGTGGGGCGCAGGGCAGCGACCACTGTGAGCAGCACGAGCACCGAGACGCAGCGCGCCGCCAGCAGCGCCCAGTAGGGATCGGCCTTCGCGGCGGCGTCGAGCGCGGTGAGCATCACGCCGCTGCCCAGCGCCGACAGGATGGCAAGCATCACGCCGAGCTGGCCGATGCGCGTTCTGCCACGCTTGTGGTTCCCCTCGCTGGCGGCCAGCAGGACGCCGGTGATCGTCAGGGCCATACCGGCGACCTGGAGTGACGTTGGCCGCTCGCTCCAGAAGACGAGGCCGACGAGGACGGGGACGATGGGGTAGGTCGCCGAGATGGGCGCGACGACGCTCATCGGCCCGATCGACAGCGCTTTGTACAGGGTACCGAAGGCGAGCAGGCTGCCGAGTCCCGAAACGATCGCCGGCCAGAGGGGGACGAACCCCGGCCAGGGACCGGCGCCGAGCGCCACGCCGAGGCCGGCCATGAGGATCCCGCCGACGAGCGTCATACGGAGGTTTTCGCCCAAGCCGTGCCGATCTCCCGCGATCAGCAGGGGTAAAGCTCTTCGATGGCTGGATGATGGAGACACTAAAGAGCTTGACATGGTGGGCGGACCGTGCTGGGTTGCGCGCATGG
>Ga0315282_10006608_pt1 | contig 19327 bp, 15 predicted proteins | sample YL17G07_20_MG_FD_203693 | JGI IMG/M metagenome (GOLD analysis project Ga0315282, IMG submission 203693) | Sediment microbial communities from Yellowstone Lake, YNP, Wyoming, USA - YL17G07_20 | ecosystem: Environmental > Aquatic > Freshwater > Lake > Sediment | place: USA: Wyoming | collected... | reverse complement strand
CTCTGTAGAGATTCTGACAGTGGTTACGTCTCTGGTCATTTCAGCCCCTATAACAGTTATGCCTGTTATACGTTTTTATAGTTATCGATGAGGCATTCGAGCAAGAACAGGCAGTCAGCGCGCGCTACTGTAACGCAACGGCGATAATAGACAGAAAAGCGGGTGCGTTTTGCATTAGTCCAATGAGTTGGAATATAACACTCACCTTCTCAGAGAAACCACAATGATGCGGTATCAAATCTCACTGCTTTCGAGATACTAGAACCGTTTTGATAAAGAAAGACTACTTCTTGACTTGAATGAGTTTGTCCCTGACCGCCTCTGCCACAAACTCCCCTCGACTGCGGTATCCTAGTAGCTTCTGTTCAAGAATCTTGTCGACCTCGTCTGCAAGCTCAACGGAAATTTTGACGTTAACAGTGTTTGGTCACGTTTATCCTCTGGTTTGCAACTTGAGCGCGTGGCGGAATTTGAGGGAATAATCTATATCCCCTATATCTGAAGATCAAGAAAGATTATATCTTGGATTTGAATTATGTAACGAATTCATGATTGCATGTCTTAATGCGTGTTCAGTTTTTGAAAACTAACAGTTACGCCCGGATGGAGCATAGAAATGCGAGAAGTTGAAAAGTTGTATGCAGTTCTTTCACCGAAGTTCGTTTTAGATCACTATTTTGAGATTTTGAGTTTGATAGGTTGGAGAGCTCAGCTTGAGTTTGATGATGAGGGAAAATTGAATCTCTCTGAAATAAGAGATGCCATACTGCGAAACGCGAAAGAACAATCCGCAAAGATCCCTTGGTATAGCAGGGTCTGGTTGCGCGCATTTGATGTTGCCGAAGAGGCTGTTAATTGGCTTATTGAAGCAGGTCTTCTAATCAAAGAGGGCGAAACATTCCACAAGTCTCAAGACTTTTCACAATTCTACTATTTAGTTAAGAAGACAAAATCCAGTGCGAGACGGCAAATCGCTTGGGCGATCTGGTATTTCCATTGCAACAACATCCCCTCCTTTCGCGCAAGCAACCTCGAAGCCATTTTTTCTTACGATGATGAGCAATACTTGAGTGAGCTGCCAAGTTTGAGCGTTTGGAAAGCAAAACATGAACGGGTCAAAATGCTACGCAAATCTGGAAAGGACTGGGAAATAACTGAAATACCGCCAGCACATCAAAGGGCTTTCTTGTCCATGAATTTAACCAACCGTTTGTTCGTTGCCATTTCGAGAATTGGTGATCCTGGGACCACCTTTTCGGACCGGGGCTTGGTCAAGAAAATTGAGGAACTCGAACGCGAAGAAATACAAAAAACTCTTAGGCGATATGGTTTCAAAGAAGAAACCGGAGAATGGACCATTGACAGTAAGACTCTGGAATTAGTAAGGGCAGTCTTATCAGAGTTATTTGAAACAATTTGGCCATATTTTGCAGTCTTTGCTTTTAAAAACCCCTATTTCAAGCTGGGTAACAATAAAGCATATGTTGACATCCCTAATGAATCAATAGTCTCCTTCTTGAATCAACTGCAGTCTTTGGGTGAAGAGCATGGCAATGATTTAGAAATCCTGCACCAGAGCGCGTTGGAACTGAAAGATACGTACAACACAGATTTTGAGGAGAAACTTGGAAAATCATTGAAGTTTATTGTGAGAAGAGAAGCTTTTGGAGAAAGGAAACTTGGCGTGCAGGTCAGAATAAACTGGAATGGCTTCTCCAAATTCATGGATACCTTCGCCAAGAGTGATGCACCGCTGGAAGATAAATATGAATATCTCTACTCATGCCGCGGCATGCTCGCTTGGATGAAATCAAGGTCAGACGCAGATCTGAATCTGAAAGAGAGCGTGGAAGTTCTTGCCGGGCTAGACATTCAAGAAATTAATCGCATGATCAAGCGGTTTAACGATACGTTGAAAACATTGAGAAATAAAATGCGCCGAAAATTCGTTGCCGAGAAGCATCCTTTTCCAAAGGCTTTAGCTTATATGTCGGAAATCTTGCCTAGTCTCAAAGTTATTGAAACTTGTGTAAAAGAAGGAACTATCTCAACTTGCTACCGGGAAATGAGGAAAATATTGGAAAACCTTTCACGGGTCTTATTTGATGATCTTTTGCTTTTCAAAGGACCGGATTATTTTCTCAAGTGGGACCCCCTGTCAAAAGGGTCCCCACACCAGACGGACGGATACGCTATTAGACTCATTGGCAAAATGGCTGACTTGGATCTTAGTAGTCTTTACAGAAAGTACAACCGTTTTGTGCACTCAGATGAGAAGGCATGGCAGGTTGTTCCATTTTCGTCTGCGTTGGAATTCAAGATTTTCAGATATGAACTATCATCCTTTCTTGATGCAATTTCTCAGATAATGTGTTCTTATTCAAAAAAAGTACCCTAATCGGAGAATAGTCCTTCAAATACACGGACTTAAATTTCCATCAAGTTGCCTACTTGCGTGAAATTTGGTTAACCTGAATATTATTCGGAATTTCTTCTCTTCCGTTTTCGCCAACCGAGTTTCGTGGCTTCTTTCTCTGAAATCGGCTTTACAATTATATGCCTTTTCTCTTCGTTTATCTCAACTAGACAGGGGGCGCCTATCTCAAAAGGGAAAGCCGTATCCTCACTGACTTTTGTAGGTACATAAATCCAAACTCGGGCATATTCTCTTCCTTTACTCACGGATTTTCTGCCGATAATCGTTCCCACACCGGCGCGTGCCAAACTAAACACCGGTTGTCAAATCATACGTGCGTAGCTATGTTACTATATTCGATTACTAAGTTGGTACACTAACCTTTTATACCAACACGCCGCTGCATAAATCAGGTCGGCTCGAAGTGGAACCTGAAATCATGATAGGCGAAATGAGCATGATCTGACGGCTGTTCTGTCTATGGCCAAGCTCAAATTGAAATGTTCAGCATGCGGCTGCTGGAACGGTGTGCCAGTCGACAAGGTCTTTGTTGAACAACCAACTTTAGAGCCGAAAGTCAAGGCGTACATTGTCATATACGAGCCGCTGCAAGTTGTGAAATGCAAGAAATGCGGCAGAATAATAGCTGAAACCAAGGAACTTGTCAAGATTAGAAAAAGCTAGAAAAACCTCTCAGCGCAAGTACAATCTTAGCTGCTCAAGGCGCGTTGCGCATACGGCGTCATTATGCCACGTGGCATACTTCAAAGAAGCTCAAGATCCCACTATCGCTTTGACAAGAACCGCGCGCTCGGGAATAGGACCTGCCTATCTGTGCTACACTTGCACGATATTATCATTATCTCCATATTCCAGAAAACGCAATACCACTTATAATCTTCACCCTCTAGAAGTATATACTAGAAGAATAATAGAGGACGGAAAAGTTAACGCTCGTGACGCCGGGAAGCGGTGGCACCCTAGGCAGTCCCGCTTGTGTGGTGTCGCTGGCGTTGGCGCCGGTAACTTCTATTATTCCTCTTGCGTCCTTGAATATATTAGCCTTGTTCTTAGCAAGAAAACCGGAATAGCGTGCGTTATTAGAATTTGCTACAACAAAATGCTTTTTAAATCATACGAATAACTAGGCATGGAATTGTTATGCTGCCGAAAAGTGAGTCCTCTTTGCCCAGGACAAACCCAAGAATTCGAGTTCTAAGCTTTCAAAATTATCTTGAGGAAATAAAGGCAGGAATAGTGGAAGTACTTGGCAAAAATGAAGTCCAAAAGCAGAGGTACGCTATTACAATCGGAGAACCTTTTTCAGTGAAGAACGAACGCAACGAAGATCCACTAGTTGTGCCTCTTTTTCTGACTATCAACACCTGGGAAATTGTACGAGATCTAGGTGCAATGATTACCCTTGGAAGGGCACTACTTGACATCGTTAAGTATCTGCAAGCTAGACGAGATGAAAAGAAGATCCATCGATTCACAATAAACTGTTCGGCGACTTATTACCTAGCCTTGGATTTTCTTAGAACACATGGTGTAACGATTGGTCGACCTGTGTATTTCCATTCGTTTGGGTACGAATGTTTAATGATAAGCGATGATAGCAAGAGGCCCAGAGTCTTTCATGTGGTAATATTTTCAAATGAAGGCGAGCTGAGCGACTATACTGTACTTTAGCGCTCGCTTTCCTCTGCAGGCGCGCTGCTGCCAACGAAAACGATGAAGACTATCAAAGAATCCTAACGATTAAGGGCGAGTTTTGGCGGGGATAGGCCCTCATGGCAAGCCAGCCCAAATTAATGATAGCCGGCTATCAAGCACATGAAAAGAAGAGTGCCTAGCGAGCGTGATTAGTTGCCTTCTGGTGAGTCCGTATGCGCTTGACTTTCAAAGTACTCTTTTGCTTCCGCGCACGCACGGCACACGCCCACGGCTTGTGATCAGAATCAAGAAAGCCCTGAAACATGGCCCAAAGGTTCTCCACCTGAACTTAAATTAGAACCTATTGGAAATAGGAAATTCATGTTAAGAGAATCAAAACCTTAACAAAGCTGAAACACGCTTGTGGACTTGAAAGTTGAAAAGGAAGTAAAAGGCTAAAAGGTGAAAAGTAAATTGGTTAGAATAGTTTTTAAAGAGCCCTCTTTTGCATATAACAGAGTTATAGGTAATATAGGAAAAGAGTTAGTACGTACGCTGTTGGAAACTTGCGGGTATGCGGTATATCCTTTTGGCTATGAATCATATGTTACTCATGTCAAAGATTTAATACATACCGGAAGACTTGCCAGGTTTCCAATGCTTCAGCGAATGCCTGACATATTGGTCGCAGACGAGGAGTCGAGGAGCATTAATCTGGTTGAAGTTATTACAAAAACTATAAAATCGCCTGAGGACGCTGATATTGATAAGTCAAAGTTAGATGAGCTTAAGAAATTTTGGCCTGATTCATTCTTAGCCGTCGTTGCCCCAAAAAGTGAAAAAGTATTTTATGCAGAAAAGGTTACTGAATTAAAAATTACGGACCCTGAATTTGTTAATTTCGATATAAGCGAGAGCCCCATTACTAAGCATTTTCCAAAGGTTGAAAAGTCTAAGGTCCTAAGTGAACTACAGGATTTATGTAAAAGGCTTTTTTCCAATATCCGTACATCCATATTTGCAGAGGAAAAAGGTCTTTCATCCTGAAAACATATAGAAGAAATAAAAGGCTAACATTCAATCTGGGGAGAATAAACCACTTCTTCCCTTAAAAATAAACTAGTTTATTCTCCATTAGTAGTAGTTGTGAAGAGCGAAGGCATAAACGAGGAATGGCTAAGCAACTTCTGGAAGGATCATTCCACGAAATAGAACACGTTGCAAAAATCGTAAACTGGAAGAAAATAAAAGACCTCTATAAGGCAGAAAAGAAAGCGAGAAATCTAAAAAACGAAATCGGAGTGATTTAAACATACTTTTCTCATATTCGGCAGAAAATACGTTAGGCCGAGGCTAAATTCAGACGAGCTTTGGCTGATATACCGCCTAATAGATAACCAATATTGGCTGTTAAGAGGGAATCCCCGCCCGCTTTGGGATTTGGAGAAAGTGGCCAAGCTCAGGCGTAAACTTCTAAGGCTGGTGAATAGGTACCGCACACCCAAATATCAAATAAGCTTGAGACAACGGCTCTATTAACCCCGCAAGGCTTAGGCATTGGTAAGCCGAGATGCTACCCCATTATTCATTTAAAGAAAGGAGCATGATTCATAAAGAAACAGAGAGACTATTACACTGCACTGGCAAGCACGCACACACACGCACACACATAAACTAAAAGCGAAATGGAGGAACAAAGCAATTTATGGTTAAATAACAAGAAATACAGACAATTCTATGATTACCCTATTTTCACAGAGCAAGAATTTCTTGAAGCTTGGTTGGGCGCTAAAGTGTATGATTGGATTTGTTCAACAGCCTGGATATTAAAAAACCGTCCTCCATCTATCCCTATAATCACTGAAGGTGTCTCCGGTTCGCTTCCGGCCATTATTCAAAGCATTAATGAAGGGTGTCTACTTGTTTCAATTCAGTGGGAAGAGAAAATTCTGACGTACGCCTTCACGTTAGTGTTCTTTGATTTCGTAGCTGTAGCGCTCGGAGGGGAGAGAATTAGTTCCACACCGAACTCGGCTTTGTACAGGTTGGTTGATGAAACATACAATGAGTTAAGAGAGGCCTTGGAACGACGTCTCAAAGATGTTGAAAAATTGGAGGATGCGCTGAAAAAGCAGTTCAGCACCTAGTCAAACTGCAAAGGCGAAGTCAAGAAAATCCCATTTCTTATATTCTTTATTCGGAATTGATTATTCATGTCAGGCGCACAGAAGATTTCTAAATTTGGTAGCGCGCGCGCTTCGTTAGGAGTCAACAGCTGGGCTTCTTGTATAATTCCCTCGCCCACAATTTCCTTTGAACTGTGAGATACATAGAACTTCTATGAGAAGGGTTTCTTGTGATGTAACTAAATCGAATCATTTCTTGCATTCGTCCAGACATTTAAATAAGAGACTGGCAAGAGATAGGTACTCAAGTGTTTTAAAAGGGTCTTTCTGAATAACGATCGTATGCGCCTTTGGATTTCGAACACCTGTGATTACGCCAGCAAATATAAAACGGAATCCTTTCTGTTCGTCTCTATCAGTTTTTGTTTTAAGTTCATTCAGTTTCAGTATCGGTCTGTCTTCACTAAATACATAGTTCATTAAATCAAAACCGTCTCTGTCTGAAACTCCAGATTTTTGTTTAACACTGTCCTCCAAAGCAATTAGCGATTTCAGAATTGCATCAGAATAATGACCATCTTTGAATAAAGATTCGCTGACTTCTTTGATTTTGGGATGAAGATTCAACATATCAAAAACATTATTGATGGTTGATTGATTTCTCATATTTTCTTGCATATCAAAATTCTCGACAAGCACTTCCAGCTCCGCTATTCCCTTGCCAATGTTATCATAAAAGTATCTTCTCTCCGTTTGACTTGTGCCCAGTAAATTTGTATAAGTATAATCCTTAGTGAAATGAGAAATAAATGATCTCAATTGCTTAGAATTGTCGCCATAAATCCGAGTCAATTCGCTCTTAGTTTTCGTATACCACTTGTGGCATTCTAGTTCGTTTTTTATGAGATCTTCATCGTTCAAATTGATACTATCACCGAATCTAGGAGATCCTTCCTGTAACTTTCTCCCTTCAGCTATCAAATCTCTTAATTCAGAAACGTCTTTGTCTGTTTCTTTGTCCATAATTCATTCATCTGTTCGAGGCAAATGAGTTAAGAAACTCTGGACATTCTTTTATTCTTTTTCTGTTCCTCCGTATGCCATATCACGTATATCTCACAAAACAAACAAACAGCCCGCGCGCGCTAATCATATCAGCAAGGCTCGCTTGAGAAAGGCCAATGATCTTTTCGTCTCAGAAAAAAACCTTATACAAAGAGCACCTCCCACACTGTTTTCCCAAAACAACTTACAGAAAGTGTTAAGAAACATAATTAAATAGAATAAAGCTAGAGGTCAGAGAAAATTAAGATGAGCGAGTATGTTCCTACAGGTGGCGAAGAAAAAAAGTTATGGGACAAGGCTACAGCGATTTTCGAAGAATTGTTTAATGACTTAAAATCACAAAATGTCCTTAGATTGGGTACACTACAAATGGACAGAGAAAGGCTTCTAAAGATTTGGAATAATAGCGATGAGTTTGGAAAAGCTCGTAATACTATATTCAAGATCCTCGGTTCTAAACAAGAAGCGGAAGAGTTCTCAAAAAAGACTGGGTTATCGGAAGAAACCGTTGTCTACACCTTCCTAACGCAATTAATTAGTCTAATTCTCATCGAATATGAATCTATCTTCAAGACTTCCCTATTATTCTTCTTGGAAGAAGACAAGGGGATAAGACGAAATATGACACTCACACAGTTGTTAATTGCTATCGAAAAAATATCTCCAGTAGCAGGTTCAAAAGTAAGAACGCTTGTTGATACTGAACTACGTAACTCATTGGCACATGGAATTTTCTGGTTTGAAGCAGGAGGCAAAATATTCCTAGCTAAGGATAGTTACCTTCAGGAAGTTAAACAAATGACCTTGGCAGATTTTATGATAGAGAGCAAAAAAGTCAATGTAATTTCTCATGCCCTTGTTCACACGTTAGGAAATAACATTAGGGAAGGTTTTTTTAAGTTGTAATTTCATTGGCTCATTTGCCTGATATTGTCGTGCGTTAAGCCCCAGACGGTCGTCATTAACCTGTCTTCCATGCTATTTTTGGCTCAGAATTTGGGGCTTAGCCTACATAGTCAGCCAAGGAAACATAACAGCAACCATCGTATGGTTCGCCATAACAACAGGCGCAACAGCAGTACTAAGCTACTACAAAGAAAAACAATAATCCGAAGTTAGAGCTAGGATAAGCCTCATCCAGCATTTCTGTTCACGCGAAGCCTAACTATTTCTACCCATCAAGTAATTCTGCAATGTTCGCTTATCGTCTTCCACCATGTCCTTTTGATTAATGGTTCTAAGTAGCAAATCATGAGCTTTGCTGGCTCCATTCATTCCACCAAGACCTGAAAGTGGAGATGTCTTTGCGTACCAATCGAAGGATTTAAGCGGCATAAGGATAGCCCTCAAATTCTCCACTTCTCCAAAATTACAGGCTTTCTTCAGACATACTTGAAATACATCTCTGGCAAGCCAATGTAAGGAGTAGACACCAAGAGCTTTCAGGAGCATGTATTCTTTATCTGTCTTTTTCTCGAATGCTTGAGGAAGGAGATTCCTTAGAGCAGTCCAGTAGGTCTTCAAGAACTTAAATTTGTCATCATTACTCAGCTTAGAGAAATCTTTGTCCGAGAATAGCGTTTGAAGAGAAGACACAAAAGAATTCAATTGAACCAGTTTTCCAGTACCCCTTTTGCCACTTATGTTTATTTTATCTTTAAATGGAGAATTTTCTTCAGAGTTTAAGATAATGCCCATTTCCGCCGCATTGATTCTCCAGCCTTCCTTTTCAATAATTGGAAGTCCCTGAATGCCGCTTTTTTTAATTCTATAGAGAAGTGCGTCCTTTAAAGAAGGACTTATGCCTTTTTGCGTTTTGTTAACAACAAAAAAGATCGTTCTCTCAATATCTTCCGGAGAGAAGCCATTTGCTGTCTCCTTTAGTTTACCACCCACATTCTGCGCAGCTAATTTTGAGTCAACAAACACTACTGGAAGCTCATAATTCATCAGACTTGAGAAGAATGATGGATCAAAATCCTTCGAGAAGATAAATCTATCACGGATCTTGGCAAATCCGCCAATTCTGTGCTGACCGTCGATTATCCAAATTGATCCTTTTTTTCTAGGTATTCTAACGACACCCAAGTCGCCATCTAGAGACTCAAACTCGGTTTTTCTCAGACTTACAAGTAAAGCAGGCATAACAGCCAGTGGACACTTGGCCAGATATTCAACAAGTTCAGAGGTTCTTTCTTCATATTGTTCCCGCTGATAACCTTCAAGCTCCTCCTCTTTGAATTTGTCCAATTCATAAAGTTCCAGAATGTCATGTACCTTCATCTTGCCTACGTACATTTTGATTTCCTTCTGAACAAGCATAATCACTTTCACTTGGATTGAGCCATCATGATGTCTCATTTCACTTGCCATTCTAGAAAGTAATTTCAGTCTTTCATCTTGTTGGATTTTTTCTGGAAAGAACAGATCTGGGTCGCTCCAACACTTTTCACAAACACGTTTTTCTCCATTCTCGACTAAGTGCATTTTACCTTTGATCTCGAAACCACAACATGAACAAATCATTGAACTACCTCCAACGGTTTCATGAATTCGCTAAAAGCTTCATCAAACGTGTTGCATTTCTCAACCTTGACTTTCAGCATTCCTTCATATGGTGGGAAAGCCCCACCTGAACCTATAACTCTTCGCGCCCTTTGAACGGCATTCAACCTAACTGAGTCCCAATTTGGTGATATATACGTATTCTTCGAAAGAGCGTTTACAGGCTGAAAACGCATAGGATAGGAAACTGCTCCCCAACTGAGTGTATCTTTGATTCGATTAAAAAGATCTTGTGGGCTGTCCGTAAAATTGTAAAGTGTGTATACCAAGATGTTTCTTCCATCTATCCCTACTGACTTGAGGAACTTGATAGCTTTCTTAACATAAGGTCCCATGCCAAGATAGTCATATGAAATTCTGACAAACCGATCAATTTTGACTTCGGAGATTCTTTTTGCAACTTTCTCTGAGATCAGCCTAGCATCCAATCCTTGATTAAAGTCGACTCTAAGATCTAGTTCTTCAATTTCATTCAAAACAGTTTCCCACTCAGAGCTTGCAAGAAAATTGTTATCAAAGAGAATCACTCTCTTATGCCCCGGCCAAATTAAATGTCTGATACTCTTTTTCTCCATGTTGAGCTTACCTTCTATGCGAGGAACGGCACAGAAGGTACACGATCTCACGCATCCTCGAGAGGAGAAGATTATGCTTCCACCAACTTTCTTGTTCCATTCAGGAACTAGACTGTAGTCTGGACAGAGGTCTTCGACCTTGCCGTATGTTCCCCTGAAGATGCGATTGGGGTTGACTCCGCTAAGCAATGCATGCTCAGGCATCAGAGAAGCATATAGTCCTCCAAGCCAAAGTTCGGCCTTGGGAAATAGTCTTGAATAAAAATGAATTGCCTTCCAGACGGGTTTCCATGCCCAAGTAAAAAGACTTGTTACATATATGATATCAGGCTCCATGGAAATGTCGGCAGTGGTCCCTCTGACAAGCTCCGTAGTGTCTCCCAAAGTTTTGTGGTAAGCAGACAGTTTTAGGAGCCCCAGAGGAGGGTACTTGGTGTAATATTTCGGCTCTACTAAGAGGATGTGCTTCAAGTTCACGATCTCCGAATTGCCCTCCTTCTCACCTCTCGATCGTCAGATATTTAGCAGATAAACGTTTTAAATTTTTTTCACACCGTTCTGATAAAGCGAGTTGTCAATGCTACTTCAGATGTTTGTATGTATGTGAAAAGCTATAGCGGCAAATTTCTTAGATGAAGAAGTCGCTAATCATATTGGGAAAAATCTGCGATGGAAAAATTTGCTGCCATCTCTCATGCCATCAAATATTCCATTGACTGATTAAGGAAAAGGGAGCTTTGATTTCATTGTTATTGTAAATCTGGCCAATGTTCTTTGATATACTGAGTGGCTTCACTTATGTCAAGCGGCTGAGAAGAATTTCCAGACCTGATGTAAAATTCTTCTTTTTTGTCTTCGCGTTTCAAGTACACTGGATGAGGTGAGGGCTTAACTCTTATGACCCCTACATCTTTGCCTTCTGCTTTGTCAAATCGAATGCTTATAAGTGGTCTGTTGACCTTGCCAAGGTAAGTGTTTATTGCATTTGTGAAAGTTAGTTCAAATTCATCAAGGCTCTGATGAGTTTGAGCCAAGTCATTTTCTAGCCCAATTATGTTTTTGTCATCGTCTACTCCAATCAGCAGAAAACCACCGTCGGAATTCATGAAAGAAGAGATAGTCCTTGCAACCATCATTTTTGTCTCTTTGCTTGGTTGCTTTCTCTTGTAATCCCAGATAAACGATGACTTAAACTCGACCTTGTCGGTTTCTCCTCCAACTATCAAATCCATAACCGAAATGTCGACTATTTCCTCTGGTATTTGTGATTTCTTTGGCTTATTCTGCAGTATTATGTCATACTGCCTGAGAAGATCGCTCTCAAGCTTTTTGGCATAAGAACCGTATTCGCCACTGAAGACCTTGTTCTTAAGAAGTTTCACACCGCCTGTTGCATATTGCTCAGCTATCGAATACACTTTCTGCTCATCCAGCAACACGTTCAGGCTTCCTTCTTCAGAAACCGCAATAGCTCGTATGAGAGACAGCTCCTCAGGTTTCAAGTTGTCCGAGAAAAAATATCCTTCCTTACTCTTTAGTTCAATCTTGCTACCTTCATGATATCCAACAACCATCGCTGCGATGAAGACATCTTTGTTGTCGGATCCAGTAAATGGGCTGTCTTTTTCTTTCAATCTTTTCCAGTCGTCTAGATCTTTCTTATCAACATAGAGTCTATCAACCTTCTTCGTCTTGCTCATCTTTGCAATTCCACCTCCGCCAAACCTCCATAACCCTTTTCGATGAAATTTATCAGATATGTCTTATCAACAACTTGAGAAAGTGCATCTCTCACGTCGGGCGTGTACTCTTTATCGGTCACAAGTAATGTAACTTGCTTGCCTGGCAAATAGCTCGGAAGGTTCTCTGCTATGCTTCTTGTTGGTCCAGTCGAAATCCTTGCGAGTGGCGTGTCAATTATTATCGGCACGTCAAAACCAGAAACGCTGTTTAGGGCGGCCATAAAGGACAAAACACACACTTGTCGTTCGCCAGCCGAAAGAGTGCCTAGTGCTTCTCTTCCCGAAACATGAGGCACCGAAATATTATAGTTGTCATCTATATTTACACCCTCATATGTTTCTTTCTTCCAGATCAATGCCAAGAACTGTTGACTAGTTCTCTTGCCAACTTCTTCTTTTACATTCCTCATTATTGAGTCTCTGACTTCTTGAGCAGCCTTTATTCCGTCATCACAGAAATCCATCAGTTTGGTTAGTGAACTAGTCTTGTCTTCCTTTTGCAGTTCTCTCTTCAGTTCACTATTGCGCACTCTTATTATGTTTGCTCTTCTTTCGACCTGTTTCTGGATAATGCCAATTTCAATACCGAGCTTGGTCTTCTCCTTGGTATATTTATCTCGCTCTTCCCCCCAGAGTTTTATGTTCTCAAAATTGCTTTGAGTGATTTCGTTCGAGATTCTCTCCAGTTCTTCATTCTTTCCATCTTTTGTATCTTGAAGTTCTCTCAATTTCCTGCCCAGATCGACAACTTCTTCAGGAAAGCTTGCTACTTGATCTAGCATCCCTTGAATATGGACATTACAGTTAATGAGATCATTACTCATTTCAGACAATTCACTCTGTTTCAAGAAGGCTTCAACTTTTTTCCTTCGAGCCGACGAATACTCATCTTTGCTAGTAATGTCACTGCCGCAAATACATTTTCCTTTCTTAAGCAGATTATCAATGAAGACTGTCTTAACTGGTGGAGGTATCATTCCCGCCTCTTTCCTTCCTTCGATGAAGTTCTTGGTTCTCAACAAGGCATCATAGGCGAAAATAGTTGGCATGTTTTTGTGCAACAGTTTCACTATCGATGTTTCAATTTCCTCAATTTCCTCTTGAATCCTAGTGAGATCTTTTTCCAGAGACACTCTCTGTTCCTCAAGGCTCTGAATGCGTTCTAGAGAAGAGTTTCTCAGCCTTTCACTAAATTCTCGCTCTAGCCGCTCAGCTTCAGCGAATCTGGTCTGCAACTTTTCAAGTTGCACATTATCGGATTCTTGAGATGTATTAAGGACGTTTACCATTTCTCTGATTTCTTCGGCTTTGGAACTCAATCCTCTCGCCATCTTCAGGAAATCGGTCTTTCTAGCGTTCAGGTGGTTTGTCACTGATTCACAGAGTTCTAATTGAGATATTTTAAAGACTGCATTTTTGATGTCTTTGCCTGTATTCTCTTTGAAGTAGTCGTTCATTCTTTCTCCATCAAAGAAAAAGTATTCTTCTATAGCAGGTGGGATCAAGCTATCCACAATGTATTGAGCATCGTCTCCATAAATTGGTCCAATCCAGTCTCTTCCTGTTTCCCTCATTATACAAAAATCGTGTGATGAAGCTATTGCAACGACATTTCCGTTTTGTTCTTTGAAATGCCCTGTACGCGTTACGCGCAGTCGTTTGCCATCACTCTGTACGAATTGCACTTCAACTTCTATTTCAGATATCTGTCCCTCATTCTCGCGTAGGGCTGTGGTATTCACAATCGGCAATCCTTTGTATTTCTTGTCTATATGTAGTTCGTTTCCAAAGAGACACCAAGTTACTGCATTCAAAATGTTGGTCTTGCCTGCTCCAGTCACGCCTTGAATTATTGTGAAGTTCTTTTTAGGCGAGCGAGCGAATTCTATTTTTGTATTGCGATACTGTCGAAAGTTTTTCATGCGTAAATAATCGATGTCCATTACTATTCCTCCCGATATCCACGTCTCTCAGCGAGTTTCTTGATGATTCTGTCGTAGTCTTCTGAGTACCTGGGTTTCTTATCTTCAACAATTCTTGCTTCTATAACCAAGAGCGCTTTGAGCAACTCTTTGATTTCTGGAGCAAAATCGCCACTTTCAATCGTCTCCAAAATTCTTCTATTTTCAAACGACATATCCTTTCCTCATCATAACCCATATATGGCTTCAAGATTTTGCATCATTTTCAAACATTCCTCTGCATTTTGAGAAGAACGTGCAAAATCTCTATATCGTTCCAACTCCTTAGCGATAATTCTTCTCTCTAGGTTTCCAAGCTCTTGCGAAATCGTTGGTCTTAATACCGGCTCCACAATAATGTCATGAATCACTGCATTTTCCTTTCCTGGAAACTTTCGGAGCACACGACCTCTCCTCTGGATATACTCCCTAGGATTTCCTGAATTGTCAAGCATTATTGCGAGCCTCGCAGGAGGAATGTCAACACCCTCATCGAGACATCTCATAGAAACTAAAGCCTTGTATATGCCTTCTGAAAACTTCTTGATTAAGAAGTCCCTCTCTGAAAGCCCCCCAAATCTATCTTCAGCCTTGGTTCCTTCCCTTTCAGTGAATTTATGCTGTATAATATTCCTCTTGTTCAAAATTTCTTGTACCAAACGAATCTGTTGGGGTGAACAATAGACTAAGCAATACTTCAACTCATCAAACTCATTAAGGATTTCTTCAAAAACAATCAGCTTATTCCTGGCATTCCGAATTATCTTTTGTCTCTTTATGCAGAGTAATGTGAATATTTCATCCTTCTCATCTTCATCTTTAGAGCGATAATAAGCCCTTGATATCTTGCGAGTTTCAAATTCATACTTTGCCATCTCCTCGGGCGTAAGAGAAGTGAAGTAAGGTTTATAGATATACGGCGTCAAATATCCAGCATCTATTGCATCTTTCAATGAGAATCCGAAAACGACGTCTCCGAAGTAGGCGAAAATCTTATCGGTTCCTTTTAGGTCAAACCATCTCTTTGGCGTAGCACTTAAGCCCAATCGGTAATCATATTCTTCAATCAGACCTTTTCTTCTTTCTGGAGCACCTATACCATGAACTTCATCGACAATCAAAAAAAATCTCAGCAAGGGCATACGTTTTTTGCTATCTCGAATTATGCTCATGAAATCGTCTGAAGAAAAAGTATTGTGCGTGGTTAGTACTAGCAGTTTCTCACTCACACCATTCTCGACATCAAAAATGCTGTCAACTAGTTTGTCTTTCCATCCCTCTTTGCTACTGTCAGCAATAACCTTGTCGCAACGAATACCAAATCTATTGAATTCTCTGATCCATTGCTCGCTTAAATGGATAAACGGACTGCTTATTATTGCCACCATTTTGCTTTCTTTTTCAAAAATCTTTTCCAAGCAACTTAAGGCAGCAATAGTTTTGCCAGTTCCTGTTGCCATTTCAAAAATGCCTCTCTTTTCATTTCCTAACCAGTTTTGGACAGCTTCTTTTTGGTAATCTCTAAGCTCAAAAGCCCTTCTTTGCTTCTTACTTCCAGCCCATATATCCAGATTCAATTCTTCAATGTTGCTTGGGGCAATTTCAATGAGTTTTTCTTCTATTGCCCTAGGCATATCCACAACTTTTGTTCTAATTGCTTCTCCTTCCCAGAATTTATCAAACTTGGAAAGATCTGTAGCAAAATATTCCTTTTCTGCGTCTATCCAACTCCGAAAAACTTTGAACTCTTCTATGTTGCCTTGCCATCCTAAGGCGCTTTCATTATCAGACCCACTGAAGGATATATGATTTCCCTCAAGGTCCTCAAGGATGCCCACCTTTTGATGGAAGATCCCTTGTTTCTCAACACTTCCTGAATCAAGAGGATACTTATCCTCATCAAGGACAATGGCTACTTTTATTTTCAATCTTTTGTTTGCAACCATCCATCCAAGAGCGCGAATGTGATCTTTTACGAACTCGTCTTCGAGATTGTCAAGTTCTCTTAGCATCTCTCTTTCAAGCACTCTCTCCGGATTTTCATAGGCTTCTTTGATTGCTTGTATATCTTCCTTTCGAAATCTTGCTCCAGTTACTAGTTTTATGCTGCCCCCATTACGTATCAATCCTGAGATTCCTTTGGCTGCGACGGCGAGACTTGTTGAAGAGAAAAACCCTGTCAATCTATAATAATAAACCGATGCAGATAATGCCGGAACATAAAAATCAGTAAGTATATTATCAACGTCTGAGTCATAAGATCTCTTCAGTGCAAGCTCCTTCAAGCTCATATTACAGGACCTCGCACTTGTAACCCGAATGAGACCATTGCAAGGTTCTCACTTTTGATCGAAATTCTCAAGCAACTGAATTGATAGTTATACTTAGACATATTTTAATCTTCTATGTGACGTATTAATTTTCAATATGATATTGGATTGAATCCTTCAAAACTATGGTTAATTCACATTTCTTGCAGACGAGATTGTTTCCATCCATTCTGTGATATACTCGACGCTGACTTCGAGTAGTCAACAAGTCTGTAGGTGTTAGGTAGCAGTAGACTCTAAACAAAGATCCTCTTTTGTTGCGCCCCAGTTTTCGTTTATGAAGCTTGTGGCAGCCCATTTCCAGCCATGTTTCTCAGCCACGTTTTGGTCTATTTCGCGCGCGCTTTTGGTTGTCCCCAGGCTTTGCGAGTGAAACTTGTTAGTGCCCAGCCTTTGCCCACTTTCTCAGCTGCTTTTTGTCCGATTAGGCGGTCTAGTTTCTTGTTGATGCAGCGTAGAGCGGAGCATTAATGTGCCTTTGGCTGCTTAGATGTACTATAGAAAACAGAGAGAAACGAGTATTATATTATATACTAGGTTTTCTCAATTTTCTATAGTACTGCTCAGTGACAGAACTATTGCGAAAATGCCGAAACATGAAAAGGGAATAGCCTGCTTAAGATGTACGCACATAGAAAGTTTTGGCTTTCCGTCAAACTCCCACCGATGCGAGCAAAGCCGTTTGCCAAAGCCCGCCTATAAGAAATGAAGGATATCGCTGATTTTATTCTTCAAGAGCCCGTGTGATCTTTTGAACGTCATCAGTCTGCTCTGCACTTACCTTGCCTGTTTTTTCGTCTCTTTCAACCAAGAAACATCTGAATTCCTTCTGTTCTTTCTCAACGTCTTCTAGATAAATACCACGATGCAAAGACAACCAAACGTCTTGGATATGAGTAGATAGGAAGATCTGCTGATTATTTACTCTAGAAAAGCTGACCAAATGTTTGATCAACTTGCGCAAGGAACCCGAATGTTGATGACTTTCAATTTCTTCAATGAAAAGAGCTGAATCACTTGTGCCTAGCGCACTTCCTAATATTCCAACAGAGTACCTTAATCCGTCTCCGAAACCACTGAAATATTTGCGCATCCCTGCCTCACTAAAAGCTAATCTCTTTTGATCAGGGATCTCAAGTTGGGGAACAAATTCCCATACTTTTCCCTTGCCATAAATGTCGCCCAACGCTTCACCGATCATTTTTTCCTGAGCTGGTATTCGTTTAAACCTAGCCAGAATACTTTCAACTTCAGACGTGTTTGACTTAAGTGTGCAATCAATGAGTGACATACCTGAAGCATATTTTGTAATATACTTCTTGAACTTATCATCTTCACGCAGGTTGTCAATGAGTGTTTTTCCACTAGAAACCGTCATACTAAAATCTCTTCCTCGGTATTGAGTCTCTCCGAGTAGTACTAACTGACGGCTACCTCCAAAAACTGAAGAACTAATGATAGGTTCGGTAGGAGTTTGCTTAACCGATATCCTCCAATCAAGACGCACATTTTGGAAAGTTGCGGAAATGACTATTGGGTTCCCAGTTTTGTAGTCGAACCAAAGCTCGCTTGAGCCTGAAAACACATTGGTTCTGCGTGATAAGATACTGGAAAGTCTTGGAGGATTGTACAATTCTTGGAATAGATAATAAGCTGCTTCCAGTATCGTGGATTTTCCCGAGTCGTTTTTTCCAATAAAGAGATTTATCTTCGCAAAGTCTTTTAGACCTGAACTATCTTCAATTCCTTTAAAGTTTTCAATTTTCAATTCGGAAAGCATAAAGAGACATCTCGAAGCTTTACCTTTCTTTAGGTGAATTAACCTGACTTAAAACCTTTTCTTTGTCGTTGCAAACTGAGGTCTTATATTTCAAATCCCTCTTATTAGGATACAGCGATGTTCAGTGAAGTTTCGAGCTTACAAGAGGGATAGCGAGAGAGGTTATTTGATTGAGGGTCTTGTCTTTAGTGATGATGAGGAAGATGGTTCTGTTGGATTTGTTTTAGAACGAATCAACTATCCGAGTGGCAAATCTACAGAGTTCACACTTGGAACAGAGGGCAATGAATTAGGTAGAATGTTTTTTGATCTAATCAACGAAATATTCAGGAAACATGAAGGGAAACTCGACGAAGTCAAAAAAGTTAAGATGTGGATTTCAAGATTAGCTGGATATAGTTTTGACGTGAGTTTCTTGGCAAGTTGGAATATTGAAGAAAACAAATGGAAAGATTTGACAAAAGAAATAGAGGAAAAACTCGAAATATCTTAGCTATTTCCTGCATGTTTTGCGAATCAAAGCTAACCATTTATTGCCTTCTAGCTTCAAGTCTATGTTTGCAATTCCTGCTGGCGTTTTTCCTTGTAGGGCTTGGTGTAGCGCGCGCTAAGGTAAATGACCGCGCATTATTGGCTATTCTTTCGTCAGTGCTTTTGCTGGGATAAGTAGTAGGTTTTGCGCGATGAGGTTTGCGATTAATGGTGGAAGTATCTGCGGGCCAAACGCCGTGAGACCGATAACTAGGGAAAGGGCCGCGTTTTTTACTGTTGTTGCTATCTCGATTGATACTGCTTTTTTGTGCCCGAATCTTCTGGTTAGAAAATGGGTCAACACGAATGCTAGGGCAAGTGTCCCAAACATGAAAGCGTTCAGCACCGTAAATTCTGTCACGTTGCTTCTTGCGTATTCAACTCCTGGCGCGATAGACCCCCAAATCAGAAGAACTAGTATACATAGCTCAATTCTAGAGCTGTAGACGCTGACTCTTTTCCAATCAACGTGAACCAATTCCCTCAACAAAAACGAGGCTGTTATCGGAATCAGGATTATTTCTCCCAGATTCACCATCATGCTCGCAACGTCAACATTGACTGCTGTTCCAATGGCAAT